>Ga0070683_100001333_pt1 | contig 18808 bp, 12 predicted proteins | sample KBSC713LmetaG_FD_64662 | JGI IMG/M metagenome (GOLD analysis project Ga0070683, IMG submission 64662) | Corn rhizosphere microbial communities from Kellogg Biological Station, Michigan, USA - KBS C7.1-3L metaG | ecosystem: Host-associated > Plants > Roots > Rhizosphere ... | reverse complement strand
CTATTGAAGGAAGAACATTATTTAAACCTTGTAGCACAACTCACCACTGTAAATAAAATTGGTGAAGTATTGGGCAAAATTGATGGAGTTCATGCCATGACTGATGTTACAGGCTTTGGTTTACTTGGGCATTTAACAGAAATGGTAGAAGGAAGTGGTGTGAGCGCAGAACTGAATTATTCTTCCGTAAAAAGAATTCCTGGCGTAGAATCGTACATACAACTAAAAACAATCCCAGGTGCCACCGCCCGTAACTGGAATAGCTACAGCAGCAAGATTCAATTTGATAATGATATCAATGAAGCAGAAGCGAAGCTGCTTTTACCCGATCCGCAAACCAACGGCGGTTTGCTCATAGCAGTTGACAAAAATGCAATTGATGAAGTGAAAGAAATTTTTACATCAAACAACCTTCAAAATTTTATTGAGCCCATTGGCCAATGTGTTAACAAGAGAGAGAAAGTGATTTACGTGAATTAAATCAAATAAGTGCATCAATTCTTTCAGCAAGTTTTCTATCCTTGTCCGTAACCACATCACCTGCGTCATGTGTGGACAGCCAAAGTTCTACGGTATTCCAAACATTTGTCCACTTTGGATGATGATTCATTTTTTCTGCAATCAAAGCAACTCTGGTCATGAAAGCAAATGCTTCACTAAAGTCTTTGAATTCAATTTTGCGGTAAAGCGAATTATTTTTTTCTTCCCAATTCATGGCTAAGGTTTCCTCAAAGTTAGAAAACCAAATGCTCTTTGTTCTTTATCTTTTCATTGGTTAATTCTATTACAAGCTGAACGCCATTAACGGTACGAATAGCTTGAACCAAATGTTGTAGCGATTCGTCGGAAACAAAATCATCTTTTAATAGCCATAAAAAATCGAGGTGTTTGAATTCGGGCAGCAGATACTCACCGTCACAATGGTTGTTGTATAGATAATGTTTTAAAAAGGCAGATGCTTCAGAATATTCATACACCGCAAAGAAATAGGTGCGAGTTTTTTTATTTAACTGGATTTCAAGTTCATTATTAATACGGAAATCGATGCCCAGAAGGTTATTGAGTTGCCAGCAGAATTGGTAGTCTTTCATTGGTGCCATAATGCCGAGAAGCTTGGTCTCTTCAAAAAAACCATCCATCATGTCCTTTGTGTCCAGTACAAGTTTCATAAGTGTGGTTTGATTTTGAAAAAAATTAAAATTCAACTGCAGAAGAAAGTGTTTGACCATTCCTTGCATAAGTGACCGTTGCCTTATCTCCTTTTTTGAATTTACCAAGCACCTGCATGTAACCTTCCAAGGAACTTGTTTTGAAATCACCGATGGAAAGAATGACGTCCCCGGTTTTTAAACCCGCCTTCTGCGCCGGCTTGTTGTCACTTACTCCATCCACACGCACACCTATACCATTGAATGTGTAGTCGGGCATGATGCCCATGGTTACACTAAACCTTGCAGAAGTTGTTGTTTGTGTCTCTCTCGTTTTTGTGAAAGCCAATTTTGTTTTCTGTTTGTCTTCTGTTTCAATCACACTGAGGATATGTTTTACAATTTTCATTTCGCCCACATAATTAATCTTATCAAAATCATCTGTTGGTTTATGATAGTCAGGATGAAGGCCTGTAAAATAAAAAAGCACAGGAATATTTTTTAAATAGAAAGAAGTGTGATCACTTGGCCCTGTACCACTAGAATCAAAGCGAAAGGTGAGATGATCTGCATACAGTTTTTTCTTACCGGTTACATTATAAATTTTGCCCCACGAAGGAGACGTTCCGTAACCACCTACAGTAATCACATGGTTTGAATCGTTCAACCTGCCCACCATATCCATATTGATCATATAATTCACTTTCTCCAAATCAATGGTTGGATGGGTTGTAAAATATTTTGAACCATATAATCCAAGTTCTTCTCCGGAAAATCCAACAAAAACGTAATTGTTGTTTTTGAGTTTGGCAGATTTCAAAAGTCTGGCTATTTCAATTAAAGCAGCAGTTCCGCTGGCATTATCATCTGCTCCGTTATGGATCTGTCCTTTCCTTTCTACTTCCCTGGAGTTTCCATCTTCACCGTGCCCTAAATGATCGAAGTGCGCACCCAGAACAACAGTGGTAGCAGCACCGTTGTTAATGTAACCAACCACATTTGTTCCACTTCTTTTTTTATCAGTTATGTCAACTTTTAATTTGAGGTCCAGTGTAGCTGATTCATCATTCAAATATTTTTTTGAAGCCTCTTTGGTAAGGTAAATTACGGGAATGGAAACCACATCCAATTTTTCCTTACCATCAAACTTTAAACCGTCTTCTTTATTGGAATTGTTATAAAGAAATACAGCCGTTGCTCCTCGTTTGGCAGATTCCTTTGTTGATTTGATGATAGACTCAATCAGATCGAAGTGTGGATTGTTTGCGTTGCTTTCGAGTAAATCTTTCAAATCAAAAAACCACGGTGAACCGGCCTCCTGCAAAGCCATGGAAGACAGGCCTTCGAGCGTACTATTTGGACTTATGATCAAGGGGAAATAATCCTTATCCAGCATAAGGTTTCTTCCATCAATGGTTAAAAAACTGGTTGGGTTGATTTGTTTTCCTTCGTTTACATCAAACGCTTGAAGAAATCCATTCGTTCCTTTTGGCTCTAATCCAATCGACGTAAACTGGTTCGAAATGTATAAAGCTGCACTCATTTCTCCCGGTGTTCCGGTTCTTCTACCTTCTAATTTATCATCGGCAAGAAATTGAATGTGTTTCTGCAGATTTGTAACCAGCTGCTTTTCGTCCTTTTTAAGTTTTTGGGCCTGGACAACTATTGTTGCAAATAAAACGAACAGTATATAAAATTTCTTATTCACGAAAGATGATTTTTATCAGGAACAAAAGTATTTTGAATGACCAAACCAAAGAGACGATTTTTTTATTTCTTCAAAATTTTCTTTTTCCCTAAGCTTTACTTAAAACTTCCAATTTCGTAAATGCTTGCAGGCTTCGCTGGTTATTTTTGGAGATTCGATTTTGTCAAGAAGAATTATTCATATTGCCCTGGTAGGGAACCCAAACAGTGGGAAAACTTCTCTTTTCAACTCTTTAACAGGAATGAACCAGAGAGTTGGAAACTTTCCTGGTGTTACTGTCGATAAAAAAACGGGCGTGACACCGATTTCTGATACAATCACAGGAAACATCATTGATCTTCCGGGCACTTATAGTCTTTATCCCAAAAGGTTAGATGAATGGGTAAGTTACCGAGTGTTATTGAACCAGGATAGAGAAATTAAAGCTGACCTTTTTGTTGTAGTTGTTGATGCGAGCAATTTAAAACGCAATCTTCTTTTTTGTTCACAGATAATTGACCTGAAAAAGCCAGTCGTTGTTGTGCTTTCTATGGCTGACCTTGCCAAAAAGAAAGGCATCCAGGTGAACATACCGGAACTTGAAAGAGAACTGGGCGTGCCTGTTGTTGCAGTCAATCCCAGGAAAGGCAAAGGAATTATTCAATTAAAAAAAGCAATTGAGCAAACGGCATCTAATCTTTATAAAATACCAGCCAGGGATTTTATTGAAAATAAACTTCTCGCTGCTGCGCCAATTGAAGAATTGAAGTCAGTAATTCATGAAGCAAGCGATTATTCTGCCATTCACTATTTAATTAACCATGAAGAATTTGCACTCGACCATGTAACACAGGATACGATTGAAAATATCGAACGCAAACATAATTTTAACCATACTAAAACACAGGCGACAGAAATTCTGCAACGATATAGTCGAATCAAACATATCATGAATGTTGCAGTGACAGAACCGGATCCCTTGGAGCAAAAAATATTTACCGATAAACTCGATAATGTTCTGTTGCATCGCCGCTGGGGGTATTTAATTCTTTTAGTTGTTTTGTTTGTTCTTTTTCAAAGTGTGTTCTGGTTGGCACAATACCCAATGACATGGATCGAAATGTTTTTTTCAACTGCAAGCTCCTGGTTATCGAAAACTTTACCTAATGGCTGGTTCAGCGACCTTGTGGTTAATGGTGTAGTTGCTGGCTTGAGTGGTATCATGGTTTTTGTTCCGCAGATCATGATCCTTTTTGGGTTAATAACTCTATTGGAAGATAGCGGCTATATGGCTCGTATCAGCTTCCTTACCGACCGGTTAATGCGAACTGTTGGTTTGAATGGAAAAAGCGTGATGCCATTGATTAGTGGTTTTGCATGCGCCGTTCCGGCCATCATGAGTGCGAGAAATATTGAGAACAGGAAAGAACGATTACTTACCATCCTGGTTACACCGTTAATGAGTTGTTCTGCGCGGCTTCCCGTTTTTACCATATTAATTGGTCTTGTCATTCCGAATAAATATTTACTTGGGTTTTTCAGCATACAGGCTTTGGTAATGATGGGCCTTTATTTGTTGGGATTAATTATGGCACTTATTGTTTCCTACGTCGCCAAGTGGTTCATCAAAATAAAAGAGAGAAGTTTTTTCATTCTGGAATTACCAACTTACAGAACGCCACGTTTGAAAAACGTAGCCCAGGCTATGGTCAACAAAGCAAGAATTTTTGTTACCGATGCAGGAAGAATTATTATGGTAATTAGCCTGGTGCTTTGGGCATTGAGTTCATTTGGTCCAACGAAAAGAATGGCTGCTGTCTCAAGCAAGTATGAAAGCCTGATTGTTCAGCAACCACAGTTGAAAGATTCATTGGAAACCGAATGGAATGCAGACAAACTTAAAAACTCCTATGCAGGTATTTTAGGAAAATCAATTGAGCCAGCAATACAGCCGTTAGGGTATGACTGGAGAATTGGCATTGCACTAATCACTTCGTTTGCAGCAAGGGAAGTCTTTGTTGGGACCATGGCAACATTGTATAGCGTCGGTGAAAACGATGAAGGACTCTTGCTAAGAGATAAGCTACATGCCGCAAAGAAAACAGATGGAACTCCATTGTTTACGCTGGCAACAGGCATTTCGTTGATGTTATTTTATTTGTTTGCCATGCAGTGTATGAGCACTCTTGCTATTGTGAAAAGAGAAACCAAAAGCTGGAAATGGCCGGTGATTCAGTTTGTTTACATGACCGGCATCGCGTATGTAATGAGTTTAATTGCCTATCAATTACTAAAATAATCCCAAACAAGTTTTGAAAGTTTTTTCGTCAATGTCCACGCTTCGTTTGAATTTTGCCATGACTGATCACTGTTATTCTTGGTGCATACACAAAATATATAACGGGCGCCTCGACCATTAACAAATAACACCTCACTTCTGCTTTCATCAACAGCGCCGTTTTTACTGGCGACAAAAACATTGGGCGGAATTTGCGATATCGCTTGCTCATCCCAAAAGTTCCTTCCAAGTAAGCGAAGCATCTGAGCACTCCTTTCCTTGCTGATGATTTCACCTTTTGATATCTTTTCCATGATTGTCGCCATTTCTTTGGGTGTAGTTTGGCCCCAACCAAATTGAGAACGGTTTAATTCGCGCCCAGGTGTTCTTGAATTTACCCTTGTATAGCTAAAACCGAGACTGTCCAATATTTCATTAATTCTTGACCCTTTCCCGGCCAAAGTTTGAAGCCACAGGCTTGCCGTGTTATCACTCATAGTCAGCATTAACATTATCACTTTGCCCAATTCAATTCTTTGAGTGTCTTTGAAAGAACCGAGAATATCGGCTCCTGCATATAACAACGAGTCCCTGTAATTTAGTTCCTGGCGATAATCCAGTTCACCCTTATTCAACTTGTCCATAATGCCAATAAGGATTGGAATTTTTACCATACTCGCTGTAGGAAAAATTGTATCAGCATTAATGGAAACAATTTTGTTAGACTCAAGATTTTTTATGTAAATACCAATAGAACCATGAAAATCCCTGGTAGCTTCTTCTACCTGCTTTTGAAGTTTTCTATCAATTTTTTGGGCAGACAGAAATATGGAAGAAAATAAAATGGCCGTGAACAACAATACCTTTTTCATCAAAATGATTTTTGCTGTCCGTTGTTTAGCGTATTCGTTTGCCCAGCCTTCATATAATCCAACACTAAAAAGCAAAAAGCTTTAATCCCGGTTTGCATTCCGCTCTCGTCAACATAAAAATCCGGTGTATGATGTGCAGCAGTTTCTTTAGGATCCTTTCCTGCCGGCATTCCTCCAACATAGAAGAATAGGGAAGGAACTTTCGCAGCAAAGAAGGAAAAATCTTCGGCGCCTGTTACTGCATCCATTACTGTAGCATTATTGTTCGTTGCTTTTTGTAAAGAAGGTATCATTTGCCTGGTGAGCTTCGGATCATTGTAGGTTACAAGTGTTTTAGTATTTATCGTTACATCAGCCGTGGCCCCTGACGCTTCGGCAATTTTTTTGGCGGTGCGTTCAACACGCATCCACACATCTTTTTGCATGCCTGTGTCTAGAGTGCGAATGGTTCCTCCAAGGACTACTTCTTCTGGGATTATATTTTCACGAACACCAGCTTTAAAAATAGTTGTTGAGATGACTACGGCATTTTTTGTCAGTTCACTTTGCCTGCTAACAATGGTCTGTAAACCTTCAATAATCTGGGTTCCAACAATAACCGGGTCAACTCCCAACCACGGTTGTGCACCATGCGATTGTTTTCCATGAATGGTGATAGTGAACCAATCAGACGCTGCCATCATTCCCTGTTCACGGTATTTTATTTGTCCCACTGGTGTTTGTGCATTGATGTGCAGACCGAACATGACATCTACTTTCGGGTTTTCGAGCACGCCTTCCTTTACCATTAATGGTGCGCCACCTTCTTCACCGATTGGTGGACCTTCTTCTGCAGGTTGAAAAATAAATTTGACGGTGCCAGCTAGGTTTTGCTTCATTCCGGATAAAATTTCCGCAACGCTCATTAACATAGCCACATGCGTGTCATGGCCACAAGCATGCATTACGCCAACATCCTGACCATTAAAGGTTGATTTTACCCTGGAAGCAAATGGAATGTTTACTCTTTCTGTTACTGGCAATCCGTCCATATCGGCACGCAAACCAATAACCGGGCCTGCCTTTGCCCCACGGAGTATACCAACAACGCCTGTTCTGGCAACGTTTTCTTTTACTTCAATACCAAGTGAACGCAAATGGTCAGCAATGATCTTTGCTGTTCTTAACTCGCGGTTACTTAATTCAGGATGCTCGTGAAAATCTCTCCGCCATGCAATGCATTTAGGTTCAATTTTTTTTACAGCCGACTCAATTTGTGATTCAATAGTTGTTTTTTGGGCACTCAAAATGATAACTGAAATGCAGGAAGCAAGAAGCAGTGCAAATTTTTTCACAAGCATAATTTGAAAATAAAAATAGGCTATTGAAAGCAATAGAAATCAGAATTGTCCCGGTGTAAATATCGCTGCACTGTCCTTCAGCTTTTCTTCGAATCAAGTTTTTGTATCAATCGCTCAATAACATAAATCATCCACTTAGGTATGGTACATATCGCTATGAACACAAACTAAATTCGTATAGTTATTTGATATGTGAATTCTAACTATAATTAATGAATTAAACTTTTTATCTAAAAACAAAAATCATGAGTGATATAACATTACAGCAAACCAAAGTAAACCCGAACAAAGCGCTATGGGAAAAGGGCGATTTTACCCGACTGGCCGAAACCATGCGTGAAAGCGGAACGGCACTTATCAAAAAATTAGATATTCACCAGGGCCTGGATTTACTTGATCTTGGATCTGGCGATGGTACCACAGCAATTCCAGCTGCCAGGCATGGCGCGAATGTATTAGCAGTGGATATTGCGCGAAACCTGGTTGCTGCAGGAAATAAAAGAGCAGAAAAAGAAGGCCTAGATAATTGTTTTTTCCAGGAAGGAGATGCAACAGATTTGAAGGAATTGGAAAACGAAAGTTTTGATATGGTGATAAGCATCTTTGGTGCCATGTTCGCACCAAAACCTTTTGACGTGGCAAAGGAAATGGTGCGGGTAACCCGAGATAAGGGAACAATTATTATGGGCAACTGGATTCCGGGCGATCCCACTCTTGTTGCGCAAATACTAAAGATCAGTTCTTCATACACACCTCCGCCTCCCGAGGGATTTGTAAGCCCAATGCTGTGGGGTGTCGAAAGTAATGTGGTTGAAAGGTTTGAAAAAGCAGGTGTGCGTCCCGAAAATATTTCATGTGTAAAAGACACTTACATTTTTAATGCTCCTTTTCCACCTAAAGAATTCGTGGAACGATTCAAAAATTTTTATGGCCCTACCATGAATGCTTTTGAGGCAGCTGAAAAAAATGGAAAAGCGCAAGATTTACAACGCGAACTAGAAGAATTGTTTGAACGTGAAAATAAAAGCGACGATCCAAATACAACTTCTATTCCCGCTACATTTTTACGCGTGACAGTAGTAAAGTAAGTATAATATTGGACCCGGACTTTCTAAGCATGCAGCGTCTCCGAGCAATTAAACTTGCCCTGGAGACGCTGTTTTTTTTGCCGCTGGTTGTTCATTATTAAATGTTTTCGGTAGCACTACTTATGGCTTTTACGCCATTCAACAGTATTATCCGCAAATGGACATTTGTTCGTCGCCACTTATCCAAACCTTAACGTTATTTAACCGCATTTCACCAAGGTTGCGAATATCTTCGTAGTGAACATGACCCGCTTATGAAGAAGTTATATCTTATTGTTTTTTCAATAGCCCTTTTAGGCTTTAACTCATACTCGCAAAAGGTGAGTGGGTTAGCAAAAGGTATTCTGTTGGATTCTGTTTCTGCAACTCCTTTGGCTGATGCAACAATATCTGTGATTCGCAGTAAAGATTCTTCGCTCATTTCATTTACAGTAACAAGTGGGAGCGGCTATTTTGAAATAAAAAATATTGAAGCAGGTACTTACAACCTGCTTATTTCTTATACAGGGATGCAAAGTTTTAAAAGACAGTTTACAATTACTCCAGCAAGTCCTGTTAATGATTTTGGTACGATAAAACTGGATCGTAATTATAAAACATTGAACGAGGTAGTTGTGAAAGATGACGCCCCAGTGAAGATCAAAGGCGATACGGTTGAATTCAGGGCAGAATCTTTTAAATCAGTGAAGCCAAATGCGTCTGTTGAGGATCTCTTGAAAAAAATTCCTGGAATGGAAGTAGCTAAAGACGGTACAGTAAAATCCCAGGGTGAGCAGGTTCAAAAAGTATATGTTGATGGAAAAGAGTTTTTTGGAAACGATCCGAAAATGGCTACAAGAAATCTTTCCCAGGATATGGTGGAAAGCATCCAGGTTTATGATGACATGAGTGAGCAGGCTAAATTCACGCAAATGGATGACGGTAGCCGCACCAGGGCTATTAATATCAAATTAAAAAAAGATAAAAAGAATGGTGTTTTTGGAAAGGCAATGGCAGGAGGCGGAACAAATGGGCGCTATCAGTCAAATCTAAGCCTGAACCATTTTGAAGGAAACCGCCAGATTTCGTTGGTAGGATCTGCGAACAACCTGGATCGACAAAATTTTACATTCAATGATGTTGTTGGTGGTATGGGTATGGGTTCTTTTAATGGTGGAGGAAGCTTTGGCGGTGGCAATACTGTTGTACGTGATGGAGGGAGAGGGACGCCATCAGGAGGTGGCAATAGCGGTGGCTCGGGAATTAGCTCACCAATTTCTTTAGGTTTGAATTACCGGGATGTGTGGGGATCAAAGATTACCGTAGCCGGAAGCTTAAATGGTTCAAGTACACGCACTATTTTGGAAAAATCATCATATGGACAGGAATCTTATCCAGCCTCCAATAGTAACCCAATGGATTCTTTAGTTGATAAAGAAAACGTCACAAACAGCAATAATCTCAACCAAAATTTGCGATTCAATTTCAGGCTTGAATACAAAATGGATTCGGTTAATTCACTTTTGTATTATCCGAGTTTCACACTTCAGCATTCCGACGGATTTAGTTATAATGGCTTACAATCATATGCAACCCTGGCAGGTGTTCCAAAGTATCTAGCGCTAACCCAAAAAAGAACTAATGATAACAGCAGGGATGGATATTCCATGAATCAAAATGTTTTATTCCGGCACAAGTTTTCAAAAAGAGGGCGAACCTTAACCGTTGGATTGACCAGCACACTCAATCAAAGTGACGGAGAGGGAATTGTGTATTCACCATATAACTATTACACCAGGAACGAGACTATATACAAGTCCATAATACTTGACCAACAGTCAATGCAAAAAGTGAAAGGTTTCAATAATACGGTGAGCAGTTCTTATACGGAGCCAATTGGGCGAAATAAATTGCTAGAGTTTAATTATGCTTACACCAACAATCAGTCTACCTCAGATAAAAAGACTTTTGATATGGATACCTCATCTCATAAATATGAGGCCGTAAACAAAGCGTCGACAAATTATTTTGAGAATGACAATATCTCGCATCGCGTCGCTGCCAATTTCAGGGTGCAACAAAGAAAATACAACTACCAGGTCGGTATCGGCGAACAAATTAATCATCTTACAAGCAGAAGCCTCAGGGCCGTAACCGGTAAGGATACGACCGACAAACAAACATTCGTCAATTTGTATCCAACCGGAACATTCACTTATAATTTCACTCGCAATAAAAATTTACGTTTTAGATATTCAGGCAGAACAAATCAACCTACGATCAGCCAACTGCAGAATGTGCCCGATTACAGTAACCCTTTACAGGTAAAAACCGGTAACCCATTTTTAGATCCTGAATTTAGTAACAGTTTTAACCTGAACTATAATACTTTCAACATAGTTAACTTCCGTTACTTTTCGGCCAATTTAAGTGTTTCCCAAACGTCAAATAAAATTGTAAACAGTACGGACGAGTTGCCGAAAATCTATACTACGCCCAACGATACTTCTACTAAGGGAAAGCAATTGATACTTCCGGTAAATCTTGATGGAAGTTATTCCAGTTCCGGTTTTTTGACCCTTGGCCTTCCATTTAAAAATCCAAAACTCAAAGGAAGCACGTTCAATTCAACAACAATGGCAACATATAACCGGGACGTGAGTATGTTTTATAAGAAACTGAATTATGCCAAAACGTTGACATTAACACAAACAGAAGGTATCAGTTATACTTATAAAGAGAAGCTCGATGTGGGCCTGAGGGCGAGCCTTTCCTACAGCCGGGCGAGGTATGATTCAGCACTCAGAACTCCCGATCAGGACTACTGGTCGCAAACGTATTCTGCAGACATGACTTTTGACTTGCCGAAGGATTTTGTCTTCGAGACGGATTTTGATTACTACATAACGACTGGCCAAACAAATGGCTATAATACAAATGTTCCTTTGTTAAACGCCTCTTTATCAAAATTGATGTTTAAAAATAAGGCGGGGCAACTGAAATTTGAAGTGCACGATCTTTTCAATCAAAACCAAAGCCTTACCAGAAATTTTTCAACAAATGGTTATGAAGATGTGCGCACCAATGTCATTCAACGGTACTTTATGTTATCCTTTACTTACAGCCTCAATAAAATGGGCGGCAAAAATATGGGCCAACAAAATCAAAGGGGATTTGGAGGCAGAAATATGAGAATGGGTGCGGATTTTAAATAATTAGTAGATTATATTAAAAAAAGAAACCGCTGTGAAGCGGTTTTTATTTGAATGCTCTTTTTTTTGTGGTCGAATAGTTGGCCACAGTTGAAGATCCGAAAAACAAAACCCCGATGATGGATTTTGTGAAGCGCCACAGATTCAAAGACGGTTGATAATACTCCCTGTAGATCTTTACTTCCTGGCGGGCATGGACAATGTCTCTGTTTTTCATTCTTGGATAATTTAAGATTTGTGGAAAAATAGTGGAGAAAATTAGTAAATGTTATTGACTAAACGAAGCTTTTATCTAATTTGTTGCCCAAACCAAACAAAAAATCCATGCTTATGAGAATTCCAGTATCTCAACTGGCCACGACGGTCCTGCTTTTTTTAGGCATTAATGCTAACGCTCAATTAAAACTTCCTGTAACGAATAATGATCTGAAAAACAACCTTTCAAAGGTAATTTCTGACTATCTTGAAGGATTTGCCTCATTGAAAAGCGATACAATTATAGTGAACCCCCAAAGTATAGAATTCACCACGAAGCTCGATTTTCCGGGATCCGAGGTCAATTCGATTACTGAGTACTTATCAAAAAAGCCGAGCTACAGCTGGGAAGCTGTTTTATTGACTTCAGAAGATTTTGAAGAAGCATCGAAAAAATACAAATGGTTATTTGGTCAATTAAAGCTGGCCACTGTTTCTGTTCAAAATAATTCCTTTGGGCTGAATGGAGAGTTTGATGTGCCCGATGAGAGAAAAAAATTCTGCTCCAGCATTTTCACATTGACTTCCAGCGATGGCAATTTGTCTAAATTAAAAGTTGAGGCAAATATGCAGTTTGAATTCCCGCAATGGAAGGTCAAAATCCTGGTTTACGGCCGTGAAAGAGAAGACAATGAACGGGGCGATATTAACGCCTATTGATCTTCGGTACTAGCTATTTGATGTGAATGGTTCGAACAATTAAGATCCATCAAAAACTTGCAAGCTCGGGTTAGAACTTTGTTAATCCCAACCATTTTGAAAGGGAATTTTATAGCATAAGGCTATTTTTGGCAACATTTCATTTTATGCAAAAGCTTCTATTTGTTCTTTGTGGCATTTTTGCTTTGTCTTTTTCTTCTGTTGCACAGTCAAAAAAAATCGTTGCTGATAAAATTCTGGCTGTTGTGGGTGATAAGATCATTTTACAATCAGACATAGAGAATGCAATAAAAGATGCAGTTCGTAATGGCGGCACTGTTCCGGACAATGCGGATTGCTCTATTCTTGAACAGGCGCTTATTTCAAAAGTGCTGATGTTGCAAGCCCTGAAAGATTCATTACCTGTAACGGAAGAAGAAATAGAATCGGAATTAGACAACCGCATACGTTATTATATGTCTCAATTTGGCTCTCAAGCTGAGTTGGAACGGGTAGCAGGCAAAACCGTCTACCAATTAAAAGACGATTCCAGGGAATCTGTGCGTGAAAGAAAATTGGCTGAGGCGATGCAGAAAAAAATCGTTGATATTATCAATGTTACGCCTACAGAAGTAAAAGCCTATTTCGATAGAATTCCAAAGGATAGCCTTCCCTTTTTTGAATCGGAAGTTGAAGTGGGGCAAATTGCATTGTACCCTAAAGCATCAAGAGACCTGGAACAATTCATGATTAGCGAGCTTACTCACTATAAGCAGGAAGTAGAATCGAAGCATTCCACTTTTGACCAGGTAGCAAGATTGTATTCTGAAGATCCGGGATCAAAAGATAAGGGTGGCTTATATGAAATTGACCGCAATGAAAAAAACTGGGATCCTGATTTTATTCGTGCTGCATTTAGGCTGAAAGACGGTGAAATTTCACCCGTAGTGAAAACCAAGTTTGGATACCATATTATTCAAATGGTTCAGCGCAATGGCGACCTTGCTACCATCCGTCATATATTGCGAATACCGCCGGTAACTGATGCTGAAATGACGCAGGGGCTATCCAAGCTTGATTCAGTTCGATCCAAAATTATAGCAGGCACCATGGACTTTAATGGTGCAGCTTTTAAGTATGGTGAGGATGAAGAACAAAAATATACAGGACCTTACATAATGAGTGCAGATGGTGACACTTACAACAGGATCGATGAGTTAGATAAAGATGTGGTGGCCGTTTTGTCGAAATTAAAAGTTGGAGAATATTCTCAACCCAGTGTTTTCACCAATGAAAGAACGGGTAAAAAAGGCGTCCGCATTTTATATTTGAAAACACGTAGCGAACCCCATCGTATGAACTTACGTGATGATTACAACAAAATTAAACAGGCCGCACTGGAAGAAAAAAAATACCAGTCGCTGGAAAAATGGTTAACCAGCCACGTACCCAATTATTATATTATGATTGACCCTGATAAAGCCAACTGCCAGCAATTACAAAAATGGACCAATATCCAAAAAACATACGCATCAAAAAATTAAAGCAAATTGGAAATAAGTAAAGAGGCCTGGTTACCAGGCCTTTTGTTTTTTGAACTATCTTTAATTGAAACACCTACCTATCTTCTATTTCAATGTCATTCGCTATAAAAACTATACAATCTGTGCAATTTGATTCAGACCTGAATGGGGCGGGAAAATATTCCGTTGCGGGATTGAAATTGCTTGCTCATTTGGTTGAAGAAACATCTGACATTCTCATTGCAGCAGATGTGGATTACAAGCCTCTTACATGGAACAAAGCGTCTGAATTAATTTATGGATTAAAAGCGGAAGAAGTTATTGGGAAAGACCTAAGTGAATTTATTTCGATCCATTATCACGATTGTACTCGACAAAAAGTTCGTGAAACCATCAATACTGTAGGAGAGTGGCGCGGTGAGGCTTCGTTTATTCGGCCTACGGACTATAAAACCATAACGCTTCTAATGTGCTTTAAGCAGCTCAAAGAAGATTATGGAAACGTTCTGGGTTATCTTGTCAGTGCAATTGATATCACTGAAAGGAAAGAAACCGAATTCAGGCTTTCAGAAAGTGAACGATGGTTTAAAGAAATAGCAGATTCTTCCCCTGCAATGATATGGCTGAGTGATGAAAATGAGATCACCACTTATGCCAATAAAAAATGGTGTGAATTTACAGGTAAAGAAATAGGTGCTGATCCTGAAGGGTGGAGTGCTTTGATACACCCGGAAGACCGGGTAAGATCAACGGAGGCCTATTTTCAGGCAGTAAAATTAAAAAAGCAAATTACGATCGTCTATCGCCTCCGCAGATCCGACGGTGTTTACCGTTGGGTTCATGATGAAAGTGTTCCGCGGTTTTCAAACGATGGAAAATTTATTGGTTACCTGGGGTCGGTTGTTGACATTGAGGACGAACAACAAAAACATGAACAATTACTTTATCAGTCCACTATCCTTGAAAACGTATCCGATATTGTAGTTACCACTGATTTAAATTATAAAGTCAAAATCTGGAATAAGATCGCAGAAAATTTATACGGAATTCCTGAACAGGAAGCTATTGGTAAAAATATTGGCGAACTGTTGAAATTTTCTTATTACGGAACAACTACAGAAGAAGCCTTCGCGGAGTTAAACAGTGAAGGTTTTTGGAAGGGCGAAGTTTCCATTATTAACAGGCGTGGAGAAACAAAACACTTTTTTCACACGGTAAAATTCATTCATAACGATGCTGGTGATAAAATTGGATGTTTGGCCATTGGAAGGGATATTACAGAGAAAAAAATAGCAGAGGAAAAACTAAAGGAAAGTGAACTTTTTTACCGCACACTAATTACAGATTCACTAGACGGTATGCTTTTGCTAGACACAAAAGGCATTATCACCTTCGCTTCCCCCTCTGTGAAAAATGTTCTCGGTTATGATAACAACGAGGTGGTTGGGCGCAATGGATTTGAATTTATCCATCCCGAAGATGTATCAGCAGCGCAGGAAGCATTTCAAAGAGAAATACAAGGTAATCCTAAAACAAATTTCATTACAATCCGTCTTTTAAAACCAGATGGTCAATGGCTGTGGTGCAATGTGCGCGGACACAACCTTTTGAATAAAGCTTATATTAAAAGCCTTGTTATTTATTTTCACGACGAGACCTTTAGAAAGGAAGCAAGAGATGCATTGCAGGAGAGCGAACAGAGATTTCGTTCACTTGTAAAGGATTTGCAGATCGGAGTATTTCTTTGCGACAATCAGGGCAATATCATCATGTGCAACAAGGTGCTTTCAAATATGATGTCTGTCCCTGAAGAAGTCATCATTGGCAAAAACATTTACAATATCATGTCGAGTGATATGATCAATGAAAAAAATGAGTTTGTTCCAGTTGCCGAAAGACCACTTACACTTACTATTCAATCAAAACAAACCAGTAAAAACGTGGTGCTGGGAATTATTCACCCGGTTACAAAAGAAAGATATTGGATCATGGTCAATTCTAATCCCATATTAGATGACAAAGGCAATATTAAACATGTTGTTTGCTCAGTAATGGATTTAACAGAGCGAAAAAAACTAGAGGAGAAGTTAATTGCGGATGAGATTTATCACCAACGTCAGCTCACCCAAGCTACTATCGATGGACAGGAAAACGAAAGAAGGACGATTGGTGAAGAGCTTCATGACAATATTGGGCAGCAACTCACCACTATAAAACTTTCTCTTGATTATGTAAAAACATTGGGAAAGGATGCACATTCTGAAATATTGGATATAGCTCTAAAATCGGTTAGCGATATAATTAACGACGTAAGGTCCATGTCGCGGTCTCTTGTACCTTTCACATTAAAGGATTTGGGCCTCATCGAGTCGATCAAGGAATTGATTGATTCTTTAATGCGAACCCGCACAATACATATAGAATTTGAATATGCCCGTTTCAACGAATCCATTGTCCCAGAAAATCAAAAGCTAAGCATATTCCGCATAGTTCAGGAACAATTAAATAATGTTATTAAACATGCGGGTGCACAAAACGTTTGGATAAAACTTTACGTAAGAAAATTTGAATTTGTTTTAGAAATAAAGGATAATGGCAAAGGTTTTAATTCGATAAATATTAAAAAGGGGGTTGGTATACTTAACATTAAAAATCGTGCAGAGTTGTTTAGTGGTAAGGTCAATATTCTTTCGCAACCAGGGAACGGATGCCTGATGCTGATTTCATTTCCAGTTAACGCCGATACTTCTGCAAGAGAATGAATTCTTGCAATTGCCTAACATTTGATATACTAACTTTGCGACTTCTTACAGGCAATGAGTGATGAAATAAAACACGAATGTGGTCTCGCTTTTATCAGGCTTCGCAAGCCTTTCTCATACTACCAGCAAAAATATGGATCTGTACTTTGGGGATTGAATAAGCTGTATTTGCTTATGGAGAAACAGCATAATCGCGGCCAGGATGGTGCAGGTGTGGCTGCGGTAAAATTGAATGTTGAACCAGGATATCCTTTTTTGGCAAGAATGCGAAGCAGCAATCCTCAACCTCTCGCCGATATTTTTAAGCAAATTGGGCACGAGTTTAACGAATTTCAAAAGTTCAATCCTGATTTTGGAAAGCATGCCGGACTGATGAAGGGACACCTTTCATTTTTGGGTGAACTAATGCTTGGGCATTTGCGTTATGGAACGCAGGGAAAGAACAATGCTGAATTTTGTCATCCGTTTATTAAACGAAATACAATTCCAGCCCGCAATTTAGCGCTGGCCGGTAATTTCAATTTGGTAAATACAGACGAATTGTTTGAACTGGTAAACATGGATCCAGGTGAGTTTCAAAAGCAAAGCGATCTTGCAGCGATGATGGAAGTTATTCATCATTTCATTGTAAAAGCCGATGAAGCCAATCCGCGGCAGCTGGATATTTCCTGCGCATTAAAAAAAGCACTGCAATTATTTGATGGTGGTTTTCATGTCGGTGGAATTACAGGTAATGGAATCGGCTTTGTGTTCCGCGATGCACATGGCATCAGGCCTTCGTATTATTTTATTAATGATGACGTTGTAGTTGCGGCTTCAGAAAGAGCAGCAATTCGTACTGCATTCAATGTGGGTGAAAACGAGGTAAAGGAATTAATGCCAGGGCAGGCTTTGATTGTCTTTGAAAATGGCGAAATAAAACTTGAACAAATACTGGAACCGAAAGAGAGAAGAGCTTGCAGCTTTGAGCGTATTTATTTTTCAAGAGGCAGTGATGAAAAAATTTATAATGAAAGAAAGGCCTTGGGCTATCAACTAAGTAAGCAAGTACTGGAGTCCATCAATTTTGATTTAAAGAATACCATTTTTTCTTTTATTCCCAATACTGCAGAAGTAGCCTTTTATGGTTTGGTCAAAGGCTGTGAAGACTACTTGAATCAGATCAAAGTAGAACGAATTTCTTCATGGGGAAGTGATATTGATCCTGAAAAATTGAGCGAAATGATCAATCGCAAAATCAGGATGGAAAAAATTGCGATCAAGGATGTGAAGATGAGGACTTTTATTACGGAAGATGTCAATCGCAATGAAATGGTGCAACACGTTTATGATATTACTTACGGAACGGTGCGAAAAAGTGTTGACACGTTGGTAGTGATTGACGACTCTATAGTTAGGGGAACTACACTCAAAGAAAGCATCATTCGCATGCTGGCAAGATTGGAACCCAAACGAATTATTGTTGTTTCTTCTTCTCCGCAAATACGGTATCCCGATTGTTACGGAATTGACATGAGTAAGATGGGAGATTTTATTGCTTTTAATGCTGCAGTTGAATTATTAAAGGAAAGTGGTAAGGAAGATTGTTTAAAAGATTTATATGCTGAATGCAAAGAGTTGCACCGCAACAATCAATTGCATACTAAAAACGTTGTGAAGCAATTATACAAGTCTTTCACTAATGAGGAGATTACCAAAAAAATTGCACAGCTCATTACTCCTTCTAGTTTAAATCTTCCTGTTGATGTGATATTCCAAACAATTGAATCACTTCACGAAGCTTGTCCAAATAATTTAGGCGATTGGTACTTTACCGGTAATTATCCAACACCAGGCGGAAACAGGGTAGTGAATAAATCTTTTATGAATTATATGGAAGGAAAAAATCAAAGAGGATATTAATTTCATTAAATGAAAACCCTTGTTATCGTTCGTCACGCAAAAAGTAGTTGGGATCAGCCAGGTCTCTCAGATTTTGATCGTCCTTTAAATGAAAGGGGAAAAAAAGACGCTCCTGTAATGGCT
>Ga0070683_100001330_pt1 | contig 18823 bp, 18 predicted proteins | sample KBSC713LmetaG_FD_64662 | JGI IMG/M metagenome (GOLD analysis project Ga0070683, IMG submission 64662) | Corn rhizosphere microbial communities from Kellogg Biological Station, Michigan, USA - KBS C7.1-3L metaG | ecosystem: Host-associated > Plants > Roots > Rhizosphere ... | reverse complement strand
GGTGAGGCGTTGAACCAGCGTCGCAGCTGGCTGGCCAGCAGGGCCCACAGGCTGTCGCAGCACAGGCCGATCACGAAGGCGATCAGGCCGAGCAGCAGCATCTGCAGGCTGACGTGACCGCGGCTGCGGTCGAGGAACTGTGGCAGGAGGGCCACGAACATCACGTATCCCTTGGGGTTGGTGAAGCCGACCATGAAGCCCTGACGGAGGGCGGTCCACGGCCGCAGCGGCAGGACCGCGCCCTCTCCCTCACCGGACACCGTGATGCCGTGCCGGTGCCGGAGCGCCTGGACGCCGAGGTAGACCAGGTAGAGCGCACCGCCGATCTTCACGACCTCGTAGACCAGATCGGACGTGGCGACGACCTCACCCAGCCCGAGGACCACGAGCACCAGGGCGGCCAGCAGGCCCAGTGAGTTCCCGACGACGTTGGTGAGGGCGACGGCGCGGCCGTAGGTGAGCGCGCGCGCCACCGTGAACACGACGCTCGGTCCCGGGATCGCGATCACCACCAGCGCGACCACGCCGAAGGCGAGCACCTGATGCATCGTGACCATGGTCGGCATCGTCTCACGCGGCGCCTGGCGCCTGCCCGAGATTTCTGGCCAGGCGCGCCGGCGCGCAGGCTCAGCGCTTGCGCCGCTCGCGCACGCGCTGGTTGATCACGATCGGGGTGCCCGCGAAGCCGAACTCCTCACGGAGCCGGCGTTCGATGAAGCGCTCGTACCCGGCGTCGAGCTTGCCCGAGGTGAACAGCGCGAACGTCGGCGGCGCGACCGACGGCTGGGTGCCGAACATGATCCTGGGCTGCTTGCCGCTGCGCACCGGGTGCGGGTGCTCGGCGACCAGTCGTCCGAGGAACGCGTTCAGGGCACCGGTCGGCACCCTCGTCTCCCAGCCCTTCAGCGCCTTGTCGAGCGCCGGGACGAGCCGGTCGACGTGCCAACCGGTGCGGGCGGTGATGTTGATCCGCGGCGCCCACAGCACCTGGACCAGCTCCAGCTCGACCTCGCGCTCGAGGTAGTGGCGGCGTTCCTCGTCGACGAGGTCCCACTTGTTGAAGGCGATCACCAGTGCCCGGCCGGCGTCCTTGACCGTCTGCAGGATCCGGACGTCCTGCTCGGAGATGCTCTGCTCGGCGTCGAGGACGAGCACGGCGACCTCGGCCCGGTCGATGGCCGTCGACGTCCGCAGCGACGCGTAGAACTCGTGGCCCGACGCCTCCTTGACGCGCTTGCGGATGCCGGCGGTGTCGATGAACCGCCACTCGCGGCCGCCGAGCTCGATCACCTCGTCGACCGGGTCGACGGTGGTGCCCGCCACGGAGTCCACGACGACGCGCTCGGTGCCGGCCAGCCGGTTCAGCAGCGACGACTTGCCGACGTTGGGCTTGCCGACGATGGCGACCCGGCGCGGTCCGGTCTCCTCCTCGAACGACTCCGCCGGTGGCTCGGGGAGCACGGCGAGCACGGCGTCGAGCAGGTCGCCGGACCCGCGCCCGTGCAGCGCGGAGACCGAGTATGGCTCGCCGAGGCCGAGGTTCCACAGGCCGTAGGCCTCGGCCTCGGCTCGCTGGTCGTCGACCTTGTTCGCGGCCAGGACCACCGGCTTCCTGGACTTCCGCAGCACCCGCACCACGGCCTCGTCGGCGTCGGTGATGCCCACGGTCGCGTCGACGACGAACAGCACGGCGTCCGCGAGGGTCACTGCCAGCTCGGCCTGCTCCTTGATCCGCTCGGCCATGCCCCGGGCGTCGGGGTCCCAGCCGCCGGTGTCGACGACGGTGAAGGCGCGCCCCGCCCACGTGGCGTCGTAGGACACCCGGTCGCGGGTCACTCCGGGGACGTCCTCGACGACGGCCTCGCGGCGGCCGAGGATCCGGTTGACGAGGGTGGACTTGCCGACGTTCGGGCGGCCGACGACGGCGAGCACCGGCAGCGGACCGGCGGGGGCCTCGGTCAGGTCGTCGGTGGTCATGGGCGGTCCTTCTCCTCGTCGCCGGGGATCGGGCCCGGCATGGTCTGTCCCGTCAACGCCAACCCGGCGGCCAGCTCTTCCAGCATCCGGGCATGCAGCGCGTCACTCGTCGCGGCCACCAGCTCGCTGGTCCGCGGCCACGGCGTGCGCTCGACCCGGAACGGCGCGCCGTACACCAGGTCGATCACCCCACCGGGGACCGGCATCGCGTCCTTGCCTCCGCCCTTCGGTCGGGTGCCGAACATCATCAGCGGCACGACCGGGGCTCCGGTCACCAGCGCGAGGTACGCCGCGCCGTTGCGGAAGCGGGTCAGGTTGCCGGCGCCGCGGTTGCCCTCGGGGAAGATGCCCACCGCTCCCCCGTGCTCGAGCACGTGCAGGCAGGTGCGCACGGCGCGGAGGTCGGTCGCGAAGCGGTCCAGCTCGATCTGACCGGTCACCCGGAGGAGCGGCCCGAGCCTGCTGCGGAACATCTCCTCCTTGGTCAGCGCGTGCACGGGGCGCGGGCCGAAGATCGCCAGGAGCGGACCGTCGATCACGCCGGTGTGGTTGGCGGCGACGATCACCGGACCCTGCGGAGGGACGTGCCCCGTGCCGTGCTCGCGCACGTCGTACCTGCGGCGGATCAGCCAGCGGCTGGTCGGCCGCCCGCCGTGCAGCAGCCACGTGGGCGGGTGGTGCCCGTTCCTCATCTCACGCTCGTCTCGCGGCCTCGACGAGCCCCGCGATGAGGTCGACGACCTCCTCGAGGGTGTACGGCGTGCTGTCGATGTGGACGGCACCCTCGGCCATGGTCAGCGGGGAGGCGGTGCGGGTGGAGTCGATCCGGTCGCGCGCGAGCAGGGACGACTCGGTCGCGGCGACGTCGCTGCCACCCTCCTCGGCGGCGCGGCGGGCGGCCCGGGCGGAGGCGTCCGCGGTCAGGAAGACCTTCACGTCGGCGTCCGGGGCGACCACGGCACCGATGTCGCGGCCCTCGACCACGATGCCGGGACCCTCGACCGCTCCATCGATGGCCGCGTGCTGGAGCGCGAGCAGCCGGGCGCGCACCTGCGGTACGGCGCTCACCGGCGAAACGGCACCGGTCACCTCCGGGGTGCGGATCGCGGCCGCGACGTCGGTGCCGTCGACGGTGATCGTGGGATGCTCCGGATCGGTACCGGTGGCGATCTCGGGCTCCCCGCAGCGCTCGCCGACGGCCGCCGGATCGTCGATCGGCACCCCGTGGCGCAGCATCCACCACGTCATCGCGCGATACATCGCCCCCGTGTCGAGGTAGCGCAGGCCGAGCCGCGTCGCGACGCCGCGCGACGTACTGGACTTGCCCGAGCCGGAGGGACCGTCGATCGCGACGACCACGCCGGTGCGTGCGCTCACAGGGATGTCCTTGCTGGTGGGAGGGCCGGGCCAAGCGCTCAGACTAGTGGCCGGGTGCGGCCGGACGTGATTCGCCGAACCCTCACCGATGGGTCTCCCAGCCCCGCTCCCCGAGCGAGGTCTGCAGGTGGTCGGCGCGGGTCTGGTCGACCACCAGCTCGACCAGTCCGGTGTCGCGGGCGGGGTCGTGGTCGATGTGGACGTCCTCGATGTTGACCTCGCTGGCACCCGCGTCCGCGAACAGGCGGGCCAGCTCGCCGGGGTGGTCCGGCAGGGACACGAAGACCGACACCGTCGGACGCGACGGCCCGCCGTGCTTGCCGGGGATCGCGCGGGAGCCGGCGACCCCGCGCTCGAGGATCTCGCCGAGCGAGGCCCGGTCTCCGGTGGCGACCGCGTCGATCAGGACGTCGAGCTGGTCGCGGACCTGGGTGAGCAGGCCGGCCACCGCCGCGGCGTTCCCGGTCACGATCTGCTGCCAGAGCGCCGGGTCTCCCCCGGCGACCCGGGTGACGTCGCGGACACCCTGGCCGCTGAGCGCCAGATGGTCGGTCGGGGCATCCGCGAGGCGGCCGGCCACCAGCACGGACAGCAGGTGCGGCAGGTGCGAGGTCCGGGCGACCGCCTCGTCGTGCTCCTCCGGACTCAGTCGTACGACGCTCGCGCCGGCCACGCGGGCCAGCTCCTCGACCGCCGCGGTCGCCTCGGCCGACGAGCGACCGTGGGGGGTCACGGCCCAGGGCCGGCCGTCGAACAGGGTCGGCGTGGCCGCGAGCGGCCCCGACCGCTCACTGCCCGCCATCGGGTGCCCTCCGGCGTACCGCTCGATGCTCGACTCTCCCTCCAGCGCGCGCAGCGGCGCCGTCTTCACGCTGCCGACGTCGGTGACGAGGGCGTCGGTCTCGGCCAGGGCGCGGACGACCTCCGGGCCGACGTGGTCGGGGGGCACGGCCACCACGACGAGACCGACCGGCTGACCGGCGTACGGATGCCCGGCGCCCAGCCCGCTGGCGGTGCGGACGTGCTCGGGGTTGCGGTCACTGAGCAGCACGTCGACCTCCCGGCGGCGCAGGGCCAGGCCGAGCGAGGTTCCCAGCAGCCCGGTGCCCACGATCAGCACCGGCTGCGGCAGGCCCTCACTCATCGGGCTCGGCGGTGAACGGCGTGTCGGGCACGGTCCGGACCCGGGCGAGGTCGCGCCGCAGGGCGGCGGCGCCGTGCAGGTAGACGTGGGTGATGTCGGCCCGCGGCAGGTCGCTCTCGACGTGCGCCATCATCCGCACCACCCGCGGCATCGAGCCCTCGACCTCCAGCTCGCGCGTACAGATCAGCGGTACGTCGGTGAACCCCAGCATCCGTGCGGCGTAGGCGGGGAACTCCGAGACCAGGTCGGTGGTCGCGGTGAAGATGATCGAGATGAAGTCGTCGACGTCCCACCCGTTGGCGTCCATCACCTCGGTGACCATCTCGGTGACCCGGGCGAGCATGTGCTCGCGCTCGTCGACATCGAGCTGCGTCGCTCCGCGCACCGCCCTGACCGCCACGCCCCGACCCTAACCGGGCGACCGCTCAGAGGCGGGCGGCGTCCAGGAGGGCGCCGAGCTCGTCGTTGGTCAGCTCGCGCAGCTCGCCGACCCCGAGACGCCCGAGCACGACCGGCCCGATGCCCGTGCGCGTCAGCTGGCGCACGGGATGGCCCACGTGATCGAGCAGCCGGCGGACGATCCGGTTGCGTCCCTCGTGGATCACCAGTTCGAGGATCGACCCGTCGCGGGTGCCGCGACCACCGACCAGCCTCGCCGACGACACGGTGACCGGGCCGTCGTCCAGCGTCACGCCCGCGAGGAGCTGCTTGATCGTGCTGGGCTGGACGACGCCCGCAACGGCCGCGACGTAGGTCTTGTCGACCTCGTACGACGGATGGGCCATGCGCTGGGCGAACTCGCCGTCGTTGGTGAGGAGCAGCAGACCGGCGGTGTCGGTGTCGAGCCGCCCGACGTGGAAGAGCCGCTCCGGGCGGTCCGCGACGAGGTCGGACAGGGTGCGCTCGGCGTGCGGGTCCGACATGGTGGAGGTGACGCCGACCGGCTTGTTGAGCACGAGGTACACGTTCGGAGACATGGGTGGGAGCCGACGCCCGGACACCCGGATCACCGCGACGGTCGGGTCGACCTTCGTGCCCAGGCGGGTGACCGGTTCACCGTCGACGGTCACCTCCCCGGCCAGCATGAGCTCCTCGCACTTGCGCCGCGAGGCGACGCCGGAGCGCGCCAGCAGCTTGTGCAGCCGGACGAGGCCGTCCTGGTCACGCTCCAGGTCGGGTCCGCTCACGCGTCCTCGGTCGAGCCGGTCGCGACCACCGCCGGCGAGCCACCCAGCTCGTCCTCGAGGTCGTCGAGGTCGTCCAGATCGGGCAGGTACGGCGCCAGCTCGGGCAGCTCGTCGAGCGAGGTGACCCCGATCCGCTCGAGGAAGTAGGTCGTCGTGCGGTACAGGTGGGCGCCGGTCGAGTGGTCCTCCCCCGCCTCCTCGACGAGCCCGCGGGTGAGGAGGGTGCGCATCACGCCGTCGACGTTCACACCACGGATCGCGGAGACCCGCGCCCGCGAGACCGGCTGCTTGTAGGCGACCACCGCCAACGTCTCGAGCGCCGCCTGGGTGAGCCGCGCCTGCTGGCCGTCGAGCACGAACGCCTCGACCACGGGTGCGAACTCCTCGCGCGTGTAGTAGCGCCAGCCGCCGGCGACGTTGCGCAGCTCGAAGCCGCGCCCCTGCTCGGCGTACTCCTGGGCGAGCTCGGTGAGCGCCGTGGTCACGTCCGGGACCGGCGCGCCGACGGCCGACGCCAGCGTCGGCTCGTCCAGCGGCTGGTCGGCGATCATCAGCAGCGCCTCCAGCGACGGGCGCAGCTCGGCGACCGCGACCTCCAGCACGTCCTCGCTCATCCGGTCTCCTCCTCGGCATCCTCGGTCTCGTCGGTGGGCACGTCGGTGGGCTCGGCCCGCGGCGTCTCCGGGGCACCCTCGAACTCGTCGATCCGGAGCTCCGACACCGCCTCGCCGTTCGCGCCGCCGGTCCAGCGCACGCTCAGCTCCCCGAGCGGCGAGACCTGGTCGAAGGCCACGACGTTCTCGCGGAACAGCTCCAGCAGCGCCAGGAACCTCGCGACCCTGGTCAGGGTGTCCGGGGCGTCGCCGCACAGCGCCCGGAAGGTCATCGTGCCGGTACGGCGCAGCCGCTCGGCCACCAGCTCCGCCTGCTCGCGCACGGACACCGCCGGTGCGTGGATGTGCTGGAGCGACACCTCCAGCTCGGGCTTGGGCTCCAGCGCCCGGGCGGCGAGCCCCGCGAACGCCTCCAGTCCGATCCCGATCAGCACCTCCGGCAGCAGTCCGGCGTACCGCTCCTCCAGCCCGACGACACGCGGATGGCGCAGCGCCTCGCCGGACAGCCGGTGCTCGAGCACGGCCGCGACCTGCTTGAACGCGCGGTACTGCAGGAGCCGCGCGAAGAGCAGGTCGCGCGCCTCGAGCAGCGCAAGGTCCTCCTCGTCCTCGATCTCGCCCTGCGGCAGCAGCCGTGCGGACTTGAGGTCGAGCAGGGTGGAGGCGACGAGCAGGAACGACGAGGTCTGCTCGAGGTCCCAGCTCGCTCCGGCCTTCACGTGGGCGATGAACTCGTCGGTCACCTGGTGCAGGGAGACCTCGGTGATGTCCAGCTTGTGCTTGGAGATCAGGCTCAGCAGCAGGTCGAAGGGGCCCTCGAAGTTGTCGAGCCGCACCTCGAAGGCATGGGTGCCCTCCGTGGTGGTCTCGGTAAGAGCCTCCGTCCCCCTGGGGTCGGACGCGGTCGCGACGGTCATCGGTGGTGGATCAGTCCTCGATCAGGCGTTGCACGAGCATGCTGTCATGGCCGTGCTCCTCGAGATCGGCGAGCACCAGGGCGACCGCCTCGCGCACCAGCCGGCCGCGGTCGACGGCCAGGCCGTGGTGGCGGCGCAGCTCGAGCCGGGCGTGCTCGAGATCCACGAGCTCGTCGGCGGTGACGTAGATCGTGATCTTCTCGTCGTGCCGCACCCGGCCGCTCGGGCGGCGACGCGCGTCGTCGGCCGGGTCGGCGGTCGGCACGGCGCGCACACGACGCTCGCCCGGGGCCGGGGCGACCTCGCCGTGCGGCTGCGGGTCGGTGGGGCGGAAGAGGTCGTCGGCGGCGGGAAGGTTCACGCGTCGAGGCACCGCAGCGCCACCTCCTTGGCCAGCTGTCGGTAGGCGTCGGCCCCGGTCGAGGTCGAGGCGTACGACGTGATCGGCTCACCGGCGACCGTGGAGTCCGAGAACTTCACGGTCCGCCGGATCACCGTGTGGAACACCTTCTCGCCCCACGCCTGCACCAGCCGCTCCAGGACCTCGCGGCTGTGCAGCGTGCGGCCGTCGTACATGGTCCCGAGCACCCCGTCGATCTCCAGGCGCGGGTTCAGCCTTTCGCGGACCTTGTCGATCGTGGTCTTGAGCAGGGCGACGCCGCGGAGGGCGAAGTACTCGCACTCGAGCGGCACGATCACGCCGTCCGAGGCGGTCAGCGCGTTCACCGTGAGCAGGCCCAGGGACGGCTGGCAGTCGATCAGGATCACGTCGTAGTTCTCGATCGCCGGGCCGAGGACCCGCTGGAGCGTCTGCTCGCGCGCCACCTCGTGCACGAGCTGGACCTCCGCGGCGGACAGGTCGATGTTGGAGGGCAGCAGGTCCATCCCGGCGACGCCGGACGGCACCACGACGTCGTCGAGGGTGACGTTGCGGTCCATCAGCAGGTTGTAGACGGTCAGCTCGATGTCGTGGGGGTTCAGCCCGAGGCCGACCGACAGCGAGCCCTGCGGGTCGAAGTCGACCAGCAGCACCTTGCGGCCGAACTCCGCCAGCGAGGCGCCGAGGTTGATCGTGGTCGTGGTCTTGCCGACCCCACCCTTCTGGTTGCACATCGAGATCACCCGGGCATGACCGTGGGTCGTCAGCGGCCTCGGGTCGGGGAACACCGGCACCGGCCGCCCCGTGGGGCCGATCACCACATCGGCCACGACCTCGTCGACCGCGATGCCGCCCCCGGCCTCGTCGAGGTCGGGCCCGACCGGCTCCTGGTCGCTGGGGCGGACGATCGGCACGGGGGCGGTCACGGGGAGCGCCGCCTCCTCGGCGGACACCTCGGTCGGGGCCTCCGGACCGGGAGTCGGGACCTTCGGCGGTATCACGGGTGCGTTGGCTCCGGACTGGCCGCGCGAGAAGATCCCAGGCATGTGTGCTCTCCAGGTGTCGTGTGCTCAGCAATTTGTCGACTTTGCGACATAGTGCCCGAGGTACGGCGTGACTGTAGGAGGGCGCGCCGAAGGACCTCAACCGGTTCGGGGATTCCCCCAGGCACCCGGCCAAATCTGTGCACAGCGTGTGCACGAGCGAGTCGGGAAGTGCACAAGCCAGCCCCTCCCTGTGCACAAGGTTGTGCACATCTGGTCCGGACCAGGACCGGGTCGGCTACGGGGTCTCGGACGACCCGGGGCGCTCGAACAGGCGCCGAAGCGGCCGGCGGTCACGGGCACGGCGGACCCGCCGGGACCGGCGTGCCGCCGACCGGGCCATGTCCGCGGCCCCGATGAAGCCGGCGTTCGGACCGAGCGCGGCCCGGACGATGACCGGCTCCTCGCGGTGGCCGCGGCCGGTCAGCGACCGGGAGAACGCCTGCCGGGTGGGGTCGATCAACAGGTCGCCGGCCTCGGACAGCCCGCCGCCGATGATGATGCAGCCGGGGTCGAAGGCCGCGGCCATGCCGGCCAGCCCGACGCCGAGCCACCGGCCGACGTCGGCGATCAGCTCGATCGAGAGCGGATCACCGTCGCGGGCCGCCTGGGTGATCTGGGGGCCGTCGAGCGCGTCCGCGTCGCCGTCCACGACCGAGCGGAGGTGGCGGGCCATCGGCGACGTCGACCGCACGAGCTCGCGCGCCTCGCGCACCAGGGCGTTGCCCGAGGCGTACTGCTCCCAGCAGCCGCGGTTGCCGCACTCGCACCGGTGCCCGTCGGGCACGACCTGCATGTGGCCGAACTCCCCCGCCATGCCGTTGGCTCCGCGGTAGACGCGGTTGTCGAGCACCAGGGCACCGCCGATGCCCGTGCCCAGGGTCGCGCAGAGCACGAAGCGGTGGCCCCGGCCGGCACCGAAGCGGCACTCGGCGAGCGCGGCCGTGTTCGCGTCGTTGTCGACCACGACGGGGAGCCGCACCCGCTCGGCGACCCGCGCCCGCAACGGCTCACGACGCCAGTTGAGGTGCGGCGAGAACATCACCACGGTCCTGGTCACGTCGACGAAACCGGCGGCGCCGATACCGACCGCGGCCACGTCGTACTGTCGGGCGAAGCCGGCGACCACGTCGACGATCGTGTCCTCGACCTTCGAGACGTCGTGCCCCTCCGTCGGTCGGCGGTCCAGGGCGACGACCTCACCGGCGGCATCGACCACGGCACCGAGCACCTTCGTGCCGCCGATGTCGATGCCGACCGTGAGCGGCTCCCAGCGAGGGGCACGCGCGCGGCGCGAACGGACCTCGGCCATGCGCTCAGGCTAGCCACCGGGCACGGTCGGCTCGTGAAAGCCGGCGTAGGTGCGCTGAAACCGCCCTGAAACCGCTCCGGGACATGCTGGAGCCATGAACGAGACCACACCCGCAGTCCGGGCCGAGGGCCTGGTCAAGAACTTCGGTGCCCAGCGTGCCGTCGACCACGTCGACCTCGAGATCCGCCAGGGCCAGGTCTTCGGGGTCCTCGGCCCGAACGGGGCCGGGAAGACCACCATGCTGAAGATGCTCGCGACCCTGCTGCCGATCGACGGCGGCCGCGGCGAGATCTTCGGTCACGACGTACGCCGTGAGCCGCACCTCGTGCGTCAGCTGCTGGGCGTCACCGGACAGTACGCGTCGGTCGACGAGAACCTGACCGCCACCGAGAACCTGCTCCTCTTCGCCCGGCTCCAGGGGATCCCCAAGCCGAAGGCCCGGTCGACCGCGGCGACCCTGCTCGAGCAGTTCGACCTGACCGAGGCGGCGAGCAAGCCGATCTCTCGGTTCTCGGGCGGCATGCGGCGGCGGCTCGACCTGGCCGCCAGCCTGATCACCCGCCCGCCGCTGATCTTCCTCGACGAGCCGACCACCGGTCTCGACCCCCGCACCCGCGGCCAGATGTGGGACACGATCCGGGACCTGGTCGCCAACGGGTGCACCGTGCTGCTGACCACGCAGTACCTCGATGAGGCCGACCAGCTGGCCGACCGGATCGCGGTGATCGACCACGGCGTGAAGGTCGCCGAGGGCACCTCCGACGAGCTGAAGGCATCGGTCGGCCTGTCGACGCTCACCTTGAGCCTGGTCGACCCGGGCCAGATCCCGGCAGCCGCCGAGATCGCCGCTCGCCTGCTCGGCGAGCAGCCGACCCTGTCCCCCGAGTCCCGCCGCCTGTCCCTCCCCCTGGAGCGCAGCGAGCAGGCCGTCGACGTCCTGGTGACGCTGCGCGACCGCGGCATCGCCGTCGACTCCGTCAACGTCGCGAAGCCGTCGCTCGACGAGGTCTTCATGGTCCTCACCGGCCATGGCGCCACGAGCGACGACGACCAACCCGACACCGCGTCAACCGAGCTGGAGGCCGTCCGATGACCGCTCTCACCACCGCCCTGCGCAACCCCGCCGAAGGCCTGTCGACCAGGGTCGGGCCCCGCGAGACCGTCAGCCAGACCATGACCCTGGCCTGGCGGGCCACCATGAAGATGCGCCGCAACTTCGAGCAGATGTTCGACGTGACCCTCCAGCCGCTGTTGTTCACCGCCATGTTCGCGGGCATCTTCGGGGGCGCCGTCGCCGGCAGCGTGGAGGGGTACAACCCGGTGATCATCCCCGGGCTGGTCGGCCAGACCGTGCTGACCGCGTGCGTCGCCACGGGTGTCCAGCTCCGGGAGGACATGGACAAGGGTGTCTTCGACCGGTTCAAGGTGCTCCCGATCGCCCGGATCGCGCCGTTGGCAGGTCCGATGGTCGCCGACATGCTGCGCTATGCGATTGCCAGCACGCTGACCTTCGCGACCGGGATCATCGTCCTCGGCTACCGCCCCGGCGGTGGCGTCCCCGGCGTCGTGGGCGCGATCCTGTTCGCGATCTTCGCCGGCTGGTCGATGGCCTGGATCTTCGCCTGGTTCGGCACCATCGGCCGGAGCGCCCAGGGCGTCCAGGCCATCTCCTTGATGGTGATGTTCCCGCTGACCTTCCTGTCCAACGCGTTCGTGCCGACGAGCACGATGCCGGACTGGCTGCAGGCGTTCGCGGACGTCAATCCGGTCTCGCACATCATCTCGGCGATCCGTGACCTGGCCAACGACGGCCAGATCACCGCAGACACGGGCTGGGCGTTCCTCGGCTGCGCGGTCGTGGTGGCGATCTTCGCACCGCTGTCCGTGCGCAGCTTCACCCGGAAGATGTGAGGCCCCACCCGGTGATCGAGGCCAGCACCTGCTCGGCCTCGGCACGCAGCTCCCGCCCCTGGCGGCCGTCGTACTCCTGGACGACGGCGCCCAGCCGGCCGGGGGCTGCGTTCTCTGCGAGCTCGGTCAGCGGCCCCCAGGCGAGCACCGGGAACCAGCGGTTGTAGCCGAACCCCTGGGCCAGGGCCAGGAGACGCACGGCCGTCTCCACCCGGTCGTTCGGTCCGTCCGGCCCGTCCGGCCCGTCCGGTTCCGCCCGGGTGAGACCCCAGACGCCCAGCGCCGCCAGGGTCATCCCGGTCACCGGGTAGTCGATCGCGCCGTCGGGGATCGTGGGCAGCCTCGCCAGCACCTCTCGGCTCTCCGCGGCGAGCTCGTCGGCCCGGGCGGCGTGCTCCGGCGTCGGTGCGAAGCGTGCGTGCGCGGCCAGATCCGTGGCCAGCGCGATCAGGGTCCACGGCTCCAGCCCGTGCGTCGACAGCCCGGCGAACCCCCAGTCACGGACGGCTACCAGTGAGCGCTCGAACGCCGCGAGCCCGCCCTCCACGTCGCCGCGGACCAGTCGCAGCTCGGCCCTGACCTGGGCCGTCACCAGGCCGGCGGTCATGTCGGTGCTCGGAAGCTCGCCGATGTCGTCGAGCAGCTGCTCGGCCTCGGCGAGGCGACCCTGCCGCAACGCCGACAGGGCCAGGCTGGCGCGCATGCTGTACGCGTCCTCGTCCGCGTGGAGCCGGTGGAGCAGCGGGATCGCCCTGCGCGCGTGGGCCGCCGCGCGCTCGTGGTCGCCGTCGTTGAGCGCCAGCATCGCGGCCTGGGTGTTCAGCGAGGCGATCTCCCACGAGGTGGTCCGCTCGTCCGCGAGCGCCAGCGCTCGGTCGACGTACTCCCTGGCCTGGTCGAGCGCGCCCTCGTTCTCCGCGAGGATCGCGGCCCACTGCCAGGCCATGGCGACCGTTCGCAGGTCGGCGTCGTGGGTGAGGGTGAGCACCGCCTGACGCCGGTCGTCGGGGCTGGCCGCATCGACGAACATCACCCGGGCCACCCGGCTCCACGGCTGTGACGGCTCCGGGAGCCGTCGCATGATCATGGTCAGGTCCTCGACCCCGCCGGGCCGCAGGAAGCCGAGGTGCACCAGGACCAGGGCGACCGCCTCGCCGGTGACCTCGACCAGCTCCGGGGGCGGCTCCCAGTCGAGGAGCAGTCGCTCGGCCAGGTCGGCCATGGCGACGAAGCGGGGGAAGTTGCCGGTCACCGACCACAGCGCCCCGAGCGCGGCGAGCAGGGGTACGGCGTGCTCCGCGTCGCCGGCGAGCAGTCGCTGGCGGAGGACGTCGGCGAGGTTGGCCTCTTCGCTGTCGAGGAGATCCACGATCTCGATCTGCCGCGGACCGAACACGTCGGGACGCACGCGCTCGGCGAGACCCACCGCCCAGGTCGTCAGGGCCTCGTGGGCCGGCATCACCTCGCCCACCTCCGCGAGACGGAGCGCCCCGAACTCGCGCACGGTCTCGAGCATCCGGTAGCGAGCGGCACCGCGCTGCTCACCGACCGTCAGCAGCGACTGGCCGACCAGGCTCTCGACCAGGTCGGGGCCGTCGGGGCCGAGCAGGTCCCGAGCCCCGTCGAGGGAGAACCCGTCCTGGAAGACCGAGAGCCAGGCGAAGGCCCGCTGCTCGTCCTTCGTCAGCAGGTCCCATGACCAGGCGATCACCGCGGTCAGGGTCTGGTGCCTGGCCGGTGCGGAGCGGTCGCGGCTGCGCAGCACCGCGAAGCGGTCGTCGAGGGCACGCCGTACCTCGTCGGCGGACATGCTGCGCACGCGGGCAGCCGCGAGCTCGAGGGCGAGCGGCAGCCCGTCGAGCCGCGCCACGATCTCGGCCACCACGCCGTCCGGCAGCTCGGCATCGGGGCGTACGGCGACCGCCCGGCGCCGGAAGAGCTCGGCGCCGTCGGCGGTCGCCAGCTGACTGAGGGGAAAGACCCGTTCGGCGGCGATCCCGAGCGGAGCGCGGCTGGTCGTCACCACCCGGAGGTCGCGCGTGGTCACCAGCAGGAACGCGACCAGCGACGCGGCCGCGTCCAGCACGTGCTCGCAGTTGTCGAGCACGAGCAGGGTCGGCACGGAGTCGAGCTCCTGGGCGATCCGGGCACGCACGTCGGCCTGCTGGGCGGGCGTGAGGGTGCGCCGGCCGGTCACCGAGTGCCGGACGCCCAGCGCCGAGCCGACCTCCGAGACCACGTCCTCGGGTGAGGAGATGCCGACCAGCTCCACGAAGTGCACCCGCGGCTGGGTGGCCTCGCGGGCGAGGACGTGCGCGACCCGCGTCTTCCCGAGCCCTCCCGGGCCGAGGATCGTCGTCAGCCGGCCGCCGCGCACGAGCGAGCGCAGGCCGGCGAGGTCCTCGGCCCGGCCGAGCAGCTCGTCGGGGTCGTATCGCACCCCGCTGCGGACCGGGTCGTCGGAGGCCAGCAGCTCCCGGTGCACCCGCTGCAGCGCCGGGTCGGGGTCCACGCCGAGCCGGTCGGCCAGGTGGCGGCGGTACGCGTCGTACCGCACCAGGGCCGCCGGCGCTCCGGCCGAGGCGGCCTCGGCGCGCAGCAGAGACTCGAGCACCTCGGCGTCGTCCGGATCGGCGGCGTGGGCGCGCTGCAGTCCGGCGACCGCCTCCGCGTCGCGACCGGAGCGCGCCAACGCCAGGGCGTGCGTGCGGGCCAGGCCCGGCCCGAGCGCCAGCACGCGTCGGCGCACGTCGGCCAGCGGGCCGGCGCCGTCCACCGACGCCAGCCCGCACATCAGGCCGTCGGCGGCGACCGCATGCGCCAGCGCCTGCTGCGGGTCGTCCAGAAGTGCCTTGCGAGCCGCCTCCACCAGGGACCCGACCAGCCAGGCGTCGACGGAGTCCTCGGGCAGCACGAGCCGGTACCTGCCGTCGTACCGCTCGACGACGCCCGCCCCGCACTGCGCGCGGACCCGGGAGACCTGTACCTGCAGTGCCTTGGGGTTCGGCGCCTGCTCGGCCCACACCTCCGCGAGCAGCCGCGCGTCGGACAGGCCGGACCGGTGCAGGGCCAGGGCGGCCAGGAGGTCGGCCGAGCGCCCGCCGGCGATGGGCTCGCCGCCGTACGACACCTCGTCGAGGAGGCGGAGCGCGATCGTCACGCCGCCAGCATAGGAAGCAGGTGCGCGGTGACCCGCGCGGATGCAAGATGTGAGCGACACGTCCGCCGATCGCGAGGAGACGCCCGTGAAGAGCACCATGCAGGACGCCCAGCTCACGATCGGCTCGGTCCTGGCACACGGCTCGTCCGTGCACGGCGACTCCGAGGTGGTCACCGCGACCACGGACGGCACGCGCAGCCGCTCGTACGCCGATGTCGGCCGGCGAGCGGCGCGGCTCGCCCACGGCCTGCGGGGCCTCGGTGTCGACGGCGACCAGCGCGTCGCGACGTTCATGTGGAACAACGCCGAACACCTCGAGGCGTACCTCGCCGTCCCGGCGATGGGTGCGGTGCTGCACACGCTGAACATCCGGCTCTTCCCCGAGCAGCTGGTCTACATCGCCAACCACGCCGAGGACCGAGTGGTGATCGTCGACGACACCCTGGTCCCCCTGTTCGCCAAGGAGCTGCCGAAGCTCGAGTCCGTCACCCACGTCCTCGTCTCCGGACCCGACGCGGCCGGTGCCGACCTGGACTCGCTGCGTGCCACCGGCAAGGAGGTGCTGCTGTACGAGGACGCGCTCGCCGACCAGCCCGACACCTTCGAGTGGCCGGAGGTCGACGAGCGCTCCGCTGCGGCGATGTGCTACACCAGCGGCACGACGGGCAACCCGAAGGGGGTCGTCTACAGCCACCGGTCCGCGTGGTTGCACTCCCTGGCGGTGAGCACGGGCAACGCCGCCGGCCTCGACTTCCATGACCGGGTGCTGCCGATCGTCCCGATGTTCCACGCGAACGCCTGGGGCCTGGCGTACGCCGCGGTGATGACGGGCGCGTCGTTGTGCATGCCCGACCGCTGGCTGCAGGCCGAGCCGCTCGTCCGCTTCATCCGGGCCAGCCGACCCACCGTCTCGGGTGCGGTCCCGACGGTGTGGAACGACGTGCTGGCCTACCTCGACGGCCACGACGGCATCCGGCTCGACTCGCTGCGCCTGATCCTCTGTGGCGGCTCGGCCGTGCCCGTCTCGCTCCAACAGGGTCTCGAGGAGCGCCACGGCCTCCACATCCGTCAGGCCTGGGGCATGACCGAGACCTCGCCGGTCGCCTCCGCCGGCCTGGTCCCGGCCGGGGTCGAGGGCGACGCCCAATGGGCCTACCGGGGTACCCAGGGCCGGCTGCTCTGCGGTGTCGAGGGCCGGATCGTGGGTGACGACGGCCGTACCCTGCCCTGGGACGGGACCTCCGTGGGGGAGCTCGAGGTCCGGGGACCATGGGTCACCGGCGGCTACTACCACCCCGACGATCCCGAAGCGGAGCAGAAGTTCCACGACGGATGGCTTCGGACCGGCGACGTCGGGCACCTCGACCCGCTCGGCTACATCACCCTCAGCGACCGGGCCAAGGACGTGATCAAGTCCGGCGGCGAGTGGATCTCGTCGGTCGACCTCGAGAACGCCCTGATGGGTCACCCGGATGTCGTCGAGGCAGCGGTCGTGGGCATCCCCGACGAGAAGTGGCAGGAGCGCCCGCTGGCCACCGTCGTCGTCCGTGAGGGCGCGACCGTGACCGCAGAGGACCTCCGCGACCACCTCGCCCGGTCGTTCGCGAAGTGGCAGCTGCCCGACGCGTGGGCGTTCATCGACCAGGTGCCCCGCACGTCGGTCGGCAAGTTCGACAAGAAGGTCGTCCGGCAGGGCTTCGCCGAGGGTCGGTACGACGTACGTCATCTCGGCGGGTGAGGCGGGCGCTCGCTCCCACCCGGGGCGGGAGAGGTCAGGCCGTGCGCTGCGCCGTGGCGAGTCGGGTGAGAGCGAACTCCGTGATCCGGATGAGTGCCCGCTTGGCCGAGTCGCGGTCCCGCGCGTCGACGGTGATCAGCGGTACGTCGTCCCGCAGCGCGAGGGCCTCGGCGATCTCATGCAGCGGGTACCGCGAGCTGCCCTCGAACTCGTTGATCGCGACGATGAACGGCACGTTCTTCGACTCGAAGTAGTCCAGCGGGGCGAACGCCGCGTCCAGCCGCGCGGTGTCGACCAGCACGATGGCGCCGATCGCACCTCGCACCAGGTCGTCCCACATGAACCAGAAGCGCTTCTGCCCGGGGGTCCCGAACAGGTAGAGGACGAGGTCCTCGGCGAGGGTGATCCGGCCGAAGTCCATCGCGACCGTGGTCGTCGACTTGGCGGGGGTCTGAGCCAGGTCGTCGACGCCCACAGACTCGTTGGTGACCAGGGCCTCGGTACGGAGAGGCACGATCTCCGAGACGGAGCCCACCAGGGTGGTCTTGCCGACGCCGAAGCCGCCGGCGATGACGATCTTCGTCGAGGCGGCGGTGCGGCTGCCGTTAGAGGGCACGGAGTCCACGGAGGGTCCTTTCGAGGAGGTCGAAGCGTTCGTCATCGGTGGAGGTCTCGGTCAGGGTCGCCTGTACGTGGACGTATCCCTGCTGGACGAGATCTCCGAGCAGCACGCGAACGACGCCGATGGGGCGTTTCACCAGGGCCGAGACCTCGGCGACCGATCGGGTGTCGAGGACCCCGATGATCTTCCCCTGGACGTCGTCGGCCCACGCACGGCGCATGGCGCTGGTGTCCAACCGCAGCGTCGCCTCCAGTGGGAGGTCGACCGCGGTGCGGGTGCGTCCCGCTGTCAGTGCGTACGGTCGGACGATGCGTGCAGCCGGCGGGCTGGCGTGCATCTGCTCGACGTCGGGCTCGTCTGCCATGTCATCCCCCCTACACCCCATGCCCACGAGCCTGGGCCTGGACCATCTGACCGACACGCTCGACGAGGAGGGCCATCTCGTAGCCCACCTGGCCGATGTCGGCCGTGGCCTGGGTCAGCACCGCGAGGTGTGACCCGTCACCCACGCTCATCAGGAGCATGAAGCCGTTCTCCATCTCGACGATGGTCTGCAACACCGCGCCGCCCTCGAACAGGCGCGCGGCACCGGTGGCCAGGCTGGCCAGTCCGGACGACACCGCCGCCACCTGCTCGGCACGGTCGGCCGGCAGCCGGCCGCTGGCGGCCATCAGCAGGCCGTCCGCGGACACCAGTACGGCGTGAGCCGCGCCAGGAACGCTGTCGACGAAGCGGTTCACAACCCAGTCGAGCTCACGGGACTCGGTCTCGACGGCGGTCATCTCTGCCTGGAGGCTCTCGGTCATGCTGGTCCAGTCTCCTCGTGCGCGTAGTCGTCGGTGAAGGGTTGCGCCGCCGCGGCCGCACGGCCGCGGGACACGCCGGCCGCATGCGCGGCGAGGCGGTTGCGAATGGCCTCCGGGTCACGGACGACCTTCGCGGGGTCTTGGGACAGGCCACCGGGAACCAGACGGCCGCCCGGACGGCGTACCGGCAGACCGGCACGCGTGGTGCCGTCGGAGTCGGCGCTCTCGGCACGCTCGGCCGCGGTCCAGCCCTGGTCGACCTCGCTCGCCGTCCAGGCCTCCTCCTCCTCGTCCTCGTCGCTGAGCCAGTTGGAGCGGAGCTGACCGAAGATGGGCGAGTCGTCGGACTGCGCGGTGTCGTCGACGAAGTCTCCCTCGAGGGCGGTGGCCGCGGGCGCGGCGGACAGCGGGCGACGGATCTGCAGCCGGATCGGGGCCTCCGTGCCCGGTGCCTCCTCCGCCGTGTCGGCAGCGGCGACGATCGGCTCGGCGTCGACGGGCTCCGAGACCGGATCCCGTGCCTCGACCGGTTCCGGCGCCGTCACCTGCTCGGCCTCGTGCTCGGCCTCGTGCTCGGCCTCGTGCTCGGCCTCGTGCTCGGCCTCGTGCTCGGCCTCGTGCTCGGCCTCGTGCTCG
>Ga0070683_100001327_pt1 | contig 18835 bp, 17 predicted proteins | sample KBSC713LmetaG_FD_64662 | JGI IMG/M metagenome (GOLD analysis project Ga0070683, IMG submission 64662) | Corn rhizosphere microbial communities from Kellogg Biological Station, Michigan, USA - KBS C7.1-3L metaG | ecosystem: Host-associated > Plants > Roots > Rhizosphere ... | reverse complement strand
TTCAGCATATTGCCGATAAAAAAATGTATGATGTGGTGATTATCGGCGCAGGTCCGGCAGGTTTGGCTGCGTCGGTATATGGTTCATGCGAGGGACTTAAGACATTAGTAGTAGAAAGAAGCAATCCGGGTGGACAGGCAAGCACCAGTGCAAGAATTGAAAACTACCTTGGTTTTCCTACAGGGCTTTCCGGCGCAGAACTTACACACCGGGCCATGGCGCAAACACTGCGATTTGGAACCGAGTTTCTTACGGCAAGAGAAGTAAAGAAAATCCGTGTGCAGGATGGCTATAAGATCGTTGAGATGAGTGACGGTTCCGAGGTGCACGGTAAAACGATAATTATTGCAACCGGGGTCGAGTATAAAAAACTTGATGTTCCCGGGATTGACGATTTCACAGGTGCGGGTGTTTATTATGGCGCTGCCGCAGTGGAAGCGCATGCCTGTAAAGAGGGCAACGTGTACATCGTAGGTGGGGGTAATGCGGCTTGCCAGGCTGCATTGCATATTAGTAAGTTTGCAAAAGATGTCACCATTCTGATCAGAAGGAATGCGCTAAACCAGGTGGCGGCAAACTACCTTGTTGAAAACGTCTGTAAAACGCCTAACATCAAAGTGCTTCCGAATACAGAAGTTGCAAGTGCAACCGGAGAAAAAGTTTTGAAAACAATCACGCTTGTGAATTGCACAACTGGTGAAAAAAACATTGTCCCAGCGAAAGCAGTGTTTATTTATATCGGCCAGAAACCGGGTACAGCATGGCTGAATGATATTGTCCTGAAAGATAACAATGGTTTCATCTTAACTGGAAGGGAATTGATGAAAGAAAAAACGTTTAATACTTTCTGGAAATTGGAAAGAGAACCATTTATGCCCGAAACAAACATCCCCGGGATCTTTGCTTCTGGTGATGTGCGATTCACTGCCTTGACAGGAATTTCCTCTGCGGTAGGAGAAGGTGCTATGGCTATACGCTTTGTGCGTAAGTATTTAAGTGAGATGTAAAGTGAAATTGTATTTAATTAATCGAAGGTCCTGTTAATTATACCACTAGAACCCTTTTTGGAAGGTCGCACGACCACGACGACGCCACCTCAAAGCGTTTTTCTCAGGCCGCTCTAATGGTAGATCATTAAGTCAGACTATACCATATTCAATGAAACCGTACTTTTTTATTAGACATGCCTTTTCCGTGGCATGTGAATTGCGCTAGTGCTTGCTAGATAGGAGCTCTTGTATTTATTGAAACTAAAACCACAACATATGAAAAAGTTAGTTTTTGCAACTATGTTTGCAGCCGTCTGCTGCTGCAGCTATGGCCAAAAATCATCTATGAGCAGTACCGCTCAAAAAAATCTGGCGGCCTCGCGGGCTGTCGCAAAGATGTTCGAATCCGGCGATTTTAGCAAGGTCGGTGATTATATCGCGGCAGACGCTGTCGATCATGGCGGCATGAGTGGTGACGTAAAAGGACTGGACAATATCAAAGCGTCATTCGCTCAAATGACCGGTATGATGACTGATATGAAGGGCGAAATTGTAAAAGAGCTAGCCGACGACGAGTATACTTTTCAATGGATGAAGCAAAGTTCAACCATGAAAGTAGACGCGATGGGAATGAAGGCAGGAACCAAAAATAGCCTGGACGCGATCGAAGTGTCAAGATTCAGCAACGGAAAAATAGTAGAGCATTGGACTTTTATCAACGCGGCCGATGCCATGAAGATGATGCAGCCAAATATGAAGTAGAACAGAAGGAGAATCCGGTTTTCATCCCTCTCTCTAGAGGGCTTTTAAATTGCCGCGTTCTTAAATTTTGTACTTTAGTTGCCCTGTTTTACTCTCCTACTCTTTAAACACATAACTCTCCGGTCCTGGTCGATGTCATCAAACTAAGATCATAAAATCATTTTATCAACTAAAAATCAAAAAACCAATGAAAAAGTTTCTAATGATCGCTTCTGCAGGATTGATCTGCTTCATCACTGCTTGCAACAGCAGTGGAGAAAAATCTGCTAGCGCTGATACCACTTCTGCTTCGATGGCTGCTTCCAGTTCTGCTTCCACTTCTACAGCTGATAAAAACATTGCCACGGCTCGTGCTATAGACGACGCTATTTCGTCGGGCGACGTAGCTAAACTCGATCAGTATATAGCCACAGATGGCGTTGATCATTCGGGCGAGCATGGAGATATCAAAGGATTGGACAGCATCAAGGCTAACCTCAAGCGTTTGCACGATGACTACAAGGACATGAAGCTGGAATCATTGCAGCGTGCCTCGAATGGCGATTACGTTTTTTCTCTTACAAGATTTACCGGCACCAATTCAGTGGCTTCAATGGGTGCACCTGCCGGAACTCATTTTGATATGAACGGTGTTCACATACTGAAATTCGGCAGTGATGGAAAAGCTACGGAGCATTGGGAATATTTTTCGATGGCCGATGCAATGAAAATGATGGGAGGTATGCATATGGAAAGCAAGAAGAAGTAGGCAACGAAACCCAAATAATTCTGAATTAAGAGGCTGTCTCAAAAGGCATCCTTGCGCATGTACACCAGGGTAATCAAAGAAGTCGTTTCGTACTTAGCGACAGATTGCTTCAATCGTTCATCCCTGGCAATGACAATAACAGACTTTTGAGACAGTTTTTTCATTTTACCGTTTCACTTTTGACAGATAATACCCGCTTACGATCAGGGATATCGGCAACCCGATACAAAACATTAAAATCACAGCGCCCCTGACGATAGAATCCCATTTTGTAGGTACAGGTGCAATCTTTAACAAAGGCAATATGGCAAGGTTCATGACGCACCACACAAAAATGCCATACAATAATCCACTGATGATTTTTTGCTTTTTCAGAAACGGGACGTAGGGAAAAATGAAAAAATAAAAAACTGCAAAACAAAAAGCAATGGTAAAATGAAAGGCGACTCCGGCCAACGCAGTTCCAATACCTCCTTCATAGGCTGTATTGCCCAGGGCACCTCTTGCAATGCCCTGTAATAAACGCATGGTGGTCACTCGTTGCATAATGAGCGAGTAGACAATTATGGCAGCAAGCAGGTCGAGACAACCGGCCGTAAGCCACGCCATCAAAATTGTTTTCCATGCAGATGATTTTGATCGAAATGTTGACGTAGCAGCAACAGTGTTCATGACATTAGTTTTGGTTATAGATATGTTACCAGGAAATGAAATAAACTTACCAGACTTCCATTCATGGTTAACGTCTCACGTTAGACAACCCCGCTCAGCAAAATGTTGCCTTCATTTCCTGATCATTTCATAGACTTTTATGATCCTGTCTTTAATCGTCGGCCATTCATACTGGGCGAGATAATGATACCGGTTGGGAAAAAAATAGATGTTGAGATAAGGAGCATTCACCAATTGCTGTCTTGCAAAGCTGGCATTGGAAGTGTCAATGAGATTGTCCTTTGCTCCCTGCAGATACATCACGGGTACCCGAATATTCTTCCAATAAGGAAGCATTTTTTCTAACTCTTCCTTGTGATGGATTTTTTCTGTATTTGCCGATTTGAACATTCGAGGAATGAACCAGCGAATCACAGGATTTTCGATAAGTGAGGTAAACCAAAAAACTTTTTCTCGTCCCGGTCCTATCGCAGGCCCGGTAATAACAAGTCCATCGACCAGTTTAGGATGATCCATGGCAAGCCGGCATGCAATCGGCGCCCCAAATGAGCCACCAACAACCACAACCGGATGTTTTACTTTGTAAACACTATCCAACAATGATCCTATCATTTCAGATTGCTTTTGGATAGATGGTTCGGGATCTCCGAATCCTGAATAGCCATAACCCGGGCGATCTACGGCTAATATTCTAAATTTCTTTAAAATGATGTTATCATTAAATCTCCCGCGATAAAGACTCATTGAAGCGGGTGAGCCATGTATGAATACAAGTGTCGGCAAGCTATCGCTGCCAATCGACACATAGCGAAGTCGTCGCCCATGTGTAACATAGTAACCTATTTTGCCCGGAATGTGATTTTCAGTAAAGAATTTATTTAGTTCATCATCACTTTTCCTGAACTGTACATAATGATCAAATACAAAACAGGCAGTTATAAAAATAATAATGAGAGCTAATAAAATCCTCAAAGTTCGTCTGATCCACCTACCCTTACGCCTGATTTTTTGCATACTGAAAATTATGAAAAACTTCAGTTTGCTTTTAGCTTTTTGTACAACTTAATTTAAGCCGAATATACTGTTGCAAAAAATTAGGATAAATGTTATAAAGAACATTTCTTATGGAAATAATCACCGCCCAGAAAAATTGCCCTGTGAAAAGGCATAGAAAGTAACCAGGATAAAAAATACAAACATTATTAAATGAAATTTTTCAAACAGGTATGTTTGTTACAAAAGTTTATGGATCGATAATCGTTCATGGAGGATCGTTTTATAACCAGGAAATCTTTTCTTGATTACTCGATTGATGATCGTTCCGTTTTGAGCAACTTTATTAACAACGCCTACTCCCAGTCTTTTATAAATTCGGGTTGTTTTGCCTATTTGGATTCTGTCATAAAATGAATTTGGGAAAAACCCGGGGATAACACTTATTGCGATAAATATGTAAAGTGATTTGTGATCCATCCTGTTGTAACAATAAATTGAGATCGGGACCAGGTTTAAAACGGACCCGACTACATTTGGTACCATGTTATACCAATTCAGCAGCCTTTTTATTCTCGATAGGTCCTGGTCGGTGTAATTACTCATCAGCTATTTTCATTAATAACTCCCGGAGCATTGTAGCTTTTTTACTGATCTCATTACTTTCAATATTTGATATGGAAAGGATAGGTAAAAGTTTTGGATACAGCCGGGGCTTATTGAGCCATTTTACTATTTGCTCTTTGATCCATTTATTGTAGGCTATTGGGTAGGTCTTATTTAAAATAAAAATCGCCTGCAGGTATTTCCGAAAGGCCTCGGTCAAAATATAAAACGCGTGAAAATATAGTTCCCGTTTTACTAAAAAAGGTATGTGATCCAGGTCATTATTACAGGCGTTCTGAACTGCACATAATCGCGTTAATCGTAGTTCGTCATCGTAATAAGGAAGCCATTTTTGTTTTAGTTCCTGGAAATATGGACCCGGATCGGACATAGGAGCTGAATAAAAAATTTGGTTTCCTATTTCTACTTCAAAATAATCAATAGGTTCTCCCGTATCAATAAGCCCTGGAATATAATTCCCATCGATGATATCTAAATGAACGTGGGCAAAGGAGGAAGATTTCCTGAACTCTAAGATTGCCCGCGTATTGGCTGAATACGATTCCCATGCCACCAGCATTTTTTTCATTTCATTGTCCGAAGTACCTGGTGCAACTAATATCGCAAGGTCAAGGTCACTCTCAGCGACCCCCTGTCCACGTGCACAGGAGTTCACAATTAAAATAGTATCGACAGCAGAAATATTGAGAAAATATTCGTTCGCTGTCTGAGCTGCATCATAATGCAGTTGTGTCGGAAATTCCAAAGATGACATTTTGAAGAAAAATTGTCTGTGTGCGAGACTTACTGCTTATTTTAAGTTATGAAGTTTTATCTCTTGCCATTCCATTCTTCTTGTCCGGTACCTGACATTGTAAACATATTACCGCATACAAGATTTACCCTTCATCACGCTCATGCCACCATTCATATTAGTCACATTCGAAAAACCATTTTGTGTGAGAATATAACAAGCTTGCGGACTTCTATGACTATGGGAGCAATAAACGATTATTTCCTTCTCTTTATAAGGCGCCAACATCGAAATATTTTTTTCCAGCTCCTGCACCGGTATATTGATGGCATTTTTTAGAGTTCCGTAATTCGGATCTGCCTTTCCTTCAAATTCCTGTTTTGTCCGAACATCCAATAAAACCACATTTGGATGATCTGCCACGTATTGACACAGCAATGAAGGCTCTATTGTTTTAAAATGTACCGTAGATTTTTCAACCAATTCCATCTGACAATGGGGACATTTTCCCGGTTTATCATATGTATCATTATCACAATCGCGACCACAAGGCATGCACTGGTAGCTTGCGGCAGATGTAGCCAATTTTCCACCTTCAGCACTTGATGAGATGCTTTGACTATTGAGTGCTACAAACAGAAGAAATAACGAAAGCATCGCAAATTTTTCCATATTCATGATTTAATATTTAAACTCCCACGTTAAATATACTTAAGTTTAATCGCCGGCTTTCCCTTAATCGTAAAAAATCGGTAACCAATTATCAAAAAAAATTCTTTTTGAACTTAACACCGCACTTTGGGTGGGTTTCTTAATTTTATTTCTTAACTGCGCGAATTTATGGTTTCATCCAAGCGAAAAACAATTTTTCGTGATATAAGCTGGCTTTCCTTTAATGCAAGAGTGCTACAGGAGGCGGCTGATCCATCGGTTCCGCTTCGGGAAAGGCTTAGGTTTCTGGGAATCTTTTCAAACAACCTTGATGAGTTCTTTCGCGTTCGTGTGGCCACGTTAAAACGTATGGTGGAATTTAAATCAAAGGCGATGGCAACCATGCACCTTGAATCGGAACCACAAAAAATACTTGATGAAATCCAGATGACTGTGCTGAACCAGCAAAGTGAATTCAATCGCATCTGGGAAAATATGCAGGAGGAATTAAGGAAAGCGAAAATCTTCCTGGTAACAGAAAAAGAGTTGAACAAAGAACAACAGGAGTTTGTACGCAACTATTATGAGGAAGAAGTAAGTGGCAGCGTAATTCCACTGATGATAGAAAGTATCCCCAATTTTCCGTACCTGCGCGATAAGTCCATATACCTTGGGGTGGTAATGTGGAAGAAGTTATCCCCGCTGAAAAAAAATTACGCACTGATCGAAATCCCAAGCCGTGTCCTGGGCCGGTTCATTCAATTGCCTTGTCCGCAACATGAACATCATATTATTTTGCTGGAAGACGTGATCCGTTTTAATCTGCCGGAGATCTTTTCATACTTTGGTTACGACCAATATAGCGCTCACGTATTTAAAGTAACACGTGATGCCGAAATTGATATTGACAACGATGTATCTACTTCACTTATTCAAAAGATTGAAAAAGGGCTAAAGAACCGCCGCAAGGGCAAACCGGTCCGCTTTGTGTATGATCGGGAAATGGATCCGGCTCTTCTCGAATACCTGATCCGCCGCATGAATTTGACAAAAAGAGATAACCTTATTCCGGGAGGAAGGATCCATAACTTCAGGCATTTTATGGATTTCCCAGAAAGCATCTTTGACAAAAAGAACGATCGAAGAAAACCAAATGTCCATCCCTTGCTGGCTGACGAACGTGTAACAGATGTGGTAATGGAAAAAGATGTGATGCTGAATTTCCCCTATCATTCCTTTAACTCTGTCATCGATCTTTTGCGTGAAGCGGCTGTTGACCCTACAGTAACAAGTATCAAGATCACGTGTTATCGCCTTGCAACGCAGTCAAAGATCATCAATGCACTTATCAATGCAGCAAGGAACGGAAAGCACGTAACCGTCATGCTTGAATTAAGAGCACGATTCGATGAGGAGGCCAATCTCGAATGGAAGGAGCGCCTTGAAGAAGAGGGAGCGAAAGTATTGACGGGATTTCCAAATATGAAAATACACGCCAAGCTCTGCCTCATTAAGAAGCGGGTGAATGATCGGAATACATATTACGGGTTTGTGAGCACCGGTAACCTGAATGAAAAAACGGCGACGGTCTACGCAGATCATTGCCTGCTTACCTCCAATCAAAAAATCATGGCGGATGCCAACCGCGTCTTTAACTACCTTGAACAGCCCAAAGGCGGAGAGCATTTTCTAAAGGCTTGCAAGATGATCATTCCAAGTCCTTTCATGCTCCGGAAGCAATTGCATAAACTCATCAGTGTTGAAATTAAAAACGCAAAACAAAAAAAGCCTGCTGGGATTATTCTTAAAATGAACTCCCTGTCAGATGAAGATCTGATTGACAGGTTGTATGATGCTGCTAAAGCAGGTGTGGAAATAAAACTGATCGTCCGTGGCATATTTTGTATGCTCTCGGAAAATAACAAATTCAAAAAGCCGGTAACTGCAATCAGTATCGTTGATGAATACCTGGAGCATGCAAGGGTGTGGGTATTTCATAATAATGGCAAAGAGAAAGTTTATATATCTTCGGCCGACTGGATGCTGCGCAATCTTGATCATCGTGTAGAAGCCACCTGTCCCATCACTGATGACGCGATCAAAAAGGAGTTAAAAAACATCTTGAACATCCAGCTGAGCGATAATGTAAAGGCAAGATGGCTGAATAATGAACTGAGTAATGAATATGTCTCTTTCAAAGGAAAAAAGAAAATACGCTCCCAGGTCGAAACCTATCATTTCCTCTCAAAAAAAATTTTGAAGCATAGTGAGATTGGCAGCCATTGATATAGGAAGTAATGCAGCGAGATTATTGATCAGTGATGTTGTCCCCGGCACACGCTCCACTCCTGAGTTTATAAAAATGACCCTGATCCGCGTCCCGCTCCGTTTGGGTTTCGATGTGTTTGACAAGGGAGAAATTTCGGCATCAAAAACAGACAAGATCATCAAGACCATAAAATCATACAAATATTTGTTGGATGTGTATGAAGTGAAACATTTAAAAGCCTGTGCTACCTCTGCTATGCGTGATGCCGTTAATGCAAATGATATCATCAAAAAGATCAAAGCGGAGACCGGCATTGAAATAGAGATCATCAGTGGCCAGGAAGAAGCCTCCCTTATTTATGAAAACCATGTTGCGGAAAATCTCAATAAAGACGAGTCTTACTTGTACATTGATGTGGGTGGTGGAAGTACTGAGCTTACATTTTTTAGCGATGGAAAACTTGTATTTAAAGAATCCTTCAATATTGGTACTATTCGTATGCTAAAAAACCAGGTCACCGAATCTCATTGGGACGAAATGAAAGAATTCATCAAAACAAAAACGAAGGGTTATCACCATGTAACGGCGATCGGTTCGGGGGGAAATATCAACAAAATATTTTCTCTGTCGAAGCGTAAGGAAGGAAAGCCGCTTTCCCTGGAACTTCTTCGCGATTACTATAAGGAATTCAGCACACTTTCGGTTACACAACGTATTGCCCTTTATCATTTACGTGAAGATCGGGCGGACGTAATTGTTCCCGCCCTGCTTATTTACATCAATGTAATGCGCTGGGCCGATACAGAAGAAATTTTCGTTCCGAAAATAGGATTGGCCGATGGACTGATCCATACGTTATATGAGGAAGTAAAGAAGACAGGCAATTAAAATTTGGGAATCGGTAATTTGGGATTTGGAATTTGACATTTAATTTACGTTAACTTGCGCCATTGTTTTCATGAATATGTTTTATTCTAACGCAGGGACATGTTCAGAAACCCTCTAAAACCTGCGTTGTATGAGCGTTCAAAAAGAAATAAAAAAGATCACCACCAACACGTTGCAAAAAATGAAATCCAACGGTGAAAAGATCTCCATGATCACCGCCTACGATTTTTCATTTGCTAAAATTTTTGATTCGGCCGGCATTGATGTGATACTTGTCGGGGATTCCGCTTCCAATGTCATGGCCGGGCACGAGACGACTTTGCCCATAACACTCGACCAGATCATCTATCACGCTTCATCGGTCATCCGTGGCATCGATCGCTGCCTTGTAGTTGTTGATATCCCCTTCGGCTACTATCAATCCAACTCAGATATTGCTTTGGCCTCAGCTGTTCGCATCATGAAAGAGACAGGCGCACATGCAGTAAAGTTAGAAGGTGGCGAAGAAGTACTGGATTCGGTGCGGCGAATCATTTCGGCTGGTGTGCCGGTGATGGGGCATTTGGGATTGACGCCGCAATCTATTTACAAGTTTGGCACTTATGCGGTTCGTGCACAGGAAGAAGTAGAAGCTACCAAATTAAAAAAGGACGCAAAGTTGCTGGAAAAAGCGGGCTGTTTTGCTATTGTACTTGAGAAAATTCCCGCTAATCTGGCGAAAGAGGTTTCTGACAGCATTCGCATCCCTTCTATTGGCATTGGCGCCGGCAAATACTGCGATGGACAAGTATTGGTAATGCATGACATGCTTGGAATTAATACAGAGTTCAAGCCCAGGTTTCTTCGCCAGTACTTGAATATACATGAGCAGGCCACTAGCGCGGTACAACAGTATATTAAGGACATAAAATCACGAGATTTTCCGAACGAGAGTGAGCAGTATTAAGCAAGTTTCTTAAAGCAACTGCCGTCAAATTGTTCTGTAAAATTTTACGGAATGAAATCTTTTCTCATCGCAGCTATTGTCCATTCGCTATTCTCATTTCATCATCCTGCTCAAGCCGATAAAAAATATTTCTCAGATGACACAACGGTAAATCACTTGCTTGACGGAAAGATCAATGAGTGGCCGCCTCAAAAATTTGAAACCGATCCGGCTACTCAATTAAAATATGCCATCGATAATGACAAACGCTATGTCTATCTCGCACTAAGCATCCCGGGCTTTCGGGAGCAAATTAAAATCATGCGACAGGGCATGTATCTTTATATCGATCCCAAAGGCAAGAAGAAAGAAGGAAAGGGAATTGAGTTTCCCGTTAAACGGGATCAATTCGCTACTGATATGTCATTGAACCTTAGAAGTCAGGGAAACGAAAATACTGACCAGGAAAGTCCCGAACAGAAAAAAGCCGCAATGAGAACGATGAGGGCCGAGATGGCACTTGGCATTAGCTCAATGAAAGTGTTCGGTTTTTCAGAGGACCAATCTGAAGAACAGGGATTGATTATGCCTGGGAGCGCAAATATTGCCTTTGCCTGGGATTCGACAGATGTAATGAATATTGAATACAGAATTCCCCTCTCATTTTTTGGGGAAACGTCATCATTGGACCAAAAGGACATAAGCATCGGTTGGAAAGTAAACTCGTTTCAATATTCCCCCAACCATTCTTCCGAATCATCTACAGGTGAAGGAAGGCACGGAGGCGGGGGTTATGGCGGCGAAGGCAGGCATGGAGGTGGAGGATATGGTGGTGAGGGTTACAACCATGGAAATTCTAACGCTCAGCAAGGCGGCGAGAACATGATGAAAGAACAGAGTGTCTGGACGAGATATATCTTCAAGGAATAATGAGTGATGAGTAGTGAGAAGCAAATTAATTAAATTAAAGCCGCTCTTTAATCAAGTGCCTTTGTTTCAGCGTTTAATTCTTGTGCCAATTCTTTCAATACGTCTACAAGCTGCTCTCGCCGCTTTTTTAGTTCATCGAGACGCACTTCGTCCTTCTCCTTTGTAATAAGGTCATCTAATTCAGTTATTGTATTTACAGTATTCGCTATGCCTCTTACAACGATGAATATTTCATTATTCTCGCTCATATATTTACCTTATGATTAAAGTTGAAAAGGTTATGTAGGACTTTCAACGGTGGTAAGGCGGCGTAAGTGATTGTAGAAAGGTACATATTTTTTTATATTACGGCTTGCCGAAATGGACGCGGAAAAATAAAAAGAAAATTCTCCTTTTCCAAGCTTTACGGATATTCTCTTTCTTTTGTGACCGAAAGTATATTCGCAAAAGAGATAAATTTTAAAACCAACTATTGACGTTATCACTATTAGCTTTTAACTATTATCTATCATCTATCTTTGCTGTCTTAATTTTTACAGATGGATTTTCTTGAAGTTCTCAATCTCAAATCAGAAAATAATGGTGTAAGCACCGGCGCTAATTGGTTTTCCTCGACGGGCAAAATACTTCACTCCTACTCGCCGGTCGACGGTAAATTGATCGGTTCCGTTTCGACAACCGACAAAGAGAGCTATGAAAAAACAATTGAAACGGCGCACGAGGCTTTTATTCATTGGCGAATGATTCCCGCACCGGCGCGTGGTGAGATAGTCAGGCAGATTGGTGAAGCGCTTCGTGAATATAAAGAACCATTAGGAAAATTGGTTTCTTATGAGATGGGAAAAAGTTTACAGGAGGGTTATGGTGAGGTACAGGAAATGATCGACATATGTGATTTTGCAGTGGGTCTTTCAAGGCAACTCTACGGATTAACCATGCATAGTGAACGGCGGGGACATCGGATGTATGAGCAATGGCATCCGTTAGGTATTGTCGGAATAATTTCGGCGTTCAATTTCCCGGTTGCGGTGTGGAGTTGGAACAGTATGTTGGCCTGGGTTTGCGGAAATGTTTGCGTTTGGAAACCTTCTGAAAAAACTCCGCTTTGTGCTGTTGCGTGTCAGCATATCATCTCTCAAGTATTTGCTGCCAACAATATTCCTGAGGGAGTTTGTAATCTTACTGTAGGTCATCGGGAAACCGGTGAATGGATGGCTGATGATAAGAGAATCCCTCTGATCTCTGCCACAGGTTCTACCCGAATGGGCAAAGCTGTTGGCACCGCAGTTGCCTCCCGATTAGGACGAGCCTTACTGGAATTAGGCGGCAATAATGCCATCATCATTTCAAAAAATGCCGACATTGATATCGCCATTCGCGGGGCGGTTTTCGGTGCTGTCGGCACGGCGGGTCAACGATGCACAACAACTCGCCGGCTTATTATCCAGGAAGAAGTTTATGATTCCGTAAAAGAACGCCTTGTGTCTGCTTATAAAAAACTAACAATTGGAGATCCATTATCTGAAAAAAATCTTGTTGGCCCGCTGATCGATAAAGATGCCGTAAAAATGTATCTCGATGCCATCGAAAAATGTAAAGGCGAAGGAGGGAAATTTATTATCGAGGGGGGCGTGTTAAATGGAGACGGCTACGAAAGTGGTTGTTATGTTAAGCCCTGTATTGCCGAGGTCGAGCCGCAATTTAAGATTGTGCAACAAGAAACTTTTGCGCCCATTTTATACTTGTTGAAGTATAAAAATGTGGAAGACGCGATAGGCGTTCAGAATGACGTGCCCCAGGGTCTCTCTTCTTCGATCATGACATTGAACCTGCGTGAAGCTGAGCAGTTTTTGTCTCACGCGGGCAGCGACTGCGGCATCGCGAATGTAAATATTGGTACGAGTGGTGCGGAGATCGGTGGGGCTTTTGGAGGTGAGAAAGAGACCGGCGGAGGGCGTGAAAGCGGCAGCGATGCCTGGAAAAATTATATGCGCAGACAAACAAATACAATAAATTATAGCTCAAACCTGCCGCTTGCGCAAGCGATTAAATTTGATCTATAAAATTTTCTTAGAAATTTTACGTTAAATAGTAGTCCCCCTTGGGAAATTCCTTTGACAAACCAAATCCATGACCATGAAAAAATCAGGACTTATTCTGCTTATAGTTCTCTTTTTTGCCTCGCACACACACGCCCAGTTTAGGGTAGCTCTTGCAGGCGGTATAAACAGTTCCTCGGTAAAAGAAACGAACGAACTCCCTGGCTGGGATTCAATTCGTCATAACTATTCCCCGCGAACGGGCCTACATTTCGGATTTATTGCTGATCTCAGGCTTGCGCCGGAATCGAAATTCTATTTTCAGCCGGGTGTTTTCTTTTATAATAAGGGAAGGAAATATGAGTCCCCAATTGATTCCACCGCTGTGATTCAGACTTATAGCTCCTCTCAGTTCATCAATTATATGGACATGCCACTGAATTTTCTGTTCAAAGCTCCCATAGGACAGAAAGCCAAATTAATATTTGGTGCAGGTCCTTATATATCTTTTTTCTACAACGGGACAGAAAAATCGGACACGATTTACAACAATGGTGACTTCAAAAGCACCGAAAACAACGATTTGTCCGTAGGAACGAATGTGGGCCAATACAAAACTTTTGATTTTGGCATGAATGCCCTGGCTGGAGTTGAGATCGGTCACTTTTTTCTCACAGCAAATTTTAGCCGCGGCTTTAGCGACTTCTATACTCCTTCTTACCCTGGTCACATGAACCATAAGGTTATTGGTGCCACACTGGGAGTATTTTTAGGAAAGGAAAAAGCTCCGGAGACTAAGTTGAAGGATAAGGATAACGACGGAGTAGCGGACAACCTGGACCCCTGTCCAACTGAAGCTGGCACGGCAGCCACGGGCGGCTGTCCAGATAAGGATGGCGATGGTGTTGCAGATAAAGACGATCAGTGTCCAAACCAGGCTGGCTTAATGAGCTATCACGGATGCCCCGCTCCGGATACTGATAAAGATGGAATTACTGATGATAAAGATAAATGTCCCACGGTAGCGGGAGTGGCTCGCTACAATGGATGCCCGGTTCCCGATGTTGATGGTGATGGAATTAATGACGAAGAGGATAAATGTCCTAAGGTTTATGGAGTAGCGCGCTATAATGGTTGTCCCATACCCGATAAGGACGGTGATGGAGTAAATGATGAAGAAGATAAATGTCCTACAGTTGCTGGCGTTAGGGAGAACAATGGCTGCCCACCGGTTAAAAAAGAGATCGTAGAAAAAGTAACATTTGCCGCTCGCCGAATACAGTTTGAGGAAGGCAAGGCCAACTTGCTGCCTGCATCGTTAAAAGTACTGGACGATGTAGTAAATATTCTTAAGCAGAATCAAGAAATTAAATTGTTAATCGAGGGACACACGAGCAATAATGCTGACTACGATCTGAACATGAAGCTATCTCGTGATCGGGCCAAAGCAGTAAAAAATTACTTTGAGAAAAAAGGAATTGCGCCTTCCCGCTTAAACACAGTCGGTTATGGTCCTAACAGACCGTTAAATAGTGGCAGGACAAAAGCTGAGCAGGCTTTGAATCGGCGAGTGGAAATGAAAGTGAGCAACCAATAGTCATAAGACACCGTCCATATAGAATCCCGACTTCGGTCGGGGTTTTTTTTTGAGAAAAGTATGAATGGTTTCATAAAAAAGCACATTCTTGTTTACTTGCGGCATGAAACATGCTCGTTTCTCCTAATTTTACAGTCTTTTATTTTTTTTCTGAACTAAAAAATAGCAAATGATCAAATTACTTAAGCGGTTTTCTTTGTTGCTCATTGCAGGCATTGCTTTCGCAAATGGTTTTGCGCAAACTTCAGTGAAGACAGATGTACCGAGGGGCTGGCACCTGCTCAGCAAACAAACAAGTGGTTATTATGGGATCGGGCTTGATAAAGCTTATGATTTTCTAAAAGGCAAAAAAAGTACACCCGTTATAGTTGCGGTAATCGATTCAGGTGTTGATACAACACATGAGGATCTAAAACCAATTTTGTGGCATAATCCCGGAGAGATACCTGGAAATGGTATTGACGACGATAAAAATGGGTACGTCGATGATGTGTATGGATGGAACTTTCTTGGCGGGCGCGATGGAAAAAATGTAAAAGAAGATTCTTACGAGGCCGCTCGTGTTTATCATGCTTATAAAGACAAATTCGAAAGCGTAGCTGATCCTTCGACCTTATCAGCAGAAGACCAGGAGACTTATCACATGTGGGTAAAGGCAAAGCAGGATGTTGTAGGAGAAGTCGATCTTTCATTGCTCGAAAAATATCAACAGATCGAGAAAGATATGATTGCGGGAGATTCGCTCATTCAGCTTGATCTGAAGAAAAAGGAATACAACTGTAAAGATCTCGAAGGATACAATCCCACGTCGATCTCGGCTCAGAAACTAAAACAAACAATGACGTATATCTGCAGTCTCAATAAAAATAACGATATCACCAATGAACAGATTCTTGAAGATCTTCAAGGAGAGATCAGGAAAATGGAATCGGCAGAAAAAGCACCACCTGATTATCGCGGTAACATTGTAAAGGATAATTACAATGATTTCAATGATCGCTTCTACGGAAATAACGATGTGATGGCAGGTACACCTTTTCACGGAACACATGTGTCAGGTATAATTGCTGCCGCAAGAAATAATGGAATGGGTATCGATGGTATTGCTGATAATGTTAGGATCATGATGGTACGTGCTGTGCCTGATGGTGATGAACATGATAAGGATATTGCATTGGCTATCCGTTACGCGGTTGACAATGGAGCCAAAGTGATCAATATGAGTTTTGGAAAAGGATTCTCTCCTCAAAAGGAATGGGTTGACGATGCCGTTCGCTATGCCCAAAATAAAGGAGTACTTCTTGTACACGCTGCGGGAAATGATGCTGCTGATATTGATACTGCCTGGAATTTTCCAACGCCTGTCTACAAAAGCGATGGCAAAAGAGCGAGCAACTGGATTACGGTAGGCGCGAGTGGCGATCCACAGTTAGGTGGATTGGCTGCGAGCTTTTCCAATTTTGGGAAAAAGGAAGTCGACGTCTTTGCTCCAGGAGTAAAAATTTACTCAACTATTCCCGGTGGCAATACCTATGGCGAAGCGCAAGGAACAAGCATGGCCTCTCCTGTTGTTGCCGGTGTGGCTGCATTGGTACTTGAATATTATCCAAACCTTTCGGCTGAGCAGGTTAAATACGTGATCGAAAAATCTTCTAGCAAACCAGATGTGAAAGTAAAAGTACCGGGTGGCGATACTGAAGTTGATATGAGCGAACTCAGCGCAACCGGTGGGTTATTGAATGCGTATGAAGCTGTAAAGCTTGCTTCTACTTTGAAAGGAGAAAGAAAAACTGAGAATAAAAAAACTAAGTCGACGGTTAAACCAGATAAGAAAGGGTGATCAGTGTATAAATAATTTGATAATAGATAAAAGTTCCTTTCGGGGAACTTTTTCTTTTTAGTCGTGTGCAATAAACCAGTTGGTCTGCAATCCAGATCCCATTGTGATAACCGTATCAAAAAAATTTTTTTAATTGATAAGGCTCAGGGGTGACATTGTTGAATAGTAACCAAAACGTACAAGTGCCGATAGCTATCGGCAGCGACGCAAGCGAAGCTAATAGAGTGGCAGAAGTCGGTTAACAAAACAAAAATCTCCAAACCAAAACCTTCCCTATATTTGTGATTCACCAATCTCGAATTGATGGCGAAACAAGTCGAAGATTTTGACGCGAATTTGACCGGTGAAGAGGGAAAGACCGAGGAAACAAAAACCAGTTGGTTCAAGCGCATCAAAAAAGGTATCAATACCAAGACTTCAGAAAAAAAGGAAACACCCGAAGGGCTTTGGACAAAATGCCCTGAGTGCAATTATATCTGCACGGTATCAGAATTGCGTGATCACTTATTTGTTTGCCCTAAATGTGGCTACCATCACCGCATAGGAAGCTCTGAATACTACGATATCCTGTTTGATGATAAACAATTCACGGAACTTTTTGAAAATATCCGCAGTGTTGATTATTTGGAATTTACTGATTTGAAACCGTATAAAAAACGCCTTGAGGAGATCTGGAGTAAAACCGATCTTAAAGATTCCATGCGTGTTGCCGCCGGAAAATTAGGAGGGAATGACGTTGTGATCGCCTGCATGGATTTTGAATTTATCGGTGGGTCACTGGGGAGTGTAATGGGAGAGAAATTTTCAAGGGCGGTGGATCATTGCTTACAAAACAAGTTCCCCTTTTTGGTTATAGGTAAAAGCGGAGGGGCACGCATGATGGAAAGTGCATTTTCATTAATGCAGTTGGCAAAAACAAGTGGCAAGTTGTCGCAACTCAGCGATGCGAAACTTCCTTATATTTCTTTATTGACTGACCCTACATTTGGTGGTATCTCTGCATCATTCGGCATGTTGGGCGATCTCAACATCGCTGAGCCCGGTGCACTTATCGGGTTTGCCGGTCCACGAGTGATCAAAGAAACGATCAAAAAAGATCTGCCCGAAGGTTTCCAGCGCAGCGAGTTTATCCTGGAACACGGTTTTCTCGATTTTATTGTTGCAAGAAAGGATCTTCGGGATAAGCTGGCAACTGTTTTAAGTTTATTCAACAACTAATCCGCCCTAAATTTTTTTAGCTTCATTTTATTAACTGCTTATAATATTGCGACCATGCGAAGAAATTCCATCCTTTATGTTGCTGCCATTATTATAATCCTTGGCTGCTCAAATTCAAAACACTCTAAACCAAGTCGCCTCTCAAAAGCTTCAAGGGAAAATAAGAATGGGTGGATCTATGTCCATCTTGAAGGGGCCCCCTCTGATATCGGGTATCAGCATGGTTACTTGCTGGCGAATGACATTGATACAAGCATTCAATCTGTTGCATACCTTCTTCAGCATGACACGCACCGGGATTGGAACTTTTACCGCAGCGCAGCGAGAAATTTTTTATGGGATAAACTTGATCGTGAATACAAGGACGAAATCAATGGTATCGTTGAAGGATTACATGCACAAAGTAAAAATTATGATAGTCTCGATGTAACTGCCTACAACGCGCTGGAAGAGCTTGCTTTTTATTATGCACCCATGCTTGATAACATTGCAAAAGCCGGTAGTGGAAATAATAAGGCTCCCGGGAATTGCAGTGCGTTTATCGCAACAGGCAGCTATACAAAGGATGGAAAGATTGTAATAGGTCACAACAACTGGACTGAATATATTATAGGGCAGCACTGGAATGTGATTGCAGATATTGTTCCTGAGCAGGGGCATCATATGCTGATGGATTGCATGCCGGGTTTTATTCATAGTGGTGATGATTTTGTTATCACTGACAATGGTATCCTGATCACGGAAACAACCATCACGGGATTTAATTTATTTGATTCTACAGGTCTTCCCGAGTTTATGCGGGCAAGAAAAGCTGCACAATACAGCAACAGCATTGACGATGTAATCAAAACTTTTACCACAAACAACAATGGCGGTTATGCCAATGACTGGTTGATCGGAGATACAAAAACAAATGAAGTCGCAAAACTGGAATTGGGGTTAAAAGACTATCAT
>Ga0070683_100001325_pt1 | contig 18851 bp, 18 predicted proteins | sample KBSC713LmetaG_FD_64662 | JGI IMG/M metagenome (GOLD analysis project Ga0070683, IMG submission 64662) | Corn rhizosphere microbial communities from Kellogg Biological Station, Michigan, USA - KBS C7.1-3L metaG | ecosystem: Host-associated > Plants > Roots > Rhizosphere ... | reverse complement strand
GCATTGGCCAGCACGCGAGCATCCTCGATGCGGGCATTGGCCACCTCGCGGATCGGGGCAAGCCGCACCATGGCCTGATCGCGTGCGATTCGTGCGTCGCTCAGTCGAGCAGCGGCGAGGTCGCGGAGGGTCTGTGCCCGATAGCTGGCCTGCATTTCATTCCAGCGCGCAATCAGCGGCGCCGTTACCATCGCCGAGAGTACGCCGATACGAATCCAGCTACCGGTCGTGTCGGCGCTCTTCCGCTTCGCGTCTTTCCGCTGTGGCATCCTCATCATCCTTTCCTGCCCCCGCATCCAACTTGGCGCGGACGCCACCCTACTCACACACACCTTCAAGTATCTTCGGTCATTGCAAGCGTTTTTTCATATTCTCCGCTTTGCGGCGCCCGCGCGCCAGACGGTGGAGCGCATGAACGCATGCATGCACATCGCGTGCCAGAACCCGTCTATTTGCCCGGCACATCTCACGGCTGTTACTACGCGTACGGGTATGGGTACGTTTACGTTGCCTGCCAGGCGCCACGTTGCGTGGTGTATCTTTGTACTATGTCCCCAATCGGGGCAGGAACGCTAGAAGCGGGCGGCGAAACTGGCGGCTTCCGGTTCCCACGCTCGGCTGACCTCACCCCCAACCCCTCTCCCTGTGGGAGAGGGGAGCCAGACCCGTATCAGCGTGTTATGTCGCCGGGGCAGACACACGAGCACACGATCACCCGTGACCGTTACGTCTCTTGTGCAGTATGCTTGACAGTACAGTGCGTGGCACGTAGAGTGTGCAGGGCATCGGCCATGCGATGTGTGGGTCTGATGTTCGCTACGTTCGCCATGCATTCGATGCATCACGACATGAGCACAAGCACGAGCACGAGCCGCGGCCATAGGCGCCCGAGGCATCCAGTATGTTGAGCAGGCCCAGCAGGGACGGAAGGAATCACCACTATGCCCATCGCTAAGGCAGTTATCACGGCGGCTGGTCTGGGGACGCGGGTGCTCCCAGCGACCAAAGCCGTACCCAAGGAGATGTTGCCGTTGGCCGACACGCCAACCATACAATATATCGCCGAGGAGGCCGCGGCCTCTGGTATCAGCAGCATCACCTTCGTCACCAGTCGGACGAAGCGCGCCGTTGAAGATCACTTTGACGACCAGCCTGAGCTGCGCGAGGTGCTGGAACGCAAGGGAGAGGCCGAAAAGCTCGCCAGGGTTAATCAGCCGTCCGAGTTGGCCCATTTCAGCTTTGTGCGCCAGCCCGCCCCGCTCGGTCTGGGGCACGCCGTGCTAAGGGCTCGGCCTGTGATTGGCGCGGAGCCGTTCGGGCTGCTGCTGGGCGACGATGTGATTGTGCACCGGCCACGGCCTTGTCTGCGCCAGTTGATCGACGTCCATGAGCGAACCGGCGCCAGTGTGATAGCCGTCATGCGCGTGCCACGCGAGGTGATCTCGCGCTACGGCGTGGTGACCGTCGATCCGGCGGAGCAACTCGACGCGCGCACTTTCCGGGTGCTCGATACGGTGGAGAAGCCGCGCGTCGAGGATGCGCCCTCCGACCTTGCGGTCATTGGCCGCTATGTCTTCACGCCGCGTATCTTTGATCTGCTGGAGGTGACGGCGCCTGGAGCGGGCGGGGAGATTCAGCTGACCGACGCGATCCGCGCGCTGGCTGAGCGCGAGCCGGTCTACGCCTATGAATTTGAGGGCACGCGGTACGATATTGGCGATCCTGTTGGGCTGCTCACGACATCGCTGGCGTTCGCGCTGATGCGGGAGGATCTGGCGCCGGGTGTGAAGGCGTACCTGCGCACGCTGAAACTGGATTGAATGGGTATCATACAGACAGACCGGATAGCACGGACTGATTGACCTGGAGGTGAGGGAGACCACATGGCAGAGGAACAAACACCCTCGACGACGCGACCACTGGAGGGACGAATTGCGCTGGTCACGGGCAGCAGCCGGGGTATCGGCCGCGCGACGGCGATCCGGCTGGCGGCGATGGGCGCGAAGGTGGTCGTGAACTATCGCAGCGATGAGGCGGGAGCGCAAGAGACGTGCGCGACAATCAGCGCGGCGGGCGGGCAGGCGCTGGCGCTACAGGCGGATGTCTCACAGGAGGACGATGTGGCGCGGCTCTTCCAGGAGGCTGAGGCGCGTCTGGGGCCGGTGACGATTCTGGTCAACAATGCGGGCACGACCAATGACCGTCTCATCATACAGATGAAGCTGGAGGATTTCCAGCAGTTGCTTCAGACCAATCTGGTCTCGGCATTCCTCTGCACGCGGGCGGCGCTACGGCCAATGCTGAGGGCGCGCTGGGGGCGTATCGTCAACGTCACCTCGATCTCTGGCATGATGGGGCAGGTGGGGCAGGCCAACTATGCCGCCTCGAAGGCGGGGCTGATCGCGCTCACGAAGTCCACCGCACGCGAGGTCGCCAGCCGGAGCATCACCGCCAATGCGGTCGCGCCGGGCTACGTGCCGACGGACCTGACGGCGAACGTCTCGGACGAATTCAAGAAGTATTACATGGACATCACGCCGCTGAAGCGCTATGGCTCGGCGGAGGAGGTCGCGGCGACGATTGCGTTTCTCTGCTCGCCGGAAGCGGGCTATATCACGGGGCAGACGATTGCAGTGGACGGCGGCATCAGTATGCAATAAAGGGGCGGACCTCACCCCCAGCCCCTCTCCTCCGAGGAGAGGGGAGCCAGAGTCGGCGTGCTATCCGCTAACCGCCTGGCCTGCACTTGACATAGTATGTCTGGCGGCCATAAGCTGACTGCGGGACGGCAGTGCGTGTGGAGTGGATGCGCTTGCGGTATCCGGCCTGTCATCCCCGTGGATTCGGAGGAGCCGATGGGACGCATTCTTGTCGCGAATCGGCGCGGACACCAAGTGATCGAGTGGGAAACCACCGATACCGAGGCGGCGCGCCAGCAGATCGAGGAGGCCGAGCGCATTCTGCGTGAGGCTCGTCAGCATGGCTGTATGGTCTCGAAGAAGGTGGACGGCCAGCATGTGCTGGATCGCGCGCCGTTCGACCCGAATGTCGAGGAGTATCAGATCATTGCTCCCATCGCTGGCGGCTAATCTAAGCGGCTGGTGGCAACGGCTCCGTCGCGGTTTCTCCGCGTCCGCGGGGTCGGCCACTGGCCACGATACGATTACGAATACGAATGCCATCGAGCGCCCCTGGCGGCGGCACTGGGATCACCTGCCCAAACGGAGCGCGGGCGCGGGCATGACACGCGCTGACTATCGCGTGGCGCGAGAGCGTGCCCGTGAAGTGGCGCGCACGACGCTCGGCGACGAGCTCTGGCAGACGCTCCAGCGCCAGGGCTATCTGGATGTTCCATCGCGCCTGCGGCCCGGATTGACCTATCGCCTGCGGGTTGGCCGACGCATCGAGGTGCTGTGCGAGCCGGGCGTACGGCTGCCCTGGGCGTACCGCTGGCTCTGCATCAACCCCGCCTATCCCCTGCCCGAAGAAGAGTTTTTCGCGCAGCTCTACCTCTATGCGCGTGACCGCGAAGACATCATCCTCCAGGTCGCCGCGCCGCAGCCCTGGGACCAGGCGCTCGGCCGCACATTCTAATTCTTCTTGACGTCCTTCTCGTCGTCTGGAGGCTGCAAGCGCTCGGTGGCGATATAGGTCACGGTGTCCCAGGCATTGTGGATGCCGATGGAGAGCAGCAGAATCATGGATGCGCCGATGATGAAGAGCGCTGGTGTTGGGTCGCCCAGGAAGAGGAACGCGGCGACGACCAGCGCGCCGTAGGCGATGAGTGGCAGAATGACGAACCAGAGCCAATCTTCGAAGACGGGGTCGTAGCTGTCCACGAGACGGGCACGCTGGATCACACGCCGGGCGATGATCGAAGCGTAGGTGGCGCCAGCAACGCCCGCCGCCACGAGCAGGATGCCGACGACGTGCAGCGACTCCCACGGCGCGCTGAGCATCGCGGCGAGAAAGAGCACGGCGCAGAAATGGACGACGTTGGGCGTGCCATACGCCGCAAGCTCCCCGCCGCCCGCTCGGCGCGCCACGTTTCCTGCGACGAGGGTGATGACGACGAACATCAAGCCCGTCAACGCCCCGGCGGACGAGCCGACGATGACGTAGAAGTTTTCCCAGCCGGATAGCGGCGCCACTGCAGCCTCCTGCATGACGGAGCTCTTGTCCGCTCCGATTGCTCTGGACGTTGTCTCAACGCCGATTATAGCAAGTCGGAAGAAGGTAGCGAGAATGGCGAAGCGAAGAGTACCCGCAGGCGCTCTCCGCTCCGTGGAACGATCAGTTTCAGGCGATATACGCCCTAGCTGATGGCGACATCATCATAGAGGGTATAGGTCGGGTCTCCGGCATAGCCATCATCATGATCGATGAGCGTCAGCGTGTAGGAATGTCCCGCCGTCACGCTCGCCGTCACCTTGACCCACGTGCCACTGTTGTTACATGTGTGCGCCAGCACGGTGGCCGTCGTGTTGCTGGTGTTGTCCTTGAGCGTCGCCGTCGCCCAGTCATAGGTGACGCTATCGGTGCAGACTACCCGATACCAGAAAGTCAACGTCGTTGCACCCGATGGAGCCGTCACCATCTGTGCGACAGAGCTGTCGCCATTGAAGGCGCTGGTCGAGCCCACCCGGGCGGAGTCGCTGCCACTATGGGCGGTGGTGCTGATGGCGGTCGTGCCCGCCGTCGTCCAGCCGCTCAGGCTGCCCGTCTCGAAGCCAGGATTGACGAACGGATTCGTCACCCCAACGACGTTGGAGAGCGCCACGTCATCATAGAGGGTATAGGTCGGGTCTCCGGCATAGCCATCATCATGATCGATGAGCGTCAGCGTGTAGGAATGTCCCGCCGTCACACTCGATGTGTTTGCAGACCATGCGCCAGTGTTGCTGCAGGTATGCGCCAGCACGGTGGTCGTCGTGTTGCTGGTGTTGTCCTTCAAGGTGGCGGTTGCCCAGTCATAGGTGACGCTATCGGTGCAGACTACCCGATACCAGAAGGTAAGGGTGTTATTGCCGGTTGGCACTGTGAAGGTCTGTGCGACGGAGCTATCGCCATTGAAGGCGCTGGTCGAGCCCACCTGGGCGGAGTCGCTGCCGCTATGGGCGGTGGTGCTGATAGCAGTCGTGCCCGCCGTCGTCCAGCCGCTGAGATCGCCGGTCTCGAAGCCGCCGTTGGTGATGCCGCCGCTACTGGCGGGTGTCACCGTGACGGTAACGGTTGCGTTGTGCGAGACGCTGCCCTCAGTGCCCGTGACGGTCACCGTGTAGGTCCCTGTCGCCTGTGTCGCTCCGACCGAAACGGTAAGGGTGGATGATCCGCCCGCCGTCACCGAAGTGGGATTGAGGCTGGCGGTTGGACCCACAGGCGAGACGCTGGCCGTCAGATTGACGGTACCCGCCGAGCCACTGGTGACTGCCGTGCTGATCGTCGAAGTGCCATTGTTGCCCTGGACGATCGAGAGGCTGGTCGGGTTGGCGCTGATCGAGAAGTCGTTCGTTTGCGGCGCGGTAACGTTGACGGTAACCGTCGTGTTATGCGTCGCGCTCCCCTCTGTGCCAGTCACGGTTACGGTATAGCTGCCGATCGCAACGCCCGAGCCAACATTGATGGTCAGCGTTGAAGAGTTGCCCGCCGTCACAGACGTTGGGTTCAGGCTGACGGTCGGGCCAGCAGGCGAGACACTCGCGCTGAGGCTGACCGTACCTGCTGACCCGCTGGTCACGGCGGTGCTGATTGTCGACGTGCTATTCCCGCCCTGCGGAATCGAGAGGGTGGTTGGGTTGGCGCTGATCGAGAAGTCGTTTGTTCCGCCACACTGCGTGAACTTGAACGAGCCGATCCGCGTCTTCCAGTTGAAGCTGCCATTGGCTGGAATGTACTCGTTGGTGTACCAGAAGGTGCAGCCATCGGCAGGGTCAATTGTCATCGCGCTGTAGTCACCCCAGCGGGTCAGGGTGCCCGTCTGCGAGCCAGCGCCAACGATAACGCTTGTCTCGCCCTGTGACATCTGGTTCAAGGGATCGCTGGCGAGGCGCCCCGTATAGCTGATGCCAGGGTGCACCGAACTGCTAGAGGTGCTGAAGCCCATCGCCATATCGCCAGACTGGTCTTCGGCGATGCTGCCCATCCAGCGGTAGGTGGAATCAGGCGAATAGGTGCCAGACTGATAAAGCGTTGGCGTAGTGTTCGGGCTGCGCAATTCATACCAGCGCATGCCGACGGTGCTGCCGACGGTGACCGCGTGATCAACAACAAGCGACTCGTAGCTGCCGAAGTTACGATAAGCGAGGCGGTACATCGCGCGGTCGGCCAGCGAATCAAGCTGATTGGTGGTACCAGACTGCGGGATGCAGGTACCGCCGCCGCAGGCTTGCGCGTATGAGGCGACGGCAATGCTCGACGGCCCTGTGAAGGTCGAGTTGGCTGGCGTATTCCAGTCAACGTGGAACTTCCAGAAGGCGAGTGAGGTGGTTGTATCCAGCGCAACCACATAGTTTGGCGAACCCGCGGGTGGCTGCGCCGCGCTGTCGAGTGTGGCGGGCAAGAGGCCACCGTAACTGCTGCTGGTGGTGAAACACTGCTGTGTTGCGGCAGCGCCGGTCAGCATCTGCGCGCGGTTGAAGGCGCAGTCTTCGGCGCCCAAAAAGGTGGTGCCGGATGCGTTGAACAGGTTGTATGTCTCGTAGTAGGCGTCAGGCCAGACACCCATCTTTGGATAGTCGGGGAAGTTCGAGTAAGAGAAAGAGTAGCGATAGTAGGACCCTGTGGGGTCACTTGTCGTTGAGACCGCCACACACTGATAGAACGTGGACGTTGCGCCTGTCACGGCGAACTGAGCGATGATCCAGCGGTTGGCCATGTTGTCATAGACGACCGTTGGATCGCCATCGTTGTCGGTCTGGCAGAGCCCGCCGAAGCCGCTCCAAAGAGTGTTGATGGCAACCGGGCCATAGCGCACGCTGCCAACCGCGCCACGTGAAGAATCTTTGTTGAAGACGGCAAAGTCGGTATTGACCGTCTGTACGTAATCCTGGGGGCCAACCGCGCCGTTGGTATCGGGCGGAGCCGAATTCACCGTGAATGTGCCATTGGGGCCGGTGAAGCCATTGCCCACACCATCAAAGTTATTGGATGTCGCGGGAGCAGCTGCGGAGCCGACCTGAGATTGTATGTTTGGGTTCAGGTTGTTGGGCCGCCCCTGGCGGACGGGTTTCATCGATGGGAAGTCGTCGGCTTCGCCACCATGACCATTCGAGGGTTTGCCCGCAATCGAGCGTAGTGGCTGCGACAGATCATTCTTCACGGATTTGTTGACGGTGGGGTGTTGGTGCCGGGCAGCGCTGGCCTGTGATGGAGACGCCGCGGAAATACGAGGAAATCCAACAACGGCGGCGCAGATGGCCAGCAAGACCACTACGCCAATCGATACCTTGTGAAAAACCGTACGACTCATTCGTCACTCCTAAATGCTCGGCCATGCCCGCCCTGTCATGCGTCGGCATGGTCGAGACACTACGTATGGGAAACAGTGGAAAACAGCCCAGTGCCATACGAAGGAAGCTCTTGCGCCGAGGTATCCGCAGCCTTTCGCGACTGCACCGCGCAGATTGTGTCCGGAAATGCCATCGCGGAGGTGTAATAGGCCACAATGCATTAGACCTCCTCTGTGTTTAGGAGGCGTTTCGATATACAGCGTTTCCCTGCTGTGCCGCCTGCATTGCTCCTTGGCATCAGGATCATGGCAAACTCCGGTGGTAGATTGAGCCGACGGACAATGTCGGACAACAGCTTTCCTTGTTGGATTTGCGCGCAACGCTGCGTGCAAGTATCCCTACCAGGGGGTGCGCCAGAATTTAGGAGTCGCGGGGGTATCACCCTATTACATGCTCGACTACATCCACCTCCTTACCACCTTCTTACCGTCTCCTCGATCGCCTGTGCTGTTGCGCAGCAAGCCATCTTGCGCAACCAGGGGCGCCATTGCTGTCCCCCTGCTCCTAGCTTCCTCGCACAGAGTACGCTCATTATCGCGTTTGTGAGCGTAAGTAATTGGTCACGGCAGGCAGACAGTTGAGAGCAAGTATACAGGATGAGAGGAAATTGTCAAGCTGTGCGATTGGTTTTGGAGAAAATGCGCAGAAACAGGCAGGTACTTACCATACATCGCCTGGTTACGCTGGCCCTGGAAAACGGCGGAGCGGAGAGGACCCGCAGGCGCGCTCAACCACCGCGACATAGACGGATATGCGGCTGCAACAATGTTCGCCTTGCCGAGGTTCGAGTATCCTGAAGAAGTAGCTCGGAGGAGAGAACGAGAGAACGAGAGAACGAGAGAACGAGAGAACGAGGGAACCGGGGGATAGTGATGAAAAGCAATGAGACGGGCGCTCTGGCTCATGGCGCCGTGATGACCTGGGCGGGCAGCGTCGTGGTGACGGCTGGGCCAGCCGGCGTGCGTGCGGCGGAGATTGCACGCTGGTCGGAGGCGCGCTCCGAAACGCCGCCAGACCTGGGCGCAATCGCGGTTTACGAGGGCGGGAATGAGGATGCGCTGCGCCATCTGCGTCAGGCGCTCGGCGAGCTGGACGAGTATTTTCGCGGCGAGCGGCGGGAGTTTACCGTCGCGCTCGATCTACAGGGGACGGCGTTCTATCGCGCCGCCTGGGCCGAGGTGGCGCGCGTGCCTTTTGGTGAGACGCGCGCCTATGCGGAGATCGCGCAGGCTATTGGCTCACCCGCGGCGATTCGGGCGGTGGGCGCGGCCAACGGGGCTAATCCGGTTGCGCCGTTCGTCCCCTGCCACCGCATTGTCGGCAGCGATGGACGCCTGACGGGCTATGGGCCGGGGCTGCCGCTCAAAGCGCGGCTGCTGGCGATGGAGGGCGCTATCCCCCGTGACGCCGCCTCGTATGATGCCTGGGCGGAAGCGCTCCGCACTCGCAATGAGGGACGAACGCCCGCGCTGGGCATTCGTGGCACGTCGCTGTTTTGCGCGCCGGGATGCACACGGAGCCGTGCGCGCTGGGCAGTACCGCCGCGTATCTTCGCCAGCGCCGCTGCCGCGCGGGAGACTGGCTACCTGCCCTGCCCGCTGTGTGGGGGGTAGCGTAACAGCGCAAAGTCCGCATGCTGTATTCTGTATGGGAAGCAGACGGATGTGTCGCTCGCCGACTTCGGGAACCAGTAGCGAGATGGCAGCGTCTCACTAGAGCATCGTGAGCACAGGAAAGGAGATCAGCATGCGAGTAATTCATTTCCCTTCATTGCGGCGCGCGGGACGGATAGTGCCGGTGGCCCTGGTCCTGATGCTGGCCGCGTGTGGTGTCACGACGACCAGCGAGCAGCAGCCGGGAGGCGCGACGAGTAGTACGCCAACGACGACGACGGCCTCCACAGCAACACCAGGAGGAACACCCGTGTCATCTGTACCACCAACGAGTGCGATTACGCTGACCACCGATCGCTCATCATACACGACCTCGTCCACCATTATCGTGACCCTCATCAATGGCCGCTCGACCAGCATCTACACCTTCGACCATCAAACAAGTTGCACGATTCTCACGCTTCAGCGGCAGACGACCTCTGGCTGGCAGGCGGTCGGTGGGTGCGCCATGGGGCGCATGACCATGCACGTCGAGATCAAGGCGGGCGCGACCATGAAGATCAGCCTGGCGCCGAGCGCGGGGCAGATACATCCAACCCCCTGGCCAGCCGGAACCTATCGCGCCGTCCTCGGCTACTCGCTCCAGCAGCAGGAGATGGCGACGAGCGCTACGGTGACCACGCCGATATTCACTATCAGTTGAAGCTGCTGGGAACCATCCATCGGCTAGATGCTCTGCCAGCCAGCAGCCTTGCGACACCTCCGCCCGGCGTGTACAATCGCGGTGTGGCTGCGCATGGGCGCACGCTACCATGGCCGAACGATGAGCACAGCAAACACAGCAATGGCGCTGAAAGGGGGAAGGCGAGGTGGGCCGTCGGGGCGTCACGTCGCAGACATATGGCGGAACAACGCAAGATACGTGTGCTGGTTGCCAAACCAGGGCTGGATGGGCATGATCGCGGCGCGAAGGTGCTGGCGCGGGCGCTGCGCGACGCCGGGATGGAGGTTATCTATACCGGCATACGCCAGACGCCGCAGATGATCGTCGAGGCGGCCATCCAGGAAGATGTGGACGCCATTCTGATGAGCATTCTCTCTGGCGCGCATATGGCGATTTTCCCGAAAGTGATGGAGCTGCTCAAGGAGAATGGCGTGGACGATGCGCTGGTGATGGCGGGCGGCATTCTGCCCGACGAAGATCTGCCAGCCATCGAGGCGATGGGCATTCGTGGTAACTTTGGACCAGGCACCTCGCTCTCCACCATCATCGAGTTTGTGCGGGCGAATATCAATGCCGACCGGCTCACCCATGACCTGGCGCCGCTCGCCCAGCCAAGCGCGGATGCCGACGCGGGCGCGGCAGAGGAAGCGGCCCACTAGCATGGCACAGACTGATATCGTCACGCGATTGCTCGCTGGCGACCGGCGCGCGCTGGCGCGGGTCGTCACGCTGATCGAAAACGGCGCGCCCGAGACACGGGCCATCCTCGCGGAGCTGCATACGCACGGGGGGCACGCGCATATCGTCGGCTTCACCGGCTCGCCCGGCGCGGGCAAGAGCACGCTGGTGATGCAGCTGGCGCGCGAGCTGCGCCGACGCGAGCTGCGCATCGGCATCCTTGCCGTAGACCCCAGCAGCCCGTTCACCGGCGGCGCCATCCTGGGCGACCGCATCCGCATGCAGGAGCTGGCGGGCGACCCCAACGTCTTCATCCGCAGCATGGCCAGCCGGGGCAGCCTTGGCGGGCTGGCGGCCTCCACCCGCGACGTGGTGCGCGCGCTGGACGCGGCGGGTTTCGATACGATCATCATCGAGACGGTAGGCGCGGGCCAGGCAGAGGTCGAGATTGTCCGCGCGGCGCAGAGTGTCGTGGTGGTGACGGTGCCCGGCATGGGCGACGACATCCAGGCAATCAAGGCGGGCATTCTGGAAATCGCCGATATCTTTGTCGTCAACAAGGCCGACCGCCCCGGCGCCGACCAGACCGCCGCCGAGCTACGCATGTTGCTGAATCTGGACGAACACCGCAAGGAGCGCGTCTGGCGCGTCCCTATCGTCAGAACCAACGCCATGACAGGCGATGGCGTGCCTGAGCTGGCCGACAAGCTTGCCGCGCATCTCGCGATGCTGCGGACATCGGGCATGCTCGCCAGCCGGAGCGGCCAACAGGCGCGCAGCGAGATGCTGGCGCTGCTGCATCAGGCGCTGGTGGAAAAGATCGAGGCAACCATCGGCGCCGATGAGTGGGACCGGCTGGTAGCCGAGGTGGTCGAGCGCACCCGCGATCCCTATACCACCGCCGATGAGCTGGCGCGGCGCATCGGGCTGGTGCCGGCGGAGTGAGCCGCTGTGCTCTCCTCAGATGCCGCTCACTACTTGACATAGCCGGTTATGGTTTCCCTGAGGTGGCCTTGCCTTCCCGTGGCATGGCATTCGGCCAGCGCCATCGAAGGCGCCTGGGGAGCGGCCTTCCACTGGATTGCGTTCGGATGCGATACCAAACATGGCAAACATCAGGAAAGCCATGCGCGGCTGGGAACCTTCTTACGCTCGCTTGGGGAAACATCTACCGCCGACAACTGGGAGCGCCTTGATCAAGTGCGTCAGGGCGGCTGGTACGGCAGCAAGACCGACCCTACCACTCAACGTGCCGCGTTAGATATCTTGCGGAAATCCATCTATGGGCAATAAGCTAAACAACTCCAATGTGCCAGATGTGGCGGTTACGCCGCCCTGGCTGGATTCAGCCACTGCGTCACTGGTGGAGGACATCATTCGAACGCTCGCCGCGCGGCGCGCTGATGTGCTGGCGATTATTCTGTATGGTTCCATTGCGCGGCATGATGAACGTTCTGCCGATGACACCAATCCGAGTGACGTTGACCTGCTTGCCATCTTCGAGACAGATGATGAGTCTTTCGCTCTGCGGGAGGGCAAGGCGCTGTTTAGCATTCTTGGAGAAGCTTACAATCGCCATCTCGATATCCTGCGCGATGTGAAAGTGATGTTTGCCTCTCGCAACCTGAGCGAATGGGACTCTACATTCATTGCTCATATTGCCCAGGATGGCGTCTTGCTTTGGTCACGTGGCAACCTCCCAGATGCTCTCTCCCCTGTTGCACATCGCGGATTTGTGACAACTGATCGGCCAGCCATGGACAAGCGAACACATGTCGACCGATAGACACTACAACCTGCTCTCACGCGAACGAAGAAACTGAGGCTATCACACGTGCGGAGAATCTGTGTCTTTGCTGGCTCGTCGCTGGGCGCGCGGCCAGTCTATACCGATGTGGCGCAGGCACTCGGCAGCGAGATTGCCCGCCGGGGGCTGGGGTTGGTTTATGGCGGCGCGAGTCGCGGGCTGATGGGCGTCGTCGCCGATGCGGCGCTGGCAGCGGGCGGCGAGGTGATCGGCGTGCTGCCAGGCGGCCTGTTCGTACGCGAGGTCGCGCACCAGGAGCTAACCGAGTTATTCGAGGTGGGCAGCATGCACGAGCGCAAGGCGCTGATGGCCCAGCTCTCCGATGGCTTTATCGCGCTTCCCGGCGGCTTCGGCACCTGCGACGAGTTATTCGAGGCGGTCACCTGGGCGCAGATTGGCATCCATCAGAAGCCGGTTGGGCTGCTCGATGTCCGCGACTATTTTGCCACGCTGCTGGCGTTTGTCGCGCATGCCTCAGACGAGGGCTTCATCCCACCGACACATACTAACCTGCTGCTCCGCGAGACCGACCCCGCTGCCCTGCTCGACGCCTTCGCCCGCTACCAATCACCCCAGGAGCCTCGCGCGGAACCGACAACGCCACCCGTGCTGCCGTGAAGCGCGCGCTCAATCCGTGGCGTCTACAGGGGTCACGTCCGCATCGCCTGCTTTTCTGTCCGCCGCTTCGTCTGTTGTCCTAGTGGTGGATTCGGCGGCCAGTTCGCGCTCGATCTCGGCCCGCTCGCGTTGCCGCTGGGCCTGCTCGATACGGTCGATCCAGACGAAGAAGATGATGCTCATGAAGAGGATGTCGAGCAGATTGCCCGGCAGGGCCAGCAATGCCCCGGCGATCTGCTGGTCAACTATCGCCGAAAGCCCGGTGATGCGCGGCGCGTTGGCATAGACGGAATAGAGCACGCCCGGCGCGAAGATGATGGCGATGCCAAAGACATCAATCGGCAGGCTTTCCAGCGCGAGATAGGCCATCTGCAGCGGGCTTGACATCCGCCCGCGCCGGTCGGCGGGCGTCAGCAGCGGCCACCAGGTCAGGACACCCGCCAGCAGATAGCTGAGATTGGCGACGTTATGCCAGAGGGTGTTTTGCGCGGCGAGGTCGTAGTAGCGTGGGATTTGCCAGAAGAGGACGATGGTGTTGAAGGCGAGGACCATGATGACGACGAAGAGCGGCGTGCCCGCCGCCTCGCGCCAGCTCCGCACTGGGAGGAGCCGCTGCGCCAGCTCGTCGGGCAGGCCGATCATCAATAGCGGCGCGACGAAGGTCACGATGATCAGGATTTGCGCGACGCGCGCCGTCAGCAGATACTCGCGCCCCAGCGTATCCAGCGGCGAAAGCAGGGCCAGCGCCAACAGCACGACGCCACTGAGATAGGCGACGATGCGCCCGCGCGGCACGACAACGCCGGGCATCAGCCGCTCGCGCAGTGGGCCAAGGGCGAGCAGGTAGCCGCTGAGGAGGACGACGAGCAGCGCCAGTGTCACGAGATCCGCATTCCACCACGTCAGCACTGCCGCTCCCACACTATCGCCGCCTTTACTCTGTACACGTTTTACGCCATCCTGAAGCATAGCACCGCGGCAAGAGCGCAACAAATCAGGAGAGAAATGCGCCAGAGGGAGCGCAGCGTCAAACATGACAGAGGATGTCGTGAATAGCCAGTTATCCTGATGCTATGGCGGTTACGTTCCATAGTACGCATGTGAAGGAGCGGGCATGAAGTACGGGTTCATCATTCCTGGCGGAGATATTCATACGGTTGCGGAGATGGCGGCGGAAGGCGAGGCGGCTGGCTGGGATGGCATGTTTTACTGGGACGGCATCAATATTCAGGATTTGCCAGCGTACGATCCGTGGGTGACGATGGCGGCGATGGCGCTACGCACGACACGGGCGCGGCTGGGCGCGATCATCTCGCCGCTCTCACGTCGGCGACCCTGGAAAGTGGCGCGCGAGACGGTCTCGCTGGATCACCTCTCCGGCGGGCGGCTGGTGCTGCCGGTGGGGCTGGGCGCGCTCGACGACGGCGGCTTCGGCAAGGTGGGCGAGCCAACCGACCGCAAAACGCGCGCGGAGCTGCTGGATGAGAGCCTCGACATCCTCACCGGGCTGTGGAGCGGCGAGCCATTTCACTATGACGGCAAGCACTATCATCTCGACGAGATGACGTTTCTGCCAAAACCAGTGCAGTCGCCGCGCATCCCCATATGGGTGGTGGGCATGTGGCCGAGCGAGCGCTCGATGGCGCGGGTGCTGCGCTACGATGGGCTGCTGCCAAATGTGCGCACGCCGGAGGGCGAGATACGCGAGGTGACGCCCGATGATATCCGTGAGATGGCGGCGTATGTGGCCGCGCGGCGCGCCTTGACGACGCCGTTCGATATCATCATGGAGGGCGAGACGCCGGGCGAGGATCCCGCGCAGGCAGCCGCGATGGTCCGCCCGTTCGCCGAGGCGGGCGCGACATGGTGGAATGAGAGCCGCTGGGGCGCGATGGAGGATGTCGAGCTGGTGCGCGCGCGCATTCGCCAGGGTCCGCCACGAGTCGAGGGGTAAGCACAGGTGGCGACGCTACTACAAGGGGACCGGGCCGCAGGCTGAAGCCATGCGGCTAATTCCAGTCGTTCAGATGCCGCCCAATAGCACGCAAGTATATTCGCCCCGGGATTAGCCGTGGCTCTTCAGGCCACGGCGCGGTGCCCTGCTGATATGTCACCATCCGAAAGGGAAGCACATTGAGGCGTTAGCTTCTCATGTGACTGGGGGCGCGTGTTCGTTCGTCTCTGTGCGTGAGGGCGATTCAGGCGCGTGAAGGGGCATTGCGCCTGAATCGCTGTGGTGATATACTATTCTGGTTGACGTGCTGAAATTGTCTGCGCGTTGACCCTCATCACACACGCATCCCGACCTGGCGGAGTCCCTGGCGTCGCATGCTACGTAAGGCGCGACGCTTTCCATCAGGCGTGAAGGGTGCGGAGGAGACGTTTGGAGACGTTTAAGGGAGGAATGAAAGACTTTGGCAAATGTCGCAACGATGAAGCAACTGCTTGAGGCAGGCGTCCACTTCGGGCATCAGACCCGCCGCTGGAACCCCAAGATGCGGCCGTTTATCTTTACGGCCCGCAATGGCATCCACATCCTCGATCTGCAGCAGACGGTGACACGCCTCAACGAGGCCTGCAAGTTCATCACCCATCTGACCGCGAACGGCGAGAGCATTCTGTTCGTCGGCACCAAGAAGCAGGCGCAGGACGCCATCAAAGAAGAGGCGCAGCGCAGCGGCCAGTTCTACGTCAACCAGCGCTGGCTCGGCGGCATGCTGACGAATTTCCAGACCATCCAGTTGCGCATCCGCTACATGAAAGACCTGGAGGCGCGCAGGGAGCGGGGAGACTTCGAGCGGCTGCCCAAGAAGGAGGCGCAGCACCTCCAGGATGAGCTGGAGCGGCTGGAGCGCGTGCTTGGCGGCATCCGCGATATGCGCCGCCTGCCGGGCGCGGTCTTCGTCGTCGATACCAAGAAAGAGCACACCGCCGTCGCCGAGGCCAACCGCCTCGAGATTCCGGTCGTCGCGCTGGCCGACACCAACACCGACCCCGACGAGATGGACTATCCGGTCCCGGCCAACGACGACGCCATCCGCGCCGTCCGGCTGCTCTGCAGCAAGATCGCCGATGCCGCCCTCGAAGGCCGCCGTCAGCGCGAGTCGCAGCAGCAGAAGGATGAGGGCGAGGGGCGCGCCACTGAGGCGCCGATCACGCTCGAAGAGTTTGGCGTCGAGCCTGGCAGCGAGCCCACGCCAGAGACCGCCACGCCAACAACGGCAACGGCAGCGGCAGCGGCAGCGGAGCAGGCGGAGGAGCCAGCGCCCGTCGCCGAATAAGCGGCCAATTTGTCGGCCAATCGCCAGCCGCCTGCCCCTTGTGGTGCGCAGGCGTGTGGCGTACAATGCATCCGGTTCAGCACGCGGCACGCGCAATCGTGCCGCGCGTTTGTGTGTCCCGCATGTGTCTCGCATGGCGAATTCGTGTGCCGTGGGGATGCACCGGCCACGTGGTACTATGATGAATGGCGCGATACTGACCGTGCTGTTCATGTCTGGGTTTGTTATAGAGCGTTGAGGAGCGCACGATTTATTATGGAATTCACTGCGAAAGACGTTGCCAAACTGCGTGAGGAGACCGGCGCCGGGTTCGCCGACTGCAAGAACGCCCTGACCACTGCCAAGACCTTTGACGAAGCCATCAAGCTGATCGAGGAAAAAGGCCAGCAGCGCGCCGAGAAGGTCAAGGGACAGGACCGCGAGACGCGCCAGGGGCTGGTCGAGTCATACATCCACCACGGCGGCAACCTGGGCGTGCTGCTCGAGCTGAATTGCAGCACCGATTTCGTCGCTCGGAGCGACGCCTTCCGCACACTCGCCCGCGAGCTGACGCTGCAGATCGCCGGGACCAATCCCACCTGGGTGGCGATGAGCGACATCCCGGAGAGCGTGATGGCCGAGGCGCGCGAGAAGCTGATGAACGACCCGGACGTGCAGAAGCGCCCAGAGCGTCTGCGCGAGCAGATCGTCGAGGGCAAGCTGAAGAAGCAGTTTACCGAGCAGGTGCTGCTGGAGCAGGTCTGGGTGAAGGACGACAAGGTGACCATCAGCAAGCTGGTGGACGACGTCATTCGCAAGACCGGCGAGAACGTGGTCGTGCGGCGCTTCGCCCGGTTCGCGCTCGGCGAATAGTCCAGCGCGCCAGGCGCCAGGCATCGGGCACGCTGACAACCGTTGCGCCTGCGACCAGGTTCGCGTATCTGGGCGTTCGGGCGCACATCTACGCGCATCAATGGGAGTTCTTCATGCAGCCTGCGACCGAGTACAAGCGAGTTCTGCTCAAGCTCAGCGGTGAAGCGCTGATGGGCGAGCAGGGCTATGGCATCGACGCCGAAGTCCTGACCTACCTCGCCGGTGAGCTGGCGCAGGTGCATGACATTGGAACTGAGATTGCGGTAGTCGTCGGCGGTGGCAACATCCTGCGCGGCAAGACCGCTGCCGACGAGGGGATGGACCGCGCGCAATCCGATTACATGGGCATGCTGGCGACCGTCATCAACGCGCTCGCCCTGCAGGATGCGCTGGAGCATGCAGGACTCTCGACGCGCGTGCAGACCGGCATCGAGATGCCCTCCGTCGCGGAGCCGTTCATCCGCCGGAGGGCGATTCGCCATATGGAGAAGGGGCGTATCGTCATCCTGGCGGCTGGCACCGGCAATCCGTATTTCACGACCGATACGGCCGCCGCGCTGCGGGCCATCGAGCTGAACTGCGAGGTTCTGCTCAAAGCGACGAAGGTGGATGGCGTCTACGATGCCGATCCGGTGCGCGTGGCGACGGCGCGACGCTTCCGCGAGGTCAGCTATATGCACGCGATCACGATGAGCCTGGGGGTGATGGACGCCACCGCGCTCGCGCTCTGTGGCGAGAATCATCTCCCTATTGTGGTCTTCGATATGCAGGCGCAGGGGCAGATGGCGGCTATCGTACGCGGCGCGCCAGGTGGTACATTGGTGCATGATATGCCAAAAGGGCAAGACTTTCTCTGGGACACTGACCGGGAATAGCTGCCGCAAATTGCTGCTTGAGAAGAGCTGCCGAGAAGAGCCGATGAAGGCGGCGCTGTCGTATAGACAGGGTGGGAAGGAGCAGGTATCATGTCAGAAGATGTGTTCGCTGATGCGCAACACCGCATGAACGGCGCTGTCGAGGCGCTCCAGCGGGAGCTGCAGACCGTGCGCACGGGCCGAGCGACTCCGGCGCTGGTAGAGCGGCTGGTCGTGGATTACTACGACACGCCGACGCCCCTCGCCCAGCTTGCCTCCATCCATGCCACCGATCCCCGCACGCTGACCATCCAGCCGTGGGATAAGAAGGCGCTCGGCGACATCGAGAAGGCGATCCAGAAGAGCGATCTTGGCCTGAACCCGAATAACGACGGCTCCGTCATCCGGCTGAACCTGCCGCCGCTGACGGAGGAGCGCCGCAAAGAACTGGTCAAGGTAGTGCATAAGAAGGTGGATGACGCGAAGACCGCCGTGCGCAACATCCGCCGTGATGTGCATGACAAGCTGCGCGATCAGGAGAAGAAGAAAGAAATCTCCGCCGACGATCTCAAGCGTGGCACCGACCGGCTGCAGAAGCTGACTGATAAGTTCATCGAAGATCTGGACGGAGTTGGCCACGCCAAAGAGCGTGAAATCATGGAGGTTTGAGCCCCCACAGAGACGGAGAGGAACAGAGATAGCGCATGGCCAAGCGACGAATTCGGAATCTGCGCGCGCTGGTGCGAGCCTTTTTTGGCAGCGGGCGCGCGCGGGAGGCCGAACGGCAGGCAGAGTTGGGGCGGCTACGTTTCCGCGATGGGCAGGCGATTCCCCACCATATCGCGTTCATCATGGATGGGAATGGCCGCTGGGCGACGAGCCGCCATCTGCCCCGCTCGATGGGACACCGCGCCGG
>Ga0070683_100001322_pt1 | contig 18864 bp, 25 predicted proteins | sample KBSC713LmetaG_FD_64662 | JGI IMG/M metagenome (GOLD analysis project Ga0070683, IMG submission 64662) | Corn rhizosphere microbial communities from Kellogg Biological Station, Michigan, USA - KBS C7.1-3L metaG | ecosystem: Host-associated > Plants > Roots > Rhizosphere ... | reverse complement strand
TGCTCACCAAGGAATCCCAGACGGTGATGAGCTCGGCCTCCTACGGGATCACCGACAAGAACAACCCGAACTACTACTCCGAGACGATCAAGCTGGCCTGCCGGATCTCGCTGAGCGGCGAATACGTGCACATGGCCGACTGGAACATCCCGGCCCAGGGGCACCGCAACACCTCGCACGGGTGCGTCAACGTCGGTCCGGACAACGCCAAGTGGTTCTACAACACATTCGGCGTCGGCGATGTCGTCGAGGTTCGAAACACCCCGAAGAATCTTTCCCTCACCGATGGCCTCGGCGACTGGAACGTCTCCTGGAGCCAGTGGACCTAAGGTTACCGAGGGGTATAGTTGCTTAGAGCAACGACGCTCTCCTCACCCCCTGAGGTCGTGCGCGATGAGCACCCCTGCAGCGCCGGTCGAGCGGGAGGACTACGGTCCCGCCTACCGGCCGACCCCGTTTGAACGGGGCACCGATGGCCCCCGCACCATCGTCGTGGGCGTCGACGGCTCCCCGACGTCCCTGCGGGCCGCCGCCTATGCCTGCGGCTTGGCCCGGCGCCAGCACAGCCGGCTGGTGGCCGCCTACGTCGCCGCGCCCTCCGCGCTGAACGCCGCCGCCCTCGGGGTCGCGGCCGGCGCCGAGGAGCAGACGTTCGACGAACTGGCCACCCAGCTGCGATGCGCGGCCAAGGACCGAGCCGACGAATACCAGCTGCCGATCACGTTCATGCGGCTGCGCGGCGATCCCTACACCGAGCTCTGCAACGTGGCCGACGACCTGCGCGCCGACATGCTCGTGGTGGGACTGTCCACCGGGCGGGGCCACAAGCTGATCGGCTCGATCGCCACCAAGCTGGTAAAGACGGGCCGGTGGCCGGTGGTCGTCGTCCCATAGCAGCCTTTAGGGCAGTGCGGCGTCCGTCAGGTCGAGCACCTCCGACAGCTCCATGCCGGTGCCGAGGAGGAGGTCAACCGCCGTCGACCGCACCTGCCACACGATCCCCGTCACCGCCAGCGGCACCTCGGGAGCCAGCGCCCGGCTGGCCGCCCGGACCGCACTCAGCGCGTGCTCCCGCACCTCGCCCGGCTCGTCGGTGCCGACCACGGCCGACGCGGCCACCTCGAGCGAGAGCGCATGAACGGACCGCGCCAGCTCGCGAATCGACGATGGCAGCGGCTCCGGCGTCGCCGCCTCGCCCCGGGTGAAGGCCAGGACGTTGCGGGCCAGGACCCGGGTGTTGCGCACCGCATAGTCGAGCTGCTGGGCCAGGTGCTCGTATCGCTGGAACAGCGGCTGGCGCCGCCGTCGCTGCCACGGCTCCAGCCGCAGCGTGTCGAGCCCGACCCCGATCGCCTCCCGGAACTTGACCACCTCGGGGTCGGTGCCGCGGGCCTTGGCCAGGGCCGGCTGCGCCTTGTCCGGGTCGTGCTGCTCCAGGGCGTCGGCGACCTCGAGCAGCACGGAGGCCAGCCGGTCGAGGAGCGCACAGGCCTCGTCCACCAGGACGCGGACCGGGTTGCGGTGCAGCGGCAGCTGGTTGACCGCCAGCGCGACCGCCCCGCCGAGCAGCGCGTCCGTGAACCGGCTCAGCCCGAGCATGTGGTCGGGCGCGGCGACCACGGCCACGTACACGGCCGAGACGGTCGCCTGCACGGCCAGGATCGGGCCGCCGCCGAGCAGGATCGCCGCGGTGAGGCTCAGCATGGTCAGCACGACGATGGCGGCGACCGACTGGCGCCCGACCGCGCGCGTGATGAGGTCGGCCAGGAACACCCCGACCGCGACCCCGATCACGATTTCCGCGGCGCGCTGCAGCCGCTGGCCCCGGGTGACGCCCAGCACGATGAGCGCCGCGGCCGGCGCGAAGAACGGCTGCGGGTGATTCAAGAGGCGCACGGCGATGACCCAGGCGACCGCGGCCGCGAAGGTGGCCTCCACGATCCGCAGCCAGTCGTCGCGGAGTCGGCGAAGCGCGGTCACGGAACGAACATACGGCGTAGCCTTCACAACTGTGAGCGGCGCACGCATCCTGCTCGTCGAGGACGAGGAGATCAACCGGGTGCTCGTGCGCACGATCCTGCGCCGGTCCACCGAGCCCGACCTGCGCGCGGCCCACCTGCTCGAGGCGGCCAACCTGGGCGAGGCCCGGGAATATCTGGCCCGCGACACGGTCGACGTCATGCTGGTCGACGTCCAGCTGCCCGACGGCAGCGGGCTGGCCCTGGTCGAGGAGATGACGGCCGCCCAGCCGAGCGCCGAGCGGCCTCGCATCATCGCGCTGACCGGCGACGTGTCGAGCAGCCGGCGCGAGGAAGCCATGGCCGCCGGCTGTGACGCCTTCCTCGACAAGCCCTACACCGCCGGCGAGCTCCGCGACCTGGTGAGCAAACACCTCAGTCGGTGAGGGGCAACACAGCCCGCTGCGCTTTGAGCGTCGACGAACGTGGTCTAACGTGGCACTGGATCGATACAGAAGATTGGAGTGCGTCACTATGCGGACCCTGCCCCCGATGCGTCTTGACGACGCAAAACTCCTCGCCCGCGCGGCGTGGCGCTGGTTCGACCAGTACCCGACGCGGATCTTGAACCCGCCGCGAGGCGGTCGATAGCAAAAGTTCCGACATAAGCTGTCGATATGCCGAAAGCTGTTTGGAACGACACCGTCGTCGCGGAGAGTGACGACACGGTCGTCGTGGAAGGCAACCACTACTTCCCGCGTGCCGCCCTCCGCGATGACCTGATCCGCGACTCGGCCACCCACACGATCTGCCCGTGGAAGGGCACGGCCTCCTACTACTCGCTCGAGCAGGACGGCCGGCGCAGCGCCGACGCCGTCTGGTATTACCCCGAGCCGAAGCCCGAGGCCGAGATGGTCCGGGGCCGGGTCGCGTTCTGGAAGGACGTCAAGGTCATCGACTGACCGATGACCGTCGTCGTGGTTGGCGCCGGCTTGTCCGGCCTCGCCTGTGCCCGGGTTTTGGTCGACGCCGGCCACGACGTGCTCGTGCGCGAGTGCCGCCCCAGCGTCGGCGGCCGGTTCACCAGCCGGTCCCTCGACGGCCGGCCGGTCGACTTCGGCGCCGCCTACTTCACGGTCAGCGACCCCGCGTTCGCGGCGGTCGTGGCCGACTGGCAACGCGCCTCCCTCGCGCGACCTTGGACCAAAACCTTCACCGTGTACGACCAGAGCTCCGCAACCACGGCGACCGGTCCACTGCGCTGGGCCGCGCCCACGGGCCTGCGTTCGCTCGCCGAGCACCTGGCCGCCGATCTGCCGGTCCGCCTCGAGGCTCCGGTCGTTCGGGTCACCTCGGATCCGACCGTCGACCGCGAGCCGGTCGACGCGGTCGCGCTGTGCCTGCCCGGCCCGTCGGCTGCGCGACTCTTGCCCGGGGTGTTCCGGCCGCAGGCCTGGGACCCCGTTCTGAGCGCCGTCCTGCGCTACGCGCAGCGCACGTGGCCGGACTTCCACGGCGCGTTCGTCAACGACCATCCGGTGCTCGCGACCGTCTGCGACGACGGCGACCGGCGTGGCGACCGGGCGCCGGTGCTGGTCGCGCACACCACCGCGGAATTCGCCCGGGCCCGTCCGCACGATCCGGCCGAGGCCATTGCCGATGCCGTCGGCCAGGTGCTGAACCTCCCTGAACGGCCCAGCGGCGGCCACGTACACCGGTGGGATCTGGCCAAGCCGGTCCAGCCGCACCCGGAACCGTTCGAGCTCGCCGGCCGTGTCGGGCTGGCCGGGGACATCTTCGGCCCGCCGCGGGCCCAGACCGCCTGGCTGTCCGGGCGGGCGCTCGGCGTCAAGCTCGCCGCGCTGCTCTCCTGAGTGATCTCGTCCCCCCGATGGAGTGAGCCGCGCACTGCTTGTGCGACCGATCCAAGATTGCGCCTGGCTCAATCGCGCCGTGACTCCGATTCACCATTTCGCGTACGGGGCGATCAACCCAATCTTCGCTTTTGTCGTGTCGTTCCTCGGCTTCCTGCTCGGCCTGGTGTTCGCGGCCCGGTCCCGGGAGGTCGTCGGCGGCGCCCGGGCCCGGTGGCTGGTGCTCACCGCGGTCTCCTTCGGCAGTGCCGGGATCTGGGTGATGCACATGCTGGCCATGCTCGGCTTCGACGTACCGGCCACCTCGGTCCGGTACGACGTGTTCCGGGTCGCGCTGAGCTTCGTGTTCGTCATCGCGGTGCTGTCGGCCGGCCTGTTCCTGTCCGGCCTCGGGCAGCCGTCGGTCGGCCGGACCCTGCTCGGCGGCGCGATCACCGGCCTCGGCATCGCCGTGATGCACTACACCGGCATGTCCGCCGTCCACCTGGGTGGCGTCATCATCTACGACGCCCGCCGGGTCGGCCTGTCCGTGCTGCTCGCGGTGGTCGCCTCGACGGTCCTGCTCTGGTTCTCGCTCTCGATCCGGGGCGCGAGCGGCACGGTCATCGCGGCGATGATCGCGGCGGCGGCCGTGGTCACGGTGCACTACACCGCGATGTCGGCCGTCCACGTGCAGCTCGACGAGGTCGACAGCCCGATCGAGGGGATGAGCCCGGCCTTCCTGCTCGCCCCGATCTTCGTGGTCGCCGGCCTGGTCATCACCACGCTCGCGTACTGCACGGTCGGCATCTCGATCCGCCGCGACACGATCCGGGCCGAGGCCAAGCTGGCCAACCGGTGGTGGCCGCACACGGTCGGCCGCTTCCGCGCCTCGGTGCCGCTGCGGCCCCGCCGGTAGTCAATCCGCCTATTGTCGAGGGCGATGCCCAAGCGACCGGAGCAGGCGAGCACGGCGACGATGCACGAGGAGTTGCCGGAGAAGCTGCGCGCGGCCGTCGACGACTTCGCCCGCCACCTCGCCGCCGAGCGCAACCGCTCCGCGCACACCGTCCGCGCGTACGTGACCGACGTCGTCGCCCTTCTGCACCATGCGGCCGGCGACGGGGTGACCACGCTCGACGACCTCAGCCTGACGACGCTCCGGGGCTGGCTGGCCAGCCTCCGCACCAACGGGGCCGCCCACACCACGCTGGCCCGCCGGGCCGCCGCCGTCCGCACGTTCACGGCCTGGGCCCGGCGGGACGGGCTCGTCGCTCTCGATGTCGGGCAGCGCCTGGCCAGCCCCAAGCCGCACCGGGATCTGCCCGACGTCCTGCGGGCCGACGAGGCCGAGAGCCTGGTCACCACGCCGCCGGCGGCCGGTGACCCGCTCGCCTTGCGGGACCGGCTGGTCCTCGAGCTGCTGTACGCGACCGGCATCCGGGTCAGCGAGCTGTGCGGATTGGACGTGGCCGACGTCGACCGGGGCCGGCGGGTGGTTCGGGTCTTCGGCAAGGGCGCCAAGGAGCGGGCCGTGCCCTACGGCCTGCCGGCCGAGAAGGCCATCGACGCCTGGCTGCGGCACGGCCGGCCGGAACTCGTGCGAGCCACGGGCGAGCCGGCGCTGCTGGTCGGCGCCCGCGGCGCGCGACTCCAGCCGACGGCTGCCCGGCGGATCGTGGCGGCCGCCGCTCACGCGGCCGGGCTGCCGCACACCAGCCCGCACGGCCTGCGCCACTCGGCTGCGACCCATCTGCTGGAGGGCGGCGCCGACCTGCGCAGCGTCCAGGAACTGCTCGGGCACGCGTCGCTGTCCAGCACGCAGATCTACACGCACGTCTCGATCGAGCGGCTGCGGCAGGCGTTCGACCAGGCCCATCCGCGGGCGTGATCGTACGATCATTGCTGTGGCTGCGCCCGAACCGCCCGAGCCGATCCCCGGCGCGCGGCTGCTCTTCTCGCTCGACCCGGCCGTCGCCTACCTCAACCACGGCGCGTTCGGGGCCGTCCCGATCGGCGTGCAGCGGGCCCAGCAGCGCCTGCGCGACGAGATGGACAACAACCCGGCCAAGTTCTTCGCCCAGGGACTGACCGACCGGCTGGCCCACGTCCGGCGACACCTCGCCGCGTTCCTCGGGGCCGACCCGGACCGCAGCGCGCTGGTCGACAACGTGACGACCGGCATCGCCGTCGCGCTCAACAGCCTCGACCTCAAGCCGGGCGACGAGATCGTCACGACCGACCACGTCTACGGCGCGGTCGACCTGGCCGTCGCCGAGGCGTGCCGGCGGACCGGCGCGGTCAACCGGGTCGCCCGGTTGCCGCTCGCACCGAGCGACGACGAGGTGGTCGCCGCCGTCCGGGGCGCCTGCTCACCCCGTACCAAATTGATTGTGGTTGATTGGATCACGTCGGTGACGGCGCGGCTGTTTCCGGTCGCGCGGGTGGTCGGGGTCGGACGCGAGGTCGGCGCCGCCGTCTTCGTCGACGCCGCCCATGCGCCCGGGCAGCTGGCCACGCCGGTCGCCGACCTCGGCGCCGACTTCTGGGTCGGCAACGTGCACAAGTGGGCCTTCGCCGCCCGCGGCACGGCCCTCCTCACGGTCGCCCCGGCCTGGCGTGACCGGATGCGCCCGATCGCGGTGTCCTGGGACCAGCCGGACGGCTTCCCGGCGAGCGTCGAGTTCGGCGGGGTGCGGGACTACACCGCGTGGCTTTCGGCCCCGACCGCGCTCTTCACGCTGCGGACGCTCGGCGTCGTCCGGGTGCGCGAGCACAACGAGCGGCTGGTCCGCTTCGGGCAGCGGGTCGTCGCCGACGCGCTCGGCGCGCCCGTGCTCGACCAGCCGGGGATCGCGATGCGGCTGGTGGCGCTGCCGGACGGCACCGGCACCGCGATCCGGCAGCGGATCTCCGAGGAACTGGGCATCGAGGTCGCGGTGAACCAGTGGCGGGAGCGGACCCTCCTGCGCATCTCGGCCCAGGTCTACAACCGGGCCGAGGACTACGAGCGGCTGGCCGCCAAGCTGCCGGCCCTGCTCAAGGGCAGCAGCCGCACCTGAGCCAGCCCGAGGAGGGCGAGCGGGTCGAGATAGGCGTCGCCCAGCCGCAGGCCCCAGTGCAGGCAGGCGGCGACCGGACAGCCAGGGTGACCGGCCAGCAGCGTTCCCAGGACCGTTGCGGCCCCGACGGCTTGCCCGGCCCGCACCGATGGCGAAACGGGCTCGTAGGTGGTCCGTAGGCCGCCCGGATGGTCCACGCTGACGACCGGCCGCCCGGCGACGACGCCGGCGAACGCCACCACGCCCGGCCCGGCCGCGCGGACCGGGTCGCCCGGCTCGGCGCCGAGATCGACGCCCCGGTGACCGGCCAGCCACGGCTCGGGAGGCGGTTGGAACGGCCGCGTGACGGGTGGCGGGCCGTCGAGCGGCCACTCGTAGGGACCGGGCCCCGGGGACGGAACGAGCAAGAGCAGCGGGAGCAGCAACCGAGCCAACATGCAGCGCAGCGTGGCCGCCCGGCCCGGCCGAGGCAACCGCGACTAACCGAGCCTGTGGATTGTGGAAAACCCGCTCAGGTGCCGAAGCCCTCGTCGGGCAGCGAGATATCCGGCTTTTCGAGCTCTTCGACGTTGACATCCTTAAAGGTCATCACGCGCACGTTCTTGACGAATCGGGCCGGACGGTACATATCCCAGACCCAGGCGTCGTGCATCTCGACCTCGAAGTAGACCTCGCCGTCGGAGTTGCGAACGTGCAGGTCAACCTGGTTGGCCAGGTAGAACCGGCGCTCTGTCTCCACCACGTAGGAGAACTGGCGGACAATATCGCGGTACTCCCGGTAGAGCTGGAGCTCCATCTCGGTTTCGTACTTCTCGAGATCCTCGGCGCTCATCGCGGTCCGCCTTCCATAGCCACATTGTCGCGTAACTGCGCCGGCACGTGTGCGGCCACGCCCGGCGCCACGCCGACCGTACCTCTCCGGCGCTTGGACCGCGCGACCGCAGCCACGTTCACGTACGAGAAGCGGTGCTCGACGCACGGCCCATGCCGCTTCAGCGCCGCCTGGTGCTCCGGCGTCACGTATCCCTTGTGCTCGTCGAAGCCGTACTTCGGCCAGTCGTTGTGCAGGTCGGCCATGATCCGGTCCCGGGTGACCTTGGCGATCACGCTGGCCGCGGCGACGCAGGCGGCGACCTGGTCGCCCTTCCACACGGCGAGCCCGGGCACGCCGAGCCCGTCGACCTTGAACCCGTCGGTCAGCACGTAGTGCGGCCGCGGGGTGAGCATGGCCAGCGCGCGGCGCATCCCGGCCAAATTGCACACGTGCAGGCCGCGGCCATCGATCTCGTCCGGCGGGATGATCACCACCGAGTAGGCCGCGGCGCAGCCGAGCACCGCGTCGTAGACCCGCTCGCGCGTGGCCGGGGTGAGCAGCTTGGAGTCGCCGAGCTCGTCGATCTCGCCCCGGCGCCCGGCCGGCAGCGCCACGGCCGCCACGACGAGCGGGCCGGCGCACGCGCCCCGGCCGGCCTCGTCGGCCCCGGCCACGAGGTCGAAGCCGCGCCGCTGGAGCGTTCGCTCCAGGGCGTAGAGGCCGGCTGCGCGGTGCACGACGGTTCGCGGGGGAGCCAGCATCAAGCCTCCGTCAGCTTGCGCAGGATCTGGGGCAGGTTGACCGGGTAGACCTTCTCGTCGGTGCACTCGATGTCCTCGACGCTCCACCAGGCGGAGGCGTCGACCGAGGCGCGTTCGACCGCATCATGGCCGGAGAAGTCGACCGCCCAGGCCGGGCCGGGCGTGTGGGCGACGAAGAACTCTTGCTGCTGGTCATACCACTGCCCGTCGAACGGGAACCGCGCCGAGTCCTGCCATACCGGGCCGGTGAACTCGTCCGGCGCCAGCCGCAGCCCGGTCTCCTCGAAGAGCTCCCGGGCCGCCGCCTCCCGCATCGACTCGCCGACGTCCAGCCCACCGCCCACGGTGAACCAGTATCGGTGATTCGGGCGCGCCGGGTCGAAGCCGCGCAGCAGAAGTATCCGTCCGGCACCGTCGAGCAGCAGCACCCGGGCGGCCCGCCGAGGAACAAGGGGAGTCGGCCGGAGCGCGGCATCCCACGCCGACGCAGCCCCTTGGTGTTCGTCGGGGGCGGTCATGCAGCCGAGCGTACGCGCTACTTCTTCGCCACCGGCGGGTCGGGCACCTTGCTGAACGGGTCCGGCACGCTGAGCCAGTTGGCCCGGTTGAACGGCCAGAAGACCACGAATGCGCGGCCGATCACCGAGCTCTCGGCGATGGTGCCCTGGTCGACATTCTTGAACCGCAGGTAGTTGTATCGCGAGTCGCCACTGTGCGAGCGATGGTCGCCCATCACCCACAGGCGGCCCTTGGGCACGGTGATGTCGAACGGCTCGTCGCTGGCCAGGTCGGCGACCCCGTCGGGATCGGTGTAGATGTAGGGCTCGTCCAGCGGGTGGTCGTTGACGACCAGCCGGTGCTGAGAGTCGCAGCAGACGATGTGGTCGCCGCCGACGCCGATGACCCGCTTGATGAAGTCCTCCTCGGCCGGGTCACTGCGCCAGTCCTCGGGGGCCTTGAAGACGATGATCTCGCCGCGGTGCGGCGAGCGGAAGTCGTAGACGAGCTTGTTGACGAGCACCCGGTCGCGGATCAGGAGAGTGTTTTCCATCGATTCGGACGGGATGTAGAACGTCTGCAGAACGAAGGCACGGACCACGATCGCCACGACGATCGCCACGCCCAGGAGGACCGGAAGCTCGCGCCAGAACGTGTTGGGGCGCTTCGTCTGCTCGTCAATCACGCACGCAGCCTACGTCGCAACCACGATCTGCGACGCCTGGAACGCGCCGGTATAACCAAAGATGCGGCGAATGGGCCGAGAACTATCGCATCAAGAATTCCGACACTGCCCGAATTTTCACTCGTCGGTGGATGATCCACGCGGACGGGCGTGCCGGTGACGCCGTGCTGCCTGGGGATCGCCGGCCCCTCCCGCGGCGGCTGCCACGGCACCGGTCCGGGCAGCGGCCCGAGAGCCGACGGCTTGGGCACATTTTCGAAGGTCTTGGGCACCGACAGCCAGCCCCACCGGCTGCTCGGCCACAGGATCACGAAGGCCCGCCCGATGACGTTCTTGATCGGCACCTGGCCCTGGCAGCGCGAGTCCTGGGAGACGACGCGGTGGTCGCCCATCACGAACATCTGGCCGGGCGCGACGGTAACCGGATCGAACCGCCGGGAGCGGCACTCACGCGGGTTGGGCGGCACGTCGATCGGCGAGTCCTCGGTCACGTAGGCCGCCTCGTCCAGCGGCGCCCCGTTGACGGTCACGCGGCCCTGCACGTCGCAACAGGCCACGGTGTCCCCAGGCAGCCCGATGACCCGCTTGATGAAGTCCTTCTCCCCCGGCTGGCTGACCCCGACCAGGTCGCCGACCGTGCGGCCGAGCTTGGCGAAGAAGCCGATGTCGGTGTCCTGCTGGTTTTCCGGGGCCCAGTTGTCCGGCCCCTTGAACACCACGACCTCGCCGCGCTCGGGCTGGCGGACGTCGTAGAGCACCTTGTTGACCAGCACCCGGTCGCCGACCAGGAGCGTCTCCTCCATCGACCCGGAGGGGATGTAGAACGCCTGCACCAGGAAGGTGCGGATGAGCACGGCGAGGCAGAAGGCGACGATCAGCAGCAGCGGCAGTTCCTGCCACAGCGGCATGCTCTTGCGCTTGGCCCGGACCTTGCTGCGCCAGGTGGGCTGGTCGCTGTCGTCATCCCGGTCCCGGTCACGGTCTCGGTCCCGGTAGGGCGGGGCCGACGACGAGCGGGCGGGCGGCGCCGGGGAGCGGGCCGGCGGCGAGGCCGACCCGCGCACGGGCACGCGGCCGGTCGCCGGACCCTCTCGATCGATCGACCGGGGCGGTGGCGGCAGCGGCGACCGCTGCACGGCCGAGGCATCGTCGGGCAGCTCGGGCACCCACTCGGCGGGCCGCTGCGGGGCTCGCTCGGGCAGCCGGCCACGCGGGTCGATGTATCCGCGGTCGAAGCCCGGGTTGTAGTCGTCGCTGTTGTAGTCGCTGTTGTAGATGCCACCCCGGTAGTTGCCCGACCGCTCGAACCGCTCGGGCGGCATGCCGCGGCGGTAGTCGGCCGCGCCCTCGTCGGGGGCGTCATAGTCGGAGAACCCGCGGGGCGGCTGGTAGCCACCGGTGTCGTAGCCGTTGTCCGACCCGAACGCACGGTATCGCGGCTGTTGCTCTTCGCCGCGATCCCGATAATCATCGCGGCCTCTAGGGTCGATGGCCATTGCGGCAAGCGTAGATCGCCCGAACCACTTTGGGGAATGCGCTCGTCACGTTCGCATACCCCAAACGACAACTCTGGCCGGGTCCGACCTCAGCTGACCTGCTTTTCCCGCTTTTCCTTGATCTTCGCCGCCTTGCCCCGAAGGTCGCGCAGGTAGTAAAGCTTGGCCCGCCGGACGTCGCCGCGCGTCACGATCTCGATCCGGTCGACGGCCGGGCTGTTGACCGGGTAGGTCCGCTCGACGCCGACACCGAAGCTGACCTTGCGGACCGTGAAAGTCTCCCGGAGGCCGGCGCCCTGACGGCGGATCACCACACCCTGGAAGATCTGAACGCGGGACCGGTTGCCCTCGACGACGCGGGCGTGCACCTTGACGGTGTCACCGGCCCGGAAGTTGGGGATGTCGGTCCGCTGCGACTGGGCATCGAGCGCGTCCAGCGTGTTCATCGAGGCTGTTCCTTACACTGAAGGTCAAGGGAAAATGCACTAGAAGAGCGCGGCAACCCCACTACTTTGCCACATCAGCCGCCGGAATCCGAAATCAGGTCCGGCCGGCGCTCCCGCGTGCGGGCCAGGGCCTGCTCGCGGCGCCAGGCAGCGATCTTGCCATGGTCGCCCGAGCGGAGGATCTCCGGCACGTCGAGCCCCCGCCAGGTCGGCGGCTTGGTGTAGACGGGCGCCTCGAGCAGGCCGTCGACGTGCGACTCCTCGACCAGCGAGTCGGCGTTGCCGAGCACGCCCGGCAGCAACCGGGTGACCGCCTCGAGGATCACCAGCACCGCGACCTCGCCGCCGAAGAGCACATAGTCGCCGATCGAGACCTCGCTCACCGGCATCCGGGCGGCCGCGTGATCGATCACACGTTGGTCGATTCCCTCGTACCGGCCACAGGCGAAGATCAGGTGCTCCTCGCCGGCCAGCGACGCGGCCATGGCCTGGTCGAAGGGGATGCCGGCCGGGCTCGGCACGACCAGCCGCGACGGCTCGCTCGCCAGCTCGTCCAGCGCCAACCCCCACGGTTCCGGACGCATGACCATCCCGGGTCCGCCGCCGTACGGGGTGTCGTCGACCGTCCGGTGCACGTCGGAGGTCCACGTTCTCAGGTCGTACACGTGAATCTGGAGAAGCCCGGCGGACCGCGCCTTGCCGATCAGCGAAAGCTCAAGCGGCGTCAGGTAGTCCGGGAAGATCGAGACGACATCGACCTTCACAGGTCCAGCAGCCCTTCCGGGGGGGTGAGGACGACCCGGCCGGCGGCGAGGTCGACCTCGGGCACGATGGCCTTGACGAACGGCACCAGCGCCGTGTGCCCGTCGGGGCGGCGCAGCACGAGCAGCTCGGAGGCGGGCGCGTGGTCGACCCGGACCACCTCGCCCAGCGGCTGGCCGTCGACGTCGACCGCGGTGAGGCCGACCAGCTCGTGATCGTTGAACTCGTCCGGGTCGTCGCTCGGGGCGACCACGGCGCTGTCCACGCAGAGCAGGACACCGCGCAGGTCCTCGGCCATGTTGCGGTCGTAGATGCCGTCGAAGACGACCAGGAGCCGGCCCTGATGGGGCCGGACGGACTCGACGGTGAGCTGGGCCGGCACCTGCCACGCACCGTCCGGCACCGGGGCGAGGCGCCGGACCGCCGTCGAGTCGGTCACCAGGACCGACCCGACGGCGAAGCGCTCCGCCGGCTCGTCGGTGCGCACGTCGACGGTGACTTCGCCCCGGACGCCGTGCGCGCGCAGGATCTGGCCGACGGTGAGCAGCATGCCCGACGTGGTCAGTAGGAGTCGACGATCTCGACGCGGACGCCGCGACCGCCGATCGAGGTGATCACCTGGCGCAGGGCCTTGGCGGTGCGCCCGCCGCGGCCGATGACCGTGCCCAGGTCCTCCGGGTTGACCCGCACCTCGAGGCGCTGCCCGCGGCGGGAGTCGACCATGCGGACCCGGACGTCGTCCGGGTGATCCACGATGCCCTTGACCAGGTGCTCAAGCGCCGGCCGCAGCACGTCAGGCCTCCGCGTCGGCGCCGGCACCGGCGGTCTCCTCGGCTGGTGCTTCGGCGGCCGGTGCGGCGGGCTCGGCCGCCTTCTTCCTGGGCTCGGCCTTCTTCTTCGGAGTGTCGGCGACGCCGGCCGCGGCCTGCGCCTCCGCCTCGTAGGTCGCGCGGCGGTCGGCCTGCTCCGGAGCCACCTTCAGCGGCTCGGCCGGGGCCGGCAGGCCCTTGAACTTCTGCCAGTCGCCGGTCTTGGACAGGATGGCCTGGACGGCCTCGCTCGGCTGGGCGCCGACCGACAGCCAGTGCTGGACCCGCTCGGAGTTGACCTCGATGCGCGAGGGCTCTTCCTTCGGGTGGTAGAGCCCGACGAACTCGATCGCCCGGCCGTCACGCTTGGTGCGTGAGTCGGCGACCACGATGCGGTATTGCGGATTGCGGATCTTGCCCATCCGCAGAAGCCGGATTTTGACGGCCACTGTGTGCTCGCTCCTGGAATCTGTTGGAAGCTGAGCGTGCCGTGGGACACCGTGGGGTTAGCGTCTTGGGCTGCTCTGGTGGACTGGCGTCACGCTGGGTTAGAGGGCGCCAACGCATCGCCGGATACCAGCCATCAATTGTGCCAGACGCTCCGGGGACGGCCCGACGCGGGTCGTCCACCGTCCGGTTGACCCCGACCGGCATCGATGCTGCCACGCTCGACGCATGAATCGTCGCACGCTCGACATGGTGATCCCGATGCTCTACGTCGTCGCCATCCTGATCGCTGTGTTCTTCGCCAGCGGCAAGGTAGTCGGCGCGGTGGCGGCGATCGGCGCGGTGCTCTGCGGCATGTACTGGGCCGGCATCCGCCGCAACCTGAAGAACTAGCCTAGTAGAGCGTCGGGCGGTCCCAGCCGGGCGGCAGCTCGTCCGGCGCGGTCCAGGCCGGCGGCGGCTGCCAGTCGCACCAGCTGCCGTCGAACGGGAACACCCCGGCCTCGATCTCCTTGACCACCCGCTCGCCTTCCGCGCGCACGGCCGCCTCGTCGGCCACCCAGTAGTGCTCGGGGAAGGCGAGCCGCTCGGTGAACTCGCCCTCGTCCTTCCACTGCCAGGCCCGGTCCGGGGCGATCACGATGTCCAGGTCCTGATCCACGATGTCGACCCCGGCGACAGACCCGTCGTCCCAGCGGCGGGCCGGCTCTTCGAGGTTGACGTACCAGGCGGCGAACCGGTCCTCGTCGTCCCGGAACCACCAGACCGAGTGGGCCACGTCCGGCCGGACCAGCTTGAGGACCCCCGGCCCGTTCCAGGTGCCGTGCTTCAACGACGTACCGGCGGTGATCCACTCGCGGAACGGCATCGTGCGCATGCCGCGCCCGTCGCCCGAGACCTGGTTGACCACCGGCGAGTGGCGGGCGATCCAGATCAGCAGCCCGTGCTCGTCGTCGCTGACCACGCGCCCCGCCCGCACCCAGCCGATCCGGCCGTGCCGCACGTTGCGGTGCATGATCACTCGACCGGTCTCAAACGTCATGGACCCGCTCCCGCATTCTCGGTCGATCCCAGCCGGCCCGGGCCGGCTCCGGCAGCGTCCACTGTGGATCCGGCCGGAAGTCGCACCAGGTGCCGTCGAACGGGAACGTCCCCGCCTCAATCACCGGTATCATGGCCCGCGCCCGGGCCCGCACGTCTTCGCCGTCGGCCACCCAGTAGTGGTCGGGAAAGGCGAGGCGCTCCTCGAGCTCGTCGTCGTCCTTGAAGGCCCACTGCCGGTCCGGCCACACCCAGATGTCCAGGTCCTGGTCGGTCAGGTCAACCCCGGCCGCGCCCCCGGTGGAGCCGTCGTCCCAGCGGACCGACGGCTCCTCGAGGTTGACATACCAGGCGGCGAACCGGCCGTCCGGCGCCCACAGCCACCACACCGAGTAGGCCGCGCCGCGCGGGTTGAACTTGAGGATCGACGGGCCCCGGTAGGACTCGACCACGATGTGCTTGGGCGCCGCGATCCACTCGGCGAACGGCAGGTCGCGCGGATTCTCGCCGGCGAGCGTGAGCTCGCGGATGAGCGGCGTGCCGTGCGGCAGCCACAGGCGCAGCCCGAGGTCGTCGTCCGCCACCACCCGGACGAGGGGTGCCCACACCAGCACGTCGCGCGCGAAGTGCCGGTGCAGCACGACCCGGCCGGGAGTGAACCGCACGGCGGTCAGTGTCCCGACCCGGAGGTTCGGGGCAAAGGAGGCCGTCCAGCTTGTCCGTCGCGAGGCGCCGGGCGGCCCGGATACCGATGTTGTATCCAGACCGCCCGGCAACGCCGCGAGCGGCGAACTGGGCGGCCGAACCGCTGCGAATGTCCGGCGAGGGACACTAGTAGGCCCGCGCCAGGTAGGCCACCAGGTCCGGTTCGTCCTCGGAGTCGGGCACCGAGCCGTCGGCCCGGACCAAGCAGCGCACGGTCACGCCCTCGGCGTTGGCCTTGGCCTCGCCCTCGGTGCCGACGGCCGACCACGGCAGCCGGGCCCAGCCCTCGGCGGTCGCGGCGAGCGCGTCGTCGAGCGTGGTGACGTCGTGGGTGTTGGTCTCGCGCCGGGCCAGCGCCTCGTCGTAGAGCGCCTGCTGGTCCTCGGCCAGCGCGGCGACGACGCGGGGCACCGCCTCGGTCAGCGGGACCGGGGTCTTCGACCCGTCGATCCGCCGGACCAGCACGACGTTGCCGGCCGCGAGGTCGCGCGGGCCGACCTCGAGCCGGATCGGGAAGCCCTTGAGCTCGGCGTCGACCGCCCGCCGCCCGAAGGGCGTGTCGACCCGGTCGTCCAGCGCCGCGCGGACACCCGCGTCGCGCAACTGGTCGGTCAGCTTCGTGGCCGCTTCGAGGACGCCGTCGCCGGCCTTGACGACGGTCACCAGCGCCTGGACGGCGGCCGCGCGCGGAGGCACGCGCAGCCCGTTGTCGTCGCCGTGGCACATGATCAGCCCGCCGAGCATCCGGGTGCTGCTCCCCCACGACGTCGTCCAGCAGATCTCCTGCCCGCCGGCCGCGGTGGTGTAGACGATGTCGAAGACCCGCGCGAAGTTCTGCCCGAGCTCGTGCGAGGTGCCCATCTGCAGCGCCTTGCCGTCGCCCATCATGCCTTCGAGCGTGTAGGTGCTGGTCGCGCCGGCGAAGCGCTCCCGCGCCGTCTTGCGCCCGACGACGACCGGCATCGCCAGCACGACGCGCATGAAGTCCTCGTAGACGTCGTGCAGGATCCGCCGCGCGTAGGCCCGGGCGTCGGCCTCGGTGGCGTGGGCGGTGTGCCCCTCCTGCCAGAGGAACTCGGTGGTACGCAAGAGGAGCCGGGGACGCAGCTCCCACCGCACCACGTTGGCCCACTGGTTGAGCAGCAGCGGCAGATCGCGATAGCTGTCGATCCACTTGGCCATGTATTCGCCGATGACGGTCTCACTCGTAGGGCGGACGACGAGCGGCTCGGACAGCGCCTTGCCACCCGCATGGGTGACCACGGCCAGCTCCGGCGAGAAGCCCTCGACGTGCTCGGCCTCTCGCCGGAGGTAGCTCTCCGGGATGAACAGCGGGAAGTAAGCGTTTTCCGAGCCGGCTGCCTTGATGCGCAGGTCCATCTCGGCCTGCATGCGCTCCCAGATGGCGTAGCCGACCGGTCGGATGACCATGGTGCCGCGCACCGGTCCGTTGTCCGCGACCTGCGCCTTGGCGATCACGTCCTGGAACCATTGGGGAAAGTTTTCCGCGCGTGCGGTCAGCACTTTGGCCATGTCTCGATCCTAAGGCGGCCGCCCAACGGGTTTACGCGGCCACCGGCTCCCGGACACTCTGCAGCCCGGCCCCACGCCACGACCTGATCGAGCATGAGGTTGAGGCGTGCCTCGTGGTGCTCGGCCGGCCGCGTTGTTGTTCCACTCGTTGTGATGCTCCTGCGATGGAGGTTGATTCATCAACCTGACCGATCCGCTCCAGGATGACACGTCAACCATGCTCGTACCATGGTGATGTGACGAACGCACCATGGCTGGACGATCGGGAACAACGCGCGTGGCGCGCGTTCCTGCGGATGCAGTCGCAGGTGCGCGCCCGCACGGCCCGCGAGCTGACCCGGGCGACGGGACTGTCGGCGTCCGACTACGAGGTTCTCGTCCTGCTGTCCGAGTCACCGGAGGGCCATCTGCGCGCCTACGAGATCGGCGCCTCCTCCGGCTGGGAGAAGAGCCGGCTCTCCCACCATCTGACCCGCATGGAGCAGCGCGGCCTGGTCCAGCGGCGGGTCTGCTCGGCCGATCCGCGCTACGCGGACATCGTGCTGACCGACGCCGGGCGCACGGCGATCGTGGAGGCGGCTCCGCTGCACGTGAGCCATGTGCGGTCGATCTTCTTCGACGCGCTCAGCAGCGCTCAGGTCGACGCGCTCCTCGACGTGTCGGAGGCGGTGCTCGAACGCCTTACGAAACTGGACTGTGCCGAAGAGGCGTGAGGACCTCGACCGCACTGTCGGCCACGATCGCGGCCCCGATGATCCCCGCGGTGTTGAGCAGCGTGGCCGGGACGATCGGGGTCGAGATGCGGATATGCGGCAGGTAGTTTTCGGCCTTCTTGCTGACCCCGCCGCCGATGACGAAGAGGTCGGGCCGCAGCAGCATCTCGAGGTGCCGGAGGTAGTTCTCGACCCGCTCGGCCCACGCGTGCCAGCCGAGGTTCTCGTCGGAGCGGGCCCGGTCCGACGCGCGGTCCTCGGCGTCCTGGCCGTCCAGCTCCAGGTGGCCGAGCTCGGTGTTGGGCACGAGCTTGCCGTCGAGGAAGAGCGCGCTGCCGATCCCGGTGCCGAACGTCAGCATGAGCAGCGTGCCCAGCCGGCCCTTGCCGACCCCGTAGGTGATCTCGGCGATGCCGGCGGCGTCCGCGTCGTTGAGCACCACGACGGGCTTGCCGAGCTCGGCGGAGAACAGCTGGGCGGCCGGCGCGTCGATCCACGACTTGTCCATGTTGGCGGCCGTCTTCACCACACCGTTGACGACGACGCCGGGAAATGTCACGCCGATGCGGCGCACGTCGTCGAACTGGTTGACCACCTCGGCGGTCGCCTTGATCACGCTCTTCACGTCGGCCGGCTGCGGAGTGGGCACCCGCACCCGCTCGGCCGCGAAGTCACCCTTCACCAGGTCGACCGGGGCGCCCTTGATGCCGGAGCCGCCGATGTCCACGCCAAGAATCGTGTCTGCCACGGATCCATCCTTGCGCCTTGACCGGTCGATCTGCACGCCGGGACGCAAAGTCACCGAATGACGCGACCCTTGAGGACGATGCGCTGGGGCGACAAAACGGTCGCAAGGTGTTGGCGTGGGTCGGCCTCGTACACGACGAGGTCGGCCGCGCCGCCCTCGACGAGACCCGGCAGGCCGAGCCACTCGCGCGCGCGCCACGAGCCGGCCGCGAGCGCGTCGAGCGCGGACATCCCGGCGCTCTCGTGCAGCAGCAACATCTCGCGGGCGGCCAGCCCGTGACTGATGCCGCCGCCGGCGTCGCTGCCGACGTAGATCGGCACGCCGGCCTCGTAGGCATGGCGCACGACGGCTGGGAAGCCGGCCTGCAGGTCGCGCATGTGCCGGGCGTAGGCCGGGAACTTGCCCTCGGCCTGCGCGGCGATCGACCCGAACGTCAGGATATTGATCATCGTCGGCACCAGGGCGGTCCCGCGGCGGCCCATCTCGGCGATGTCGTCGTCGTTCAGGCCGCTGCCGTGCTCGACCGAGTCGAC
>Ga0070683_100001319_pt1 | contig 18877 bp, 12 predicted proteins | sample KBSC713LmetaG_FD_64662 | JGI IMG/M metagenome (GOLD analysis project Ga0070683, IMG submission 64662) | Corn rhizosphere microbial communities from Kellogg Biological Station, Michigan, USA - KBS C7.1-3L metaG | ecosystem: Host-associated > Plants > Roots > Rhizosphere ... | reverse complement strand
GCGAAGCGTATCCAGAACATCCCATTCTGGTAATTAACCACAGCAGCCGGTTTACCGCCGCAATTCCGCCAACCGCGGTCCCAATCAACACGGGCAAACCCGCGAGACCAGTTGTCGAGTGAGCCTAGCCGCCGCCGGTTTTTACGATCGGAGTTGGATTCACGACCGGACCGGAGGAATTTGGCGCGCCCTTCTGGAAACGGGCGCGCATGGCCGCATTGATTTCGGCCTGGGCTTGTTGTTCCTGCTGGATCTGTCGCAACGCGTCGAGTTGCGGACCCGCCAGCACTCCGAGTGCCTGGTTGATCGCGGCATCGGTTACCTTGGCGTTTCCGCCCATGCCAAACGTCGCCGCCATCCCGCTGCCCAGCGCGGTAAGCGGCATCGGTGCGCCACTGCTGCGCATCGGCGAGGTCGCGGCAAGAATACCGACCAGTTGTTCGGACTGCGCGCTCGTGAGTGGGGTGGAGGAGTAGCTGAGACGCTGCTCGAGCTGGTTCACGACGTTGCGCTGCGGAAGTGTTTTTTCGTAATCCTGATATTGCGCAAACGCGGCGTCGCCCAACGTCGAGCGAATATTGCCGTCGATTTCCGCCTGCGCATCGGCGACCAGCTTTTGAAATTCCTCGGGGTTGGATCGCGGGTTGATGCCTTGTTCGCGCGCGGCCGTCATCACGTCCATCATCGACGTGCGTTTTTCGACCAACAGGTTTTTAAACTTGTCCAGCTGTTCCGGCGAGAGCGCGAGGGCTTTGAACAATGCGGAGTAGCGCGCATCGAGGCCCGCTTTTTGTTGCAACGCGATCAACCGCTGCATCTCCGGCTGCTCCATCATCGCCATGAAATTGTTCCGGCCGTTGAAGCGGCCGCGATTCGGCAGCGGAGTTTCGCCCGCGGCCAGGTCGTCCTGGCTTTCCGTTTTATGTTTGAACGCGGTGACCTCGGTTTCCAATTCGCCGCGGCGCTTTTCGGCGGCCCAAAGGCGCTTCTGCAAACTGGACCGCTCGTCGGCACCCATCGCTGCGGCGCGGAGCGTGATGAGCTCTTGATACTGACGCCAGGCAATCACTGCGCCCGCCAGCGTGGTGAGCGACAAAACGAGAATCAGATAATTCTTGGGGGAATGCACGATGGGAAGACGTTAGCGTCCGAGCGAAGTTACTCAAGCGCGCCGCGGGACAGGATGGGTTGCGAATGAGTTTCGCGATGAGATACCCGGACCACGAGCGCGCGCACGCATTTATGTAGGAGCGGCTTTATGCCGCGATTCGCACGCCACCAGCAGCCGCAGCGAACCCGAGCGAACTTGGCAGCTTGGCGGCGAGTCATCGCGGCGGAGGACAACGTCAGCACTTCGGCGACAGTGCTTTCGGATCGCGGCGTGAAGCCGCTCCTACATTGCGTCTGCGAGCCGGCTTGTTACCCGCTCGGTTCACCTCAACGCGGCGGGAACTCGAATTCGACTTTGCTGCGGTTTTTCGCGAGTACGAGATACGCGCTGAACGGCGTGTTTCGCTTCGAGGTGAAACCTTCGATCAAATTCGTGCGGCCGTTCTCGAGCAGGTTGTGCAGCTCGCCGGGTGGAATCTCCTTCTGGCAAATATGGCGCTTCATCGTGAAGACGATCCGGTTGTCCTGATCCGGGCGTCGCACGTAATAGGAATCGCCGGCTTCCAGGATGTCGCCATTCAACGCCTTGCTCTGGCCGAGCACGACGGCATTGCTCAGATCGGGTGGCGCCTTCGCCTTCCGGGCGATCGGTTTGCCTTCCTTGTCGAGTTTCGGCGCGCGCGGCGGAAATTCCCACGAGATGCGTCCGTCCTCGCGTTTCAAAAACGCGTCGAAGGGCCGGCCTTTTTTCGAGATGAAGGCTTTGATCAACTCCGTTTTGCCCTGCTCGATGAGCTGGATCGCATGTTCGCGTGTGATCGGTTTCTGGCACATCATGCGACCGACGCGAAACGTCTGTTTCCAGCCTTCGCCCTCGCGCGCGCGCAGCACGTAACTCGAGCCGACTTCGCACAATTGCGCGCCGGTTTTCGGGTCAGTCCAGAACGGTTCCACTGTGCCGAGATCGACTTTGTCGCCAAAATCGAATTCCGCTTTCCACTTCTGTTTTTCCTCGTCCCGCACGAGACGAAGCGCCGCCGCGAATCGACTCCGCGTCTTCGCGGAAATAAATCCGTCGAGCGGACCGACCTTGCCCGTCGTCACGAGCTCACGCACTTCGGACTCCTCCATTTTTCGTCCGCCGATGACTTTGTAGATCATCAATTCGCCGTCCTGGGATTTGTACCCGCGCAGCGTTTCACGGAGCGGCTTCCGGTCCGTTGGAGAGGGAATATCGGTCTCCCGCGCCGCGGAATCGTCCTCCTCGAAACCTTTCACGCGATCGACGATTCCCTTGGTCTGCTCGACCACTTCGTCCATGAATTTCGGCCGCGGGAATTTATCATGTTCCATCTGGCGAAGCTTGAATTCCCACTCGCCCGTCATCGCCGGGCTCGTGAGTGCTTCCGCTTTCACCGCGCTGAGAAACTGGATCAACTGCTCGGCCTTCGCGGTCGGAATCAATTCGCGCTGACCGCGCTCCATGTATTTTTGATTGATCAACCCGTCGATCGTGTCGGCGCGCGTCGCGGGCGTGCCGAGACCGCGCTCCTTCATCGCCTCGGCGAGTTCCTCGTCGTCGACGAGTTTTCCCGCGCCTTCCATTGCGGACAGCAAGGTCGCTTCGGTGTAGCGCGGCGGCGGCTTGGTGGTTTCGGCGTGGAGAACAGGATCGAGCGTTTTTGCTTTCGCCGGCTTGCCGTCTTCGTCGCTGAGCGCGGGCAACGCTTTCGAATCGGGCGCATCGTCGTCAACCGTGGTCTTGCCGTAGACCGCGAGCCAGCCGGGAAACGTGAGGACCTTGCCCTCCGTCTTGAAATCGTGGTTGGGCGCGACCGTGCTGAGGCGGGTCGTAATATCGAATTCCGCCGCCGGGAAAAACACGGCGACGAAGCGGCGCGCGATCATGTCGAAAACCTTGGCCTCCATTTCATCGAGATTTTTCGCCTCGTGCGTGGTGGGAATGATCGCGAAGTGATCGGAGATTTGCGCGTTGTTGAAAATTCGTTTGTTCGGACGCACCCAGCCCGCTTCGAGCACTTTTTGCGCATGGACCGCGAGATCGCCGTGCAGATGAAGATTCTGCAACGTCTCGCGAACGGTCGGAATATAATCCTCCGGCAGCGCCCGCGAATCGGTTCGCGGGTACGTGATCATCTTGTGTCGCTCGTACAGCGCCTGGGCGATCTGGAGCGTGCGACGCGCGGGCAGGCCGAAGCGGTTGTTCGCCTCGCGCTGGAGCGTCGTCAAATCATAGAGCCGCGGAGCAACCTGAGTGCTGGCTTTCTTTTCCTCGGTGACGGTGGCGGGCGGCTGGCCCTGACAGACCGCGAGAACGGCTTCGGCGAAAGCTTTGTCCCAGATGCGATCGATGCGGTCGTGTTCGTCATTCTCGGCTTTTTTGAAATTCGCCCGCTGGTAAACGCCTTCGTACCGGCCTTTCGCGACTTCAAAGGTCGCGGTCACGCGCCAGAAATCGCGCGGCTTGAAATTTCGAATCTCGAGCTCGCGCGCATACACGATCGCAAGCGTCGGCGTCTGCACGCGACCGACCGACGCCACGTTCCCGGCGCGCGAACCGAACATGCGTTTGGTGAGCGCGCGCGTGCCGTTGATGCCGATGAGCCAGTCGCTCTCGCTGCGACAACGCGCCGCTTCCTCGAGTCCGCGCATTTTTTCTCCGTCGCGCAAATTTTTGAACGCCTCGTGAATGCCTTCGGTTGTCATCGTCTGCATCCACGCGCGCTTCACCGGCAGCTTGCATTTGGTGAGCTGATACAGATACGCGAAAATCAGCTCGCCCTCGCGACCGGCATCGCAGGCGTTGACGACCTGGCCGATGTCTTTCCGGGCGAGTAGTTTTTTCAGCGCGTTAAAGCGCTCCTTCGAGTCCTCGATCGGTTTCAGCCCAAACTTTTCCGGGATGATGGGCAGCGTCTCGAGCCGCCAGAATCCGTATTTTTTCTTGTCGATATCCTCGGGCATCTCGAGTTCCACCAAGTGGCCGAGCGCATATGAAATGACGAATTCGTCATTTTCATAGTGATCGCCATGCTTGGGAATTTTGCCGAGAGAGCGGGCGAGGTCCGCCGCGACGGACGGTTTCTCGGCAATGACGAGTGACTTCATGAGGGCGCGAGGCGTTAGGCGTCAGCGCCGGCAATTTCAAGGCTTAGTTTTTTTCCGCAAGCGGTGCGCGCGTGGTTTTGCGGAGAAATGGAGCGGCGCAGGCAGTCGTTGGCGCCGGCATTCTCGCGGCGTCATGGCCCGCTGGAACCGGGCAACAATCCGCAGAAAACGCCGGCGACGCTTGCGCGTCCGACCGCGTCCTCGCCCTGCGCGGCGCCTGGTCGCGCGCTCACCTCGGCGCCGAGGAGATTTGCCCGCAGTTGAGCTTCAGGCGGCGCCGAGCTTCGGTGTTTCGGCGAGCGCGAGGTCAAAGGCGTGCAACAGCTCCGCGATCGTCGCGTCGGTCTCATCACCCATGTTCGAAATGCGAAAGGTTTTTCCCTTCAATTTTCCGTAGCCGCCGTCGATGACGAGGTGATGCTTCGACTTGAGCGTTTTGTTCAGTGCGGGAAGGTCGATATTCAACGAGTTGACGAAACAATTCAGCGTCACGGACCCGAAACCTTCTTTGGGAAACAGCTTGAAACCTTTCGCGAACAGGTGATCGCGAACGGCCTTGTTCAGTCGCAGGTGACGGGCATAGCGGTTTTCCAAGCCCTCCGCCTTGATGTCCTCGAGTTTCGATTTCAGCGCGTAGATCAGGGAAATGACCGGAGTGCTCGGCGTCATCCCGTTTTCGTGGTTTTTCTGAAATTCGAGAAAATCGAAATAGTAGCCGCGGTCCGTCACCGTGGCGGCGCGTTCGAGCGCTCGTTTCGAAGCGGAGATGAGGGACAGACCGGGCGGAAGCGCGAGCGCTTTCTGCGAACCGGTGATCAGCACATCGACGCCCAGCTCGTCTTTTTTGATCGGCAGCGCACTGAAGGAACTGACCGTATCCACAATTGAAATCACATCGGGATATTCCCGCACCACCGCCATGATCGACGGCAGGTCGCTCATGCAGCCGCACGAAGTCTCGTTGTGGATGAGGGTGACGGCATCGTATGCGCCCGTGGCGAGCTCTCGGCGCACGGCGGCGGGATCGACCGGCTGGCCCCATTCGAATTTCAACGCCGTCGCCGGCTTGCCGCAGCGCACGGCGACGTCGTGCCACTTGTCGGCGAACGCGCCGTTCATGCACGCGAGCACCTTTTTCTTAACGAGATTGCGAATCGCGCCTTCCATCGAGCCGAACGCGCTGCTCGTGGAAATGTAAACCGGATCCTTCGTGGCGGCGAGGTGCTGCAATTCCGGCTGAATGGAATTGTACAGCGCGACGAAATCCGTGCTGCGATGCCCGATCATCGGCTGAGACATCGCACGAAGGGTTTTTTCCGATACGGCGATGGGGCCGGGGATGAAAAGTTTATAGCTCATGATGCGTGCCCGTAGGCGCTACGGAAAACAGTTTACGCCGGGCGCCGGGTCAACCCTCATTCACAGCGATAGTTTATCGGCGGCGAGCTTGCTCGCGCTCGCCATTGTCGGCAATCTGCCTGGTCCAACGCGCGTCGACACATTCGAAAACGTCCGATGTCCCAGTCCTGGCTTAAGAAAAAATTCAATACTCTCGAGCTCTACACGGTGGACGTGATTTTGGGACGACGCGCAGATACGGGCGCCGCAGTTTACGGCGCTTTTTTGCAGGTGCTGTCATGGTTGTTCAACGGCATCGCGCAGGCCCGGCTGTGGCTTTATCAAAACCGGATCTTTCACGATCAGCCGCTCGGCTGCCTGGTGGTGGTCGTGGGCAATCTCACCGTCGGCGGCACCGGCAAAACGCCGGTGGTCGAAAAATTCGCGCGCGCGCTTCACGACCGCGGCCGCAAAGTCGCCATTCTCACGCGCGGTTACAAAAGCAAGTCGGCGCCATTCTGGAAAAAATGGTGGTACGGTCTGACCCACACCGAAGAGCCGCCGCCGAAAATCGTCAGCGACGGCGAGCGCGTGCTGCTCGATTCGGAGGAAGCGGGCGATGAGCCGTTCATGCTCGCCCGTAATCTGCCGGGCGTGATCGTGCTCGTGGACAAAAACCGAGTCAAATCCGGTGCGTTCGCGATCAAGAAATTCGGATGCGACACGCTCGTGCTCGATGACGGATTCCAATATCTTCCACTCAAGGGCCGGCTGAACCTGCTGCTCGTCGACAAGACGAATCCGTTTGGCAACGGGCACCTGCTGCCGCGCGGCGTGCTGCGCGAACCGATCAAACACCTGCGCCGCGCCAGCTACGTTTTTCTCACCAAGTCCAACGGCCAGCGCGATCCGGACCTCGAGGCGACGATCAAGCAGTACAATGCGGAGGCGGACATTATCGAGTGCGCCCACCGGCCGCGCTACCTCGAGCGTTTCGGGGTTGCGCCGGGCGCGGCGGGCGGTCGTGAACCGCTGTCGTTTCTAAAAAACAAACGCGTGCTGGCCTTCAGCGGCATCGCCACGCCCGAGAGTTTTGAAAAATTTCTGCGCGACCTCGGTGCGCTCATCGTGGCGCGGGAACGCTTTCTCGACCATTATCGGTACGCGGATGAGGATTTCGAAGCGCTGTTTGCGACGGCGCGAGCGGAAGGAGCCGAATGTCTCGTGACGACGGAGAAGGACGCGGTTCGAATTCCCAACGACTACATTTGTCCGCTGCCGCTTTATTATCTGCGGCTCGAAATCGAGATCATCCGCGGTGCGGCCGACTTCGACGAAGCGGTGGGCCGGATCTGTTTTCCGCAGAGCGGGCGACTGGCCTGATCGCGTGCGCCTGGTCCACGGAAAGCGCCCGCCCGCAGTTCCCACAATCTGACTTGCGACGCCGCGGACCCGGCGCGTTAGTTTGAATCGCAATGCTCATCGATCCGCGTTTTACCCAGCTCGCCCAGGAACTCGTGGGGTTTTCGACCTCGTTGAAAAAAGGCGAGCGGGTGCTCATCGATGCGTTCGATGTGCCGGACTCGATCGTGATTGCGCTGATCCGGGCCGCCCGGGCGCGCGGCGCTCATCCTCTCGTGCAGATTCAGCATGCGCGCGTGAACCGGGAACTCACGCTGGGCGCCGAGGAGGCGCAATACGCGCCCGCCGCCGAGGTCGAGCTCGCGCGTATGCAAAAAGTCGATGCATACATCGCGTTGCGGGGAGCGGAGAACATTTTCGAGGCCAGCGATGTGCCGGCGGGGAAGGTGCAGCTCGTCAGCCGGCTGATGAAGCCCGTGCTCGATCATCGCGTTGGGAAAACCAAATGGGTCGTGCTGCGCTGGCCGACCTCCGCGATGGCGCAGCAGGCGGGCATGAGCACGGAAGCGTTCGAGGATTTCTTTTTCAAGGTTTGCACGCTCGACTACGCGCGCCTGACGCCGGGCATGAAGGCGCTCAAGGAACTCATGGAACGCACGGATCGCGTCCAAATCAAAGGGCCGGGGACGGATCTCCGGTTCTCGATCAAGGGAATTGGCGCAGTCCCGTGCGGCGGATTGCGCAACATTCCGGACGGCGAGGTTTACTCGTGCCCGGTCCGCGATTCGGTCGAGGGTGTGATCCACTACAACGCGCCCACCGTTTATCTCGGATCGTCGTTCGACAACATCCGCCTGGTCTTCAAGCGCGGCAGGATTGTCGAGGCGACGTCGTCGAACACGAAGCGTCTCAATGAAATTCTAAACAGCGACGACGGAGCGCGGTATGTCGGCGAGTTCGCGCTCGGTTTCAACCCGCACATCCTCGAGCCGATGCGCGATATATTGTTCGACGAAAAAATCGCGGGCTCATTTCACTTTACACCGGGCCAGGCGTACGAGGAGTGCGGCAACGGGAACAAGTCGCAGGTTCATTGGGACATGGTTTGCATTCAACGACCGGAATACGGCGGCGGCGAAATCTGGTTCGACGGCAAACTCGTCCGCAAAGACGGGCTGTTCGTGCCCAAGTCGCTGCACAAGCTGAATCCAAAATACTTGCTCGGGCAGAAATCTTGACGTGCATCAACGCATCCGCAGCTAATGATGCGTGACGCGGAATCACCAAGAAGCGGCGCTGGCGGAATTTATCCAGGCATTGCCGAAGACGGAAACGCACCTGCATCTTGAAGGCGCGCTGCCTTACGAGCTGCTGATGGCTTGGAAGCCGGAAGAGTATCCGCCCGATCCGGCGTTTCGTCGCAGCGATTACCGTTACGCGAGTTTTCCTGATTTCGAGGGAATCCTTCTCGCGCACGCGCTGCCGTGGTTCACCAACGCCGATCGCTACTTCGAGGCCGCAAAGGCGATTTTCGCGAAGCACGTCGCGCAAAATGTACGGTACGTCGAAACGAGTTTTCATTTGCCCGTTACTCGATTCATCAACGTGCCCGGACCGGATATCATCGCGGCAATCCGCGCGGCGGTGCCCGCGGGATTGGACGTGCGGATTTTCGCGGGAATGTTGCGCAGCGACCTCGTCGGCGAGCTGAGACCGACGATCGACCAGCTCTCCGGTTGGGACGATCTCGCTGGTGTCGACCTGCACGGTTTTGAAGCAATGCGCACCGAGCCGGGAACGGCCGAGGTGTGGGCGCGACTGCGGGCCGCCGGAAAAATTACGAAATGTCACGCGGGGGAATTTGGGGGACCGGACCGCGTGCGCGAAGCGATCGAAGAACTCGGGGTCAACCGGATTCAACATGGAGTTCGCGCGATCGAAGACGCGGCAGTCGTCCGGCTCGCGGCGCAACGTGGGGTGACGTTCGACCTGTGTCCGATCAGCAACGTGCGGTTGAAAGTCGTGCCGTCGCTGCGTGAGCATCCGATCCGACGATTGCTGCGCGCGGGGATTCGTTGCACGGTGAGCACGGACGATCCGCTGAATTTCGCGAACACCATCAACGATGAGTACGCGGCGCTCGCCGCCGAGCTCGACTTCACGCGCGCCGAACTCGCGCAGATCGCGCGCAACGGCTGGGAGATCGCCGACCTATCGACGGCGATGCGGAAAGAAATGATCGCGACGATTGGAAGCCTGGCGGACGAGTAGCGGCGGGCGGTGAGCGCGTGAGCATTCCCGGCTTTCACTCTCGTGCGCGGTCTTTCGTTTTGCCGGCGCGGTAAACAAAAGACCTGCCCTCGCAACGTTCGTGGCGACGTGGCTTGCGGACTCGGCCCCGCGACCATAGACACGCCGTCGCCTTGATGCTCACCACCTTCACCGTTCCTCCCGGAGTTCGCGGCACGCGCGCCGACAAAATTCTCGCCGCAGCTTTCAACGACCATAGTCGCGTGGCTTTTCAGCGTGCGTTCGATGCCGGACTCGTCACGCGCGGGAGTGAAGCGATCGGGCGTGACACCACGGTGATCGCGGGCGACGTCATCACGTTTTCCTTTCCCGATACGAAGCCCGCGGAATTGACTGCGGTGGACATTCCCCTCGAGATTATTTTCGAGGATAAACACCTCCTCGCGGTAAACAAAAAACCGGGAATGGTGGTGCACCCCGGCGCCGCGACCGGCGAAGACACGCTCGTGCATGCGTTGCTCGCCCACTGCAAAGGCGGATTGAGCGGCATCGGCGGGGTGGAGCGTCCCGGCATCGTGCACCGGCTCGACCGTGAGACGTCGGGAATTATTTTGGTTGCGAAATCCGACCAGGCGCATCGTGGACTTGCGCGACAATTTTCGGAGCGGGCTCTGCAAAAAGAATATCTTGCGATCGTCGCGGGCGTTCCCGCGCTGATGAGTGGTTCGATCCGAAAGCCGATCGGTCGGAACCGGCAGCATCGGCATAAAATGGCCGTGGTGGACATCGAGCAGGGCGGCAAAGATGCGCACACGGATTGGGAGCTGGTGGAGAAATTCGATGATGTCGCCGCGCTCGTGCGCTGCGCCATTCACACCGGGCGGACTCATCAAATTCGCGTGCACCTCAAATCGCTCGGACACGTTTTGCTGGGCGACGTCGTTTACGGCTGGAAGCCGGATCCGCGCCTGAAAAATCAGCCGGCGCGGGTCATGTTGCATGCCGAGCATCTCGTGTTCGAGCATCCCATCACCGGCAAAACGCTCGATCTGCGCGCCCCGGTTCCGGCAGATTTCGGAGCGATGCTCGTACAGTTGCGTCGAACTGTCGCGGGAGCCGAAAAGACGCAGCGCCGTGTCGCCCGCGCGATCTCGGCGAAGCGGCGGAAGCCGCGCACACCAGAACCTCACGCGCACGAAGTGCGAAAATAAATTTTTGCGCGGCCGTTGCGGGACGGGGTGAATTTGTCGCTCACCCGAACTGTCCCGGCCTCAGGTTTTCTCCAACGCTTCGGCGGCGAGGCCGAAGCGAAGATTAAAAAAAGAATGTTGAAACGCGCTGAAGCCGCCCATCTCGGCAAGCGCGACGAGCGTGGCGAGCGCGGCGGGAAAAACATCCGCGCGCTGCGGTGGCAGGCCGGGAATTTTTCTCCGTTGCTCCAACGAAGCGGCGCTCAGTTCGCCGAGCAGCACGAGCAGCACCGAAAGTTCAATTCGCGGACGGGTCTGCTCCAGCGAACAACCGACGCGCGCTGCGATGATCGACCTTGCGGCGACAAAGGTTCCGCCGCTGCCCACGGCCGGCGAACCCGCCGGCAGCGCGAACGTGAACGCGGCCTGCGCCAGGGTCGTTTTGGTGTAGCGCATGATCGCATCGAGCGTTTCCGTCCGGACCGGTTGGGTGACATCCGGAATAAATTTTTCCGTGAGCCGTACGCAGCCGAGTTGAATGCTCGCCGATTGTTCGAGCTGATGGGCGCGGTAGGCGAGGCACTCGAGGCTCCCGCCACCGAGATCGAAAGTATAAAAATTTTCCAAGTCCGCGAGCGCTGGATCGCACGCGAGACCGCGACCGATGAGGCTGGCTTCTTCTTCGCCCGACAGAATGCGCAAATCGTGGCCGGTTGCGGCGCGAACGCGTTCGCGAAACTCGACGCCGTTTTCCGCATCACGCACGGCGCTCGTCGCCACAAGCACGATTTTCCGCGGAGAAAATTCCGCGACACGATCCATGAGCTCGCGGATCGCGGCGAGTCCTCGCGTCATGCCCTCATCGGAAAGTTGCGGTTTGCGCGCGCTGATCCCGGCACTGATGCGCGCGTCGATGGTTTTTTGCGCGAGGATGTGAAGACCGCCGCCGGCCGGCCACGTGGCGACGAGGCTCTTGATTGAGTTGCTGCCGACGTCGACGATTGCAACAGGCCCGGAAAACATGAGAGCCACGGAACACCCGGAACCCACGGAAGGAAAGTTTCCTTTTGCGCGTCGGCTGGCGCTCAGGGACAACGAACAAATTGCCAATCGCCGATTCCGGCGCGTGGGTCGTAACGCCGCTTCCAGCCGTTTGCGATCGCCATGGCAAATCACGTTTCGAACGCCTCGGAGAGGCTGCCCACCGCGAAGGGGAAAAGTTTCACCACGTGGGGCGAAGACGACCCAAGCAAGCTAGCGCAGCGAGCGCTCGAGTTCGCGTCGCATCTCGCGCATGTCGGAAAGCGTTCGTTCGAGCTCGGCTTTTTCTTCTTTCGTATCCGCCTGGGCGATCGCCTCGATGATGTCGCGCTCGTCATCCATCATGCTGACGCGCTCTTTGGAAACGTTGGCCCGGTCTTCGCTCGACTGGCCGCCGAACAACGCAAGCGCCGAGGCGACCTTGGGTCCGTTGAGCACTTCATCCAACGGCGTCGGTTTGGTGTATTTTTTCTCGCGCGCGATTTCCACGTTTTGTTTTGCCAGCTGACGATCAAGCTCGGTGATCTTGCCATTTTTCACCTCGACCTTCGGCAGAACGGTGGCCGGTTCCTGGGCGGGTTTGGCTGCTTCGGCCGTGGTTTTCTGTCCGGATGATCCCGGCGTCGTAACCGGCGCGCCGACGTTGCTGGCTTGAATGTCCGATCGGGCGGGTGGCGTGGCGTGCGTGACGCCGTGAGTGGCATTTTTCCGCGCATGCTCGGCGAGCCGGGCTTTGATGGCTTCGGTGCGGGCGCGATCGGCTGCGGTTTCGTCTTGTGCGAAAACTGACGCGGCGAACCAAGTCGCGAGCAGCATTGTTATCAGAAAGCGGGTTTTCATAGTGGAGTCGGGGTAGGTAAATTTTAGCCCGGATGGGCAAAGAGTCTAGGCGATTGAGCGCATGGAATACTGACGTGCTTCGATGACAGCGGGTTTCACACTCAAAAAAAACGGGAATCGCCCTGTCCAACCAACACCGATCCAGCCGGAAATCGCTGATGGTGCGAATTATATTTGCACGGATTTTCAGAACCAGGCTGACCTTTATGCTGCCAGCAGAGAATCCGACTACCATTCAATGCGGGCTATTTCCGGCCTGAAGTCGCGCCGACAGCGGATGCTGGCTGGAGGCCGTAATGCTATTAAAAAAAAGGCCGGGAAATTTTCCCGGCCTCATGAATAAACTCGAGTGCGATGGGCGCTGCGAAGGGTGAGCTGTTACAGACCCTTTAGCTTGCCGCCGTAAATCGCGCTGGCGCCGAGTTCTTCCTCGATCCGGAGGAGCTGGTTGTATTTTGCCACGCGATCGGTGCGGCAGAGTGAACCGGTTTTGATCTGGCCTGCATTCGTGGCAACCGCGATGTCGGCGATGGTGACGTCCTCCGTCTCGCCGGAGCGATGGGAAATCACCGCCGTGTATTTCGCTTCCTTCGCCATTTCGACGGCGTCGAACGTTTCGGTGAGTGAACCGATTTGGTTTACTTTTACGAGAATCGAATTCGCCACTCCGGTATCGATCCCGCGCTTCAGAAATTCGACGTTCGTGACAAAAACGTCGTCGCCGACGAGCTGAACCTTGTCGCCGATCGCGTCGGTCAGTTTTTTCCAGGTCGCCCAGTCGCCTTCCGCGCAGCCGTCCTCGATCGAGATGATCGGATATTTCGCGACGAGTGTTTTGTAGAACTCCACCATTTCATCGCCCGAAAGGACACGGTTGTCGGATTTTTTGAAAACGTAACTTTTTTTGGCGGTGACGTAAAATTCCGATGCGGCGACGTCGAGGGCCAGATGGATATCCTTGCCGAGCTTGTATCCAGCATTCTTTACCGCCGTGGCGATGACATCGAGCGCGGCCTCGGTGGACTCGAGTTTCGGCGCGAATCCGCCTTCATCGCCCACTGCGGTGGCGAGTCCTTTTTCTTTCAACACCTTCTTCAGCGAGTGGAAAACCTCGCAGCCCATGCGAAGACCTTCGGAAAACGATTTCGCTCCGGTCGGCATGATCATGAATTCCTGGAAATCGATCGGCGCATCCGAATGCGCGCCGCCGTTCATGATGTTCATCATCGGCACGGGAAGTACTTTCGCATTCGGGCCGCCGAGATATTTATAGAGCGGCTGGCCGACCGCGACGGCGGCAGCTTTCGCGGTTGCGAGTGACACGCCCAGAATCGCGTTGGCGCCGAGCTTCGATTTCGTCGGCGTGCCGTCGAGTTTGAGCATGGCGCGATCGACCGCGATCTGATCGAGCGCGTCGAAACCGATGAGCGCAGGACCGATCTTGGATTTGACGTTGGCAACCGCCTTCAGCGTGCCTTTCCCGCCGAAACGGGTTTTGTCGCCGTCGCGAAGTTCGATCGCTTCGTGCTCGCCCGTGGATGCGCCCGACGGCACGGCGGCGCGGCCGAGGGCGCCGCAGTCGAGCTTGACGTCGACTTCGACGGTGGGATTGCCGCGGGAGTCGATGATTTCGCGGGCAGTGATGGCAGTGATGGAGGTGCTCATGGAAAATTTAGAAACGCTCACGTGTGAAGGTTTGCGTGCGATGGCGCAAGTCCGGCCTGTGTCTTGCGCACGAAACGCGCCGGGAAGACCAAGAAATGGCGCGCGGTTTCGCCCGATGACTGCGAACGCTCCGCCGCACGATCACGATCTGTCGACAATCGATCTGGAAAAGCGTCGCGAGCGATTTCCCCGCATCCGATGTGGTCGAGTCAAGGCGCCGGTGTGGGCCGCGAAAGGCCGATCCATTGAAGAAATCGTTCGAATCCCGTGGTGGTCCTCGGCCGGAACCGCAATGGGAGCTGCGCCGCGAATCCGCGATCGATGGCGGTGCGGCTGACGCTGACTCCCTCGTAGTTGCGGAGATCCAGATTTTCGTCGGTGAGCAGCGTCAGTGGGACCTGGTCCAGATGCCCTTCGTACGCCGCAGCGTGAAGGGGAGTATTTCCGTCTTCGTTGCGCGGAAGCAACAGATCGGCGGTGAATTGATCCCGCGGGATTTTCGAGAGTTGGCCGGTTTCCGCAGCGGCGTGAATCGCGGTGAAGCCGCTCTTGCTGGGAAACAACAGATTTGCGCGCGTGAGCATCGCGACCGGGATTTGGTCGAGATGTCCGGAAATCGCGGCGGCGTGAATCGCGGTGTCGCCGCAGTTCGTGAGTTGCAGAATTGTTTCCGGCGTTATCAGCGCGGGCGGAATCTGATCGAGGTGCCCGTAGAAAACGGCGACGTGAAAACTGGTTTCCCCGCCAAGATTGCGCTCGAGGAGATGTTCGAGTGTGAGAAAGCGCTCCGGCATCCGGTCGAGCGTGCCATTTTCGGCCGCTTCGTGCATCAGCGTCGTCTGCAAATGCGTTCTGGAATCGATGACTTCCGGGGTGAGAAGTTCAGGGGGAATCTGATCGAGGTGGCCGTGGGCGGCGGCGACATGGTACACCGTGAAACCGGAATTGCTCTGCAGGCTCAGCAAACGATGTTCGAAGAAGCGCGCGGGCACACGGTCGAGGTGACCGCCCTCGGCCGCAAGGTGGAGTGGCGTGTAGCCGGAGTGGTTGCGGAGCGTTAAATTTTCCTCGGTGAAAACCTCCAACGGCAGCAGTTCCAGGCCGCCATGTCGCGCGATCAGATGCAGAGGCGTGGTATCGGAACTGTTGGGAACTGTCAGGTTGGCCGGCGAAAGCGCGTCGGTTGGAATCGAGCTTAGAATGCCAAGAATCGCCGCCTGGTGCAGATCGTAATTTTCCATGGCTTGGACGCTAATGCTAATCCGATGCAGCGACGGGCCGATTCACGCAATTCAAAAGGCCCGCCAACTTCGGCCGGGCGCGCCGGATTCGGCCCGTTCTCGAGCTTATCCCGCGCGAGTCGTCCTCTCTTCCGCGGAAGAAAATGCACGAGAACGAGGAAGGAAACCTCGCGTCCGGATCGATTGATTCGGTTTGCCAATTCGCGAGAATGCTCGCGATTGTTTCGCGCAATGAAGTTCCCGATCGCGACTGGGAAGAAGAAGCAGAAGCCTGCTGTTTTGCTGGTCGACGATGAGAGGCCGCTGCTGGAAGTGTTCGAGGCCGCATTGGAGCCGCACTTCGAGCTGACGCTCGCGGGCTCAGCGCGCGAGGCGGAATTCATTCTTCACAAACGGACGTTTCAGGTCGTCGTCGCGGACCATTTGATGCCTGGTGGCAGCGGCATGAATTTCATGGTGCGCACGCGCGACGAATATCCGCACATGCAACGGGTGATGGTGACCGGCTACATGAAACCGGAAATGCTGATGCGTTGTGTGAACGAGGCGGCGCTGTTTCGTTATCTGCTCAAGCCCGTTTCGCTGCCGGAACTGGTGAAGGTCGTGCACGACGCCGTGAAGGCGCACGAGGCCAGTGTGGCGGCCGTCGCGAAATAAAATCGCGAGACCGGCCGAATCATTCGCGACCAATTGTAGGAGCGGCTTTACGCCGCGATTCAGTCGAAGCATCGTGGCATAAAGCCGCTCCTACACGAGGCAAACCAGGACTTTGCCGCTGGATAATCCCAAACGCGAGCGAGCCGCCGCCGGCGTCGAACCCGCGAAATTTCGGATGATCTCCGGTCACTCTAGCTGGCAACGAGTGTTGAGTCCATCGGGGGCTGCGTATTCGGAGAATTGTGACGCGTGGGCGGCGCGCCATTTTTTTTCTTCGCGCGCAAATACGGTGCGGTGGGACTACGCTTCACGTTGAGCAAACCCGCGAGTTCGCCCTGGTAAATTGATTCGCCGCCGTCGGGTCCGCCGACGGGACCGAGCTCGACGATATAATCAGCCTCGGCGAGCAGATCGAGATGATGTTCGATCACGACAACGGTGTGGCCTTGCTCGACGAGCGAATGAAGCACGCGGATCAGTTTTTCGCAGTCGCTCAAGTGCAACCCGATCGTCGGCTCTTCGAGCAGGTAGAGATTGTGCGGTTTTTCGCCGCGGCTGCGTTCGCGATAGCTGGCGAGACCGCGAGAAAGTTCGGTGACGAGCTTGAGGCGTTGGGCTTCGCCGCCGGACAGTGTCGGCGAACTTTGTCCGAGCGTGAGATAGCCGAGTCCACAATCGACCATCAGCTGGCAGACCTGTGAAAGCTGCGAATGAAAATCGAAAAAGAGCACTGCTTCCTCGAACGTGAGGCGGAGGACCTCGCCGATATTTTTCCCTTTCCAAACAATGTCGGCGAGATCGGGACTGTAGCGGAGGCCACGGCAGTCATCACACGGCAAATAGGTGTCGGGCATGAATGCCATCTCGAAACGAATGCGGCCCGCGCCGTCGCAAACCGGACAACGGCCGCCGGCGGTGTTGAACGAAAATCGCGACGCGGTGTAGCCGCGCATTTTCGATTCCGGAAGCGATGCGAAGAACTGCCGGATGAGATCGAAAATCCCGAGATACGTGGCGGGCGTTGATCGCGGCGTTTTGCCGATCGGAGACTGGTCCACCTCGATGACGTTTTTGAATACATTCGCTCCGCGCAGTTCGACGAATGGAATAAACGAGTCTGCGGTTGGCCCGGTTGCGTCGGATGCGAAGTGCGTGGCGCGGACGAACTCGCGACCGGTGAGCCTGGATTTTTTCGTTTTGATCGCATGCGAAACCGCCGGATGCAGCAGGTCACGGAAGAGCGTGGATTTTCCCGCGCCGCTCGGGCCGGCGATCATGATCAGCCGGCCGAGCGGGAGGTGCAGGTCGATGGTTTTGAGATTACGGAAAGCTGCGCCGCGCAACTCGAGCCACGGAGAATTTTTGATTTTCGATTTTTGATTTTCGATTGGTCGATATTCGCCGCGCAGCGGGTGATCGATTCCCTTGTTCAGAAAAAGACCGGTGAGTGAATTGGCATTGTTTTTGATTTCGGCGGGAGCGCCGTTCGCGAGCAACTCGCCGCCGTGAATTCCGGCGGCCGGCCCGAGATCGATGATGCGATCCGCGCGTTCCATCACGACCTCGTCGTGCTCGACCACGAGGAGGGTGTTTCCTTTCGCGCGAAGGGAGTGGAGGGTTTCGATGAGCCGGTCGTTGTCGCGCGCGTGCAAACCGATGCTCGGCTCGTCGAGCACGTAGAGCACGCCGGACAAGTTCGAACCGAGTTGGGCGGCGAGCCGGATACGCTGGGCTTCGCCGCCTGAGAGCGTTTCGGTCGGCCGGTCGAGCGAGAGATATCCGAGTCCGACATGATCGAGAAATTTCAGGCGTTCCTCGATTTGCGGGACGATGTCTTGCGTGATGAGCTTGCCGCGCGCGTCGAGCTCGAGCCGACGCAAGTGGGCGAGCAGTTCCGCCGGCGTGCTGGCCAGGAGCGCGGGCAGCGACAACGCGTATCCGGCCGGTCGCTTCGTCCGATTGCGGAAATGCAATTTTACCGCGCGCGCGATGCGGTTGAGGCGGGCGCCGTGGCACTCGGGGCACGGTGATCCGTTGTCGGAAACATCGTCGGCTGAAACGATGCCGAATTCGCGCAGGCGGGCAGCGGGGTCGTCTTTTTCGTCATCATCCGCGGGTTCCAGCATCCACGGGAAAACGCGGCCGTGGCCGCGGCACGTCGGGCACCAACCGCGCGGAGAGTTGAACGAAAAATGCTTCGGATCCAGTTCGGGAAAAGACTCTCCGGTTTCGATGTCGGTTCGCGTGGTTGAGAACCAGGAAAGAATTTCATTTTGTGGCGTAAGCAGAAAACACGCGCCTTTGCCGAGCCGAAGGGCTCGGGCGAGCGCAGTGGTGACGGTAAGTTTCAAGCCTGGAGCGCCAAGTTCCTTCAGGTCCGCGATCACCACCTCGATGTCGTGTTCTTTGTAACGATCGAGTTTTTGAAAGGCGTCGACTCGCGTGAGATTGCCGTCGGCGCGCATGAGTTCGTATCCTTGTTTCGCGATCCACGCGGCGACGGGCTGATGATGGCCCTTGCGGCCACGGATCAGCGGAGCGCAAAGATAAAGATGCTTCGCGCGCCGGGCCTTCGGACTGGCGAGCACGCGGGCAAGCAGGTTTTTGAGCTGACCGAGCGACAGCGGCTGGACGGGCGTATCCGAATCCGGATGATGCTGCACGCCGAGCCGCGCGTAGAGCAGGCGGAGATATTGCGCGACTTCGGTGATCGTGGCGACGGTGGATTTTCGCGAGCCGCGCGTCACGCGCTGTTCGATCGCGACGGTCGGAGGAATTCCGGTGATGCGGTCGATGGATGGGCGCGGGAGCTGTTCGACGAACTGCCGCGCGTACGGCGACATCGACTCCATGAAGCGTCGCTGGCCCTCCGCAAAGACGATGTCGAACGCGAGCGTCGATTTGCCGGAGCCGGAAACGCCGGTGACGACGGTGAAGACGCCCAGCGGGACCTCGACCGTCAGATCCTTCAGGTTGTGATGCCGGGCGCCGACGACCCGAATCACCCGTTTGGTAACGGCTCGGCGCTGTTCGGGAACCTCGATCTTCTTTCGT
>Ga0070683_100001316_pt1 | contig 18902 bp, 15 predicted proteins | sample KBSC713LmetaG_FD_64662 | JGI IMG/M metagenome (GOLD analysis project Ga0070683, IMG submission 64662) | Corn rhizosphere microbial communities from Kellogg Biological Station, Michigan, USA - KBS C7.1-3L metaG | ecosystem: Host-associated > Plants > Roots > Rhizosphere ... | reverse complement strand
CACTGATCACCGCGAGCGGCGCTACGCGCCGGCCGCGTTGTCCTCCGCGTACGCATCCGTGGGCGGGCACGAGCACACGAGGTGTCTGTCGCCGTAGGCGCTCTCCACGCGTCCCACGGAAGGCCAGAACTTGTGATGGTGCGTCCAGTGGGCCGGGAAGGCGGCCTGCTCGCGGCCGTACGCGTGCGACCAGTCGTCGCTGATCACGGCGCGCATCGTGTGCGGCGCGTGCTTGAGCGGATTGTCGTCGCGGTCCGACGTGCCGCGCTCGATCGCGGCCACTTCCTCGCGGATCGCGATCAGCGCGTCGCAGAAGCGATCGAGCTCCGCCTTCGGCTCGCTCTCCGTCGGCTCGATCATCAGCGTCCCCGGCACGGGGAAGCTCACCGTTGGGGCGTGGAAGCCGTAGTCCATCAATCGCTTGCTGATGTCCTCCACCTCCACGCCGGCGCTGGCCTTGAGGCCGCGCGGGTCGATGATGCACTCGTGCGCGATGCGCCCGTTCACGCCCTTGTAGAGCACGGGATAGTGGGCCTCGAGGCGCGCCGCGACGTAGTTGGCGTTGAGGATCGCGATCTTCGTCGCGTACGTGAGTCCCTCGCCGCCCATCATGTCGATGTACATCATCGAGATCGGCAGGATGCTCGCGCTCCCCCACGGGGCCGCGCTCACCGCACCCTCCGTCTCCTTGCCGCCGACGGGGATGACGGGATTGCTCGGCAGGAATGGCGCGAGCCGCTCCACCACGCCGATCGGGCCCATCCCCGGGCCGCCCCCGCCGTGCGGGATGCAGAAGGTCTTGTGCAGGTTGAGGTGGCACACGTCGGCGCCGATGTCCGCCGGCCGGCAGAGACCGACCATCGCGTTCATGTTCGCGCCGTCCATGTAGACGAGTCCACCGTGCTCGTGCACCACGTCGCAGATCTCGCGGATGGACTCTTCGAACACGCCGTGCGTGCTCGGATAGGTGACCATCAGGGCGGCGAGCTTGTCGCGATTCGCCTCGGCCTTGGCGCGGAGATCGGCCACGTCGATGTTGCCGCGCGCGTCGGTCTTCGTGACGACGACGGTCATCCCCGCCATCACGGCGCTCGCGGGGTTGGTTCCGTGCGCCGACTGCGGGATGAGACACACGGTGCGCCCGTCCTCGCCGCGCGAGTGGTGATAGGCGCGAATGGCCAGCAGGCCGGCATACTCGCCCTGCGAGCCCGCATTGGGCTGCAGCGACACGGCCGCGAAGCCGGTGATCTCGGCCAGCGCGCGCTCCAGGTTCCGGAACAGCTCCTGATAGCCCTGCGCCTGATCCAGCGGGATGAAGGGATGCAGCTTCCCGAACTCGGGCCACGTCACGGGGAACATCTCGGCGGTCGCGTTCAGCTTCATCGTGCAGCTGCCGAGTGGGATCATCGAGTGCGCGAGCGAGAGGTCGCGCGACTCGAGGGTGCGCATGTAGCGCAGCATCTCCGTCTCGGAGTGGTGCGTGTTGAAGACGGGATGCGTCAGGAAGGCCGACGTGCGCGCGAAGCGCTCGTCGTACCGGTCGTCGACCTCCGCCGCCAACCCGCCGGTCTCGGGCGCCGGATCTCCACCGGCGAAGATGGTGAGCAGCTCCTGCACCTCGTCGTCGGTCACGGTCTCGTCGAGCGCGACGATGATGCGTGAGTCCCCCGCCGCGCGGAGGTTGATCTCGCGCGCCTCGGCCGCCGCGACGATCTCCGCGGCCCGGCGTCCCGCGAGCTCGACGCACAGGGTGTCGAAGTAGACGTCGCTCGCCAGCGTGTGCCCGAGCTGCTCGAGCCCCGCGGCGAGCGTCGCCGCGTGCCGATGGATGCGTCGGGCGATCGTGGTCAGTCCCTCGGCGCCATGCCACACCGCGTACATGCTCGCCATCACGGCGAGCAGCACCTGCGCGGTGCACACGTTCGACGTCGCCTTCTCGCGACGGATGTGCTGCTCCCGTGTCTGCAGCGCCATGCGCAGCGCGGGCCGGCCACTCGCGTCGCGGCTCACGCCGATGATCCGGCCGGGCAGCATGCGCTTGAACTCGTCCTTCGTCGCGAAGAAGGCCGCGTGCGGGCCGCCGTAGCCGAGCGGAACGCCGAACCGCTGGCTGTTCCCGACGCAAACGTCCGCGCCCCACTCGCCGGGGGGCGTCACCAGCGTCAGGGCGAGCAGGTCCGCCGCGGCGACGACCAGCGCACTCACCGCGTGCGCCCGCTCCGCCGCCTCGCGGTAGTCCACCAGCGCGCCGTCGGTGGTCGGATACTGCAGCAGCACGCCGAAGGTGTCCGTTCCGAACTCCACGTGCTCGGCGTCACCGACGAGCGTCTTGATTCCGCGAGCGTGCGCGCGCGTCTCCACCACGTCGATGGTCTGCGGATGGCATCGCGCGTCGATGAAGAAGGTCGATTTCCCCTCGTTCCCGCGCGCCTGGTACGCCATGAACATCGCTTCCGCCGCCGCCGTGCCTTCGTCGAGCAGCGACGCGTTCGCGATCTCCAGCCCGGTGAGATCGATCACCATCGTCTGGAAGTTCAGCAGCGCTTCCAGCCGTCCCTGGGAGATCTCCGCCTGGTACGGCGTGTACGCGGTGTACCAGCCCGGATTCTCCAGGATGTTCCGCTGGATGACGGGCGGCGTGTAGGTGTCGTGGTAGCCGTAGCCGAGGTACGAGCGGAAGATGCGGTTCTTCCGCGCGATGGCGCGCATCGCGGCCAGCGCCTCGTGCTCGCTCCGGCGCTCGTGAATGGCGAGCGGCCGCCGAAGGCGGATCGGCGCGGGGATCGTCGCGTCGATCAGCTCGTCGAGGGTGGCGTAGCCGAGGAGCGCGAGCATCTCCGCGACCTCCGCCTCGTTCGGGCCAATGTGGCGCGGGATGAAGCTGTCCGCGGGGGTGATCGTGGTGTTTCGCGTCGTGATCGTCATCCAGGCCTCAGGCGCGGGGAGCGCCGGTATGTCGTCCGAATGTCGGGGGTCGCCCATCCGGCTAAATTCCTCGGAAGGCGCGAGGGTTCGCGCAATCACTCATTATAGCCGCCTGACGGTTGCCCTGGCGTCTGTTCCTCACTCCGCCCCTTGGCGGAGCCGAAAATATGGCGCTCGACGAGGCGCTGATGGCGCGTGCGCGTCGGACGGGGGAGCACGTCCTCCGCGTCTACGGGTGGTCCGCGCCGACGCTGTCCCTCGGCCGGAACCAGCGCGCCCACGGAGTGTACCGCGCCGACGAGCTCGAGCGCCGCGGGATCGGCGTCGTCCGGCGTCCTACGGGGGGCCGGGCGCTGCTCCACCATCGGGAGGTGACCTACAGCGTCACGGCGCCCTGCACCGCCGACGCCGGACTGGCCGCCGAATACGGGCGCATCAACCGGCTCCTCGGCAGTGCGCTCGCCGCACTTGGCGTTGGCGTCGTCGTCGCCGCGCCGACGTCGCGCAGTGCGCCGCCGACCGCCACGCCCTGCTTCGCCGAGCCGTCACGCGGTGAGCTCACCTTCCACGGCCGCAAGCTCGTCGGATCGGCGCAATGGCGACACGACGGCGCACTGCTGCAGCACGGCTCGATCCTCGTGGACGACGACCAGGCATCGATCCCCTCCCTGATGCGCGAGCCGGTCCCGCTCTCCAGCCGGCCCGCGACACTGCGTGACGCCTTGGGACGCGCACCCGTCCTGCACGAGGTAGCCGAGGCGCTCTTCGCGGCGGTGCGCGCTCAACTCGATCCCCGAGCGCTGCCGCTGGCGCGCGAGGAAGTGCTCGTGCAGGATGCCGAGCGACTCGCGACCCGATTCCGCGACGACACATGGACGTGGCGCCGTTGACGCGCGACGTTGCCTCGGAATCGCTTGACCACGTCTGGGCGCAGATCCATCGTTGACCGCCATTTCCCCCTATAAAATGCTCCGCTCTTCCCGCCGTTTCAGCTTCCGCGCGACGCGCTGGACTCCTGCCGCCATGGCCGGAGTCCTGTTGATCGGATGCACTGAAGTGAAACAGCAGCCGCAGACCGCGGGGCCGGCGGATATCGGCGGCACGATGGTCGTCGCGACCCCGGCCGAGCCGGGCACGATCCTCCCCGGGCTGTACTCCACGAGCGTCGAACGGCAGGTGACCGACCTGCTCTTCGACCGGCTCGCGGAGATCGGCGACGACCTGAATTCCATCGGCGACAAGGGATTCACGCCGCAGCTGGCCACGCGGTGGGAATGGGCGCCCGACAGCCTGTCGATCGTGTTCCATCTCGATCCGCGCGCCCGCTGGCACGATGGCCAGCCGGTGCGCGCGAGCGACGTGCGATACAGCGTGAGCCTGATCAAGGATCCGACGTTCGGATCGCCGATGGCCTCGTCGACCATGAACGTCGACTCGGTCTCGGTGCGCGACTCGCTCACCGCGGTGGCGTACTTCAAGAAGCACACGCCGGAGCAGTTCTTCGATCTGGTCTACCAGGTCTCGATCGTCCCCGAGCACATCCTCGGGAACACGCCGCCGGCGCAGCTCAGGACCGCCGAGGTGGCGCGGCGTGGCATCGGGTCGGGACGGTTCCGCCTCGCCCACTGGGACCAGGGGAAGCGCCTCGAGCTCATCGCCGACACGGCGAATTACCGCGGCCGGGCGAAGCTCGATCGCATCGTGTATTCGGTCTCGCTCGACTTCAACTCGGCGGTGGCGCGCCTCTTCACGGGCGACGCGGACTTCTTCGAGCAGCTCCGCCCCGAGAACATGGCGAAGGTCGAGAAGGACACCTCGCTGCGCGCCCTCCCATATCCGTCGCTGCAGCACACCTTTCTGGCGCTCAACATGATCGACCCCGCGCACCCCGGTCAGCCGAACCCCATCTTCGGCGACCGCACCGTGCGGCGCGCGCTCACGATGGCGGTCGATCGCGCCGGCATGCTGCGCAACGTCTTCGGTGCGATGGCGCACCCGTCGTACGGGCCCTTCCCGCGCTTCCTCGCGGTGGCCGACACGACCCTTCCGCAGCTTCCCTACGACACGCTCAGGGCCCGCGCGCTGCTCGACTCCGCCGGGTGGACACCGGGCCCGGACGGCGTGCGAACGAAGAATGGCCAGCGCCTCGCGTTCACGATCACGACGACGGTGTCCAGTGCGACGCGCAAGCAGTACGCCGTGCTGCTTCAGGAGGCGTTCAAGCGCGTCGGGGCGGCGGTCAACATCGACGCGACGGACTTCGCCGGATCTGCCGCAAAGCTTGCGGGTCGCTCCTTCGAGACGACGCTCGTCACCTTCGCGCCCGATCCCAACGTGTCCGGCATCAGGCAGGCGTGGAGCAGCGCCGCGCTCGGGAAGGACGGGCTGAACTATCCCTCGTACGTGAACCCGATCGTCGACGCGCTGCTCGACAGCGCCACGATCTCGTTCGATCCGGCGCGCGCGCGCGCGTACTCGCGTCGCGCGTTCGAGATCATCATCGAGGACGCGCCGGGCATCTGGCTGTACGAGGCTCCGACGGTCGCCGGCATTCACAAGCGCATCCACACGACCGGTCTCCGCGCCGACGAGTACTGGGCGAGGATGGCCGATTGGTGGATCCCGGCGTCGGAGCGTACGCCGCGGGACCGGATCGGTCTCCGCCCCGCACCCACGCCGTAAGCGCGTGCGGCGGTTCGTCGCCGGTCGCCTCGCGCAGGCGGCGATCGTCGTGTTCCTCGTCACGACGGTCACGTTCGTCCTCGTCCACCTCGCGCCCGGCGACCCGTTCGCGACCGCGCTCGCTCGGCCGGGCATCACGGAGGCGCTGCGGCAGCAGCAGCGCGAAGCGTTCGGACTGGATCGCCCACTCGGAGAGCAGTACCTCCGCTGGATCGGCAACGCGGCGCGCGGCGAGCTCGGTTGGTCGATCTCCTTCAATCGGCCCGTCCGCGACGTCATCGCCGACGCGCTGCCACGGACGCTGCTCCTCGTCGGGCTGTCGTTGGCGCTCAGCTTCGCGCTCGGCATCGTCGTCGCCGTGCTGCAGACGGAACGACCGGGCGGACGCCGCGATCGCTGGCTGGGGCGGATCCTCCTCCTGCTCTACTCGGTGCCGGACTTCTGGCTCGCGCTCGTCGTCCTGCTGATCTTCGCCTACTGGCTCCCGATCTTCCCGCCGAGCGGGATCGTGGATCCCGTGCGGCACGACTACATGTCGTTCTCGGGCCGCCTGCTCGATCGCCTGTCGCATCTCGTGCTGCCGGTGACCACGCTGACCCTCCTCGCCACCGCCGCGATCTCACGTCATCAGCGCAGCGCGCTGATGGAGGTGATGCCGAGCGACTGGATGCGCACCGCGATCGCGAAGGGGATGAGTCATCGCCGCGCCGTGCGGCGACACGCGCTCCGCAACGCGCTGCTCCCTGCGATCACACTCGCCGGCCTCTATCTGCCGGCCCTCGCGGCGGGCGCGCTGTTCGTCGAGAAGGTGTACAGCTGGCCGGGCATGGGGCTGCTCGCCGCCAACGCCATCGTCACGCGCGACTATCACCTCGTCACGGCGGCAGTGCTCATCAGCAGCATCGCCGTCGCGCTCGGCGCGCTGCTCGCCGACGTCGCCGTGGCGGCGGCCGACCCGCGCATCCGGGTGAGCTGACGTGACTGCGCCCGGGCAGATTGCCTCGTTCACGCGTCCGCGCCGACTGCTCTCGCGACTACTGCGCGATTCGCGGACCCGCATCGCGATCGTCGTGCTGTTGATCGTCGCGCTCTCCGCCGTGTTCGCACCACTGCTCGCGCCGTACGATCCCACCGCGCAGCTCGACATCGTCCGGCTGCCGAGCCAACCACCTTCCCTCGCGCATCCGCTGGGCACCGACCCGTACAGTCGCGACGTGCTGTCACGACTCCTCTATGGCGGACGGATCTCGCTCGCGGTCGGACTCGGCGCCGTCCTTCTCGCGATGTCGTTCGGCATCGCCATCGGCGCCGTCGCGGGCTTCATCGGCGGTGCGGTCGATGCCGTGCTCATGCGCTTCGTCGATGCGGCGTTGTCGATCCCGCGGCTCCTCGTGCTGATCCTGGTCGCCTCGCTCTGGGGAAGTCTCGGGCTCGTGCCACTCACCCTGTTGATGGCCGGCACGGGCTGGTTCGCCGTGAGTCGACTCGTGCGCGCGGAGACGCTCGTGCTTCGCGAGCGCGAGTTCATCGTCGCCGCGCGCGCGCTCGGCGCGTCGCCGTTTCGCATCCTGGTCCGCCATGTGCTACCGAACGTGGCGGCACCCGCGCTCGTCTCCGCCACGCTCGGCATCGCCAACGTGATCCTGCTCGAGGCGGGGCTGTCCTATCTCGGCATCGGCGTGCGTCCGCCGACCGCGAGCTGGGGCGCCATCATCCAGGACGGTGCCGAGCAGGTCTCGGACCTCTGGTGGCTCACCCTCTTTCCCGGACTGGCGATCCTCGTGACCGTGTTCGCGTGCAATGCGCTCGGCGACGCCTTGCGGGATGCGTTCGATCCCCGGCAGCTTCCCCGCGGTACGGATCCGACCTTCGCCGCCGAGGCATGACGACACCACTGCTCGAGCTCGAGAATCTCCACACGTTCTTCTACACCGACACCGGTGTGGCCAGGGCCGTCGACGGCGTATCGTTCGCCGTCGGTGTCGGCGAGACGGTCGGCGTCGTCGGAGAATCGGGCTGCGGCAAGAGCGTCACCGCCCTCTCGATCCTGCGCCTCGTGCGCCCGCCCGGGCGCATCGAGCCCGGCAGCGTGATGCGCTTCGAAGGGAAGGATCTCATGGCGCTGGACGAGAGCGAGATGCAGCACGTCCGCGGCAATCGCATCGCGATGGTGTTCCAGGAGCCGATGACCGCGCTCAACCCGGTCTTCACGATCGGGGACCAGATCGGCGAGGTGGCGCGCGTGCACGCGGGGATGAACAAGCGCGAGGCGCTCGCCAAGGCGGTCGAGATGCTCAAGCTGGTCGGCATCCCCGCCCCCGAGCAGCGCGCCGGCGAGTACCCGCACCAGCTCTCGGGCGGGATGCGCCAGCGCGTCGTCATCGCGATGGCGCTCGTCATGAACCCGGCGCTCGTCATCGCCGACGAGCCCACCACCGCGCTCGACGTCACCATCCAGGCGCAGATCCTCGAGCTCCTCGGCGACCTCACACGGCGGCTCGGGACGTCCGTCCTCCTCATCACGCACGATCTCGGCGTGGTCGCCGAGAACTGCACGCGCGTCATCGTGATGTACGCCGGCGAGGTCGTCGAGGAGGCGGCGACGTCCGAGCTGTTCGCCCACGCGCACCATCCCTACACCGAGGGACTCCTCGGCGCGATGCCACGCGTCGGCGGAGAGAAGGACCGGCTCGCGACCATCCCCGGCACCGTCCCACCGCCGACGAACTGGCCCAAGGGCTGCCGCTTCCGCGATCGCTGCCCGTACTCGTGGGAGCGCTGTGAAGCGGAGCACCCTCCGCTCTATCAGATCGGCGGCGGCCATACGTCGCGTTGCCACCTCGCCGAGGAGCCCGAGCGCCGGCAGCATCCGCACCCGCCACTCGCCGCGCAACGTGGCGCGACCGCGGCATGACGGCACCCGCTCACGCCGACGCGTCGCCGCTGCTCTCCGTCCGCGATCTCACCAAGCATTTCCCGATCAAGCGCGGGATCTTCGGCCGTGCCGCCGGCGCGGTGCGCGCCGTGGATGGCGTGACCTTCGACGTCGCACCCGGCGAGACGCTCGCGCTCGTCGGCGAATCGGGATGCGGCAAGTCCACCACCGGCCGCGCGATCCTCCGCCTCATCGAGCCCACGTCGGGGAGCGTGCAGTTCGACGGCCAGGACGTGCTCGCCCTCGATGCCGCCGAGCTGCGGAAGCTGCGACGCCGGATGCAGATCGTCTTCCAGGATCCCTTCTCCTCGCTCAACCCGCGCATGTCCATCGGCGCGATCGTGCGCGAGGGGCTCACCATCCATCACCTGGCCGAAGGCGGTGCCGCGGACGCGCGCGTGCATCAGCTGCTCGAGGAGGTCGGCCTTCGCCCCGAGTACGCGTCGCGGTATCCGCACGAGTTCTCGGGCGGGCAGCGCCAGCGCGTCGGCATCGCGCGCGCCCTCTCCGTCGAGCCGAGCTTCATCGTGTGCGACGAGCCCGTGAGCGCGCTCGACGTCAGCGTGCAGGCGCAGGTCGTCAACCTGCTGCAGGACCTGCAGCGCGAACGCGGCCTCGCCTACCTGTTCATCGCGCACGACCTCTCCGTCGTCGAGCACATCGCGGATCGTGTCGCCGTCATGTATCTCGGCCACGTCGTCGAGCTCGCGCCGGTGGCGAAGCTGTACGGCGAGCCGATCATGCCGTACACCCAGGCGCTGCTCTCCGCCGTGCCCGCCCCCGAGCCGGGCGTGAAGCGTGAGCGCATCCTGCTCGCCGGCGACGTCCCCTCGCCGGCGAATCCGCCAAGCGGATGCGTCTTCCATCCGCGCTGTCAGCATCCCGCGCGCGACGCAGCGTGCGCGAAGATCGTCCCGCCCCTCGAGGAGAAAACGCCCGGCCACTGGGCAGCGTGCATCAAGCAGCCGCCCACCACCGTGAGCTGGGACGACCAGCGCGCCGCGGGCGCGACCAACCCGCCGGAGTTCTTCCTGCCGCGCGCCGCGCTGCACCGCAGCGCGTGACCGCGACCCGGACACCGCCCGTCGCGGCGGACGCCCCGAGCCCGCGCGACGACCGCGGCTTCTTCGGCCATCCGCGCGGCCTCTCGACGCTCTTCTTCACCGAGATGTGGGAGCGGTTCTCGTACTACGGGATTCGCCCACTCCTCGTGTTGTTCATGACCGCCGCGATCACGCGCGGCGGCTTCGGCTTCGACCGGCCGACGGCGTCGGCCATCGTCGGCATCTACGCCGCGAGCGTGTACCTCGCCTCGCTTCCCGGCGGATGGATCGCCGACCGCTGGCTCGGACTGCGCCGCGCGATCTGGACCGGCGGCGTGTTCATCGCCCTCGGCCATCTTTCCATCGGACTGTCGGCTTTCTTTTCGCGTCCTACCTTCTTCCTCGGCCTCATCCTCATCGTCATCGGCACGGGGCTGCTCAAGCCGAACGTCTCGGCCATCGTCGGCGACCTGTACACCGCCGACGACCCGCGCCGCGATGCCGGCTTCTCCGTGTTCTACATGGGGATCAACACTGGGGCGTTCATCGCGCCCTTCATCACCAGCTCACTCGGCGAGAAGGTCAGCTGGCATCTCGGCTTCGGCGCGGCCGGCGTCGGGATGCTCGTCGGATTGATCACCTTTCGCGCGCGCGCCGGCGCCACGCTCGGCGCGATCGGTGTCGTGCCCTCCGGATCATCGGCCGAGCAGCGCCAGGCGAGGACGCTCGCGCTCGGTCTCCTCGGCGTGATCGCGGTCGTCGTCCTGCTCGCGATGCTCGGGGTCATCCACATCGAGCCGCGGGCCGTCGCCGGCGCGATGACGTACGTGATCCTCGCGATGGCCCTGTGCTACTTCCTCTACCTGTTCCTCTTCGCCGGTCTCGACGGCGACGAGCGACGGCGCATCGCCGTCGTGCTCGTGCTGTTCGTCTTCTCCGTCGTGTTCTGGTCGGCGTTCGAGCAGCAGCCGACGTCGCTCAACCTCTTCGCGCGCGACTTCACCGACCGACGCATCGGGAGCTGGGAGGTGCCGGCCGGCTGGTTCCAGTCCGCTGAATCGGCCGTGGTGATCCTGTTCGCGCCGGTGCTCGGCGCGCTGTGGGCATCGCTGGCGCGCCGCGGCCGCGATCCGTCGAGCCCCACGAAGTTCGTCCTCGCCCTGGTGTGCGCCGGCCTCGGCTTCCTGATCATGCTCGCCGCGTCGAACCGGGTCATCGCCGGTGGCGCCGCGACCCGTGTGTCCATGCTCTGGCTCATCGGGAGCTACTTCTTCCAGGGGATCGGCGAGCTCTCGCTCAGCCCCGTGGGCATGAGCTCCATGACGCGACTCGCGCCCAAGCGGTTCGCGGGGCTCACGATGGGTGCCTGGTTCGCGTCGATCTCGCTCGGCAACCTCATCGCCGGCATCGTGGGCGGCAACGTCGATCCGGAGAAGCTCGCCGAGATGCCGAGACTGTTTCAGCGCACGGCGACGTCGTTGTTCGTCGCCGCGGTGCTCCTGCTCGCGCTCGTCGTCCCGATCAGGCGACTGCTGGAGCGCCGGAGCCGCTGACGCCTCGTACGCGTGGACCCGTCACGGCCACGCGAAGATCGACGACGGCATCGTCAGCTCGCGGCCCTTCGCCACGTCGCGCGCGTCGCGGAAGACGAACGCGGTGCGGTCGGTGTTGGTGAAGCGCAGCGTGATGCCGGCGTTCGCCCCGCTGTTCAGCGGGATGGCGATGTCGGCCCGCCACATGCGCGCTGAGTGCCGTGGGACAGCGGCGAGCAGGCTGAATCCGATCGAGCTCTTCACCGGCGTGGTGACGCCGAAGGGGACGTCGCCCTCCCACTGCCGACCCGCGTCGACGAACCCCGCGAATCCGATGTCGGCCAGGCGCAGGAACGAGCCGTACGTGTACCGATGCTCCACGCGCGCCACGAGGCGCTGGCCGCCAGGCAGGTTCGCGTTCTCGTAGCCGCGCACCCCGGCCTCGGGCACGCCGAGCAGCAGCTGGAACGGCGTGCGCTGCTGGTAGCCGCCCGCCCACTCCAGCGCGAACATGTCGACCTGCGACGGCGTGATCATCAGCTGGTGCGTCAGCCGGCCGGTCGTGAGCACGCCGTCCCAGGCCGCGTCTCCCGACGCGCGGCGACCCTCGGCCTGGAGCTGCAATCGCGTCGTCGTGTGCGGCGAGTGCGAGAGGCCGACGTAGAGATCGCCGGCGAGGAAGACGTCCTCCTCCTTCGCCCCGAACATCGGCGAGCTGCGCCCGAGCTGCATCCCGAGCTGCACGCCGAGGGGCACGTCCTGCGTCGCCGTGAGCGCGTCGAGCCCGGTGCGACGCTCGAACCGGATGTCGCGCACGCCGAGCAGCAGGTTCAGGCGCGCGATCCGGTGCGACGTGTACAGCCTCGGCACCGGCCCGAGGTCGCGCACGACGCCCGACTCCGCCGCCACGAGCCGATTGCCCGGCTCCTCGTCGTCGCCGGTCAGCGAGAGGCCGATCAGTCCGAGCCGCCCGGGCACCCCCACCCGCGCGATGCCGCCGACGTCGAAGTAGCGCTGGCTGAGCGACACGGCGGGACGCGTCCCGTCCGGATTGCGCAGCTGCATGAGACCGCTCGATTCGCCCACGCGTGCGCGCCACGCGACCCGCTGCAGGTCGGTGTAGAAGGGCCGCCCCGCCTGCGCGCGCCACCTCCCGCCGACCGAAGAACGCTCTCCGTCGATGCCCGCCACGAGCGACTGGCCGAGGAACTGGTTGTCGATCAGGCGTCCACCCCAGCTGTCGCGGAAACCGTCCCCCGTCCGCCACGCGCCGGACGCGTAGATCCCCTGCCCGCCCAGATTCGCGTTCCCGAGGAGGATGTTCGACAGGTTCGGCGTGCGCGCGCGAACGTTCCCGCCGAGCACGATCGAGGCTTCGTCGCTCGTCCGGATCTCGGCGTCGACCGTCCCATTCTCGTTCGCGACCATGAAGACGTCGGCGTCGGAGATGAACGGCTGCGCGCGGAGGATGCGCTCGGATTCCGCGCGACGGAGCTCGGAGCAGCGCTCGCCGGTTCTGAAGAGCAGGAACCGATCGATCACGTCCGGCTGCGTCGTGACGTGCATCGTCTGGGCGATCTTGGCGACGATGGGGACGCGCCGCAGGCTCGCCACCGAGGGCGCCTCGGCGTAGATCACGATCTGCTCGATCAACTGGCCGACACAGGGGACGATCCGTCGCCCCGATGGCGACGCGGGGGCTTCCCTTCCCTGAGCGGCGAGCGATGCGACGGGGACCGCGACGAGCGCCAACGCCTGGAGCAGCTGGAGCGGGCGCACGCGAAACCTACTTACCCATGCGGCGCTTCAATTCCGCGAGAAGACGCTCGGCTTCCGCCTCGCGCGCCGAGCGCGCACTCGTCCGGCCGAGTGCATCGATCTCCTGGGCGACGTCCGCTCCGCTGGTGTCGAGCATCGCGTCGAGCTCCGCCGCGACGGATTCGCCCTGCAGCGGCTGGCCGGCAGCCCCGGACATGGCCGACTTGAGCGCGGTCGTCATCTCGGCGACCTCGCGCTCCACCATCGCCAGCTCGGACTCCTGAACGGCGAGCTTCCGCGTCAGCACGTCCGTGCGTTCCGCATGCAGGACCTCGTACTTCTCGGCCAACTGTACCGTCTCCAGGTCGTTGATTCCCGCCGCCAGGCCCTTGCGCCGACGCACGGTCTCGAGCTCTCGCTGTTCGGCCGCCAGACGCTGTCGCGTCTGCTCGATGCCGCCACGCAGGTCGTCCAGCCCCATTCGGGCCTGAACGAGTGTCTGCTTCATTTGCGCCAGACCGGCGCGCCGCGCCTCTGGAGTCGTGGAACGATCCATGAGATCGCGCAGCGATTGGCGGAAGTTTTCGAACATCGGAGCGCGGGGCGGGGGGCGCTGCGGGAGGGACCTGCAGGGCTTAGGATAAGGAAAGCGCTCGCGACCTCGCAACCTCGCACGCCATGCACCCTCTTGTACCAGTCGCCGTCACAGCGACCACCGAGATCATCCGTGGCGCCCTGCGCCTGCGTGTCAACGTGGCGTACACGCAGGCGCTCCGGGGTGCCGGACTCCTCCCACTCGTACTACCCGTGCTCGCGCCGGAAGATGCCGACGCGGCCCTCGACGGGGTGGCGGGGCTCGTCCTCACGGGGGGCGAGGACGTCGACCCGGCCCGCTACGGGACCGCACCGCACCCGAAGCTCGGGGACGTGCATGCCGGCCGCGATGCGTTCGAGATCGCGCTCGTCCAGGCAGCCCGTGCGCGCGGACTCCCCACCCTCGCGATCTGCCGCGGAGTGCAGATCCTCAACGTGGCCCTTGGCGGAACGCTGGTGCAGGACATCGCCACGGAGTGGTCGAACCCGATCGTCCACGACGGCGACTGGGCCCGGAAGGCGCGCGTTCACGAGGTCGAGGTCACCCCGGGCTCGCGGCTCGCCCGCGCGCTGGGCACCGAGCGGCCCGTCGTGAACTCGATGCACCACCAGGCGGTCGGCACCGTCGCGCCGTCGCTCGCCATGGTCGCTCGCGCCCCCGATGGCATCGTCGAGGGGGTGGAGTGGCCCACGGACGATTGGTGGATGGTCGGGGTGCAGTGGCATCCCGAAGAGCTCTGGGCCAGCGACGAACCGTGGGACCGGAACCTGTTCGCCGCGTTCACCGAGGTGGTTCGGCGCGGCGTGACCGTCAGCTGACCCGCCGCCAGCGCGCCTCCGACGCGACCTGGCGCATGAGTCGCTCGGGAGAATGGCGGTCGGGGAAGAGCAGCGAGTCGCTCACGTCGTTCAGCGCGGTGCGCAGCAACCCGAATCGGTCCGCCGCGGTGGTGAACAGCGTCGTCAGACCATGGTCGTCGGCAAGCCGGTGGCCCGCCGCGAGCTGGAAGCCGCGCCGGCCCATCTCCTCGTAGTAGTCGAGGTCAGGGCCCCCGCGTCGCCAGCGACGATGCTCGATGTAGTCGGGAAAGAGCCCGCTCAACCAGAGCGCGTAGTTGCCGAGGTGGGTGCGCACGAGGAAGCTGCGCCGCCCATCGGGATCGTCCACGTCGGCGAGCAGCGCCGCGAGAGAATCGTATACCTGATCATCCGCCGCGCTGATGCGCCGCGAGTTCTCGCGCATCCCGAAGTGCATGAGCACCGCCGCGACGTAGTCCGCCAGGCGGCGATCCTCCTCGCCCGCCCGCTGGAGCGCGTGCCGCACCATCACGTAGAGGAACAGCGGCAGCGACGCGCACGCGCCCTGTCCCGCACGTATCAGCGCCGCGGGCAGCCGCGGATCGTCGAGGACCACGTCGATCCCCTCGTCCGAGATCGCTCGCTCGATCTCTTCGATCGGTTGTCCGCTGTCCCGCGAGATCAGGCGCGCGACGAGCTGCGCGTCGTCACGCGAGAGGCGGTGTCGTACCGTCGCCTGGATCATGTCGGACCTCCTCGTCAGCTCGTACCCCGCAACACGGGAAAGGATGGGCAGAAGCCGTTCCTTTGAGTCTGACGATGTGATCCCCGTGAGCGCACAAACTTGGCACTCACGAACGCCGACTGCTGATGATGCGCGAAGGGTCTGACCCCGATGGGTCTGACCCCGATGCCCGAGCGTTAGCGGGGCCGCTTCGGCGAGTTCGCCACGGCGCGCCCCATCTCCGCCATCAGACGCGTCACGCGCGCCAGCTTGGCGAAGTCGATCTTGCGCGGCTCGTCGCTCACCTTGTGATAGTCGTCGTGGAGTCCCGTCGTCACGAAGACGATCGGGATGCCCTTGCGCGCGTAGTTGAAATGGTCGCTGCGCTCGTAGATGTGCTCCGGGTGCGTCGCCGAGTCCCACTCGCGATTGAGCTTGAATGGCGTGGGGAACGCCGCGTTCACGCTGTCGAGGATCGCCCCCAGACGCTTGCTCTGATTGTTCGGCGCGGCCAGCGGCCCGACGACGTACAGCAACGTGTCCGCGTTGCGTCCGATCATGTCCGCGTTGAGCTGCGCCACGATCGAATCGATCGGCACCGTCGGGTGGTCGGTGAACCAGCTCGAGCCGAGGAGTCCCTTCTCTTCGCCGATGTGCCAGACGAACAGCACCGAGCGGCGCGGCTTCACCGGCGCCTGCTGCATCACGCGCGCGATCGCCAGCAGCGACATGCTTCCCGAGCCATCGTCGTCCGCCCCATTCGCGATGGAGTCCTTGCCGACCGGATTGAGGATCCCCACGTGATCGTAGTGCGCGCCATACGCGACGTAGGTGTTGCGCAGCGACGGGTCGCTGCCGCGCACCACCGCGGCCACGTTGTATCCCGTGATCGGCGTCTTCACCTGCTCGACGCGCGCCGTGAACTTCCGGCCGCTCAACACCTGCGCCTTGTCGTCGGTCGGCCACCCGGTCGGCAGCAATGGCGACCCGACGACCGGCACCCCGAGCATGATCATCGGGATCACGCGCTCGCTCTCCGGCACTTCCGGCGCATTCGTGCGCAGCGCGACCGCCCGCTCGAGCTGCGGCGCCGATTGCTCGAACAGCTCCGTCCCCTTCCCCGTCAGCAGGACGATGATCGCTGCGGGCCGGTGCGGGAGGATCTTTCCGATCCGCTCGCTGATCGCGCCCTGCGCCTCGAGCTGCTCGCGGCGCGCCGAGTCGGTACCCGCCGGCGCCCCGTTCACCACGACCACCACCCGGCCGGCGAGATTCAGGCCGGCGAAGTCGTCCCGCTTCGGATTGTTCTGCGTCAACCCGTAGCCCACGAAGACCAGATCGCCCTCGGCGACGCGCTTCGTCGGCGGGACACCCGCGCCGAGATTGAGCAGCGGAACGATCTCCCGTCCCACGGTGACCGGGCGCACACGCCCATCCTGCTCGACCTGGATCTTCGTCCCCGGGCCGAACACCTCCTTCTGCATCGGCACGCGCTGGACGAACTCACTGTCGCCTGCCGGCTCCAACCCAAGCTGCTTCACGCGCTCGACGAGAAAGCGCATCGCGCGGTTGGCGTCCTCGGTGCCCGTCTCGCGCCCGCGCATGGAGTCGGCGGCGAACGCGTACAGGTCGCGGCGCAGCTCTTCCGCCGTCACCTGGCCGACCGGTGGCGCCTCGGTCGCGGCCGGCTTCGGCGACGTGCGCGCTGCGGAGGCGCAGCCGATTCCGGCCAGAAGGAAGGCGAGCACGGAACGGCGCATCGAGTCTCTCCGAAGAGGTTTCACGCGAGCCGCGCGGCTCGTCGGAGCGCACCGCGGCGTATCGCGGGAGGCTAGTCGCTCCCATCCACGCTCGCAAGCGAATGCTCGCGCGTGGCATGAACGCGATTCGCAGGCCAGGGAATCCATGCGGGCCGGGAGCGTCGAAAGGGTGGCGAGCGTCCTGCCGCCACCCCTACCTTACTTGAAGCCTTCCCTCGCGCCCTCTCATAGACGTGCTGTACTTCTGTATTCCTGCCTACAACGAGGCCCAGACCGTCGGCCTGCTGATCTGGCGCCTTCGCAAGGTGTTCCAGGAACAGCCGCGCGAGTACGAGGTCCTCGTCTACGATGATGGTAGCACCGACGCGACGGCCGAGACGCTCGCTCCGTATCACAAGGTGATGCCGTTGAGCGTCCTCGGTGGGACGCACGTCGGCTATGCGGGCGCCGTGGACGCGCTGTGCCGCGAAGCGTCGCGCCGCACGCGCTATCCGCGTCGCGACGCCGTCGTCGTGCTCCAGGGCGACTTCACCGACCAGCCGGAGAACCTGCCCGAGCTCATCAAGCGCTTCGACGGCGGCGCGGACATCGTCGTCGCCGAACGTCCCGCCGACGCGCCGAACGTGCCGCCGCCCGTGCGGACGCTGCGCCGCGTCGCCCCGTGGGTCACCCGACCGTTCGTGTCCGTCGCCGGCGTCCGCGATCCATTCGGCGCGCTCCGCCTCTATCGCGTGTCCGTCATCCGCGATCTGATCAAGGAGCGTGGCGACGCGCCACTCCTGCAGGGCGAGGGATGGGCGGCCAACGTCGACCTGCTGCTGCGCGCCGCGCCGCACGCGCGGCGCATCGAGACCGTGGAGCTGGCTCCGCGCTACGACGTCCGCTCGCGTGAGACCAGAGTTCGGACCTGGAGCGACGCACTCGCCCTGCTCCGGTTCGCACGCGGCGCACGTGGTCGGAGCGTCCGCGCCGCGCGCGCATGACCCTGGTTTCCCGCCTGCTCGCGCGCGTCCTCGCCCTCGCGCTCCTCGTGCCGGCCCACGCGACGCTCGCGCAGGACAGCGCGCGGATGGCCGTGCCGTTCGGCGTCGGCGAGCGCCTCGAGTACGAGGTGCGCTTCGGCGCGCTCCGCGTCGGCGGCGGCAGCATGGAAGTGGAGGGCATCAAGGACGTCCGCGGCCGCGAGACCTGGCACACCGTCTTCACCGTGCGAGGCGGCACGTTCTTCTATCGCGTCAACGATCGCTACGAGAGCTGGATCGACACGCGCACCGGCAACTCGCTTCGCTTCCGGCAGGATCTCAACGAAGGCAGTCGCGACGTCGAGCGCAACTTCGAGATCTTCCCCGAGCGTGCGGTCTTCACCGAGAACGGCGAGGCCGAACAGCCGAGTGTCAGCAATCCACTCGACGACGGCTCCTTTCTCTACTTCCTCCGCACCATCCCGCTCACCGTCGGGGAGACGTACACCTTCGATCGCTACTTCCGCCCCGATCGCAACCCGGTGACGATCAAGGTCCTGCGCCGCGAGCGCATCCGCGTCGCCGCGGGTGAGTTCGACGCGATCGTCGTGCAGCCCGTCATCAAGTCGCGAGGCATCTTCTCCGAGAACGGACACGCCGAGGTCTGGCTTTCGGATGACGACAACCACATCATGCTGCAGATGAAGTCCGGCTTGAAGATCGGCTCCCTCAACCTGTACCTCAAATCGTACCGTCCAGCCGCGGCGCGGACGAGCGCCAAGTAGCGCCCTCCGGCGACACGGAGCCGTACGGCGAGGCGGATCTCGCCGCGGTCCGCACTGTTCCGGTCGCGGTGCGCGAGAACAAGGTGAGTGCGCGCGACTTCGCGCAGCCGCCCGCCGGCGATCGCTCCTTCCACGCCTTCCTCCGCGCGCTCCCCGACGTCCTCGTCGCGCGAGACTTCCGCGCCGTCGCGGGCGCCGTCGCGGCGGCGGCGCGACGCAAGCGCGGCGTCGTGATCATGCTCGGCGGTCACGTCGTGAAGACCGGCCTCGCGCCCGTCCTCATCGAGCTGATGCGACGCGGCATCGTGACACACCTCGCGATGAACGGCTCCGCCGCCATCCACGACTACGAAGTGGCGCGATTCGGCGCGACCTCCGAGGACGTCGCCGCCGGCCTTCGGGAC
>Ga0070683_100001315_pt1 | contig 18902 bp, 17 predicted proteins | sample KBSC713LmetaG_FD_64662 | JGI IMG/M metagenome (GOLD analysis project Ga0070683, IMG submission 64662) | Corn rhizosphere microbial communities from Kellogg Biological Station, Michigan, USA - KBS C7.1-3L metaG | ecosystem: Host-associated > Plants > Roots > Rhizosphere ... | reverse complement strand
TGCCGTGATCATAACACCAGGTAGAACGATAATTCGAGTAACCCTCGCTCTCCTCACGGGTAACGGCTCCCGGACACCGAGGCCATGCAGATGCGGGCCGCCTGGACCTGCGAAGTCACACTTGCTGCGCCTGTCGGTAACACAAGGACATAGGGCCTTGCTTCGCGCCAAAGACAGCCCGCGGGGCCGTGAGCGGGAAGTATCGTGCTGCCCATGTCCGGCTCGCAGCCCCCCGGCTGGTACCCCGCCCCAGGTTCCCCCACGGTCGAGCGATGGTGGGACGGGATCAGATGGACCGGCGAAGTCCGGAAAGCCGGCCCGTCCGGCGATAAGCAAGCTCTGACGGCCAAGTTCGCTGATGGCCCGACGGTGCCCACGGCAACGCGCGGCCCGTCGATGACCGGCCCGTCGATGACCGGCCCGTCGGCGACCGGGCCGTCAGCGACCCGCCCGGCGGGGACCGGGGAATGGACGATCTCCTGGCCGGGGACGGGTCCAATGCCGGCCCGGGCCCCGAAGAAGGCGAAGAAGGCCAAGCAAGCGTCGGCCCCCATCGCCGAGCCCGCGCCCGAGGCGCGAGCGCAGGAGGCGGCCTGGCGGGCCCCGGCGGCGGGGGCCTGGGAGGCCAGGACGAACCCCGAGTCGGCCCGCAAGTCCCGGCGGCGCGGCCGGACGAAACATGACTAAAGCCGATAAATAGTATAAATCACTTAAAGGACATTAGTAATAATCTAAGCACCAGCGGCCTCGTTAGTAGCGGTGTCATCCTTGAGGCGGGACATGTGCAAATTTGTCTTGTTTTCCGTGACATCGGTAGCGGGTCGCTGTCAATCGAGGCGGGGCCCTGAGCACACACGGAGGGATCTGAGCAGTGGCTTCAGGCATGGTAGGGATGGATCTGGCCATGGGCCAGCAGCTAAAGCAGAACTTCGCGACCGGCGGCGCGGACCTGCAGCAGGCGATCAGCAAGATCGACAGCGCTGTCAGCCAGAGCGAGTCCTTCTGGAAGGGCCCGGGCGCGGAAAAGTTCCGCTCTGAGTGGGCGTCGTTCAAGCCGCAGGCGCAGAAGATGATCCAGGCGGTCCACCAGGACGCGCCGCAGGCGGTCCAGGCTGCCATCACCGCGATCCAGCAGGCGACCGGCGTCTCCTGACACCGCACGGCAAGCCGCGCGAAGGCCCCGGACCCGAGCAGGGTCCGGGGCCTTCGCCGTCTCAGCGCGACGTTACGGCAGCGCGCTTGGGCGCGTCATGACTTCGGTTGACAGGGCAACCTGGACCGGGGCGGTGCTCCCCGGCCGGACGAGCAGTCCCCGGCCCAGTGCCCCGGGCCCGGCCCCCCGGGGCAGCCGGATGCCGAACAGGTCGCCGTCTCCCGGGCCCGCGATCGCGACGAAGAGCCCGCAGCGGGACTTCAGCGCGGTCCGCACGAAACCCGAGTAGATCCGGGACAGGTCATCGGTGCTGCCGGCGAGCAGCAGCCCGTGGTCGGCGTCGCGCCCGCTGACGATGATCTCTTCGAGCGTGTAGGACACCGGGTTGTCCTGGAGCAGTTCCGCGTCATCGACGGCGATCACGTACCGCGAAACGTCGGCGACGGCGGCGGTGACGTCGTCCGGTGTGAGGTCCGCGCCGAGCACCCCGAGCACGCCGGACTGGCCCGCCAGCGTCCGCAGCGGCGACCGGCGCGGCGCGATCACCAGGACAGGGGTCTCTTCCCGCAGCAGCGACGCGGCCATCGTGAGCAGCGCCGTGGACCGCCCGCTGCGCGGCGGCCCCGCGATTACGACACCGGGCCCGTCGGCCCCGATGTCGATGCCGACGGGGCCGAGTTCGTCGCCGCCCGCCCCGATGAGCGCCCACAGCGGCGACGGCGGCGTGAACCCAGGCTCCAGCGCGAGCGTCTCGGCCACGGTCGTCCGCACCGGCAGCAGGTCGGTCCGCAGCGGCCGCAGGGAACGCGGAGGCTGCCCGAACCGCGACGCAGCGCGTTCCGCGAGCCGGTAGATCGCTGTGACCTGCGCCGGTCCTGACGGGTCGGGGGCGAGCAGCGCGACCTGGGCCTCAAGGAGATGCCCTTCGTCGCCGAGGAACACGATCCGCCCCGGATCCTGGTGCGCCGGCATCGCGCGGACGCTCAGCCCGGCGTAGCTGGCGTCTTCCCTGTCCGCCAGGTTGAGCACCATCCGCCGCTGGAACACGGTGCCGACCTGCCCGATGAGCGCGGACCGGTCGGTGGTGACGACGGCACGCAGCCCCACGGCCGGGCCTTCCCGGAGGATCTGGAGCATCGAGTCGATCAGCCGCCCGAAGTCGTACTGCTCAAACGCCGCGACGTACCCTTCCCACCAGTCGAGGAGCAGCAGCATCCAGGGCAGCCGTTCCGCGGGAGAGGACGTGTGCGCCCGCTGCTCGGCGACCCCGGCGAAGCCCGAGGCGGCGAGCACCTGCTGCCGCCGGGTGATCTCGCCGCGCATCGTCGCGATGAACCGCTCGATCCGGTCGATCTGGTCGCGGCTCACCACGCTCCCGCAGTGCGGTAGCTGGGACAGCGGAAGCAGCGAGCCCGAACCGCAGTCCAGCCCGTAGATATGCACGTCCGCGGGCGACGTTGTCGCGGCGACCGACCCGGCGATCGTCCGCAGCACCGTAGACCGGCCCGAGCGGGCCGCGCCCGCCACCACGAGGTGTCCGCCCTGGGCCAGGTCGAGTGCCAGCGGCACCCGCTCCTGACGGGCCGGGACATCGGTGAGCCCGAACGTGACGGCGGGCACCTCGCCGGGAGCGCCGGAGGCGGCAGCGGCAGGAACCGAGTCGAGCGTGACCGACGACGCCAGCGGTTCCAGCCACGGGCTGCGCTGCGCGGGTATGCCGAGCCGCGAAGCCGCGCCCGCGATCGCGTCGACCAGCACCGACAGGTCGGTGTCCATGTCGCCGGCGGAAGAGTCAGCGGCGGAGAGCGAAGGCACCGGGTACCCGAGGGTCTGCCACGGCACGGGCATGGCCCGCGCGGCGGCCGCGGCCCGCACGGCCCCCGGCCGCCGCCCGCCGATCCGGGCGGACTGCACGGCGGTCGGCGCGGACGCCCCCGACCGCACGTAGCAGCGCCCTGGCGTCGACTTGGCGATCTTCGCCGCGTCGGCCACGTCGATCACGTCCATCGACTCAGCGGCGTCCGTGACCCGCAGCGCGATCCGCAGGTTGGTGTTGGCCCGGATGTCCGCACTGACCACGCCGGCCGGCCGCTGGGTGGCGAGGACGAGGTGCACGCCAAGCGACCGCCCCCGCTGGGCGATGCCGACGAGCCCGGTCACGAAGTCAGGCAGTTCCGCGACCAGCGACGCGAACTCGTCGATGACGAGCATGAGCCGGGGGAGCGGTTCGAAGGAACCGCCGCGCGACCGCGTCACGGTGTCCCAGTAGTCCTCGATGTCCTTGGCCCCGGCATGCAGCAGGATTTCCTCGCGCCGCTTGAGTTCGGCCGCGAGTGAGGCGAGCGCTCGCTCGGTGAGGTGCCCGTCTAGGTCGCTGACCATGCCCACGGTGTGCGGGAGCCGCGCACAGTCCTTGAACGCGCTGCCGCCCTTGTAGTCGATCAGCACGAAGTTCATCGCCTCCGGCCGGTTGGCGGCGGCGAGCGACGCGATCAGCGTCTGCAGCAGTTCCGACTTGCCGGCGCCGGTGGTGCCGGCGATCAGCGCGTGCGGCCCGTCCGCCCGGACGTCGACCACGAAGGCACCGTCCGCGCCGACCCCGATCGGCACGGCGGTGGTCCGTCCGAACCGCTGCCACAGCGAAAGCACCGAGTCGGCGGAAGGGGCCGGCATGCCGAGCAGGTCAAGCAGCCGCGCGCTTGACGGGATCGCCGCCTGCCCGTCCTCCCGGCTGATGTCCCTGATCGGCGCCAGCGCCCGCGCGGCGCGGTCCGCCCAGCCGACGCCGACCTGGTCGGCGAGGATGAGCCCGGGAACGTCGGTGCCGCCGCGCACCGCCACGTACGCGGGGTTGTAGGGGTCCCAGGACACGACGGCCGCGCACTCCTCGGGGAGCGAACGTTCGTTTTCCTCCAGGCAGACCGCGCTGATCCCGGTCATCTTCGCGGTCGCGAGCACTTGCGGCATGCCGGCCACCCGGCGCAGTGTCCGTGCTCCGTCGAGCACGACAAGGGTCCGGTGCGGCGGCCCGGCATTGGACGACGAAGAAGCGGACAGCTCACGCATCTGCTCGGCGGCCTGCGCCGCGAGCTCGTTGACCCGCCGCGTCACCGTCGACGCGTCGCCGCCGACCATCGCGACGCAGTCCGCCCCCTGCGGGGGCGTGCAGTGGGGCAGCCAGCGCACCCAGTTCCAGTGCTCGGCGGCGCGCGGGTCGTCGCTGAGGATCACGATGGACAGGTCACGCGGGCTGTGCAGCGCGGCGGCCTGGACGACCAGCCAGCGGGCGAGCGCGCGGGACGAAGCGGCGTCTCCGGCCAGGCCGATCACGCCGAGGTCCTTCAGCGACAGCGTCACCGGCACGTCGCGGTCGGCCGGCACGTCGGGCGGCGCGGCATCGTAGCTGGCCTTCTTGTCGAGGACCACCTCGATGCGTGACGGCTGGTCGGCGAGCCCGATCCGCAGCTGCAGCATGTCGTCGTCGGCGGCCCGCCGCTCCCACAGCCGTCGCCGCGGCCCCGTCGCGGTCAGCAGGATCTCGGCCGGGTCGGGCGCGTCGTGCCTGCGCTGCGCCTCCTCTTCGAGCCGGGCCGCCGCGATGACATCGCCCAGCTCGGCCCAGCGCTGCCGGTACTCTTTCATCGCTTTCTTGTGCGAGGAACGCCCGTAGCGCCGGTCGGACATCCACTGCCCGATGATCATGACCGGCGACATCAGCACGAACAGGGCATAAGTCCACTGGTGGGTCACCTTCACCATGACCACGCCGAGGATCACGGGGATCAGCGCCGCGAGGAGTTGCAGCCGGACGCGTTCTCCGCGCTTCGGCTCCGCGGGCACCTCGATCCGCGGCGGCCTGGCGGGCGGCACGATCCGCGGCGGCCGGTTGTAGGCGAGCCCGCCGCCGTCAGCGGCGGACAGGTGCGCGTCCGGTGGCTGAGGTTCGCGGATCTCGAGCACGTTAGCGCCGATCTTCAAGATCATCCCGAACGAGATGTTGCGCTGCCCGGTAGCCGCCTCTCCATCGACGAGCAGCGGGGCGGCGTCAGGCCCGTTGCGCAGCGGTTCGGCGATCACCGGCACGCGGGTGCCGCCTGGCCCCACGGTGAGCCGCGCCACGTAGGCCGGCACACCGACGCCGACCAGCCGGATGTGGCAGTCCGGCGACGCGCCCATGGTCACGGTGCCGTAGCCGAGCCGGTGCACCACCCCTGCGGCGGGCCCGCCGATGAACCGGACCTCGACGACTCCGGTCGGCTCGCCCCGGTTGGTCGCGCTCGCCGCCCGCTTGTCGAGCGAGACCACCGCGCCGTCGCGCAGCGTGCGCGCGGCGGGCGCCCGCGGGTCGGCCTGGCCGCCGTTGAGCCACAGCGGCTGCGCGGGCGCCGGCCGCCAGGCCGGGTCGCCGGCAATTCCTCCTCCGCCGTTCCTGCCGATCGAGATGACCGGCGCGAGCCGCTCGTCGGGCCGCGTCCCGCGCGGGTCGAGCGCCGGCGCGAGCGCGGCCGCGACGTCGCCCACGGTGACGTCGTCGTCCCCGCTGACCAGCACGTCTTGCGGCCCTTGTGGTGTGAGCGCCGTCAGCGCGACTCGCATGAAATCCTCCGCACCGTCCCCAAATACGCGCAAGCGTGGACAGCCTATCGCTGGTCGGGCGGGCATTTCTGTTGACTGCGGTAACGCAACGGTTGCCGCGAACACCCTCAAAATCCTCCTAGAGGCGGCTTTAATGGCAGTGCGCCTTTGGGGCAGTACGTCCATTCCGTTGCGGCGAACGAGGGAAGAGGAACGATGTCAGGTAGCAGCAGCCCAAGTATGGTCCCGAACCCCGTGCACCAGGCGCTGAGCAAGCTCTACTCGCAGCTGCAGAAGGACGCGGACACGATGTCGAACGCGCTCAAGCCGGCCGACCAGCAGATGTCCGCCAACGGTACCTGGGTGGGACCCGCCGCCGACTCATGGGGCAGTCAGCTTAACGGCCACTCAAAGGATTGCGGGACCCAGGTGAGCGCCATGCTGTCGGAGGTCGAGTCGGCGCTGTCAGCCGAGCCCGCCCAGGTAACCGCGCAAGAAGCGCAGAACAAGGCGAAGTTGCTGTCGATGCTGGAATCAGGGCGCATGAACTAGCGCCCCGTGACACTTGCCTGGGTGGCCGGCGAGGCCGCCGTCGGCGTGTTCGCAGGCCCGCCGCTGCGAGCCGGGGTGCTCGCCCGCTATGGCGTCAAGCCGCCCGTGCTCACCGTGGAGGTCGCCGCCGGGGTCGCGCTTGCCCTCGCGGTGGTTCGAGCGGCCGCGCCGTGGCAGGCGGCGGCCCTGGGCTGGCTCATGCTCTGCGCGGTCGCGCTCACGTTCATCGACATCGCGATCCGCAGGCTGCCCGACCCGCTCACCGGCGCGGCCTTGGCCGGCGTCCTGGGCTTCCTCGCGGTCGCCGCGTTTACCGGCGGCCAGCCCGGCCAGTTCGGCCGGGCGGCGCTCGCCGCCGTCGCGCTCTGCGGCTTCTACCTGCTGTTGTTCCTCATCAGGCCCGCGGGCATGGGCCTTGGCGACATCAAGCTCGCCGCGAGCCTGGGTGCCGCCCTCGGCTGGCAAGGCTGGGAGCAGGTCGTCACGGCCGCGTTCGTCACGTTCACGGCCGCCGCACTCTACGGTGTTGCCCTCCTGCTGCTGCGCCGGGCCACGAGGACCACCCAGTTCCCCCTGGGCCCCTTCATGGTGCTCGGCGCCCTTGTGGCACTCCTCACCTAAGCCGCCCGGCGAGTGGTTACAGGGCGCATTGGCCGACAAAAGATGATTGACGGCTCATAAGCGATTTGTCTCTTATATCCGTTATTGAAATCTATAAATAAGACCAGCTAGTAACGATACTAGGCATCGCTAAATATTTGATGATTGTCAATATCGACTTGTGACGTGGAGTGCTGACCCGCCAAAGCTTTACAAAACTGCACAGTAGGGTTGTCGCGTCACGATATCTTCCCCTTTGCGGCTAATTAAGATCGGCACGTCGCGAGCGTCGCAGATGCAGATTTGGTGTGGTCAAACAGGGGAGAAGCCGTTCGATGGCAAGCGACAGGGGAACGCTATCGCGCTCGGCGGGGCTGAGCGGGGACCCGCAGGCGCCGTGGGCGGAGCCGAGCGGCCCGTCCGGCCGGAGAATGCCCAGCGCGCCGAGGGAACGTAAGCCGGCGCTGTTCGCCCTCGCGATCCTGCTGGTCGCGCTCGGTGCGGGAGCCGCGGGGCTGCTGGTGATCAGGGCGGGCACCAAGGTGCAGGCGATCGAGATCGTCCAGCGGGTCAACCAGAACGCCCAGATCCCGGTCACGGCGATGCAAGAGGTCGGCATCTCCGCCGGCAGCGGGGTCAGCTACGTCCCGTGGGACCAGGCTGGCCAGGTCGCGAAGTTCTTCGCGGCGACCACGATCCCGGCGGGAACGCTGCTGACGCAGAACATGGTCGCGTCGTCGAGTAACGTCACCGCGGGCGAAGACATCGTCGGGCTGTCGCTCAAGGCAGGCCAGGTGCCAGGCAACCTGCAGCCTGGTGAAAAGGTGGAGGCCTTCGCCGTGGGCGCGGCCTGCGGCGTCACCGCGGGCACCGTGCTCTCGCAGCAGGCCCAGGTCACGGACGTCGCCGGGAGCGCCACGGCGACCGGTTCCACCGAGTCGGTGACGGTCGCCGTCCAGCCGGCGGATGCCGGGGCGCTGACCTGCTCGGCCGCCAACGGGAATGTGGGCCTGGCGCTGCTGCCTGGTAACGGCTAGACCATGGCGTTGATCGTCATCGCCGCCGACAAGGGGGCGCCGGGGGTCACGACGACGGCGCTCGCGCTGGCCGCTGTGTGGCCGCGGCGGGTGCTGCTCGCCGAGTGCGATCCTTCCGGCGGCGACCTCGTCTACCGGTTTCCCGCCGCTCAGGGCAATTCACTCGATCCGCGCCGCGGCCTGCTGACCCTCGCGGTGGCGGCGCGCCGCGGCCTGCAGCCCGGCCAACTCTGGGAACACACCCAGAAGATGGCCGGCGGCCTTGACGTGCTCACCGGGGTCATCAACGCCGAGCAGGGGGCCGGGCTCGCGACGCTGTGGGGACCGCTCGGCGGGCTGTTCGCCGGCATGTCGGGCGGCGACGTGATCGCGGACTGCGGCAGGCTCGGCGCCGACGGGCCGCAGTACGACCTGATCGCCCAGGCGGCCGTCGTGCTGCTCGTGACGCGCCCGACCCCGGGCGACGTCATCCGGCTCAGGGACCGCGCGGCCGCCGTCGCGAGCGCCGTGAACGCCAGGGGCAGGCGCGGGTTCACGTCCGCGGTCGCCGTCATCGCGGACCAGCGCACGCTGAAGGCCACGGCCGCCGAAGTCAGCCAGACACTCACGCAGGGCAACGTGCCGGCCGGGATGGTCGGCGGCCTGGCCAATGACCCGAAGGGCGCGGAACTGCTGCGCGGCGAGTGGGGCGGCCGGCTCGACAAGACCCTGCTCATCCGCACGGCCAGGGAGACCGCGCAGCAGCTGGCGGCCTCGCTGCCCGCCGCCAGCGACGACGACAGCGGACCGCAGTCGATGCCATCGCCGCCTGCCCGCGGCCGGTCCGCCCGCACTCCGTCCGCCCAGCAGCCTCCTTATCCGCATCCGCCCGCGAGCCAGCAGCAGTACCCGCAGGGGCAGCAGCAGTACCCGCAGGGACCGGGACCCCAGGCCCCGCAGCAGTACCCGCCCCGGCAGCAGCAGCGCGGCGCGGGCGGCAGGCACTCGACGCTCGCACAGCCCGCCGGGGCCGCCCCCGAGGCAGGTGATGGCCGGTGGACCACACCCTAGTCAAGCGCTTGCGCGGCGACGTCGGTGACCGGCTCGCGCAGCAGCGGCGGCAGGACTCCGCCGGCGGGGTCTCGGCGATGTCGCCGGAGGACGAGCGCCAGTTCGCCCGGGCGCTGATCTCCCAGGTGCTTGAGGAGCACGCGCGCACCGAGATCATGGCCGGGCACACGCCGCTTAACGCCCAGCAGGAGGAGGATCTCGCCGAGGCGATCCACGCCGCCTTGTTCGGCGTGGGCCGGCTCCAGCCGCTGCTCGAGAACCAGCAGATCGAGAACATCGACATCAACGGCTATGACCGGGTATTCCTCAGCTTCGCCGACGGCCGGGAGACACTGGGCGAGTCGGTCGCGGAAAGCGACGAGGAGCTGATCGAGCTCATCCAGGTGCTCGCGGCCTACTCCGGGTTGTCGAGCCGCCCGTTCGACACCGCCAACCCGCAGCTCGACATGCGGCTTCCCGACGGCTCGCGACTGTCGGCGGTCATGGACGTCACCCTGCGCCCGGCGATCTCGATCAGGCGGGCCCGGATGGGCAAGGTCTTCCTCGCCGACCTCGTCGGCAACGGGACCATGAGCCCGGACCTGGCCAGCTTCCTCGCGGCGGCGATAGCGGCGCGGAAGAACATCATGATCGCCGGGGCGACGAACGCGGGCAAGACCACGCTGCTGCGCGCGCTGGCCAACCAGATCCCGGCGCACGAACGCCTCATCACCGTCGAGCGTGCCCTTGAGCTCGGGCTTGACCAGTTCCCCGAGCTGCACCCGAACGTGGTCGCGTTCGAGGAGCGGCTGCCGAACAGCGAGGGACAGGGCGCGATCAGCATGGCCGAGCTCGTGCGCCGCAGCCTGCGGATGAACCCGAGCCGGGTCATCGTGGGCGAGGTGCTCGGCGACGAGATCGTCACCATGCTGAACGCGATGACCCAGGGCAACGACGGGTCGCTGTCCACCATCCACGCCAATTCGTCGCTCGAGGTGTTCAACCGCATCTCCACCTACGCGATCCAGGCGCAGGAACGGCTGCCCATCGAGGCGACCCACATGCTGATCTCCGGGGCCATCGATTTCGTCGTCTTCCAGGAAAAGCGCAATGAGTACTCCCGCGGCGGCCGGCTCCGCCGGTTCGTGAGCAGCGTGCGCGAGGTCACCGGCGTGGACGGCCGCGTGCTGTCAAGCGAGGTGTTCGCGGCGGGCCGGGACGGCCGCACGGTGCCGCACGCGCCGATCTCCTGCCTCGAGGAGCTCATGCAGCACGGCTACGACCCGTCCCGGGGAGGCTGGCAGTGAGTTCTTCCCCGACCCAGCTGCTCGCGATCCTCATCGGCGGGCTGACCGGCGCCGCCCTCTTCCTCGCGATCGTCGCGCTCTACGGCCTGCCGCCCCGCCGCCCCGGCGCCGGGCCAAGCCGGCTTGACCGGCTGCGCCGCGACGTGCTCAGCGGGCGCGGCGCCGCCGCGGTCGTGATCGGCATCCTCATCCTCGTCTCGACGCGCTGGGTGGCGGCCGCCGTCGGCATCGGGCTGCTCGCCTACAACTGGCGCTCGCTGAGCGGTGCCGGCGCCGAGCGCCAGGCGGTCGCCCGGCTCGAGGGACTCGCCACGTGGACCGAGTCGCTGCGCGACACGATCGCCGGGGCGGTCGGGCTTGAGCAGGCGATACCGTCTTCCACCAGGATCGCGGCCCCGGCGATCAGGGAGCCGCTGCTCAGGCTGGTCGACCGGTTGCATACCCGGATGCCGATGCCAGACGCGCTGCGCTTGTTCGCCGGCGACCTGGACGACCCGAGCGCCGACTTGATCATCGCGGCGCTGATCATCAACTCGCGGCTGCGCGGCCCCGGCCTGCGGGACCTGCTGGGCGCGCTGTCCCGGTCGGTCCGCGAGGAGCTTGACATGCGCCGCAAGGTCAGCGCGGAGCGCCGGTCGACCAGGCGCAGCGTGCAGATCGTCGTCCTGGTCTCCGTGGGCATGGCGATCGGGCTCGCCTTCATCGACCGTTCGTTCCTCGCCCCGTACAGCACGCCGGTCGGCCAGCTCGTGCTCGCCCTCATCGCCGTGCTCTACGGGCTGGGGATCTGGTGGCTGCGCAGGCTCGCCAAGTTCGAGATGCCGCAGCGGCTGCTCGGCGACACCGTTTCAGCCGGCGGGACGGGAAGCGGCGCCACGGGAACCAGCGCGGCCGGCGCTAGCGTCGCGGCGGGCAGCGTCGTAGGGGGCAGGGCATGACGACCGAGGCGATCGTGGCCGGCGGGCTGGCCGGACTCGCGCTGTTCCTCGCCATCTTCGCGCTGATACCGCGGCGGGTCAGCCTGGCCGGGCGGATCGCCGCGTTCGACGCGAGCCGGGTGGCGCCGCTGCACGACCTGGCCGCCGAGGACCACGGCAGCGAGAGCGCGCTCACCCGCCGGCTCGGCACCGCGCTCGAGCGGTTCTGCACGGAGCTCGGCTGGCAGTTTCCCTCGCTGCGCGCCAGCCTGCGGCTGACCGGCAAGTCCTTCGAGTCGTTCCTCGGCACCAAGGCACTGCTCGGCATCTTCGGCCTCACCGTTCCCCTCTTCCTGCTCAGCGGCCTCAGCCTCCTCGGCGTGCACCTGTCCATCGTGATCCCGGTCTGGGTCGGGCTGATGTTCGGCGTCATCTTCTTCTTCCTGCCCGACATTGAGCTGCGACAGGAAGTCGAGAAGCGCCGCCGGGACTTCAGGCACGCGATCGGCGCCTTCCTCGACCTTGTCGCGATGAACCTGTCCGGTGGCCGCGGCGTGCCCGAAGCGCTGATGTCCGCCTCGGAGATCGGCGACGGCTGGGCGTTCTGGCGGATCAGGGACGCGCTCATCAACGCGAGGCTCACCGGGCAAACCCCGTGGCAGGCGCTCGGCCAGCTCGGAGCGGAGGTCCGGGTGGACGAGCTCAGAGACCTCGCGGGCGCGCTCAGCCTCGTCGCCGAGGACGGGGCGAAGGTGCGCGAATCGCTCACCGCGCGGGCGGTCAGCCTGCGCCGCAAGGAACTCGCAGACCTGGAAGGGCAGGCGGCCGAGCGGTCGCAGTCGATGCTCGTCGCCCAGATGGTGATGGCCGGCGCCTTCCTCGTCTTCCTCATCTACCCGGCCGTCCAGGTCCTGCTGAACTCATGAGAAAGGAATAGCAACATGATGAACGAGCTCAGCCCCCCGGGAATGTTGTTCCACTACCTACGCGCGTTCCTCGGCACCCGGGTCACCCGGCTGCGCGAGAACGACGACCGCGGCGCGTCCGCGGTCGAACTCGCCGTCATCACCGCGGTCCTCGTCGCCCTGGCGGTGCTGATCCTCGGCCTGATCGTCACCTTCGCCAAGAAGCAGGGCGACAGCATCACCAACACCCAGGTGCCGAACGTGGGCACCGGCGACGGCGGTGCCGGCGCTGGCGCCGGCAACTAGCCGGCTGACGATGCGACAGCGGGAAGGCTGGTGGCTCATAAGACGGCGGGCTGCCCGTCGGCCCGCTTCATCCGCATGCCCCCAGAACCGGCGTACTGGGGGCCGGTCGGCCCGCCCGCCACTGCGGAGACTGTTCGGCCCGGGTGCCGATCGCGGTGCGAGCGCCATCGAGCTGGTGATCCTGGCCCCGGCCCTGATCTTCGTGAGCATGCTGGTCATCCAGTTCGCGCTCTGGCTCGACGCGTCGCACGCGGCGCTCTCGGCGGCTCAGGAGGGCGACCGGGCGGCCCGGGCGGCGAAGTCCAGCCAGACCGACTGGCAGCAAACCGCGACGCAGGTGGCGATGAACTACTACCACGGCCTCGACACGAGCGTGCTCGGCAACGTGTCGGTGTCGAAGATCAGTGTCGACACCGCGGCGAACACCGTGTCCCTCACGGTCAGCGGCCAGCTCAACGGCATCTTCCCGCTGACGATCAGCGAGACCGTCACCGGCCCGGTGGAGTGCTTCAGGACGTCGGCGAGCGGGGGGACGAACTGCGGATGAAGATGAGCAGGCCCAGTCCTCCTCCGTGGGGACGACTCCACGTACCGCGGGCCCGCGGGGCACGGGACCGGGGGTCGATGGCGGTCGAGTTCGTCATCGCCGCGCCCGCCTTCGCGCTGCTCCTGCTGCTGGTGGCCGCGGGCGGTCAGTGGGTGAGCGCGGCCGGCGAGGTCGGCGGCGCCGCGCGCGACGCCGCGCGCCAGGCCACGCTCCAGGTCAACTACGCCGACGTGCAGCAGGCGGTTCAGTCGGTCGCGCAGGGAGACCTGAACAACCTGTGCCCCGGTGCCGCGCAGACGTCCGTCAAGCTGATGGCCGGCGGCCAGGAGGTCGGCCCCGGCGCCTGGGCGGACGGTGCCCAGGTCGTCGAGGTCACGGTCTCGTGCAACGTCAACCTCAAGGCGTTCACGGTCATCGGCATCCCGGCCAGCCAGACGTTCTCCGACGTCGCCGCCGCGCCGCTCGACCAGTTCTCGGAAAGGACCGGTTGATGCGCGCGCGCCGCGGTCCTGCGGAAAATCCGAGACGAGGCAGCGGGCCGGCGCCCGCGCCCGCCGACCGGGGGTCGGTTTCGCTCTGGGTCGTCATCTTCACCTTCACCACGCTGGCGCTGCTCATCCTCGTCGTCGACGGCGGGGAGGCGATCAACGCGAAGTCACGCGCGGCGGACATCGCCGAGCAGGCGGCGCGCGCGGCGGCGGACGACGTCAACGTGGTCGGCTTGCGCACCGGGACGGGGGCCGTGAGCCTCGACGCCAACGCGTGCGACATGCAGCAAGGGCCCGCCGCTCAGCTGGTGACCGAGTACGCGCGCGGGGTGCCGGGCGCGACCGCCACGCTGACCGGGTGCACGCCCTCAATGACCAACGTCGGCGGCACTCCAGCCGTGTCGGTCACCGCGACTGTTCAGCTCACCATGCGGCCCGCTCTGCCCGTGCCGCCATTCAACACGATCAGTGCGACTGCCCAGGAGACCGCGTACCTCGCCTGCGGCAGCCAAGACCAGCGGGAGGCTTGCTAATGGCACCACCCATTCCCGGTCTGCGGCCGCCAGTAAGGCGGCGGGGCCGTACCCCCGCGGACATCGCGATCGGCCTGCTCGCGGTGGTCCTGCTCGCGGCGCTCACGATCGGCGTCCCCGCCGCCCTTGTCATGATCATCGGCCTGCCGGTACCGAAGTCGATGCCGTCGATGTCCGTGCTCACCGGGCAACTCGACGTGCTGACGATCCTGAAGATCTTGTCAGTCGTCGTGTGGCTCGCGTGGCTGCAGCTCGTCTGGTGCGTGATCGTGGAGATCCGCGCGGCGGTGCGCAACGTGGGCGTCCCGAGCCGGGTGCCGCTCTCCGGCGGCACGCAGTCCGTCGCCCACCGGCTGGTGACCGCGGCCCTGCTGCTGTTCAGCGCGGCGGCGGCGCTTTCCCCGGCCGTCTCGCAGCTCGCGGCGGCGCCGCAGCCGGCGCACAGCATCTCCGCTCAGGCGATGCCCGGTGCGGTCGGGTCAGCGGCCGTGACGGCGGCCGAGCTAACCCAGGCACCGGCGCAGCACGCGCACCAGGCGCAGAAGCTCTACGTGGTGACACCGCCGCAGGGCAGGTACCACGAGTCGCTGTGGGAGATCGCGCAGCACCACCTGGGCGACGGTCGCAGGTACAAGGAGATCTTCGAGCTCAACAAGGACCGGGTGCAGCCGGACGGTTCGAAGCTGACGATCGCCAGCCTCATCCGGCCCGGCTGGATGCTGCAGATGCCGGGTGACGCGTTCGGGCCCGGCATCCAGACGGTGGCCCAGCACCAGGCGCAGCAGCACGCGCAGCAAACCGGGCCGCAAGGCGCGGATCACCAGCAGATGGCCGGCCAGCACGGGCAGCCGGGCGGCGCGGACACGGTGGTCATGAACCGTTCCGGCGGCGGGTTCAATGGCGGCAGCCAGGGCGGGGCGGCCCATCAGCAGCAGGCGCCGGCCGCCTGGCCGTACGAGCTTTCCGCCGCCAGCTTGCTCGCGGCGGGCGTGCTCGCCGCACTGGGGCGGAACCGCAGGCAGCGGCTGTGGCAGCGCGGGTTCGGCCGGCGCCTGGTGGCACCGGCCGGCGACGCCGCGATGGCCGAGGCGGCGCTGCGGCTCGGCGCGGACGATCCCGCCGTGCAGCTGCTCGACACCAGCCTGCGGCAGCTCTCGGCCGGGCTGGCCCGCCACGGCAAGACGCCGCCGACCGTGTTCGCGGCGCACCTCGGCGGCGAGCACCTCGACCTGTGGATCGCGCCGTCCGACCCGGAACCGCCCGCCCCGTGGCAGGCCGTCGACGGCGGCCAGGTGTGGCGGCTGCCCGTCGCGGCGGCGGCATCGCTCGACGGGGCAGGCGCGCTCGCGCCCTACCCCGGCCTGGTGAGCCTGGGCATGAACGACACGGGCCGGATCATGGTGGACCTGGAGGTGGCGCACGGGCTCATCTCGCTGCGCGGCCCGGCGGACACGGTGCGGTCCGCGCTCGCCGCGCTGGCCGTCGAGCTAGTCACGAACCGGTGGTCGGACCGGATGCGGGTGACGCTCGTCGGCTTCGGCGAGGGCCTTGACCTCATCGCACCTGACCGGGTGGTGCTCGCGGGCACGCTGGAGGAGGCGCTGCCCGAGCTGGAACGGCGGGGCGCGGAACTCGACGACCAGCTGTCCGCGTGGGGCATCGATTCCGTGCTCACCGGGCGCTCGGTGATGAACAACGCGGACGCCTGGGCGCCGCACTACCTGATCATGGGGGTGCCGCCAACCCCGGAGCAGGCGGAACGGCTGCTCGCGGTCGCCAGGACGCGGCACCGGACCGCCCTCGGCCTCGTGGTCGCGGGCGACGTGCCCGGCGCCAGCTGGACCTGGGACGTCACGGCCGAGGGGCGTCTGCAAGCGGGAGTGCTCGGCTTCGACGTCGCGGCCCAGCTGCTGCCCGCCGCGCAGTACTCCGCGGTGGTGTCGCTGTTCCGCGACAGCCACGGCGACGCGCCGCTCACCCCGCCCGCGGTCGGGGAGGCGCCCGCCGCGCACCTGCAGCCGGGGGCGCCCGTGGTGGTGGAGGTGGGCCTGCTCGGCCCGGCCATCGTCAGCGCGCCAGGACCGGTCGAGCCGGACCGGATCGCGCAGGCGACCGAGCTTGTCGCGTACCTGGCCGCGCATCCGGCCGGCGTGCACATGAACGTGCTGTCCGGGGCGCTGTGGCCGCGCGGGGTGACCCAAGAGGTGCGGGACGCGGCGGTGGCGCGGGTGCGCCGGTGGCTGGGCACGGACCACGCCGGACAGGCCAACCTGGTCACCGATCCCGACGGGCGGCTGCACCTCGGCCCGGACGTGCGGGTCGACTGGCGGGTGTTCCGCGGGTTCATCGCCCGGGCCAGCCAGGGCGCGGACGCCGCGACCGCCGCCGAGTGCCTCCAGCAGGCGCTGAACCTGGTGCGCGGGCAGGTGCTCGACGGGCGGGACCCCGCCCGGTACGGGTGGCTGTCGGCCGCTGACTTCGGCTACGAGGTCACCGCGCTCGTGGCGGACACCGCCCACAGCCTGTCCGCGCTCCGGCTGACCTGGGGAGACGCGGTCGGGGCGATGGACGCGGCGCGGGCCGGTCTCCGGCTGGCGTTCGACGACGAGATGCTGTGGCGCGACCTGCTCAGGGGCGCGCACGCCACCGGGCAGGAACCGGTGCTGCGCGCGGTGGTCGACGAGGTCTCGGCCCGGGCGGCACTCGATGAGGTCATGTCGCGGATGGCGCCGGAGACGGAGGCGCTCATCGACGAGCTGCTCCCGTCCTGGCGCTCCTCCGCGGCGTAAAGCGCACTACGACGCAGGTGAGGAGGACACGATGAGAGCAAGGGCAACAGCCGGCGCCGCGCTGCTCGCGGTCGCGTTGCTCGCGGCCACGGCGTGCTCCGCGAAGCCCACGGCGAGCACTTTCACGCCCGCTGGCGGCGGGTCGTCCGCGGCTAGCGGCGCCGTGCCGGATGCCGCTAGTTCCCCGGGAGGCTACGTCATGCCTCCGTTTGGCAAGAACGTGCACATTGACATGACGTCCTGGCTGCCCACCGACACGGATCAGGCGCAGGCCGTCAATGCGGACAAGAACTACGAGCTGGCCTTTCTCTACGCGGAGTACCGCGGCGGCCAAGACCAGAGCTGGGAAAACTACGTGAGCCCGGTGATGAAGACCGCGGTTCAGCAGTCGCTGCAGGGCACGGACGTTACGAGCGAGTCCTTCACCGGCACGATCAAGTACTTCGACATGAGCGTCATCCCCGACCCGCTGGTCAAGGGGGACCTCGACGTGTCGACCTGCTTCGACAACGCGGGCTCGTCCAACACCGACCTCACGACCGGGAAGGTCATTCCGGACACGTCGTCGCCCAACACGCACTACGTGCGCATCTCCGATGAGCTTCGCAAGAGCTCAACCGGGCAGTGGCAGGTGATCTCGAGTCTTCCGGCCGTCTACTACCCGCAGGCAAAGCAGTGCAAGCCCTGAACCTCCACGGGAACGAATTATGAAATATCGCGCTATAACGGCTTTTTCGGCCGCGTTTTTGGCGGCTGGTTCGCTTGTCCTGTTCGCTGGTCCGGCCAGCGCGCGCAACGGGCCGCCGTCGGTCGGCTGCACCACCGGCTCCAGTTGCATGGTCGAGTTGAACTGGAACGTAACCTACACGGGGAGCAGCGGCGGCCATAACGGGGTAGTCGTCCCGCCGCCGCCGTGCATCGGAGTTCCCGTGGGCGACGCGTACGTCGGAAGCCAGGCGATCCTCAGCCTCTACGGCGACAACGCGCCGCTGCCCTCGGACAGCCCCACGCCGATCAACGCGACACCGTCCGACACCACGCCGACTGACGGCGGGACGCCGACCGATGGTGCGACTCCGACTGACAGCGCCACCCCTACTGCCACGCCGAGCGCGACGATGACGGCCAGCACCGCTGCGCTCATCGTCAAGGCGGTCCCGGCCCTCGACCCGCAGCAGCAGGCGATCGTCGACCAGGCACACGGTTTGCTCGGTACGCACCCGAAGCCGAGCGGCGAGTGGTACCAGATCGCCGGCAACCCCTACGCCAGCGCGAAGGACCAGGCGAAGTGCCTGAAACTGCCTCCGTACATCTGGCAGGCCGGGGCCGACGGGACGATCCACATCGCCGGCTTCAACATCCCGCCGCGGACGCTCGCCGGGCTCGCGTACAGCCAGCTCACCACGGCGGAACTTGGCGACGTCACCCTCAACCCGGCGGACAAGATCGACACGAACCTGCCGACCTTCGTCGACGTCGCGATGACCGAGCCAACGCGCGGCATCCTCGCCGTGACCACCAAGGGCCGCCCGTACGTGTGGGCGACCGCGGAGACGCCGGACGGCACGGCCGCGACGGTCTGGGCCTATGTCACCGGGCTAACCATCGACCCGGGAACGCAGAATGCGAAGCCCTACCACGACGAGCGTTGCGCCAGCGCGCACCTGAGCGATGACGGGCACACCTTCATGCTCGGCTCGCGCTACGCGGCGGACGACATGGCAAAGGTCGGCGCTGGGCAGCAGATCGACTGCGGCGTGACCTACACCGCGCCTGGCACCTACAACCTGACCGTGAGTGTCAGCTGGGACGCGTGCTGGGCCGAGGGCCAGGTAACACCTGGCGGCCCGCCGGCGGGGTGCAAGAAGGTGGACCACGCGGGCGGCCTGACGCCAAGCACCACGCAACCAGTCCAGGTCAACGTCCGCGACATCCAGTCCGTCAACGGCTGAGGTACCCCTGCCGTGACCGCCGCGGCCCGTCGTCCCAGGGATGGCGGGCCGCGGCTCGTCCCGGCCAGGATGGGCCGCGCCGGGTGACGTTACCGGTGAGCCGGGCGGTGTTATCGCGAGAGAAGGCCGATAAGCCCGAGTTCGTGGGCCTTGACGGCCGCCTCGGTGCGGGTCGCGGCGCCCAGCTTGCCGAGGATGTTCGACACGTGCAC
>Ga0070683_100001314_pt1 | contig 18922 bp, 16 predicted proteins | sample KBSC713LmetaG_FD_64662 | JGI IMG/M metagenome (GOLD analysis project Ga0070683, IMG submission 64662) | Corn rhizosphere microbial communities from Kellogg Biological Station, Michigan, USA - KBS C7.1-3L metaG | ecosystem: Host-associated > Plants > Roots > Rhizosphere ... | reverse complement strand
GGCCTCGGTGACGATGGTGCGGAAGTTGTCCAGCGTGGGCTGGCGGATCACGTCGCCGGTGAACGAGTTGACCGTCCAGAACGCGGAGATCAGCAGCACCGCGAGCGCGCCCAGGTAGGCGACCACCAACCACAACAACGGTGCGGTCAGCAGCGCGGACAGGCGCGCCCGCGGGTGCCGGTGCAGCCAGGAAGCGAGTGATGTCACCCGCTAGCCCTTGATCTGGGTCCAGGCCTGGGCCCAGGCCGCGTAGTCCTTGCACGTCGCATTGGTGCGACCGTCGAGGCACTGGGCGGTCGGCGTGGTCCAGTACCAGATCTTGCTCGAGTAGTCGGCGTCGCTCGCGTGGTACGTCTGGCAGAAGCCCTTGTCGGACGTCTTGTCACAGGCGAGCTTGTTGGACGGCGACTCGCCAAACCACTCGGCCACCTGGGCGTTCGCGTCCGGCGAGACGATCCAGTCCAGCCACATGTATGCGCAGTTGGGGTGGGCCGCCTTGGCCGCCACCATCCAGGTGTCCGACCAGCCGGTCGCGCCCTCGTCCGGCAGGATCGCCTTGACCGGCGCCTTGTCGGCCTCGGCCAGGTTGGCGATGACCTGCCAGGTCGTGCCGATGACCGAGTTGCCGGACTTGAACGCCTCGACCTCCTTGGTGTAGTCCGACCAGTATTCGCCAATGCTCTTGTTCTGCGTCTTGAGCAGCTCGACGGCCGCGTTGAACTGGCTGTCGTCAAGCGCGTACGGGTTCGTGATCTTCAGCTCCGGCTTGTGCTTCATCAGGTAGAGCGCGGCGTCGGCGATGTAGATCGGCGAGTCGTAGGCGGTGACCTTGCCGGCGTAGGTGGACGCGCCGTCGAAGACCGCGCCCCACGACGTCGGGGCCGGGTTGACCTTGTCGGTGCGGTACATGAGCAGGTTGGCGCCCCAGCCGTGCGGGATGCCGTACATCTGGTTGTCGACGGAGTTCCACGGCTTGTTCTTGAGGAAGTCGAAGATGTCCTTGTAGTTCGGCACGAGGTCGGTGTTGATGGGCTGGACCGTGCCGCCGTAGATGAGCCGCAACGACGCGTCGCCCGAAGCGGAGACCGCGTCGTAGTCGCCGCTCTTCATGAGCGTGACCATCTCGTCGGACGTTCCGGCGATCTTGGTGTTGACCTTGCATCCGGTCTTCTGCTCGAACGGGGTGACCCAGTTGACCTTGGGGTCGCTCGAGCCGTTTTCCGCGTATCCGGCCCAGGCGACGAGGTTGACCTGGCCCTCGCCCTGGCCGAGCGAGGCCAGCTTGTCGATCTTCGGTGGCTTGATGCCGCCCGGGCCGCTGCCGGTATTGGTGTCGCCCCCGCCGGAACCGCAGGCGGCCAGGGCCAGAACACCGGCCGCGGCCACGGCAAGAAAGCTACGTCGCATGGTCGCTCCTATTCAGTGTGGGGAATGCTGACGACGTGTTCGCGCCGCCAATGCAAGGTGACCGGGGCGTCGCGATAGGACTGCACGTCCATGGAGCTCGTATGCCGGTTTTGCTGCAGCGCGACGAGCCGGCCGCCGGCGTCGAGGTCGACCACGAACCGGGTGGCTGCCCCGGCGTAGACGACTTCGGCGACGCGGCCGGTGGCGGTGACCGTGCCCTCACCCGGCTCCCCGCGGAGAGCGATCTTCTCCGGCCGGATGGAGAACGTCCCGTCCTCCCCGAGGATCTTCTGGGCGACATCGCCCACCAGCAGATTCGAGGTGCCGACGAAGCCGGCCACGAATGCCGTGGCCGGATGCTCGTAAATCTCGGCCGGCGAGCCGACCTGCACGATTCGGCCCGCGTTGAACACCGCGATCCGGTCGCTCATGGTCAGCGCCTCTTGCTGGTCGTGCGTGACAAAGACAAAGGTGATGCCGACCTGCCGCTGGATCGCCTTCAACTCGACCTGCATCTCCTCGCGGAGCTTGAGGTCGAGCGCGCCGAGCGGCTCGTCGAGCAGGAGAACCTTGGGCCGGTTGACCAGCGCCCGGGCCAGGGCGACCCGCTGCCGCTGGCCACCCGACAGCTGACCGGGCCGCCGATCTCCAAAACCATCCAGTCGTACTGTCGAGAGCGCCTGCTCGGCGCGTTCGCGCCGCTCCCGGCGCGGGACCTTCTTCACGCGCAGCCCGTAGGCGACGTTGTCCAGCACGCTGAGGTGCGGGAACAGCGCGTAGTCCTGGAAGACGGTGTTGAGGTCGCGCTCGAACGGTGCCTTGCGCGACACGTCGACCCCGGCCAACTCGACGACGCCTTCGCTGGGCAGCTCGAACCCGGCGATCAGCCGCAGCACAGTGGTCTTGCCCGATCCCGACGGCCCGAGCATGGAGAAGAACTCGCCGTCGGCGATGTCCAGGTCGACCCCGTCGACCGCCCGCACCGCGCCGAACGTCTTGCGCAGCCCGATCAGGCGGATCGCCGAAGCAGACACGGCAGTAGACACGGCGTCACTGTGCGCCTGCGGTGCACACCTACACAAGTGGCCGGAAGGTGTTGTTGATCATTCGTGATGCAGGATGCGGGTCCACCGATCGGGCGGTTGGAGACGGCCGGCGGCCTGCAGCGATACCGATGCCGGGTCGTCGCCGCCGGTACTCACCGTCACCCGACCGTGCTGCGTGCCGGGCGTGAGGCTCGCCGGTACGGCCGGAATATCGGCCCTCACATGGACCGTGAGACCGGGCCAGCCCATGATCCGCAGGTCGTCGCTGGCGGTCAGGGTGGTGCCGGTGCCGAGCGGTCCGCGGATCTTGGCAATGAGCTGACCGGCATGGACCACGGTGAAGACGCTGAGAACCTGGCCGGCCGCCACCAGCAGCGCCTTGACGATCGGAAACGTGGCGAGCAGCTGCCGGTGCGAATTGGGGCCAGGCTGGCTGAAGACGGCGCCGATGACGGTCACGGTCCGGTCAGCGGCTTGAATCTTGGCAGCGAACAGTAGACAGCCACCGGCCTCGGTGGTCGAGCCGGTCTTGATGCCGATGACGCCGTTCTGGCCGAGCATGTGGTTGGCGTTGGTGACCGTGCCGTTGCCCGGCAGCACGGCCGACGGCTGGGCGACGAGCTCGGCAAACGCCGGGATGGCCATCGCCTGATGGGCGAGGGCGACCTGGTCGGCCGCCGTGCTGACGGTGCCCGGGTCGAAGCCGGCCGGGTCGGTGTAATGCGTCTGGCCCATCCCGAGGGCGGCCGCCGTGGTGTTCATCTTGGCGACGAAGGCGGCCACGCTGCCGGCGTCCCAGGCGGCCAGGATGCGGGCCATGTTGTTGGCCGACGGCAGCAGGAGGGCGAGGAGCGCCTGCCGCTCGGTGAAGCTCTGCCCGGCGGTGACGCTGATCAGCGACTCGCTCCGAGCGGCTTCGGCCTGGTGGTTGGCGATCTCCTCGGCGGTGACCGGCACCGCCGGCCCGGCCGCCCCGACGGCGAGCGGACGGTCGGTCAGCACCAGGTACGCGGTCATGACCTTGGCGACGCTGGCGATCGGCACCGGGTTGGACCCGCCGTACTGGCCGAGCCGCCCCACCCCCTCGACGTCGAGGACGGCCTGACCGGTCGTCGGCCACGGCAGCGGCGGAGCGATGCCGGGGATCAGCGTGTCGGCGGCCGCGACGACCTCGGCGGTCGGCCGGGGCAGGGGCCGCCACAGCGGCGACACCGCGATGAGGACGGCCCCGGCCAGGAGGAGCATTACCGAACCGAGCACCAGTACCCATCGACGCACGCGGCTAGGCTACTGCGAGTCCGATCAATGCGACGACCGGCGGCCCGGCCTGCAGCACGGCCGCCCGGAGCAGTGGACGGCCGCCGGTCCCGGCCAGGACGAGGCCGGCCCCGAGCATGCAGGCCGTCGCGAAGGCGATCAGCGTGACCCCGACCGTCCGGTGCCCGAGGCCCACTGTGACGATCCCGGCGACCGCGCCGAGAGCCAGGAACAGGTTGTAGAAGCCCTGGTTGAGAGCCATCAGTTTGATCGTGTCGGCGTCGGCCTGCGAGCGTAGGCCGAAGCGCCGCCAGACGGCCGGCCGGGTCCAGAGGACGCTTTCCATCACAAACGTCACAAGATGAAACAACGCGGCGACGATGGTGGCCACGATCGCGAGAGCAAGCACCTGGGTATTATCAGCGCGCCGCCGGCCCGCCGGGCACGTCGATCGTCCGGGGCTACAGGGTGTTCGCCAGGTCCCGACCGGCGGCGCGCCCCGAGAAGAGGCACCCGCCCAGGAACGTGCCCTCCAGCGCGTTGTAGCCGTGCACGCCACCGCCGCCGAAGCCGGCCACCTCGCCGGCCGCGTAGAGGCCGGGCACCGCCGAACCGTCGGCGCCCAGCGCCCGCGACGCGAGATCCGTCTGGATGCCGCCCAGCGTCTTGCGCGTCAGGATGTGCAGCTTGACCCCGATCAGCGGGCCGGCCGCCGGGTCGAGCAGCTTGTGCGGGGTCGCGACCCGGCCGAGCCGGTCGCCCAGGTATCGGCGGGCGTTGCGAATGCCCTGGACCTGCGCATCCTTGCTGTACGCGTGGTCCAGCTGCAGATCCCGCGCCTCGATTTGCGCGCGAATCGCCGGGGCGTCGAGCAGCGGCTTGTCGGTGAGCCCGTTCATCTTGGCGACGAGTTCCTCAAGCCGGACAGCGACCACAAAGTCGGCCCCGTTCGACTTGAACGCCTCGACCGGCGCCGGCGCGCCCTTGCTCAGCAGCCGCTCCCGCAGGAACGCCCGGCGGTCCTTGGCGGTGATGTCCGGGTTCTGCTCGGAGCCGGAGAGGGCGAACTCCTTCTCGATGATCTTCTGGGTGAGAATGAACCAGGAGTGGTCGTGCTCGACGAGATCCGGCGTCGTCCGCAGGTATCGCAGTGTGCCGAGCGTGTCGTAGCCCGGCAGGCACGGCGCGGGCAGCCGCCGCCCGAGCGCGTCGAACCACATCGACGACGGGCCGGGCAGGATCCGGATCGCGTGGCCGGGCCAGACCGGCGCCCAGTTCTGCACACCCTCGGTGTAGTGCCACATCCGGTCCCGGTTGACCAGGCGGGCGCCGGCCCGAGCGGTGATGTCGAGCATCCGCCCGTCGACATGGGCGGGTACGCCGGTCAGCATGCTCGCCGGCGGCGTGCCCAGCGTGGAAGGCCAGTACTGCCGGACCAGGTCCTGGTTGCCGCCGATGCCGCCGCTGGCCACGACGACGGCCGGCGCGGTGAGTTCAAAGTCGCCGAGGACGGAGCGGCTGGATGAGACGCCGCGGGCGGACGCGTCGTCGGCCAGCCGGACACCCCGCACCCCGGTCACCGCGCCGCCGGTCACGACGAGTTCGTCGACGCGGTGCCGGTGGTAGAAGGTGACCAGCCCAGTGCTCGCCGCACGCTGGGCCGAGACGGCGAACGGCTCGACGACGCCGGTGCCGGTCCCCCACGTGACGTGGAAGCGCGGGACCGAGTTGCCGTGGCCGTCGGCCCGCAGCGTGCCGCGCTCGGCCCAGCCGACGGTCGGCAGGAAGCGCAGCCCGAGCGCGGTCAGCCAGTCGCGCTTCTCCTCGGCCGCGAACTCGACGTATGCGCGTGCCCATCGGTGGGCCCAGGAGTCCTCGTCGTCGAGCCGGTCGAAGCCGGCGCTGCCCAGCCAGTCGCTCCACGCGAGCTCGAACGAGTCGCGCACCCCGAGCCGGCGCTGCTCCGGGGAGTTGACCAGGAACAGGCCGCCGAACGACCAGTAGGCCTGGCCGCCGAGGTTGGCCGCGCTTTCCTGGTCGACCAGCGCGACCCGCTTGCCGCGGCTGGTGAGCTCGTGGGTCGCGGCCAACCCGGCAATGCCGTGACCGATCACGATGACATCAGCGTCCACGATCACGACAATACGGCGAGCGTGACCGCGTTTCAGCCGACCGGTCGCGCCGGCCACGCCGACGGATCGGTGAAGTCGGTGCCGACCTCGGTCCGTGCCGCGAAGTCGGCCGCCATCGCCGGCGTGAGCGAATCGGTGTGACTGCCGGGCGCCGCCTCCAGGCCGATGTTCAGGTTGACCCAGCCGTCGATCGGCACGACCAGTTGCTTGGCAATGCCGGCCTGGTCGACCCACTGGGCCGGGCGGCCGCCGGCCGTGGTGTTGGGCACGACGCGGTCGACCGGGCGCACGTTGCCGATCGACAGCATGACCGGCGGGCTGCCGGGCTTCGTCAGCTCGACATTGCTCATCTCCCACGGCGTGTCCGTGCCGACCGTGATGCCGCAGCCGGTCCATGTGTAGCCGGCCGGCAGCGAGGACCAGCACCGCCCGTTGACGGGCCGGCAGCCGCCGGATGCGCCGCCACAGCGCGTCCCGCTCGGCCGCGTCGGCGTCGAACGCGCCCGGCGCGGCGCCTTCGGGCAGCTCGCTGGTCGGCATCTCCCGGTTGGACCGGCGCCGCCACCAGGAGCGGGTGGCGTTGACGATCGCCTGGCGGACGTACACGTCGGGCTCGTCGCTGCGGGTGATCGCGTCCCACCGCAGGTAGGCGCGGGCCAGCACCTCCTGCACGAGGTCCTCGGCACGGTGTTGATCACCGGCGAGGACCCGTGCGAAGCGGACGAGCGCGGCTCCCCGAGCCGTGACGTAGTCCTCGAATGACGTCGCCATCGCCACCTCCCTCCACCAGTGAGACGCGGCGCGGCGCAGTCCTGTTGATACGAGTTTCAGCCGAGGATGGCCGTCAACGGGATCGCCTCCCCGAGCAGCAGGTCGCCGGCCGCGTTCGGGTGGTAGCTGTCGTGCTGCAGATCGGCGATCATGCTGGTCGGGTTGGCCGGGTCGCGCAGGACCGCGTCGAAGTCGACAACCGCGTCGAAGGTGCCGCTCGTGCGGATCCACCGGTTGACCGCGAGCCGCGTGTTCTCCTTGTCGCTGCCCGGCGCGTTGCCCATCGGCAGGATGGTGGCGCCGACGATGCGCACATGCGCCGCGTGCACGCGGGCGGCGATGCCGCGCATCGCGTCAATCACCTGAGCCGCCGAGGCCGGCGGCGCATTGGTACCGCCGCCGATGTCGTTCGTGCCCTCGAGCAGGAACACGGTCTTCAGCCCGGGCACGGAGAGCACGTCGCGGCCGAGGCGCTGCGGAGCGGGGACGCCGCAGCACTGGCCGGTCGGGTCATACGGGTTGGGCTGGACGCTCACCGTGTTGCCGGAGATGCCGGCGTTGGCGACGGCCAACCTCTTGAACGCGGGCAGTGCGTCGAGCCGCTCGGCGAGCACGTCGGTCCAGCGCTGTCCGGGCGGGCCGACCGCCTGGTACCCGTCGGTGATGGAGTCACCGAGCGTGACCAGCGTGCCGCGCGCGGCCGGCCGGTCGGCCACGAGCAGGTCCATCCACCAGACCTGGCCCGGGTGGTAGCCGGCCGACGTGCCGGTGGCCGGGGTGACCGGGTGGTTCGGGTACGTGGCGTCCGACGGGTCGGCCGCGTGGTCACCACCGGTACCGAGGTACTGCGCCGGCGGGTCGAAGTCGAACGGCGGGAACGTGTGGTCGTTGATCGGGCTCCCCGGGGCGTAGATGCTCACCGCGACGTCCTGCTGTGCGTCGACGCTGACCGGCGCGGGGTCGCTGAGCACCACCTGCCCGGGGGCGATGCTGAGCGTCCGGGCGCCGTGGAACGTCAGCCGCCGGTTCGATCCGGGGATGAGCCGGGCCGAGCCCTGGGCGGCCGGCAACCCGATCCACGCGTCCTTGACCACGACCGGGGCCGAGCCGGCCGGGTTGCCGAGCCGCACCCGCAGCCCGGAGCCGGCGACCGAGGCGCGCGCGATCTGCCGGACCGTGGCATCCGGGGCGACGCCGTGGACGCCTTCGATGGACGCCGCCCAGATGCCGGCCGGCCGGCCGGCGGAAGACGAGACCGGGGTTGCCGCCGTCAACGAAACGGCCGCGACGACCCCGACCGCGAGGCTGAGCACTCGACTGGTCATGAGGCACCTCCACGAGATAGACGGTTGTCTCCGTCATCTCTCGCATCCTCACACGGGCGGCCGAAGAACGCTTCTCAGTAGTGCAAGTTCCGGACACACGAGCCGCCGAAGAGATCCAGCAGCTCAACCAGGCCCGGCTGGCACCCGGTGATCGTCACCCCGGTCGGGGTCTGCACCGCGCACTCGAGCAGCGCCCCGGCCGTCGCGCTGTCGGCGAAGTGCAGCTCGCTGAGGTCGAGCTGGGCGGTGCGCTGGTGCCGGGCGGCCTCGGCGCTGAGCGCGGCGAGCACGGCCTCGACGGCGGCCCGGTTGGATAGGTCGCAGTCGCCGATGAGCCGCAGCGCGGCCGGGCCGGCGTAGCGGATGCGCAGCAGCGGCGCCGCCCGGTCGTGGGCGTCGGTGTGCATGGTGCCCGGGTGGGCCGAGGCGAGCAGGCGCAGCTGATCCGGGCTGAACTTCCTCCGGTCGTACTGGCAGACCGCCATCGCATAGCCCTCGGCGTAGATGGCGTTGACCCTGGCCTCGTAGTGGGCGAGGTCCTCGGTCCTGGGCACCCCGTCGGCGGCCCACCCCATATCGCCGACGACCCGCATGGCGGCGAACCCCTCGGCCTGCGCGCGGGCGCAGGTGTCGGCCCAGCCGTCGATGCACGCCGCGAGATCGAAGCGGCCACCGGCCAGATAGGTCTCCGCGGCCGTGGCGACCTCGAGCTGGCCGATGCGCGCCATGCCGGCCGCGTCGATGCCGCGCTCGGTCAGCCCGGCGATGACGTCGGCCGGCGCGAGGTCGGCGGTGTAGTAGACGATCTTGTGCTCGGCCCGGATGCCCGATCGTACGAACCCGGCCGTGGCGTCCAGTCGGGACGGCTCGCTGTCGAACGTCCAGCAGACGTGGTCGCCGGGCTCGAGACCGGCCAACGCGAGCGCGCCCATGTGCGGCCTCCCTCCGGGCTGAACCATGGTAGCGGTCTGTTGAGATCACCGGTACCTTCCGCAGTGGGAGCCGCCTCAGACCAGTTCGCTTACCTCGCTCGGCCGGCCGGTGCGGCCCAGTGACCGGTCGATCAGCGTGACGACGAAGAAGAGGCCGGCCACCGGGAGGATGAACAGCGCCAGATGGTGGAGCCCGCGCGTGTCGGCCGCGTGCTTGAGGAAGATCCCGTTGGCGGCCGACGCGACGATCGCGCCGAGATAGGTGAACGTGCGCAGCAGCCCGGCCGACGAGCCCATGCGGGCCGGGTCGGCCTGGTGGTAGACGGCGTTCTGGTTGGCCAGGCTGTTGAGCCCCTGCGAGATGCCGACGACCACGGCGACGCCGACGAGCAGCCCGATCGCCGTGCCACCGTGCACGAACAGCAGCATCGTGCAGGCGGCGATCTGGGCGACGCTGCCGACGAGAAGCTTGCCGCGGATCTCCTTGCGCCGGCCGGTCGCCGTCGACACGATGATCGCGGTCAGGAACATCGGCAGCAGGATCAGCCCGGCCTGCGCGGCGTTGAGGCGCCGGCCGTCCTCGAGCCACTGCGTGAAGCCGTAGAGGAACGCATAGGTCACCGTGAAGGTGAGAAGGTTTCGCAGGTACGTCGCGAGCAGCGGCCGGTTGCCTCGCAGCAGCGGCACGTCGACATCGATGGTGGCGGCTTTCTTCTCGGGGCGGGTCCTCGGCAGGCTGCGCACGCCGAGCACGACGCAGGCGATGGCGAGCGGGATGTTGACCGCGAACGTGGTCCGCCAGCCGCCGAGCCCGATCAGCAGCCCGCCGAGCGTCGGCCCGATGACCGCGATGGTCTGGCTCGACACGGCCAGGGCGGTCAGCACCGGCTGCGGGCTGTCCTCGCCGGTGCGGCGGGCTTCGCTGCGGATCAGGTACATGGCGGACGGATAGCCGGCACACGTGCCGAACCCGAGCACCACCCGGGCGGCGACCAGGAACCCGAACGACGGGGCGAGCGTGCCGAGGAGGCCCGCCACGCCGGTCAGCGCCGCGCCGATCAAGTACAGCCGGCGCGGCCCGTAGGTGTCGACGAGCCGCCCGACGACCGGCTGGCCGATGGCGGTGGCCACGTACAGCGCGGAGATGAGCCAGGCGGTCTTCGCGGGCGGCGCGCCGAACGCGACCCCGATCGGCACGAGCGAGACGGCGATGATCGACGAGTTGATCGGGTTGAGGATGGCGCCGAGGATCATCGGCGCGAGCAGCTTGCGGTCGAAACTCATGAGCCTGTTCAGGCTAAGCTGACGATATGGAGACGGACGACCTGTCCAACCCGAGCCTCCCTTAGAAATCCGGGCGCAGCGGGTAGCCGGACTCGCCGCGAGACGTCGTCCGCGTCGCCAGGTACTGGTGCAGCTGCAACTCATTGCGCTCGAAGCCGAGCCGCGCGGCCGCCATGTACAGGCCCCACACCCGCGCCACGCCCACGCCCACGTCGGCCACGCACTCGTCCCAATGCGCGACCAGGTTCCGCGACCAGCCGGTCAGCGTGAGCGCGTAGTGCGGCCGCAGGTTCTCCTCGTGCTGCACCTCCAGCCCCACGTCGTGGATCTCGCCCAGCACCCGCCCCGGACCGGCCAGCTCGGCGTCCGGGAACACGTACCGCTCGATGAACCGCCCGAACTTCGTCGCCGCCTTGTTGTCGATCCGCGTGATCGTGTGGTTGAGCAGCCGCCCGCCGGGCTTGAGCCGATCGCGCAGCGCCGCGAAGTAACGCGGGTAGTTGCGCACGCCGATGTGCTCGGTCAGCCCGATCGAGCTGACCGCGTCGAACTGCTCCCTCGGCGCATCTCGATAATCCAGATGTCGTACCTGGGCCAGGTCCCCCAGCCCTTCCCGCTCAATGGCGGCCTGCGCCCACTCCGCCTGCTGGCGCGAGAGGGTGACGCCCAGCGCCTTGACACCGTGCTCGCGCGCGGCGTGGCGCACCATGCCGCCCCACCCGCAGCCGACGTCGAGCAGCCGCATCCCCGGCCGCAGCGCCAGTTTGCGGGCCACCAGCTCGTACTTGTTGGCCTGCGCCGTCTCCAGCGACTCGTCGGGCTTCTCGAAGACCGCGCACGTGTAGGTCATCGACGGACCGAGAACCCATTCGTAGAACGCATTGGAGACGTCGTAGTGGTGCTGCACCGCCTCCTGATCACGCGTACGGGAGTGCCGCAGTCCCTGGACCGCTCGCCGCCACGGCGGGATGGCCTCCTCCGGCGGCGGCGGTGGCGGCTTGAGCCGCTCCCAGCCCAGCCCGCGAACGAGTGGCAACGCCTCGCGCGGCGACGGGATCCGCAGCCGCATCGTGTCGCGCAGCCGGGCCAGCGCCTCGTACGGGTCGCCGGGGTGCACGCCGGTCAGCACGAGATCGCCGGCCACGTACGCGCGGGCCAGCCCGAGCTCGCCCGGTGCGGTCAAGATGTACGACAGGCCGCGGGGCGTGGCCACGTGCACGCCGATCGGGGCGTCCGCAGAGCCGAGTTCGCTTCCGTCGTACGCGGTGATGCGCACCTGCGGGTTGTCGTGCAGGACCGCGCGGGCGACATCGGCCACGGTTGGGGTCATCGGCTCAGCACCACCTTCTCGTAGAGGCCGGTCAGGCGATTGTCGGGGTCGTAGCGCTGCTTGGCCTTCCGGTACACATCACCGCCGTACAGCCGGTCAAACGTCTCGCGCGAGTAGTACGCGTCGGAGTACAGCGTCTTGTGGCCGTCGAGGACCTCGACCTTGTCCTCGACGGCCCGGTTGACCTCGCCGTCGTTGGCGCCCGGCGCGATCGGGACGGTTCCCCAGAAGCCGGCGTTGACATAGGTGACGCCGGGCTCCAGCGGGAACAGCGGCCACGAACGGGCGCCCCGCACCCGGATCGGGCACAGCCACACCGGCGACATCCCAACCCGGCGGGCGAACCAGCGCAGGAACTCCCCGGTGCGCGCGACCGGCAGCTCGACGTCCTGCACGACCCGCTCCCGCTCCGGCCGACCGCGCCGGCGCTCGAGGCGCGCCCACCAGCCGTGGCGCTGCTCGAAGCTCATCATCCGGTGGTAGACGTCGCTGCGCCGGTAGCGGGCCGGCCACAGTCGCCGCAGCACCGGGTGTTGCGCCCCGAACGCGCGGGACACCCAGAACCAGTCCGTGTCCCACCGCCAGAGATATTGAACCGCGGTGAGCCGGTCGGTCTGCTTCTCGCGCAGCGACTTGTAGAAGATGGCCTGGCCCGTGTAGTTGGACGTCGGCCCCTTCTCGCCGGAAAAGCGGGCGAGCACCAGTACCAAATCATCAATGGCGAACATCACAGCGTCCATGGCGTCGACGGCTTCGCCATCCCACAAGCCGGTCGCGGCGACCTCGGCGATCGCGGCGAGCAGCGCGTCGACGTCGTGGAATCGCACGTTGCGTAGGCATATGTATGGCTCGATGGGCTGCAGCTCGATGCGCAGGCGCGTGGTGTAGCCGAGGCTGCCGAGCGAGTTGGGCAGGGCGGCGAACAGGTCCGCGTGCGGGCCGTCCGGCGTGGCGGTGACAAGCTCGCCGGCGCCGGTGAAGACGTCGGCCTCGAGGACGGATTCGTGCGGCATGCCGTGCCGGAACGACGTCGACTCGATGCCGAGGCCGGTGACCGCGCCACCGAGGGTGATCGTCTTGAGCTGGGGAACGACGAGGGGCATGAGCCCATGCGGCAGCGTGGCGTCGACGAGCCGCTCGTAGGTGCACATGCCCTGGACCTCGGCGGTCCGGCTGACGCCGTCGACGTTGAGGACCCCGGTGAGGCCGCTGACGTCGAGCCCGGCCGTCGATGCCGCGCGCGGGCGGAAGAGGTTGGTGGTCCGCTTGGCGAGGCGGACCGGCTGCCCGTCGGGGACCGCCTCGTACGAGGCGCGCAGCGCATCGACGGCACGATCGTGGTCGGGCATGGTCCAAAGCCTAGACCGGGCGGACCGCCGCTTCGATGGCTCGTGCCGCCGCTTGCATGGCCGGGGTCAGCGAGCGCAGCTGCTCCAGCGTCCACTTGTAGGTGGGCAGCGTGACGTTGACGTAGGCGAGATCCCGCCCGGCCCGGTCCCGGATCGCCGCCGTGATGCCGCACCACTCCTCGCGGTGCTCCATGTAGTTCACCGCGATCCCCGACTCGGCGCACGCGCGCAGCTCCTCCTCGAGCGCCACCGGGTCGGTGTGCGTGTGCACGGTCGGCTGGTCGAGCAGCCCGGCCAGGTACGAAGCCCGCTCGTCGGCCGGCAGCGACGCCAGGTAGAGCTTGCCGACCGAGCCGCAGTGCAGCGGGATCAGCACCCCGGTCAGGTCGACCTGGATCGGGCTGGTCGAGCGGGCCTCGTCGAGGGTCACCAGCGCGCCACGGGAGGCAACCTCCAGGAACACCGTGCCGTCCGTCTCCTTGGCCAGCCGCTCCAACACCGGCCGCGCCCGTCGGACCAGCGACGACGCGTTCGTCGCCATCGACAGCCGCACGGCGCCGTAGGCCACCGTGTAGCGGCCCGAGTCCGGGTCCCGCTCCACCAGGTCGAAGTGCTCGAGCGTGCTCAGCAGCCGCCAGGCGGTCGCGCGGTTGATCCCGGCCCGCTGGGCGATCTCGGGAGCGGTCGGCGGTACCGGACTGGCGGCGATCTCTTCCAGCAGCAGAAGTGCCCGCTCAACGCTTTGGACACGGTCGGTCATACAACTCCTGGTCGCGATGCACGGCGCCTTGATCGCCGTCTTCCCTCGGCGCCGCGCACCGACTTCGTCGGCGCGTCGCCTCAGTCCAGACGCCGCACGGCGCCCCGCATCGCTCAAGAGGTGCCTTCCCCCAGCCGAGAGCCGCTGCTATGGTGCAACCGTCGTCGCATCATAGCAGCAAGCGGCCGGGTGGAGCATGCGCATCGATCGCATCCGGAGCCGGCTCGTCGAGCTCCCGCTCGAGGCGCCGTTCCGTCCCGCGTGGGGCCGGGGGCGGGTGCAGTCCGCGCTCGTGCTCGTCATCTACGAGGTGGTCACCGACACCGGGCTCGTCGGGCTGGGAGCCGCCCACGGCGGCCTCGAGGCGATGGTCGCGATCGACCGGTTCGTCACCCCGCACCTGCTCGGCCAGGACCCGACCGACATCGAGCGGCTCGCGCTGATCATCCGCGACGCCGAGATCCTCGGGCCGCCGCCCTACTGCATGGAGATCCCGCTCTGGGACCTGCTCGGCAAGGCGGCCGGCCTGCCGGTTTACCAAATCTGGGGCGGCTCCAGCCGGAAAGTCCGCGCCTACTGCTCGACCGGCGAATTGAGACAGCCACAAGAGCGCGCCGAGGACGTCGCCAAGCTGGCCGACGACGGATACACCGCGGTCAAGCTCCGCTTCCACCACGACGACCCGCGCGACGACCTGGCCGTGGCCGAAGCGGTCCGGGCGAAGGTCGGCGACCGCGTCGAGCTGATGGTCGACGCCAACCAGGCCGGGGCCGACCCCGGCGTGGCCGGGCACCGCACCTGGGACTTCCGCACCGCGCTGCACGTCGCCCGCGAGCTCGAAAGGCTCGAGGTCACCTGGCTCGAGGAGCCGCTCCCCCGCTACGACTACGCCGGGCTGGCCCGCCTGCGCGACCGGCTCGACACGATCAAGCTGGCCGGCGGCGAGGACAACCACGGGCTGCACGAGTTCCAGCAGCTGCTCGAGCGGGGCTGCTTCGACATCCTCCAGCCCGACGCGGTCAAGTCCGAGACCGCCTCGGCGATCCGCCACCTGGCCGCGTTCGCCGCCCTGCACGGCGTGGACGTCGTTCCGCACACCTGGGGCAACGGCCTCGGCCTGCTCGTCCACCTGCACCTCGCGGCCTCGCTCACCAACTGCGGCCTGATCGAATTCCCGCACGACCCGCCGAGCGGGCTCACCGCCGCCGCCCGCGACGCGATGCTCACCACCCCGCTCACCATCGACGCCGACGGCTGCGTCGCCGTGCCCGACCGGCCCGGCTTCGGCTTCGCGCTCGACGAGGAGCGCGTCGCCGCACACACACTGAAGGAGATCCAGAGATCGTGAAGATGAAGGCGGCGGTGCTGGCCGGAGTCGGCCAGCCGTTCGAGATCGCCGAGGTCGACCTGGCCGGCCCGCAGACGGGCGAGGTGCTGGTCAAGGTCGCCGCCAGCGGCCTGTGCGCGAGCGACCTCAACGCGATCGACGGCAAGCGCACGCTCGTGCCGTTTCCGGCCGTCCTCGGCCATGAGGCAGCCGGCACCGTCGTCGAGGTCGGCCCGGACGTGACCCGGCTGCGAGCCGGCGACCCAGTGATCATGTCGATCGTGCCGTCCTGCGGCGACTGCACATACTGCCGGCGCGGCCGTCCGAATTACTGCCTGCTCGCCGGTACCGCGATGAATGACGGCACCCTCTTGGACGGCTCCCGTCGCCTGTCCCGCAACGACGAAGAACTCCACCACTTCCTGACCGTGTCGTCGTTCGCCGAGTACGCGGTGGTGCCCGAGTCGGGCGCGGTCGCCATCGACCCGCGGATGCCGCTCGACCGGGCCGCACTGCTCAGCTGCGCGGTGCTCACCGGCTTCGGCGCGGTCATGAACACCGCCGCGGTACCGGCCGGCGCGCGCGTCGCCGTCTTCGGCTGCGGCGGCGTCGGGCTCAACGTCGTGCAAGGTGCGCGGCTGGCCGGCGCCGAACGGATCGTGGCCGTCGACGTCACGGCGGCCAAGCTGGCGACCGCCCGTCGGCTGGGGGCCACGGACGTCGTCGACGCCACCGCCGACGACCCGGTCGCCGCGATCCGTGACCTTGTCGGCGGGGTCGACTTCGCGTTCGAGGCCCTCGGCCGCGAGCAGACCATCCAGCAGGCCTGGAACAGCCTCGACGTCGGCGGCGAGGCGGTCGTCGTCGGGCTGATGAAGCACGGCGCGACGCTGACGATCGACGCCAACCCGCTGGTCAACGAGCAGCGGCTGCGCGGCTGCTACTTCGGCTCGGCGCACCTGAGCCGGGACGTGCCGGCGCTGGTCGAGCGGTACCTCGACGGCGAGCTGCTGCTCGACGAGCTGATCAGCGAGCGCATCGGCCTGAACAACCTCGACGAGGCGTTCGGCCGGTTGCGGCAAGGACAGGGAGCGCGCAATGTCGTCGTCTTTTAAGGTTGTCAATCCGGCGACCGAAGCGGTGATCGCCACGGTCCCCAACGCCACCGCGGACGACGTCGACCGAGCCGTGCAGAAGGCCAAGAAGGCCGCCTTCGACTGGGGCCGCACCTCTCCGGGCGAGCGGGCGGCGATGATGTTCGCGCTGGCCGACGCGGTCACCGCCGACGCCGAGCAGCTGGCCGACCTCGAGACGCAAAACGTCGGCAAGCCCGCCAATCATGCGACGAGTGAGGTCCGCAGCGCCGCCGACCGGCTGCGCTTCTTCGGCGGCGCCGGACGCGTCATGGAGGGCCGGGCAGCCGGCGAGTACCTCCCCGGGTACACGTCGATGGTGCGCCGCGAACCGATCGGCGTGGCCGGCCTGATCACCCCATGGAACTATCCGCTGCTGATGGCGGTCACGAAGCTCAGCCCGGCGCTCGCGGCCGGCAACACGATCGTGCTGAAGCCCTCCGAGCAGACCCCGTTGACCACGCTGCGGCTGGCCGAGCTGGCCGCCGGCATCTTTCCGCCCGGCGTGTTCAACGTGGTGACCGGCGAGGGCGAGCCGGCCGGGGTCGCGCTGGTCGAGCACCCGGACATCGGGATCATCTCACTGACCGGGGACTCGGCCACCGGCAAGGCCGTCGCGCGAGCGGCCGCGGCCACGCTCAAGCGAGTACACCTCGAATTGGGGGGCAAGGCCCCGGCGGTGATCCTGGACGACGCCGACCCCGCGCAAGTGGCCGCGGCGCTGCGCGAAGGCGCGTTCTGGAACGCCGGGCAGGACTGCAGCGCGGCTGCGCGGGTGATCGTCGGCGCCCGGGCATACGACCGCGTGGTCGACGCCCTCGTCCCGGCCGTCGAGTCGCTGCGGGTCGGCGACCCGACCGACGCGGCCACCGAGATGGGCCCGCTGGCGCACGCGGCCCATCGCGATCGGGTGGCCGGCTTTCTCGATCGCGCCAAGGCGGCCGGCAGCACGTTCCTGACGGGCGGCGGAGTATCCCGCGAAGGTTTCTACGTCGCCCCGACCGTGGTGGCCGACGTCGATCAGCGGAGTGAAATCGTCCAGAGGGAGGTGTTCGGTCCGGTGCTTTCGGTCCAGCGCGTACCCGACGATCAGGCAGCGTTCGCGCTGGCCAACGACGTCGCGTACGGCTTGGGCGCATCGGTATTCACTCGTGATGTGGGCCGCGCTATGGAGGCTGCGCGCACGCTACGCTTCGGAACTGTCTGGATCAACGACCACGGACCGGTCACTCCGGAGATGCCTTGGGGAGGCTTCAAGGAGTCCGGCTATGGCAAGGAACGATCGATCTATTCACTCGAGGAATTCACCGACATCAAACATGTGATGATCAAATTGTCCAGCTAGGAGGACCCAGTGCGGACTTTACGATCACTGGCCGCCACGTCCGTGGCCGGCCTTTCACTGCTGGTCGCCGCCGCGTGCGGCTCGCCATCGGCCCCACCCGCCAACAACGGCGGCGGCGCGTCGGGCGGCTCGGCCGCGAGCGCCACCTCGGCCGCCGACCTCGGCGGTATGGACAAGCTCGTCGAGGCGGCCAAGAAGGAAGGCACGCTCAACGTCATCGCGCTGCCCCCGGACTGGGCCAACTACGGCGCGATCCTCAAGGCCTTCACCGACAAGTACGGCATCAAAATCAACTCGGCGCAGCCCGACGCCAACAGCCAGGACGAGATCAACGCGGCCAACCAGCTCAAGGGCCAGGACCGCGCGCCCGACGTGTTCGACTTGGGCAGCAACGTCGCGCTGGCCAACACCGCGCTGTTCGCGCCTTACAAGGTGACCCCGTTCGGCGACATCCCGAGCAACCTCAAGGACGCCGACGGCAAGTGGGTCAGCGACTACACCGGTTACATGTCGATCGGCTACGACGCCAAGAAGGTGCCCGCCCCGACGACGGTGCAAGACCTGCTCAAGCCCGAATACAAGGGCAAGGTCGCGCTCAACGGTGACCCGACGCAGGCCTCGGCCGGCTTCAACGGCGTGATGATGGCCGCGGTCGCCAACGGCGGCTCGGCCGACGACATCTCCAAGGGCGTCGACTTCTTCAAGCAGCTCAAGGCGGCCGGCAACCTCCTGCCGGTCGACCCGACGCCGGCCACCATCGCCTCCGGCCAGACCCCGGTGGTCATCGACTGGGACTACCTCAACGTCGCCCAGACCAAGGCCAACGAGGGCAAGCTGGACTGGAAGGTCGTCGTCCCGCAGAACGCGATCATCGGCGCCTACTACATCCAGGCGATCAACAAGGACGCTCCGCACCCGGCGGCCGCCCGGCTGTGGGAGGAGTTCCTCTACTCGCCCGACGGGCAGAACCTGTGGATCAAGGGCTTCGCGCGCCCGGTGCTGGCCGACGTGATGCAGAAGAACGGGACGATCGACAAGGACGCCTTCGGCGCGCTGCCGGCGGCCAACGGCACCGCGGTCGTGCTGACCCAGGACCAGCTCAAGAAGGGCCAGGACTACCTGACCGCGAACTGGAAGAAAGCCGTCGGCTAACCATGACCGACACGCTGGCGCCGGTCTCAGCTGAGACCGCGACGGCCGGTCCCGTGCGGCGACGCGGGACCGGCCGGCGCTGGACCGCATACCTCGGCGTGCTGCCGTTCCTGGCCTACGCCGCGGTATTCCTGCTGTGGCCGACCTACATCGTGGTGGTCGGCGCGTTCCAGGACACCAGCGGCCGGCCGACGACCTCGAGTATCAAGGCGGTCACCACCGGGAGCAACTATCTCGACGCGTTCCTCGAGTCGATCGAGCTCTCGCTGGTGACCGCGCTCGGCGGGGCCGTGCTCGGCGCGTTGCTGGCCTGGGCGGTCACCGAGAGCAAGCCGGACGGCGTCCTGCGCAAGCTGGTGGTCGCCGCGAGTG
>Ga0070683_100001311_pt1 | contig 18961 bp, 20 predicted proteins | sample KBSC713LmetaG_FD_64662 | JGI IMG/M metagenome (GOLD analysis project Ga0070683, IMG submission 64662) | Corn rhizosphere microbial communities from Kellogg Biological Station, Michigan, USA - KBS C7.1-3L metaG | ecosystem: Host-associated > Plants > Roots > Rhizosphere ... | reverse complement strand
GCGTCGGGGACGTTGATGTTGATCACGTCGCCGACGGCGGGCACTCCGGCCGCACTGACCTGCGAGCTGCGCCGCGCCGACATCCGCGATGAGATGTCAAACGGGCTCGACGCGGTGCGCAGCCTGAGCGACGACTTCTCGAAGCGACGAACTTTGCTGTCGATCGCCTGCTGCCTGGTGCGGGGCAGATTGAGCTCGTCGATCTGCCGGTTGTACTGGGGCGTGAAATCGGGGCTCGAGATGCCGAAGGATGCGCCGCTGTTCTGGTCGGCCTTCACCACGTAGGTCGCCTCGACATCGTGGACCGAATTGGTGTTGCCGACGACGACGATGTAGTCACGCGGACCCGAGGAGGCCGGGAGATCGATGCCGTTCGGGATGTCCGCGGGATTGAGCACACGAACTTCGCCCACTGCCATCGTGCTTATGTCACTGGGAGGGGCTTTGACGCCCGTCCCATCCCCACCTCCGCCGCAGGCGGCCACAACGATAGCGAGCACGGACACGAAGGTCTTCTTCACTCGGGACTCCTAATCGGGGTTTTCGAAAGCAGTGCGGATTAATACCCACTGGCCCCCAAAAGGGGCCTGGAATGGGAGAAGCAATTTAAGGGCAACGGCGTTGGCGAAAGCGAAGAAAGCGGGCGTCTTGCAGCCAATGGGGTGCGAGCGTCATGATTTGCTTGCTCAGTGTTCAGAGCGGACATAGACTGGACCCATGGCTATCGACGAGAAGCCGCAGGACACCTTTCGCTCCCGCGAACAGGAAGCCACGCTTGGATTGCTCCGCACCGCGGATGCAGTGAAGCGCAGCCTCGCGCAAGTCATCGAGCCACACGGCATCACACCGCAGCAGTACAACGTGCTGAGAATCCTGCGCGGCGCTGGCACCGACGGCCTTCCTACCCTGACGATCGGAGAGCGCATGATCGAACAGACGCCGGGCGTCACGCGACTCGTCGATCGGCTCGAGCGAAAGGGATTGGTCGCGAGAGCTCCTTGTCCCAAGGACCGGCGCAGAGTCTTCTGCAAAATTACTCCCAAGGGTCTCGACCTCCTCAAAGAGCTCGACGATCCAGTGAACCGGTGGGACATCCAGGCCGTGGCGGTGCTGCAGCCCTCGGATATCGATTCACTGATCAACCTGCTGGACCGCGTGCGCGCCTCCAACTATTAGATGACACCCTGAGCGTCGCGCATCCCCCGCTAAGTTTGCACGGATTGTTGACTAGTCAACTGCCCACGCCGCGTGCGAGGATCTTCGCACCCATCGCGCTCGTTGTTGGATTTCTGGTCCGCCAGCCGGCCCGCCCAAAGCCGCTCGCCGGTAGTCTTCAGTGGCAGTTCAAAGACTAGCGGAGCACCCCGATCCTTCGACCTGCCTCCTCGACCGCCCGGAACAGCTGATCGAACGACTCCGTCACGAACAACACATCCTGGAAGTGATCGATCTCGAACGGCTGGTTGAATACCGCGTCGAGTGAGAACGGCCGTCTATCACACTTGGGACCCAGTGCATTGGCGGCATCGCCGTGCGACGAGATGAGGCCACTGCCGTAAACCTTGATCTGGCTTTCCTCGCGGATCAATCCGAATTCGACAGTGAACCAGAACAGCCGCGCCATTCGTGTGGTGTCTTCCTCGTTGTCGGCCGCGGCCGCGACCTGACCGTAGTGCTGGAGGAAATCCGCGAACACCGGATCGGCGTGCAGCGGTACGTGGCCGAAGACGTCGTGAAAGATGTCCGGCTCCGGCAGGTAGTCGAGCTGTTCCCGCTTTCGGATGGTGACCGTCGTCGGAAATTTTCGCAGCGACAGGCATTGAAAGAACGCCTTGGCCGGGATGTATCCGTTCACGGGTACCGCTTCCCACCCGGTCGGAGGCGCGAGCCTGCGGTTCACTTCCGCGAGGTCCGGCACCGTCTCTTTCTTGAGGCCGATCGTATCCGCGCCCTTGAGGAAAATCCGGCTGCCGTTCTTGCGCAGCTCCTTCATGCGCCGCTCGTACAACAAACCCCAGACTTCGTGGTCCTGGGGAGTGTAGGAGCTCCAATCCTGCTTGATGAAGACCGACGGGTCTTCGACGAGATCGCGGAGAGCGGCGGTAGAAGTCGGCAAGGTCAGCTCCTGGATGCGAGATCGATACGCATCCTGAAAGTTAACCGCCGGTATTAGCCCCTGAAAGCTTGTTGCTGGCGCGCTTGCGCAGCGGCAGGATGATGGTGAAGACCGAGCCGACGCCGAAGGTGCTGGTGGCGGTCACATCTCCGCCCATCGCCCGCGCGAGATCGCGGCTGATGGCGAGACCCAGACCGGTCCCACCGCTTGGAACGGAGCCTGGCGCGCGCAGCTGGACGAACGGCTCGAATATCTGCTCGATCTTGTCGGCCGGCACGCCGGCACCCGTGTCGCGCACCCGCACGAGCAGACTGTCGTCCTCGACGCGCCACTCGAGCTCCACGGTTCCTCCGGGCGCGGTGAACTTGACCGCGTTGGCGAGGAGGTTGACCAGAATCTGCTGGACTTTTTCTCTGTCGGCGAACACGCTCAGCGCCGGATCGCCCTTGCGATGGACGTAGCGCACTCCCTTCTTGGCGAACTGCGGCGCCACCAAACCCTCCGCGCCGCGCAGAGTTTCCTCGATCGGAATCTCCGCCATCGCCAGCTCGATCGGACCGCCCTCGAGCTTCGCGAAATCGAGAATCATGTTCACCAGGGTGAGCAGGTGGTCCTGCGCCTGATGAATGCGCTCGACGTCGCGGCGCTGCTCATCATTGAGATTGCCGTGAATGTTCTGCTGCAGAATCTCCAGGTAACCCGACACCGCGTGCAGCGGCGTCCGAAACTCGTGACTGAGTCGGGCGAAGAGCTCCGACTTGATCCGGTTGGCGGCCTCCGCCTCTTTGCGCGCCGCCTGCTCGCCCTGGAGCGCGAGCTCGAGCTCACGGGTGCGCTGGGCGACGCGCGCGTTGAGCGAGCGGTTCAGCGCCTGCATGCTTTCTTCGGTATCGCGCCGCGCACTCATGTCGCGCAGCAGCCAGCAGAGCGAGCGCTTGCCGTCGGCTCGGGTCTCGAGCGCCGACACGGTGGCCTCAACGGTGACGAGCCGGCCGTCATGGACCCGCGCATCGATGGTCCACTTGTCGATCGGCGTCCCCTCGCCGAGCGTGACGAGATGGGTACGAAAGTCGGTGCGTGAGCGCGAATCGACGAAGGTCGACAGTGTTTTGCCGACCAGAAGCTTGCGCGGAACGCCAATCAAATCGGCCGCCGCGGCATTCGCTTCCTCGATGATGCCGGCGCCGTCGGTGACGAGATAGGGATCGGGCGCGTGGTCGAACAGCGTCTGGTAACGATTCCGCTGTATCTCGAGGAGGTTGTGGGTCTCGAGCAGCGACTCCTGCTGGGCGCGCAGCTCCTCCTCGGCGACCGTCAGCTCCTCGAACGCGGCGAGCAACTGATCGTGACGATCGCGCCCTGCCAGCCGTTCACGCCCGTAGTGACCCGGGTCGCGGGGCCGCCCCGTCTCGACCGCGTCAGCGAAGCCGTCGAGGTTTTGATTACCAGGAAGTGGACCTGTCACAACGTTTGCGCGTGGGGGCGGTGAGGTTGGCGCGTCGACGGAAACAGATGAGTTTTCGCCACATCCACTCTAACGCACAATTCGGTATTGGCAATAGCGAGTTGAAAGTGTGCGGTGCGCGCGGATGACAGCATGCTTACGACTGCTAACGCAGATTGTTCCCCGACCGTTGAACGAGTGCGAAAAAAAACTCCGGTCTCTCGACCGGAGTTCTTTCGCGTTACGGATCTCGCGGATCACCGCCGCCACCTTCTTCGTCGTCCTCGTCCTGACCGAAATCGAAGTTGACGATGTCGCTCACCCGCTCGACATGGACCACCTGACGCATTGTCTGCCCGCCCGCCGTGATGGTGACCATGTAATCCCCCGGATCGACGATGTCGCCGCCGCGTCCGCGGCCGAAGAACCCACCGCCACCTCCCCCGCCGCCGCTGCCCAGCGTCGGAGATTCCGCCGGACGCAGGTTGATTTCACCAGGCGCGCCACCGCGACCACCCTGCCCGCGTCTGCCTGCGCCGCCGGCGAATCCGCCGCGCGCCTGCATCCGCTGGCGCAACGCGCGCATTCCAGCCGTATCACCCCGCGCGCGCATCGCGGCCATGCTGTCCCGCATCGCGCCCATGCCCGTGGTATCGACCTGCGCCCCGCGCGTAGTGTCGCCACGCGCGGCGCGCACCGAATCCTCGCGCTCCCGGCGCTCGCGCGCGGTGTTGATGCTGTCCCGGCGTGCGGCTGGGCCGAGGGGGCGCGCACGCTCCCTCAGATCCCAGTACGCGCGGTGCAATCCGGGACCGCCCGGGCCCGTCAGAGTTCGAACGGTGTCACCGCGGATATTCGTCACCAGAATCCTGGTGGTGTCGCGAGACGCGCCCGACGTAAGGCGATAAACCAGCTCCGCGCCGTACGGTGGATTGGGGGCGACGAACCACTTGTTGCCGGTGAAACTCTGGGTTGAGGCCTGCGAGTACTCGTATGCTGTCTTAGGCGTGAAGAAGTTCGTTCCGCGGGCCATCACACTGTTGGTCATCTCCTCGAGTGGGGCGACGTCGACGATCCAGATCGATCTGCCGTGCGTTGCGGCAATGAGCTCGCGGTCGCGCGGATGGATCTTGAGATCGTGAACAGGAACCGTCGGCAAACCAGTCATGAAGCGCTGCCAGCTGGCGCCCCGATTTGTGGACACGTAAGCGCCGACGTCGCTGCCGAGGTAAAGCAGATCGCGGTTGAACGGATCCTCGCGGACCACGTGCACGAAACTCACACCTTCGGTCGGCAGATTGGATGCGACTGACCTGAAGGTCCTGCCGAAATCGTTCGACACGTAGACGTACGGCTTGAAATCGTTCTCGCGGTGATTGTCGAAAGTGACGTACACCGTCGCGGTATCGAAATGCGAAGGCTCGACCCGACTGACCCACGTTTTTTTGGGCACGCCCGGGAAACGCGTCGTGAGATCGGTCCACTGGCCACCGTCGTTTGTCGACACCCAGACGTTGCCATCGTCGGTCCCAACCCAGAGGATGCCCGGGCGAATCGGCGACTCGGCCACCGTCGTAATGGTGCCGTAGGTCTCCGCGCCCGAATTGTCCCTCGTGATACCGCCCGTGAGCTTCGTGCTCATGATGATCCGGGCCGAGTCGCGCGTCGACAAATCGGGCGAGATCGGATAGAAATGGTCGCCGCGGTCCGTCGACTTGAGCAGACGGTTGCCGCCCATGTAGATGATCGACGCGGAGTGCGGCGAGATGAAGAACGGAGTCGACCAGTTGAAGCGGTACCCCCGCGCGGAATCCGCGGCAGCTCGCGCCCGAATCGCAGCGAGCGCGCGGGTTATATCGGGTGTCTCGGGCCGCGTGGTGTCGCCGCGGGCGATGATCAGCGAATCCTCGAAGATACTCGTCCTGTCACGCCCACCGCCGCGCATGATTACCGTGCGGGTGTTTTGGGCGATGTTCAGGCGCGAAGCGTTTCCGCCCTGCGACTCGCTGTACACAATGTTCGGATCATCGGGATCGATCGCCGCATAGAAACCGTCTCCGCCTCCGACGTTGTACCAATCGTCGTTGGTGATGCCGACGCGATTCTTCGCCCGCGACGGGCCGCACCACGACCCGTTGTCCTGCAGACCGCCGCACACCTTGTACGGCTTCTCCATTCCGTAGCTGATGGCGTAGAACTGACCGATCGGGAACGTGTTGATGAAATCGTAGGTTCCGCCACGGTCGTAGCTCACCGCGATTCCGCCATCGTCGCCGAGGATGTAATGATCGGGATCATTGGGATCGATCCACATCGCGTGCCAGTCGGTGTGAACGCCAAGAGCGCCGCGGCGATAGGTCTTGCCGCCGTCCTCCGAGCTGCGAAACACCGACGACATCCAGTAGATGCGGTCGGGATTGCGCGGATCGACGCGGATCTGTGAATAGTAGAACGGCCGCGCATCGCCGAGGCCGCCTGCACCGCCGCTGGGTGGCTCGTTGCGGTAGGTCAGCGTCCAGGTCGCACCTCCATCATCGGAGCGATATATCCCGCTCAGCGTCTTTTGCCGCTTCGCGGTGTCGGGCTTCTGGCCGCGGGCGAGCGCGCGCGGTAGCGTGTCCGCCTCGACCCAGGTGTACACTATCTGCGGGTTCGATGGCGAGACGGCGATTCCGATTCGCCCCTTGGTGGTTTCCGGAAATCCGCCGCCCTTGATCTCACGCCAGGTTGCGCCGGCGTCGGTCGATTTCCAGAGACCGCTGCCTGGACCGCCACTCTTGAGAAAGTACGGGCCACGGACTCTTTCCCAGCTGGATGCATAGAGAGTGTTGTGATCCTTAGGATCCATCGCCAGGTCGACGAAGCCCGCCTTGTCGCTGACGAACTTCACAAGCTTCCAGGTCGCCCCGCCGTCGGTCGATTTGTAGAGACCGCGCTCGGGGTTCGAATTCCAGGCGTGACCCAGTGCGGCGACGTAGACGACGTTCGGATCGGTGGGATCGACGACGATGCGACCGATCTGCTGGGTGGCCTCGAGTCCCATCAGCTTCCAGGTGCGGCCACCGTCGGTCGATTTGTAGACCCCACCGCCCGGGGAGATCGAGTTGCGCGAATCCTCCTCGCCCGTTCCTGCGTAGATGATGTCAGGATTGGAGGGTGCGAGGGCGATGTCGCCCATCGAGATCACCTTCTCGTTCTCGAACAGCGGGAAGAACATCGTACCGGCGTTGATGGTCTTCCAGATCCCGCCGGTTGCAGTCGCGACGTAGAAGATTTTTGGATTGCCCGGAACTCCTTCGACGTCAGTAACCCGACCCCCCATATTGGCGGGACCAATTGAGCGCCATCGGAATCCGGCGAGGGTGGTGGAGTCGAGCGGCGTTGTGAGTTGGGCGGACAGGCCTCCGGCGCAAAGCAACGCACCGGCGAGAGCGGGTAGAACGGGGTGGGCTCGCATGGTTTGGCTTTGGTTGTAATTCGATCCCTGGCGCGGATCGGGACGGATTGGGAACTAAGCTAATACGGAATGGCTCGAGCCGGTGTTGGCACAAACGCGGGGAACGCTGACTGTGCTTAGATTCTGTCGGCGTCAACCGAATATCTCGATCAGGTGAACTACCGATGATGAAACCGATTTCTCAGGCGGGGGCAGCGGCTCAGGGCGGCAACGCCACGACCCAGCCACCGCCGCGCACCAGCTCGAATCAGCCGACCGATCAGGAGCTGCAGAACGCTGCACGGGAGCTGCGAGCCGCGTTCAAGAACAATATCAACGCCGAAGTGATTGCTGGTCGCGCCCGGGAGGCGGCGATGCAGGCGGCGCAGGCGGCGCAGACGGCGCAGACAGCGGTGGGACCGACCTCCCCCACGGGTCAGCGCACATTCACCATCCGCGGCCCCAACGGAGAACAAACGACCTTCGGAGTTGGCGACCCATACCGCTATAACGACGCCATCCCGCCGCAGGTCGTCGACATCTCGGTCGCGTTTTTCATTACGGTCGCAGCGATCATCATCGGACTGCCGCTTGCGCGCGCGTTCGCGAGGCGGATGGATCGCCGCTCCGCGCCGAACCAGATTTCACCCGAGATCGCGAGCCAGCTCACTCAGCTCAATCAGGCGGTCGATGCCATCGCCCTCGAGGTCGAGCGAATCTCGGAGGGTCAGCGCTACACCACGCGACTGCTCTCCGAGCAGCGCGACGCCCAACTCCCGACCGGGGCGCGGCGCTAGAGACTAAGCGGATCTCATGATCCAGGGGCGGGCAGCGTCACATTAAAGGTGCTGCCATTCTCCGGACTGCTGGTGACCGTCACGTCTCCGCCGAGTAGCCTCGCGAGATTGCGGCTGACACTTAGACCAAGCCCGGTCCCGCCGACGCGGCGGGTGGATCGCTGCTCCACCTGCCAGAACGGATCGAAGATGCGCTCGAGATTTTCGGGGGCGATGCCAATCCCGGCGTCGGTGACCGCGATCGAAACAGTATCCCCGCTGGTGCGGGAGGTAACGATCACGTCTCCGCCGTCAGAGAATTTGATCGCGTTGGAGAGCAGATTGAGCAGGATCTGACGGAGCTTGCCCCCGTCGGTGAAGACCTTTGCGTTGGTGCTCTCGTCGCGGAGCGCGAGATGCTTTCCTTCGGCCAGCGGCGTCACCATTGCTACCGCCTCCCGGATGATCGGAGTCAGCTCGATTTCCTCCCGCCGCACCACTTCCTTGCCGGCGTCGACACGGCTGAAGGTGAGCACCTCGTCGATGAGGCCGAGGAGGTGACCGGCGCTCGCGCGGATGCGCCCGAGCTGCGCGTGCTGTGCCTCGTTCAGGCTACCCTCAATGCCCTCCTCCAGAAGCGACGCATATCCAATGATCGCGTTGAGTGGAGTGCGGAGCTCGTGGGATATCGTCGCGAGAAACGCCGACTTGGCGTCGCTCGCCGCCAGCGCGCCGCGATAGAGCTGCGCGTTGTCGATGGCGATTGCCGCTCTGGTCGCGAGCTCCACCGCGAGCGCTTGATCGGCCTCTCGGTAACGTCGTCCCAGCTCGCTGCTGATCAGCGTGAGAGCCCCCAGCGTGCGGCCCCGGGCGACCATCGGGACTATCAATGCAGACCGGATCTGCAGCTCACGGGTAATGGCGAGGTGCTCCGCATCGCGCGCGGTGGAGACCAGCATCTCGTCGGTTATTTCCGGATAGATCTCCGGCTTACCGCTCCGGATGACCTCTCCGACACCGCCGGGAGCGGAGTAGTCGGGCGGGTAACGCTTATTGAGCTCCTTCGCCCATTTGATTTTCGCTTCGTCGCGGTGGGAGACGACCACTTGCCGGATGTCACCATCCGGCAAGACGAGATCGACGGCGCACCAGTCGGCAAGCTCTCCGACGGCAAGCCTTGCAACGGCCTCGAGAGTTTTCTCGTAGTCCAGGGTTGAGGCAAGCGCGCCGCTCGCGTCGCTGAGAAGCTTCGCACCCTCTTCCTCGCGTTTGTGTCTCGTCACATCGCGGCTGAACGTCAGCACTGCGCCTTTCAGCGGGATGATGTTGTTGTCCAGCCACAGGTCGGCCGCGGGAATGTATTCCTCGAATTCCGCGACCTCAGATTTGGCTAGCGCTCGCAACGCCTCGGTCTCGAAGCGAGTGCCTTTGAGCGGTGGCACCGACTCCCACAGTCCTCGCCCAATCACATCGGGATCGACGCCGATCGATTCCAGGAGCCGTTTCGCAGCGGGGTTCAGGTACGTGAACCGCCACTCGCTGTCAAACACGCTGGCGGCGTCAGGCAGATTCTCGAGGACGCGCTCCAACCGGCGACGCGCGGTTTGAGCGGCGTCACGCTCGGTCTCGGCGGCTCGGGTGGCGCGATTGAGCTCCTCGTTCGCGGAACGGAGATCTTCCGCCGTCGCCTCGAGCTCCGCCGCCTGCGATTCCATCTCGACCGCCTGCAGCTCTAGCTGGTGTGACTGTCGCGCGAGATCTTCGTTGACCTCCTTGAGCTGCGCGTTCACCGCTTCACGCTCCTTGATGCCCCGCGAGAACGTGAGATTGATCAGGCCACTGAGCAGCAGAGCGATTATCGCGGCGGCTGCGACCACAAGTGACGCGCTGCGGACGCTACCCTCTTCCGCGGCGTGACGCTCGTCGAGGAGCGAGCGCTCGCGGAACTGCAGGGCTTCCACGTGGGCGCGAAGCTGATCCATCTGCTTCTTGCCCGCCATGATGCGGCCGGCACTGCGGGCGGTGCCGACATCACCGACGTCGTAAGCGGTGATGCCGCTCTCGAGGAGATTGAAGCGCAGCCGGATGTTCTCGGCGATGGAATCGAGCTGCGCCGACTGCATCCGGTCGCCGCGCAGGAGCGGGCGCAACGAATCGATCGCGCTTTTGACGTCCTCGTTTGCGCCCACATACGGGTCGAGAAACGCCGAGTCCCCTGTAAGCAGAAAAGCACGCTGGCCTGTCTCGGCGTCCACTGCGCGAGTGAGCAGCTCGTTGGACTGTTCGATCACCGAGTGACTACGCTCGACTTCGCCGACATCCCGAACCAGGCTTCGCGCCCGGTCATACGCGACGGCTCCGACGATCAGAACGAGGAATGCCGGAACGAGTGCCAGAGCGCGACGTTGCGCCGTTCCGGAAAGCCGAAGAGCCAAGCGGAGATCGTCTCCAGAGTTGATGACGGATGCCGGTCACGCACCGGTGTGATGCCGCGACGGATAGGCTACTTTCGGGCCAGCATCTTCGAACACGACAAGGCGAGCTTCTTGCCGACTTGCTCCATCACCCGAACCGAACACGGAGAAAATTCGACGCATGAAATCACGATCTGCCGAGCTGGCGCTCGCGGTGCTGTTCGCCGGCACTGCCGTCGCCTGCGGGGGAACGCGGTCCCGGATAATCGAGCGTAACACTTCGCTTGCCCTCGCGCCGACTTGCGCCGATGCAGTGAAGGTCTTCCCCAGCTCCGATAAAGTGCCGTACGACTACTACGAGGTCGGGCTCATTTCGGCGGAGGCGAATTCGGTCTACACCGGCAACGGCGATGTTCTCAAATCGGTGAGGAATCAGGCGGCTGGCATCGGCGCGAATGGAGTAGTCGTCGACTCGCTGGGTGCCACGCACGCGACGGTCAAGATCCTCGGCGCCGCGCTCGGCGCCCACGACGCTGACCGGAAGACGCGCGCACTGGCGATATGGATGCCCAGTGATACTGCCCGCGTCCGAGAAGCGTGCGCTGGAAAATGATCGGTGCCGCATGCCTGTCGGTTGTGACCATTACGGGATGCAAAGACAGCGCGTGGACACCGATGGGGAGTGCGGATCTGGTGCTCTCAGAGATAAAGCTCGGAGGAGCTGAACAAGTATCGCGCCGTATAGACTCCGACGAAAATTTTGGCCGCTCCGTGACCAACGGCATCGCGACGGGTGACAGCGCGTGGCTGGAGGTGGCGCGCCAGATCACTCCAGCATCCGCAGCAGCGGAGGCGACGATGTCGATCGCACTGGCAACAGCGCTCCCGCACGCGCCGACGCGGGTGCTGCGGCTTGTCGGGCCCAAGTATCCGCTGGAAGAGGTGTGTGGAATCCCGTTTCTAAGAGCGGATTCGACGGACGTGATCACCTATCACGATGAAGCAAAGGCTGCGCTGGTGACTGTGCGCGACTCATCGCTCCGGAACGTGCGCCTCGGCTGCTCCACGACTCTCGATGACGCGCGGCAGCGGCGACTAGAGCGCATCGATCCAGCGTACATCATCAAGAACAAGCCGACGCCAGTGCGCTCCCGCCGCCGCTAACACCAAGCTCAGCAGTTCCGAGTGCGCGATACCAACTCGCCAAGTGGTTACCACGCAAACCGCTAGCTCGTCCGATTGACACATTGCACGAGGCGGGGACTTCTCCGATCCGCAGTGCGCACACCGGATTTGCGTCTGAACGATGGCCGAACGGCCGGGCGCGGGCGCTTCCAGTAAACCAGGAGTTGTTTTGAAGCGTTCACTTTTTGCGGCTGCCCTCGCGGGCATGGCGCTCGTCTCGCTGCCTTTTGCGGCGCGCGCCCAGGTAGCAACGGCGGTGAAACCGGTTCAGTTCGGAATCGCAGGCGGGGCCGCGCTCCCGACGAGCGATCTGTCGGACGGCGTCAGCACCGGCTGGAACGCCACCGGAACGGTGGCTTTCAACCCGACGCTCATCCCTCTCGGAGTTCGGATCGATGGAGCCTACAACCGGTTCGGAGCGAAAGGCGGTGTCGATGGCAATCTGGCGTTCACCAGTCTGACCGGAAATCTGCTTTACAAGATTCCGGCGGCCGCGGTCTCGCCGTATCTCATCGGCGGCGCCGGGTGGTATCGCGCCAGCGCCAGCTCGGGTGGTGTGAGCGTCGCGGACAACCATTTCGGTTGGAACGTGGGTGGCGGCTTGAGCATGCCGCTGAGCGGTTTCGATACCTTCATCGAGGCCCGCTACAACCAGGTCCAGGGCGACAACGGTTCGGCCAAGTTCATTCCGGTCACCTTCGGAGTGATGTTCTAAAAACGCCGCACTCGAAAAAAGGGGAGAGGGCTCCGGCCGTCTCCCCTTTTTTTGTTTTGGACTGCCGACCCCAATCGTCTAGATAGAAATCATGAATGACCCGGCCGCAACCCGCCCGGTTCACGACTCTATCCATTTTGAATGCGCATTCTGGCAGTTGATGACGATCGCGCGATCCTGAAGCTGATCGCCCGCGTTCTGCGCGATGACGGCTACGCCGTGGACACCGCAGGCACCGGAGAGGAAGCGAGGATGCTTGCCCTCGTCAACGAGTACGACGGCATCGTGCTCGATCTCCAGCTGGGAGACCGGCACGGCTTCGAGATTCTGCAGGAGCTCCGCAGAAACGGTCGCCGGACGCCGGTGCTTCTCTACTCCGGTCGCGCCGACAGCGATTCCATAGTGCGAGGCCTCGACGCCGGCGCTGACGACTATGTCGTGAAGCCAGTCAGCAACGAGGAGCTGCGCGCCAGGGTGCGGACCCTTATCCGCCGTGGCGGTGGCGGATCCCGAGTTGGAGAACAAGTCACAGTTGGAAACCTCACCCTCAACCGGCTGACTCGCCGAGTCACCTGCAACGCCGAACCACTGGTCCTGACGGCGATGGAGCTGAAGCTTCTCGAGCACCTCATGCTGCACGCCGGCGAGACAGTCACCCGCAGCGAGCTTCATGACAAAGTCTGGGACATGCATTTCGATCCCAGCTCCAACGTCATCGACGCCCACGTCGCCCGCCTGCGCAAGAAACTCCAGAAGGCCGGGACATCCAGCGTCATCCAGACCCGGCGCGGGATCGGCTTCGTTCTGGAAAAGGCGCCCTAACCGCAGAGACAGTAAAGAGTTAGGTTTTCAGGGCATTATGACGGACCCGTCATAGTTCCTTAACAAGGTCGTCATACGGCAAGGTACAGATTGTGCCCCAGGTAATTCACCACACTGAAGAGCTTCGGCTCTTGGTTCCTGGAGGCTGTGTCGATGGCCGCAACTCGTTGGACCGGGCTGATCCTCACCGTCGCATGTGCGCTGATCGCAGCGCCCGCGGCCGGTCAGAGCGCTTCCGTGAGCCTGACTCACACGGTTTCGGTCACCGTCCCACCGCGAGTGAAGGTTCAGCTCGCGAGCCCGTCGGAACAGCGCGGTGTGGCCGTCTCGCCGGCAGCGGGACGCGCGGTGAGCATCAGCGTCAGCGCGACGCAGTCGTGGTCGCTGAGCATCGCGCAGCGCGGTGGGAATTCCTCCCTCCAGTGGGCGTCGGGAAGCAGCGCTGGTTTCACGCCTATCGGGCAGCGGGCGGCGACGATTGCGACGGGCAAGATCTCGCAGATGCCGGTGGCGTCAACGCTCTTCGTGCGCACGGCGGCGAATGGCGTCGGTTCGGATGATTCAATGGAAGGTGAAGCGGTTGTTCTAACGATGGTCGCGCCCTAAGCGGTTGGGGCGAAAAAAGAGCGCCTCCGAAAGGGGGCGTTTTTTTTTGCGCCCACGAACAACACCAAGCTGACTGCGAATGCTGCGACCGGTTTATTGGTGTCGGGAGAAATCGAGTCGAGCGAAGGTAACATCGTGAGGGCGCCGATTTCTGACGATTGGCAAGCGGGTCGATCACAAAGTCATGACGCATAGGTTAAGGCCCCCCTTTGAGTTGCGGCACATCAGTTACTGGGTTCCGGCTGGCTCGTCGTCTTGTCGGCGAGGACGGCCAGCGCTCCTCTATTTCGGGTAATCCGATATACGGCGCCTCAAGTTCCCGCATAACCAGATCAGCGTCCTATGAGTCCGCTACGGCGACTCACGTGCGGGCGCATTCTTGAACAAGGAGAAGCTTTGAAGCGTTCACTGTACCTCGCGATCGCAGCGATCGCACTCGTCGCGGCCCCGCGCGTCTCTCAGGCGCAGCTCGGCCTCGTCAAGCCGTTCTCGATTGGAGTTGCCGGCGGCGTTACCCAGCCGATGAGCGACCTGTCCGATGCGGCTAAGCTCGGATACAACGGCACCGCAGCTCTGGAAATCCACCTGCCGTTCATCCCGGTTGGTCTGCGCGTCGATGGCGCGTACAACTCGTTCGGTGAGAAGATCACCGGCGCTGGCAAGCTCCACGCGATCAGCGCGACCGGTAACCTCGTGTGGCGTCTGCCGGTCCCCGGCTTCTCGCCTTACGTGATCGGCGGCGCCGGCCTTTACATGGTTGGCTCTGACCTTGATGGAGCGAGCAACGAGAACCACATGGGCTGGAACGCCGGCGCTGGTGTCAACCTCCCGCTGGGCTTCCTGAAGGCGTTCGTCGAGGCGCGTTACAACAACATCTCGACCGATGCCGGCTCGATGAAGTTCGTCCCGGTTACCCTGGGAATCATGTTCTAAGCTGGTCGGCTCTACGTTCGAGCCGCGCAGTAAAACGGGGGAGAGCGAAAGCTCTCCCCCGTTTCTTTTTCTTCGCGAACGGTCGGCCTAATAGAATTGCCGCAGCTGCACCTGGGAGCTGCTCAGATACGTTCCGTAGAAGCGAACGAAGTCGCCGTTGCGCAGCGCATTGAAGCGATTCACATCGCTGCTGCTCGGATTGTAAGGCATCGTGACCGTGAGAGTGGCGTTGTTGTTGACGTCGACGGTGAAGATCCCGTTGCGCACGTCTATCTGCCGCACAGTCCCCTGCAGCAGCTGGACATTGGCGGTCGAGCCGCTGACGGGACCGCTGACCGACTGGTCGACCTGGACGTAGTCAGTGTAGTACTGGCTGCCGTTGCTCTGGATACGGGCCGTCACCCGGTCCCCGTTCTCGAGGGAAGTCGGCGAGTAGTTCTGATTCTGATAGACAACCTGGGTCTGATTGTCGTAGGTCACCGGCACCGTTTCGCCATTCGATTGCTGAATCGCGATTTGCTGCGCGCGGGTGTCGACGCCGCGAATGGTACCGCTGAGCTGGCTCGATTGGCCGTTGCCGCCCAAAACACCGCCCAGAATATTGCCGAGCTGGTTGCCCGCGCACGCCCCGGCCGTCACCACCATCAGGCTCGCCGCCGCCACCTGTTTTATTCTCGTAAATGGTCGCATCTTGTCCTCCTGTGACCGCCTACAATAGCAATCGTGGTGCCCGTGACCGTTCCATATCTTTGCAGTCGATTACGGCGCGGTTTAACGCAATCGTTTTGGCCTGGCTGATAGTGGGAGCATGCTCCCGGTCGGGCGCCGACGCTCACAGGCTGGGCGCAACGGAGCAAAACGCAGTCGACACCCTCTCCGCTCCGGGCCCGCTGGCGGCCAAAGTCGGAGTGGCGACCGCCGGCCCCATCGTTCCAGTGAGCTCCGCTTCGTCCACGCCTCGAGGCCATTCAGCCTGCCCGCGCACTGGGTTGTGGGCGTTATGCAGCGTCGAGGACCGGCTCACTCATTCGGGGTTCGTGGTGAGGCGCGCGGATGGATCGCCAAAGCGCGCCGGATTCTCGGTGCTTCCGCAGCTTTACACGCTGGGAAGATCACGACTCGAGGTGTTCCTCTACCCAAATGCCGCCGCCGCGACCGCCGATTTCCGCGGCATCGATACCTTGTCGGCGGCGCCGCGCGGTGCGCCAAACCCATGGGGAATGACCCCTACTTTCGTCCGCTCGGCAAACCTTCTGGCGGTCTTTCTTACCGACAATCCCACCTATGCGGAGCGGCTGACGCTCGCACTGACCGCGGGCGCCCCACAGCCCTGACGAGCAGCAAAGCGGACCGGCTGTGACGGACCGTTCGACCGGTAGAGTCTAGAGAAACGAACAGCCAGATCCGGCTGGTCGCAGCGCGGGAGTCAGATGATGGCAAACATCCGCCCGAAGAAAACTCTGCGGGAAGCGTCAGACTTTCCGGTGACGGAATCTCTGTTCGAGGACGCGTTCGAGAACGCGCCACACGGTCTTGCCGTTCTCTCCGCGAGCGGGAACATCATTCGCGCGAATCGCTCCCTCTGTCAGTCGCTTGGCTTCGCGCGCGGCGAGCTGCAGGCGATTAACTGCTCGCACATCATCCATCCCGAGGACTTCCCCACCGAGGCCGAGCAGCGCCGCCGGCTCGCGCGCGCGGACATCGGGCGCTACGAGCTCGTGCTCCGTTACTTGAGGAAAGACGGAATTCCGGTTTGGGTTCGGCTGGCGGTCTCGGCAACCCGAGGCAAGTGCGCGGAGACTACTCTGATCGCCGCAATCGAGGCGGTTCCCTGCCCGCTCGTCAAAGGTCATCGCAAGGGCGATGATCCGATTCTGCGACAGCTCGGGGATGCTGCGCTCAGCGCCGCACACGAGATCGGCAACACACTGACGCCGCTGATGATGAATACGGAGATGTTGCTGGAGCACGCGAAGAAGACAGAGCTGCGGGACGCGGCGCAGCAGGTGTTCAAGGCAGCGCGCCGGATTGCATTCGTATTGCGACGCATGCGCGGCGTCGAAGATACGCCAAAAGTCGCCTATCTGGGCGCTGATCGCCTGCTCGACCTCGCTCTCATCGCCCCTCCGGCGAACGAGGCACCGGGCGCGGCGCAATGACGGCGACGATGACCAGCTGCTCCCCGGCCGCAGTCATGCCATGCGGCTCATGCTCCGCATAGGCGACAATATCGCCCGCTTTCACACTGCGTTCACCTTCTGCGCCAGTCACGGTGCCGGTTCCGGAAACGATCGTGAGGAGCACAGTCGAGGGGCTGGTGTGAACTGACACCGCCTGGCCGGGATCGAGGCGAAAGATCACCACTCGCGCGTCACGGCTGTCGTGCACAAGGGTCGTCGCCGGCCGATCCTGACCGCCCACGGCAGTCGTAGCGAGAGACGGCGCGTCGTAGATCTTCATCTGGCGGCGAGGACCTCGTTCACCGCGGCGATCACGTCGTTCACATCGACACCATCGCGTTGCGCCGCTTCATCGATGCGCACACCGCCGCCGCAGCAAGTATCGAAACCAAAGCGATTGAACACGGAGATCGTTTCGGGATGGCTCGCAACGAGCTCGTTGATGGTAAGCCTGGTGTCAAAGTTCGGGCGTTCAGTCATGTCGGGTTCTGGAATCCGGCCGTGGTTCGTTACGAGGGAAATGCGTTGGGCGCGATCATTCCAGGATGCCATGCCGGCTCCCAGACGATTCGCGTATCCACGCGGCTGATGCCTTCGACGGCGAGCATCGCCGCTCGTACGCCGTCCGTGATGGCTCGCTCCATCGGGCATCCCGGAGTCGTCAACGTGTAGGTGACTCGCGCTTCCGCATCGTCGGCTTCTACGCCGTACACCAGCCCGAGCGTGACGATGTCGAGACCGAGCTCCGGATCGAGCACGGTCGCGAGCGCCGTCCAGATTGCGGCGAGCCGCCCGTCGTGAGTGGTGGTGGTGTTGGACATGTTTGCCGGGCTTCGTGGAGACGGGGGAAATCTGCCACATCCGCGGTCGCCATCGCGTGACTGTTGTCACACGAAACGATTTCCCGAGCTGGGGAGAGCGACGGGATCATTGGTGGCGGCGGAATTGTGCTGCACGCGCGAGGCGCCCTCGTTATTTCTTCATTATGCCCCGCGCCGTCCCGACAAAGTCGCCCCTCCTCGACCTCCTGCACCGGATTCCACTCTTCGCCGAGCTGCCCGATGATGCGCTGCAGCAGCTCGCGCGGCGATGCGTGACCAAGGCCGCCCCGGCGGGCACCGTTCTGTTCGCTACGGGCGAAGAATGCCGCGGTCTTTACATGATCGATTCAGGCCGAGTTCGGATCTACCGGACCGATCCCGACGGCCGCGAGCAGGTCCTCCACATCGAGGGGCCGGGTCGGACCGTCGCCGAGCTCCCGATGTTCGACGGAGGCACCTATCCAGCGTCGGCAGTTACCATCGACGACTGCCATCTCGTTTTTCTGCCCCTTCCCGCCTTCGAGTTTCTGTATCGGAACCAGCCCGACATCGCGCACGCGATCATCCGGGCGCTCGGACGCCGGCTGCGGCATCTCGTTCACCTTACCGAGACACTCGCGTTTCGGGACGTTGCAGCGCGGCTGGCGATGCTGCTCGCCGGCTACGCCGAGCGCGCTGGTATCCAAACCCCGTCCGGCATCGAGATCGAGCTGGAGAGGACCCAGGAAGAGCTGGCGCACGAGATCGGCACGGCGCGCGAATCGGTATCGCGCGCAATGAAGCAGCTTCGCCGGAAAGGGCTCGTCGAGCCGCTCGAGCGAAATCGATTTCTCATCCCCGACGTGCAACGTCTTCGGGCGCTACTCCCCGGAGGTGACTCGGATGCGAACACCCGCACAGGAGAATGAAGTGACACGCAGAATCGACTATGCACGCGTCGCCCGTGGCGCCGTGCAGGCAATGCAGGCAATGCAACACTATTCCCGGGACTCAGGTCTCGAGCACTCCTTGTTAGAGCTGGTGAAGCTGCGCGCGTCGCAGATCAACGGCTGCGCCTACTGTTTGGACATGCACAGCAAGGACGCACGTGCTGAGGGCGAGACTGAGCAACGCATCTACGTCTTGAGCGCCTGGCGCGAGGCGCCGTTTTACACGCCACGCGAGCGCGCGGCCCTAGCCTGGACGGAAGCCGTGACGCTCATTGCCGACGGCGTCCCCGACGAGCTCTACGAGAGAGCGCGCGCGCAATTCGACGAGAAGGAGCTGGTGGACCTGACGATGGCGATCATTACGATCAACGGGTGGAACCGACTCTCGATCGCGTTCGGCTCCGAGGTCGGCAGCTACCGGCCACAACAAGCGGAGGCGACGGCGGCGCGCGCGTCGTGAACCGACTCTGGTGGGGGTATTTTGACCGTGCGCGCTCAGGGCGGGGCGGGCAGCGAGAAGATCGAGCGGACATCGCGGAGGACGCCCGCCGCGGTCGCGCGTGCGTGTTCAGAGCCTGAGCGAA
>Ga0070683_100001310_pt1 | contig 18962 bp, 17 predicted proteins | sample KBSC713LmetaG_FD_64662 | JGI IMG/M metagenome (GOLD analysis project Ga0070683, IMG submission 64662) | Corn rhizosphere microbial communities from Kellogg Biological Station, Michigan, USA - KBS C7.1-3L metaG | ecosystem: Host-associated > Plants > Roots > Rhizosphere ... | reverse complement strand
ATCTCCGAGGTTTCCCCATGTCCACGCTGCGCTGGCTCTCGGTAATACTGCTCTTATTTGCGTCATCGCTCGCGGCCCAGACGAGGACAGTCGCCGAGCGTCTGGGATATCCGCGCGATGCCAAGCTGCTGATCCTCCACGCCGACGACCTCGGCTTCACCCATTCCGCCGACGCGGCCAGCTTCGACGCGCTCGATAAGGGCGTCGTCTCCTCGGCCAGCATCATGGTGCCGACGCCCTGGATAACCGAAGTCGCAGCCTACGCGAGGGCACATCCAGACGCTGACCTCGGACTGCACCTGACGCTTACCGCCGAATGGGATACCTATCGTTGGGGCAGCGTGGCATCGAAGGACAAGGTTCCAAGTTTGCTCGACGCGGATGGCAATTTCCCGAACAATGATAGCGTCGTCGCGGTGAGGGCCAAACAAGAGGAAATCGAGCTCGAGCTGCGCGCGCAGATCGAGCGGGCGATGGCGCTGGGGATTCGTCCGACGCACCTCGACAGTCACATGGGCTCGCTGTTCACGACGCCGGCGGTCCTCGCGACCTACATGAAAATCGCGCACGAGTATCACATTCCATTTCTCGCTCTGAGAAACAATCCGTTCGGGCCGCCGATGCCCATCGGGCCAAACGACATTGCGATCGACGCGTTGATCCAGCAGTACCAGGACGGCCCGCCCGACAAGTGGAAGGAGTTCTACCTGAACGCGATCGCCAACCTGAAGCCGGGCCTCACGGAAATCATCGTCCATTTGGGTCACGACGACGGCGAGCTGCGGGCTGTGACTGTGAACCACTCTCCGTGGGGATCGGCGTGGCGGCAGCGCGATTACGACGTGGTGAACAGCCCGGAGTTCAGGAAGGCGCTCCAGGACAACAACGTGATTCTCATCAAGTGGAGAGATTTGCAGAAGCTCGTCCAGCCCTTACCCTGATGCGGCTTCTTCGTACAGCACTGACGCTATCACTCTGCGGCGCCGCTCAGCTCGGCGCGCAGAGCCGTGGGACGGTAGTCGTCGTGAATGCCAACGTGCTCCCGATGGACAGGGACACGGTTCTGGCAGGACAAACCGTTCTGATCAGCGACGGAATCATTCAACGGGTAGGCCCGAGCAGTCAGATCCGCATTCCGTCAGGCGCTACGCGCGTCGACGCCGGCGGGAAATACCTCATGCCCGGGCTGGCCGACGTGCACGTTCATATGGTCGGGCCGCGCGACTTCCAGGAAGACCTGCTCAAGATGTACGTGGTCCAGGGCGTGACGACGATCCTGAACATGCGTGGAACGCCGGATCACCTCGCACTGCGCGCCGACATTCGAGCGGGACGCGTGTTTGGCCCCAACATGTACACGGTCGGCCCATACGTGAACGCGCCGTTCTTCGTCACGCCCGACAGCGTCGAGCAGGAGGTCGTGGCGCAGAAACGCGCCGGCTACGACTTCATCAAGATGCACGGCGAGCTGTCGCGCGAAGCGTACGCCCGCCTGAACGCGGTGGGTAAGCGAGAGGGTATACGGATCATCGGCCACGCGCCGCGCACGCTCGGGATCGATGTCGTATTCGCCGAACACCAATACGCGCTCGCCCACGCCGAAGAATTCCTGTACGACACGACGGGCAGCTCGCGCGATGCGGATTTGCCGAGCTTCGAGGCGCGGATCCCGGAGCTTACGCGCAAGATGGCCGCGGCGGACATGTGGCTGATGACGACTCTCAGCGCCTTCCGGATCATCGGACTCATGGCGCAGGATCTCCCGGCAGTCCTCGCCCGTCCTGAAATGAAGTACCTCCCGGCTGCAGCTCGCGTCGGTTGGGGCCCGGCCAACAATCCCTACACCCAACGCTTCGGCCCTGACAAGGCGCCCGGGATTTTCGAGCGACACAGGCTGCTGAAAAAGCTCACGAAGTCTTTTGACAGCGCCGGAGTGAAGCTCCTCGTCGGCACGGACGCCTTCAACACCGGCGTCGTTCCGGGCTGGTCGACGCACGACGAATTGCAGGAGCTCGTCGATGCCGGCATCACGCCCTACCACGCGCTGCGCGCGGCAACCGTCAATGCGAGCGCGTTTCTCGGTGCGTCTCCATGTATCGGCGAGGTGCGTGTGGGTTGTGTGGCCGATCTCTTGTTGCTGGACGCAAATCCGCAGACCAGCATCGGCAACACCCGGCGAATAGCCGGTGTGATGCTCCGGGGGCGATGGCTATCGCGCCAGGAACTGGATCGACTCCTGGAGTCAATGGGCGGCTGATAATCCATCCGCGAGCGACGGTTCTTCGCCCCGCCACTTGCTTTCCACTCCGAGAATTTGGAGTGAAGAAAATCCACCGCGTTGACACCAGCGCTGTCGGCGCCGAATACGATGATGCTCAGGTAGGGGCGGCCCACCGGCTCGTCGGGACCTGCTACCACCAGAAAGGAGCTCATCGCCCGCTGGGCGCCACACCGCCTGTCGCCGCCGGCATCCGCCCCGGCCTGCAATCCGGCCATCAACAGATCCTCGAGATTGCGTTGGGCCGCCTGCGCTTTTCGGATCGCGGCCATGACCCGGTCGAGTACTGCCGGTCCCGGCAGCGTATTCCCTTGAACGAACACGTTCGGCGCTCTGCGATCTCCGTGGTAATCCGGAGTTCCGGCTCCCGTGTACTGAACGATGTCTCCCTGCAGTGTTGCCACAGCGTACTGCCGAATCGGAAGCTGCGGGTCGAATACGGGATTGCCGATTACCCGCCATATCGAATCCGCGCTCGCGCCCTGGTCCAGCAGCTTCATGCCTTGCTGGATCGCCGAGTCATTGCTGATTGCCTGCGCGATGATGACGCCTTTGCCGGGGCGCAGACCCATGATGCCGTAGACGTAACCAGTGCACGACGCGCCGGCCACGCCGATTCGGTGCGTCCTTGGATCGATTACGACGATCGACCAGGTGGCGGAGGCGGTACTCGGAACGAGCCCTGCGATCAGAATGGCGATCATGCTGCAACCAAGGGATGTCGGCATTTGTTTGAAGGGAGGGTGCGGAACTACCCGCGTGCACGCCGTGGTAATGAGATAGACATGCGCAGCGCGGATAAGGTTTGAGGAGCAGCCGCCGGTGAGTAGTTGCGGGGAATTGATTGGCTGAGCATCGGATTCGCGGGATCGGGCGCAGTGCAGCTGATCGCGCCGCCGTTGATCCTCCTGCTGCTGCTCCGGCAAGTGCGAGTGGTGACGATGGCGTTCAACGGCAATACCCGTCTACCGCTCGTCGCTGGCTGGGACAATCTGCTAGCGAACTGGTTCACGCGACTGCATCCGCGGTTCAGGACGCCGGTCAATTCCATTGTGTTCGTGAGCGCGATCATGATCGCACTCTCACTCGCCGGTCAGATCGGTGTCGGCGTGCAGGAAGCGTGTCAGCTGCTCGAGAACGCGGCGGGGATTCTTTACGCGTTCACTTACCTGGGGCTGTTTGCGATTCTGCTTTTCGGCGACGCGAAGTTTCAGCGGAAGCCGCCGCTTTGACTGCGGAGCGCGTCCGCGTCTGGATTCGTGATGGCGCTGCTTTACTCGACGCTTTCGGTGTTTCCGATTATCGAGGTGGCGAGTTGGCGGATATTCGCCCTGAAGATCATCACGGTGATCCTGGTTGCGAATGTTATTTGGGCTTGGGATTTACGTGGCCAGCAGTGCGAAGAAGGTCGATGGCCTGGCAGGGCAGTAGCTTCGGTCGGTTCGCCACCTCCCCGACTCCGATCGTGAAGCGGCAAGCCGCGCTTGCCTCATGGATGCTCCAAACGTCAGGCAGGGCAGCGAGTATGCCGGGGTTGGGGCCGTACGCTCGCTAGAATCAAAGCAGCTAACAGCCACCGCCCGAGAGTATTGAGCTCTCATAACGCTTGAGTTCGAGATTTCCCATTGCTAACCTGAATGGTCCCGGCGCGTAGAGGATTTATGGCAATAAGGGTGTTTAGAGGACCGACTATTCCTATGTGTAAACTTGCCGAGTATATGGTTTCGGCGAGTAGTGTGCGCAGACGTGCATTGGTAAAGCGCCAGATCAAGCAAACGCTGGAGGACGCGGACAAGCACCGCTGGTGGTATCAAGAGGCTCGTGCGGACATCCGCAAATTCTTCCGCGATCCGACCGCGACAAAAAGTCAGTTATCTGCTGCAAGTAATCGTCTTCGTGACTCCGCGGCGGTCGAACTCAAAGAGTCAACGCGTCGTTCACTGCTAGCGTCAGCTCGCGCGATCGAGGCATTTGCTCCGATCGCCGATTCCGTTAAAGCGAGAAGGTCGTAGCGTCGTTTGGAAAGAGAGACGACGCGCACATGCGCAGAGGGAACGTTAAGATAATCGTCGCGCCCGACATGCTCTTTCTCGAGCGGGGAAGCGAAGATGTTGTCGGCGCTCTAAAACTTCATGCGTCGCAAGAATTCAAGTTAAACCGCGAAGCGCTTCTTAATGCCGCCTCAATTCTTTTCACGTACCTTGAGGAGAACGGCGACCGGCCGACGCGCGGAAACTGCATAGTCGTCGACATCTTTACCCCGGATTTTGAACGCGCGCCTGCCGGGACCGGCAGACGCATGCGGGCCGTGTCAGCCGCCTGCGAAGAGATCGAGGGGTGGTGGAACGCTATGTACGAGTCCGTGCGGCAGAAGTTGAGGCGAACACTAGGAAGCGTGTCTAGACCTACACTCGGCAGGAGATTGCTCCGGCGAGCATGTCGGGTTTAGCGCCCACGCTCGACATACAGAACGATCTAACAGCGCTTATTGGGCACTACGCCCGGGACGCAGCGAACTCATACCTGTGAGCGAATCACACCGCTGCCAGCCGCGAGCCTGTATCCTCAGCGATTAATGCCCTGAGCCCAGCATTTCGCAAAACCCGTAATCGTGAATTCCACGGTGGCCGTACTGATAGGAAAGTGACCTAAGGATGATAGAAAATCGACATTGCCCTTGTCGTTCTTAGGGCGCACTTTCGGTTGCACCGTCTGCCCGCACGGCAGAGAAACGTAGACTGAGCGACCGAGGTAGTCATGACGCCGAATGATGTCTTCAGGATTCTACAAAAGATTGGAGCTGACGGGCTTCATCATGCAAATACTGTTACCACGAGTTGCAGCTTTCTTGAGAACGGCGCGCTGTTGTCACGTGGCTACATCGAGGCACACAGTCTCAAACAAACACCTCAAGCGTCGGATGCAATTGACAAGAAGTACGGAATCTGGAACGACGTGTTCGTAGATCATGTCGACATTCACCATCGCGGCGGCCGAAGCAAAGGCGCGAACCAGTACGGCCCAGTGTTGTTCATTTTTGCGTTGGATTTGCTACTTCAGCTCCCTCCGGGCACCAATGTACGGGTAACTAGATCAAACCCATGGAACTGGACCGACAACCAGAAAGGAGAGGATCGCTGGTACCTAACTCCCGAGTCGCTCGAGCAGGACATTCATCGTGGTGATTTCGATAAGATGTTGGTCATCACGACGCCGGACTCAAAAGTCGATTTCCCAAATCAGGAGGCAGACATTGCTCTCGATGACCCTAAACGAACATTGTCAAATGGCGATGACGCGTACATCGCCGCGGAAAAACGCTTGCGGGCAGCCGCCGCAAAAGGAGGAGTGCGAGTGACAATTGCGCCACATGTGTGTCAGGTAGGATGTAAATGCATCGCCAAATATGGTGCATTTGATCCCAGGTACTTTGACACCCGCTTTTCGTAATCCCGATGTATCTAAAGCGACGAAAAGCATCGACGGATCCACGCCTGCGTTCGTTGCTGCAGAAGGCTGTCCGCCGCGGTTTTTCCTCGATCGTCGAACGGGTTGTCCGATCGCTCGATGCTATTGGGGATTCCACGTGGCTCCGGTCACGCGCCGTGGTCATCACTTTTGAAGAGTGTTGGCTGCTAGGGAGCCGCCTAAGGCTTGACCGGAATGTCGCAAGCAAATTGGACATACTCGCGGCAGTAGCGCGGTCAACAAAACAGAAGGACGCTGCCGGGTTGGGCGCCCTCGCTCACGCTTTTCGCGAAGGCGACGGCTCCATGCTCGCTCTGGTGCCTGATCAACGTTCACTTCGTATTGTCGCCGAAGCCCTCGAACGTCCGGACGACTTTTTTCGGTGGGTTGCAAACGAGAGCCAATCTTACGATAGCGCCCGGGTCATTGCCGCCGCGCGTGCCTATCTACCCGTCGCCACCTGGGAATGGGACAAGGCATGCATACTTGCCGGCGCGCTGTGCGCGGCCCATTACGGCACTCGACCCGTTGACGTTGCAGGTCCAACACCTCAAGGCGACTTCCCGTATTGGGTCGCACTAGATAAGCACACCGATGAAGGAAAAGCAGTGTTGAGACAGGTCGCGCGTGAAATGAAGGTTGGTTATCGGCAACTGATCTGGACCAGCTTTTATTGCGAGAGCGCTCGTGTGAACGACCTTCTTATCTCGCCGTGGTTCGAAGCGGAACGTGAATGGCGGCTCGCGCGGGCTAAACTGTCTTATGAACAAGCCCAGAACCTATGGTCACGTGCCAAGGGGCTCGTTCGGGAACGGCTTGAGGTGAAAGCAACGGAGCTCAAGAGTTTCGTAGAGTCTGGCCACACAGAGTGGAGCATATGACTCACATCGCGGCGCGACCATTCCGTCCGCTCCTCGTCGATTGGGTGACAATGTCAGGGAGACGTGCGAAGCAATGCACGACAATCATCGGCCGCCGCCATGTTCATGTCTAGCAACACCGCAAGTTGTTTCTCCAAGGGAGTGAGGTCTGCTAGCTGAACAAAACTGACAATCAAGTCAGCTGGATCTGCCTGCGCATGATTATGGTCGCGAGGCTGGATCCAAATATGATCGGTGCGCAGATCTCGGTTCTGAACAACATAAATTTCTTCGCACCCGCCCAAGCGCGATTTGATAGAAATCTGCATTCCGGCAACCACCACCAGATTCCCAGTCAACGTAGCATTGAGAGCGTTGGATCGACCGGAACGGCGCACAATTAGCATTGGCGCCTTGAACGCCCGCATAGTCTGAGCAGCTATGACGACTCTGTCGGGATGGAAGCTAGAAGCATTGCCATCGAGATGCATAACGTGACCGATAATGGCTTCTAAGTGATGCGCTATTCGCTCGAGGCCCGCTTCGAGCGCTGAGCTACGAAGCGAACGCGCCTCAAGCTCGAGGCGTAGGTGAGTGTCACGGCGCCAGAAGCTCCGAATTCTTTTCATACCTTGCGCCAGAAAAGAACCCAAGCCGTTAGCTGCGACACTGCTCGCAACATCGCCCACGCCTAGCATCACACCGCGACCTTTAAAACTGGCAAGTCCACAGCATCCCCCACCCCGATTGTCTCATCACAAATTCCGCAAGGTCTCGGAGAGCCGAGCTCTACCCGTCTGACGACGCCGTCGACACCATCCATCACCTGGAACGTTCTTGTCGGGGCCGCTGGAAAATCCGGCAAGACTACTCTGATGAATTCGCTCACAGCAAGGCCGGCAAGCGTCGTGTTGTACGAGACAACGGCCGGCACCGGCTCTTCGATTCCTGAGGTGTACGGAGTCGGAGGCACCACGCCGAGACGCCCCAGCTCCTCGGTGAGGGTCTCGTGGTTCAGATAGCCGAGGCAGTCAAGACACGGATCGTTGGGGCCGAGAACCATAATGCGCCCGCCAATGCGGTGCACTCTGGAATCTCTGATCTGAACATTCACACCCACGTCTATCAGCGGGATGAAGTATTGCTTGGGGAAGCGCGTAAGGACCATTCTGCTGACCATCGTGTCCGTGCACGAGAAGATGACGTCGCAACTCGTGAGTTGCCGCGCGACGGGTGCGTGATAGACGTTGCCAACGATCGCCGTTATCTCGACAGACGGACTGATTGCAGAGCCCGCCCGCTTCATGACTTCGACTTTCGGAGTACCACGCCTTGCATCTTCGGCGGTCGCGCCGATCAATCGCGAGAGGTTGCTCTCTTCGACCACGTCATGGTCAACCAAGACAAAGTGGCGCACGCCAAGGTGAACGAGGTTGTGAAAAACTTGGCTTCCGATTCCGCCCAATCCAGTGATCCCGACACAAAGCTGTTCAAATAGCGCTTGCCCTGCGGCGGTGAACGCGAGCGCCTGGCGTGCGAATCTCTCGGGCGCAAGCGTGGAACGGCTACTCGTTGACGCGTGCGTCTTAATCCGATCGCCAACAACGGCAACCTTTTCCACATCGACGCTTCCATTGGAATTGGCGAGCCAAACTCTTGCCGCGAGTGAGCGCTTACCGAACACCATCGCGGCATGCGGACGGCCTGGCACGCGCTCCTGAAGTTTCGGCATCAGCGATCGCTCGCCGGCGTCGTCGATCGATGAAAACCACACATCCCGATCACTGAATGGATGGCTATGTGCGAGGATGATGCTCATGTCGTCCAATCGCGCGCGCTTGATAACCGGCGCGAGAAACTCGGGGTCGATCGTGAGGCCGCCGCCGCTTTTGTGAATGAAACCCTGATCAGGAATCTTGAAGAGTTCCGCTACGATGAGGATCAATCCCCCGTTTCTTTCGGCCTGATGCGCCAACATAAGCGCACCTTCCTCATCCGAGTGATTCGGCTGGCGCAAGTGCGCCTGCAGTTGGTCGAAGACCTCTGCACTGAAACGGATTTCGGTCACGTGCGGTGCTCGGCGAAGCGAACGAGCGCGAACTTTACTCGCTTCCATAGTTCATGTTCGTCATTCTCCCACTGAAGGCTTGGTTGCCAGCAGAAATGAGCATACGGAGTTCCGTCGATGACGTGGTCGCCCTTGCCAGCCGTCGGGGTTCTCCCATCGGCGAGCTTTAGATCGGCAGCGGTCTCGAATCCACTGGGCTTCGCCGTAGGATAGCCTGCCGGCAGGATCATGGTGATGGTTATTCGCTCGCGGTCCCAGCCGGAGGGCATGGGAAGGTCGGCAACTGTTAGAAGCGATGAGCCATCTGGCCTGGCGGTTAGCACGGCGGCGGGAAACGCATCTTTGAGGCGCCGCACCTGACGATCGAGCAGAGAGTCAGCCCCGACAACTCCGGGCGGCAAGTCATAGAAGCGGTCGCCGTTGTGGAGAGGAACGACATCCCCATCACCGATCAGCTGATCGGGCTCCTTTCCTGGGGACTCTTTGAAGAGTTTGTTGCCTGCCGGAATTGAAGCCAACGCTTTTAGTTGGAGGCCGGTCATGTCCGAGCTGGCAGCCTCATAGTGCGTTTTATTGATCTGGATTTTTACACTGTGTTCCTTCGCGGCTGTGGCCATTCCTCAAATCCTCATCGTAGGTAATGCAGCTAGTCGCAACATACCGATCCGGCTTAACCGCGGATCGGCTTATCTGCTGATTAGCGTATCAGCCGAGCGCGCAAAAGTCAATCCCTTCACCAGAGCTCCTATTTTGGGTATCCGTCGAAAATCGACGTGTGGAGCGACGCCGTGAGCACGTTCAGCTTCAGAAGTCGGACGCGAGCAGCGTCCGCAGAGACACCAAATTGCTCAGTGACGCGTGAGATGAGACGCACTCCTATCTCAGTACTAGCCTCAATATCGCTCAGCAGGTCGTGCTCGCGTCGGAAACCAACTACGACTTGGGTTACAACCGAGCGTGGCATCAAGAAGGCCCCACATGCGTAACCGGCCTGCCACTCCATCCAGTCTCGCTCACTGCTGTCGATGATAGTCTCGCGTCGGCACTGCTGGCTCGGATCGGCGGCGGTCTTAACCTTTGCGGTTCCTCGCGAAACCTGAAACAAGTCCCTATTGTCTGCGGCGAGCTGAAACAAGAAATCGTGGAATTTGACGTGACCCAATTCGTGCGTAATAGTCGTCCTCAAACGGTTTTCTTGCCGTTGAGACGATGCCAGGTCTTTCGAAATACGGACGCGCGGTGGGTTGGGCGGTGAGAAGTCAGTTACGCCTTCCACGTTACTTCCGAGTTCAGACAAATCGGCATAAAGGTCCAAGTCGCTCACGTTTTGTTCGAGCAGTCTGAGCAGATCGTCTGTCGACACTGGCCAGCGGACACCACCGCGACTTTGGAGAAATCCTATGACGATCCGTTCGCACTCTGCATCGATCTCAGCCGATTCGTAAAACGGCCGTTCTGCGAAACGATGAGTATTGTCGCGAATCATCCGCATTTGCTACCGCCGATCGTCGAGTTTCTTTCGGAACAGTGAGTAAGCAAGGTCGACTGTTTCTTCATTAACGCTGAGGGCTTTAAGGTCCTTCGGAAGCATCCCCGCCAAGAAGTTCAAATAGTCCTCGCTGACTTTAAGCGCGCGACTCAACCCTCTTAGAACCTCTGAAGAAGGTGTGCGTCTATCGTGTTCAATGTCGTTCAGGTACTGGGGAGAGATTGGCTCACCGTCCTCTTTCTTAACCCTTTCAGCCACCTCGCGCAGGCTAAAGTCGTTTTTTTTGCGGGCCTCCGCTAAAACCGAACCTAGAGTTTTTGAGGGCATCTATTTAGGCAGTTCTCGATTAATTAATCGCTTATCAGCAGATCAGCGTAGCAACCAAGATGCCATGTTGTCAAGAGATTGATAGGAAATCGGCGGTGCGGTGATATGAAACTGACATTTACGGTCAGTTCCACTTCACGAATCTTTCTGTTTAATCAGAGGGCATGCGGGCCTACCCTTGGAAGGCTGCTTTCTGCCACACGAGTCAGTGACAACCCAGACGCGGGGTACGACGTAATGACATTACGGCGGGACGATCCGTGTATTTGTAGCGACGGGCTACGAGGCCGATCATCCGGAGAGTGGGCGAGAACTAAGCTTCAATTCATCAATGACTACGTTCCGCCCGCACTGGCGATAACGCGAAGGATGAGAAGACGCTGGTTCCTCGATCTATTTGCCGGACCAGGAAGAAATCGAGACAGACATCGGACGCCGGGTGAGTTCGATGGGTCTCCACTTCGTGCTCTTGAGTTAGTTGGAACTGACCGGGCCCGGACGGCTTTCACCGATGCGGTTTTCGTTAACAGGGACGTCCGTGACCATGAAGCCTTACGCGCACGTGTTGAAAGGCTCGTTGGAGAGGGACGAAGTCAAATCCCGATGGACCGGATAAGGCTCATTCATGCGGACGCAAATGCGATGCTACCCGGTCTAATGACGACGATTGGACGATTCGATTACGTAGTTGCGTTTGCCGATATAACAGCGCCCAGTCAGTTACCTCTCAGCTCTGTGCGCGAATTGAGACGGCAAGGACACAAAAGTGTGGACTTCTATGCGCTCTTTCCTTTGGAAATGGCGCTAATACGGCAATTAAGTTTCAGCGACGAAATGATGGAGCGGTACGCTCCATCCATCACCGCTTTCTTCGATGGTGATGAGTGGCGAGAGATTCGCCAACGACGCCGAACGTCCGCGGAAACGCCTCAGTTAAAGGCCGAGTTAGTGGAGCTATACTTAGGAAAATTGCGGTCGATCTGGCATTTCGCGGGCGAGCAAGAGCGCGTGGGCCGCAGCGAACGGCAGCGCCTTTACAGAATGTTTTTTGCAACCGACCATCCGCTCGCTCAGCGGCTCGCAGACTGGCAAAAAGGCGCTCGCCAGCAAGGGCTTTTCGACTAAGCAACCACAGCGACACCACTCCGAGGACTATCCTCCATTCCTAGCTGTTGCGGATACTCCTCGTAGGTTTGGCCGTCCAGTTCGCGTCCACCCGACTTGGATGTTCGGCCACCCCACTGCTTCCAGAAGAACGCGGCGTTGTTTCGCCGCGCATTATCTCTCAACTCGAGGGCCCATTGCTCCTCGCATTCGCGCGCACCAGAGCCCGATTCGCCTCCGCCAATCACCCAGTGAATGCCATCGAGATTCAGAAATGCTAGTGAACCCAAGAGGGGCTCCGCAGAGATAAAGCGTACATGACACTGGATCTTTCGAAGAGAATCGGCCCTGTGTGCAACGGCCATATTCTCAATTGACGTCCCAACCCAGATGTTCGGACCGAAATGCAGTTTGCTCCCTAGCCTCAGAGCCCGTTCGGGCCGCTTCGTTAGCACTTGGAACTGATGCTGGGGGCAGTCGTTCATTACTTCAAAAACTTGTTGTATCTGACTCAGCGAGAAGTGCGCGTGAAAAACATCACTCATCGAGTTTACAAATACGCGTTTCGGCGCGCGCCAGCTGTACGGTTTTTCAAGTCTTTCCGGCCAGAAGCGCGGAGCGAAGGCGTCTCGTCGGTTGGCTTCAGTATCCTTCACGGGAAGTTTGCGAAGGTAAACGTCTCGCACAGACGTCTTGGTGCGAGCGAGTGTTAGCGCGTAACAATTATCGCAACCTGCGGAGATCTGTGTGCAGCCCGTCATCGGATTCCAGGTTTCGTCGGTCCATTCAATTGCAGTGCTCATAGAAACCTCAATTACCGAAGATATACCGAAGCTAGCGGATTTCGCTCTTGCATGCAACGATGATTTTATCGTAGAGCAGCGTGCACGCTAGGTTCTGACAACGGGATAGAGGCAATTGCAAAGTCCGACGATGAGGCCGCGTAGTGAGATGGGATGATCCGGAACTTGATCGCGTCTGGAATCAAAACTCGATTCCTGTAATCGCGCGAGGAACGAGCGCGGCACCGCTGTTGATTAAACTGCCTTATCGGGAAGACAATAAGTTTTGGTTGCGAAACAACCAGCGCTCCAGACCTGAGTGGTTTCCCGAATTAAAGGCGTGGCGCGTGCCAAGAAAATGGTTTGAGGATCTTCTTCGCCGCGCTCTTGATCGATTTGGGAACGCGTATGTCATCCAACCATTCCGAGAGTCAGAGAAATGCGCTCCAGCGTGCTGGGATGCGGTCGGCGCAACCTGTGAGTGTTCTTGTATGGGTGAGCATCACGGGTCCGGCAACCCTTTTGGGAGATGGCACATAGTCTCCGAGACATTTGCAATCCGTTGGGGACCTCGGAAATTTTCTTGCCGCCTGCTCAAGCCAGTTCATGCTCAGGTAAGTTCGCGCAAATTCGGGTCGCCTTAGGACGGACATCTGCCCCACCGAGCCATTTTCGCCAGTCACCGAAGCTAAGGAGACATCTTTTGAAGTATTTATCCATCTTCCGTGTCACGAGCGCGGCATTCATGATAGGTGGCTCCGCGTTCGGGCAATCGCCACGCCACACCATCACCCACGAAGACGTCTGGATCATGAAGCGCGTGGGCGCGCCAGTCGTAAGCCCCGACGGCAAGTGGACAGTCCTCTCCGTCACCGAACCATCATACGACGAGTCGAAAACCGTCAGCGACCTCTGGATCGTTCCCACCAACGGCAGCGCGGCGCCGAGGAAGCTCACTAACACCAAAGGCGGCGAGAGCGGCGTCGAGTGGAGTCCGGACGGACGCAGGATCGCGTTCTCGGCACGGCGCGAAGATGATTCGACGTCGCAGATCTACGTCATGAACATCGCCGAGGGCGGCGAGGCGGCGCGCGTCACCAGTGTCTCGACCGGCGCGTCGTCGCCGCACTGGCGACCCGACGGACGCGCGATCCTCTTCAGCACCATGACCTATCCGGGCGCGCTCACCGACTCGGCGAATCGCGCGGCGGCGATCGAACGAAAGGGACACAAGTACGTCGCGCGGGTGTTCGAGAGCTCGCCCATCAGACTCTGGGATCACTGGCTCGACGAGCGCAGAGCGAGTCTGTGGATCCAGCCGCTCGATCCGAGCGGGCCGGCGCGCGACATCCTCGCCGGCACTCAGCTCGTCAAGAATCCCGGCTTCGGCGGACAGCTCGGCAGTGCGGGAGAGTCCATCGCAGCGACGTGGATGCACGATGGCAACGCCATCGTCTTCGCGGCGACGACGAATCGGAACGCGTGGACATACGGCGATGTCCTGACGGCGCTCTACACCGTGCCGGCGAGCGGCGGCGAGCCGCGCAAGATGACCACCGATAATTCAGACTACGGCTCCCCGAAGATCAGTCCCGATGGCGAGTCGCTCTACGCATTGATGCAGCCGACGGACAGCAAGACCTTCCACAATTCGCGTCTCGTGATGTGGCGGCGCGGAGGGATGGAGAGCACTCCGAAGATCATCGCCGGCGGTCCCGATCTCTCAGTCGGCGATTTCGAGATCACCCCCGACAACAAGACCGTTCTCTTCACCGCCGAGAACCAGGGGTTCGTGACGCTGTACCGCGTGCCGGCGAATGGCGGCGAGACACGCGAAGTCGGCGCGACGCACGCCGGCGCCCTCGGCGGGCTAAGCGTCGGTGGGACGACCAACCCTATAGTAGTGGCGAGCTGGCAGAGCGCGGTGCACCCGGCCGAGGTCGGACGGATCGATCTCAACACCGGCAAATGGACGGCGCTCACGCACTTCACCGACGATCGCGTCGCACAAATCAACTTCCAGCCGCTGCGCGAATTCTGGTTCACCAACAGTCGCGGCGAAAAGATTCACAGCTTCATGGCGCTGCCGCCCAACTTCGACTCGACGAAGAAGTATCCGCTGTTCGTGCTGATCCACGGCGGCGCCGCCAACATGTGGACCGACAACTTTGGCCTGCGCTGGAATCCGCACCTCCTCGGCGCGCCCGGCTACGTCGTCTTGATGACTGACTACAGGGGATCGACCGGCTACGGCGAGAAATTCTCGCAGGACATCCAGTTCGATCCGCTTAGAGGGCCGGCGAACGATCTCAACGAAGCAGCCGACGCGGCGATCAAACAGTATCCGTTCATCGACGCGTCGAAGCAGGTCGCGGGCGGCGCGTCGTACGGTGGGCATCTGACGAACTGGCTGGCGGTGACGACGACTCGCTACCGCGCGCTGGTCAGTCACGCTGGCGAATGGGATCTCGAGACGCAGTGGGCGACGAGCGATTACAACTACGATCGCGAGCGCAACATCGGCGGTCCGCCGTGGGACACGGTCTCACTGTGGCGCGCGCAATCGCCGATGCGACTGGCGGCGAATCTCAGGACGCCCGTGCTCGTTTCGGTTGGCGAGCGCGACTTTCGCGTGCCGATGAACAACGCCCTGGAATTCTGGACCGCGCTGCAGCGGCAGAAGGTGCCGAGCAAGCTGATCATCTGGCCGAACGCGAATCACTGGATCATGAATCCGGAGGACAGCCGGTTCTTCTATAGCCAGGTACACGACTGGTTCGAGCGGTGGCTCAATGGGCCGTCGCCGACGGGAATGAGCGGCGCATAGTGTATAAGTTCGACGCCACACATGGAGTGCTCCGTGGCCAATGATTACTAGCGGCAAGCGTGTCGTTGTGCGCCGCGAATGAACCGCTCTCTCTATTCGTTTCCCCTTGGCCACCCGTCTGGGAGGGGCTGGGCTATTCGAAAGTTGACTGGTTCTCGCCTTGCCTCAACCCGTAGTAAATGCCCAGCCACAATTCCCAAATGAGACGTTAGCCCATGAACGCGGTGCGTATATCTTGCCGTTATTAGCCGTGTCCGTTTTTTGCCAAAAAAACCTGGTCGGTTTGACCAGGTTTTTTGTAAACGGCGAATTGGCTATGCTACCGCTTACCAGTGCGATCGCCCGCCGTTAACTGTCTCTCCGTCACCCCTAGACCAAGACCGCCGGCGACACCAAGCCAAATGGCAAAGGCCAACCCATGCCAGATATCTGTCAGACTGCTAGGAAGAACCAATACGAACGCGGCGACAAGGCATGCGAATATCCACGCACCATAGTGGTAAACCAAGCCCCGTGCACGAAATGATCTAGTGAAGAATAAGACGAACGATATGACTGCACCCGCGACACCCCCTATTAATCCCTGCGTAAGAAGCTCGCGAAGATTGATCGACGTGTGCTCGCCTAAGCTTGACCAAACACTACCAAAGACGAGCGTTGCAATTCCGAGGGCCGCTCCGGATGACACCGACCGCCAAAGGCCGGTCCCGCGAGTAAGTAGGTAGTCCATGAAGATGCCTATTGCGTTAGGCCAAAACAAGAGTTGATTGCTTCCCCTATGTGGATACCGACACCTAGCCAGGGAGCGTTACGCGCCGCCGTGTAGAATATAGACCACTTGGTACCCGCCAATGGGTTCGGACTACTTGGCTCAGAAGCCTTTAGAGCGGATAAAGCCGGTAGATACATCCCATTGGCCGCGAAGCGCCCAAGGTAGTTCTCGTCGAGCCAAAGTGCTTCGGATGTAGCGAGCTTTGCGAAACCACCTATGAAACGATAGGCGCCCACTTGCAGAATGCTGCCGGCCGCTGCCCAACCAACTTGGCGAATATCAGCATAACACATACTACGGTTGATAGGCGCTCGTGCAACGCGCTGGGCGTTAGCCGTCTGGGTACCGCCAGACCCATAGGCCGGGCCCGGATTCGGCGCTGCCGGGATGGGATTCGAGTTCGTAGCTCCCGGATACGACGGCGACGGGAAACACACCCAGCTTCCATTCGTGGTTGTGACAGTTGGCCCGGCTCCGCTGACCGTGATTGTTGAATGGACCACCCAGCGGCAGTCTCCCAGCCCAGATGGGTCACGACTATTGATCGGATCGTTACCGCCGAAAGCATACAGGTTGTCGCCTCCTGCAAATCCCGCCGGGTCTTCGCTCAAGAAACGGCCGGACTCAGGATCGTACCAGCGATTTCTCATGTAGTACAGTCCCGTGTTTGCACCATTCCAGAACAGACCTTTCCAATACAGGGATTGATCCGTCGGGATATTGCTCGTTACGGCTCCCCAAGCGTCATAGCTGTTGTTCTGGCGCAAGGAGCCCGACTCGACTGACCCAATGACATTACCGGCTTCATCGACATCGACGAACGCCATAGCCGGAGGCCATGTCGGCCCATGTTCGTATGCGATTGGATGGTCGAGCGCACCGGGGAGGTAGCCGTAATCGACCCCTCGCTGACCGGCTGTATCCAGCTGCGCGAGCAGATTCTCGCCATCCCATAGCAGGTAGCGTTGCACCTGCAGCGGATAACTTGAGCCCTCCTTGACCCGAACCGGCTTATTGAACGCGTTGTATTCGAACTGCGTCCGGTAACCGTTGTTCACGACGCTGTCCAACTGGTTCAACGCGTTCCAGTAATAGTAGATGTCGTAGACGCCGACCTTGTTCTTGTGAATCAGATTGCCGTCGGCGTCATAGGTGTAGCTTGCGCCATTGAATGACGCATAGCGGTTACCAGTTGTAGGAACACCCATGTCGCGCCTGTTACCCATCGAGTCGTAGGCAAAGGTTTGGCTCGAGACCAGCGTGGGACAGCTGTAGTTATACCCCGACGTTGAGTCGGACGAAACAAGGCTGCAACCCGAGCGGGTTTCCTCGCTGGTTAGCTGTCCCAGAGCGTCGTAGCCGAACACCAGTTGCGTAGCGGCCGGGCTACCGACCATGATCTGGTCGATACGATTATCAAGATCGTAGTGGTAACTCCTATTGAGGCTTGAGCCGGCTCCGAACGTCCAACCGACGGAATTGGTCATGTGCGTGGACAACGCCGTACTAGTGCGGCTCAACCCCGATATGGGATAATTCGTCATTCCACCCGTGACATCCGCATCGTGTCCAAAGAGTATTGATGAGTTGCCTAACCGGAAGTACCACAGGAGGCCGTCGGGCGCATAGCCCGTCACACGAGGATCAAACATCGTATTCGTGTTGCTTCTGATGTCGAGAGAATCCACACCTCCGATCTGCCTCGGGAAACCGTGAAAGACTTTATATCGCTTGAGACCAATCAGAGTTATCACGGAGTCCGTGGCTGAAGTGACTTTGTCACCGGGATTGTGATAGATCGAATCGGTTTCGATCGCATTCCACGCAACCATGTCGTGACCGTTGCTCTTGTAGCTATAATTAGTCGCGTTCAGACCTGGCCCAGTACGCGACGTGACGCGTCCAAGCGAATCTCGCGTCACCGACACGATCTGATTCCGTCGATTCGTCGTGCTGGTTACGGCACCGCTCGGATCGTACCTGGTCGTGCTACACAACGAAAAGGCATCACATTGGCGCGTCGGCCAGCCGAGAGCGTTGAAGTCGGCGTGGTAATGATTACCATTGACATCGTACACGTCTGTCTGAAAAAGCTGATCATAGCTGAAAGTAAGCTTGCGCGTAAATGCGGAATCGCTCGTCGCGCGGTTCATTATGTCGTAGACAACGACCTCGGCGGCTCCCACCGGCGGCGTGACGATCGAATCCCGACCGAACCCGTCGAAGACTCTCGTGACAGTTCGATTGCCTGGAGCGGTTTCACTTCTGACATTGCCGAAGTTCGTATCATACAGGTACGTGACCTGATGATGCATTTGATCGGCTATTGTCGCCGGCAGGCCCGTCACGTTGTCGTACGTTAGCAACGTCCGCTGCACCGGCGTGCCATTGCGAGTGATGGTGTCGACCTTATTGCTCGCGTTGTAATGGTAGGTGATCGAAGAATTGCTGCCGGGCCCCGTGACCGTCGTGAGAAGAAAGCCTGTATAAGTGAACTTCACCGAATCCTGTCCGGCGAGGTGAGTCTTCGTCACTCTCCCCTGTGAATCATAGACAAGGGTGTCAGTGCCGGTCTCGGGATGTGTGATTCGTATCGGCAGAACGCCAGATCGCACAATCGTCGTATGTTGGTTGTACGGTGACGTGATATCCAAGGCCTGGCCGTACTTGTTGACCGTGAATGTAGTTATGCGCCGCGCAGCGTCGACGATTGCACCAGCTAACCCGCTTTGATATGGCGTCAAATTGATGACTGGTGACGTTAGCGTTGTAGACCCGCCACCGGCGTCTACGGGTATTTGCGGAAGCGTGATGCTGACAAGCTTCCATGAGTTTGCATCATAACCGAGTGTGGTCACCGAACCCCGTCGATCCGTAATCGTCGAGAGACGGCCGGAGGCGTCATAACCGTACCCTGTTGATACGCCGTCCGGATCCTGCGCGCTTATTAACCTTCGATTGGCATCGACGACGAACCATGTATTACG
>Ga0070683_100001308_pt1 | contig 18987 bp, 8 predicted proteins | sample KBSC713LmetaG_FD_64662 | JGI IMG/M metagenome (GOLD analysis project Ga0070683, IMG submission 64662) | Corn rhizosphere microbial communities from Kellogg Biological Station, Michigan, USA - KBS C7.1-3L metaG | ecosystem: Host-associated > Plants > Roots > Rhizosphere ... | reverse complement strand
AAGATCCGTTGCGCTTCGTAGAGGCGGCGGAACATCGCTGCAACCGTCTTGCCCGCGATCTCGGCGGCTTCGCGGCCGGTCAGGCCCTCGATCTCGAACAGCACGAACGCGAGGCGCTGGTCAGGATGCATGCGATTGAGCGCGTCCTGCGCCATCTCCTGCACGCGACGGTCGCTCGTGAATAGGGGCGGTGCGATCTCCTCGGCCGGCTGGCTCTTCAGCACGCTGGCCAGCGCCGCGGCGATCCGGCGGCGGCGGCGCAGGCGACGGGCTTCGGTCACGCACAGGCGGTAGACCCAGGTCTTGAGCTGGGCGTCGCCGCGGAAGGAGCTCACGTAGCGAAAGAACTGGGTGAAGACCTCCTGGGTGGCGTCCTCGAGGTCGTGCGGCCGCACGCCGAGCTTGCGCAAGAACGACGAGACGACCGGGTAGTAGTGCCGGTGCAGCTCGCGCGCGGCCGCGTGGTTGCCCGCCACCGCGGCGCGAACGAGCTCGCCCTCGGCGCCGCGCGGATCCGCCTCGCCCGATGTCTCGGCCGCTGCATCGAAGTCGGGGCTCGACGATCCGAGCGACATCATCCTCCGGCTATCTTTGAGTCTCGCGAGGCACGATTTTCAGGGAGAGGTCATCAAATCCAGGCCGGCACCGAACAAAAGCCGCGCCCGAGGGGACGGAAAGGGTTCCGTGCCGACGCCCGCGATTTCGAACCGTCCGGCCCAGGCGCCCGGCGCGTAGTCGGCCGCCGCGACGAACGACAGCGCCGCGCGCGACCCGAGGAGGATCCGAAGCTCGCCGCGCGCGCCGATTCCGAATGCCGCGCGCACGTTTTCCTGGCCTTCCGGCACATTCATCGTCCGCATCCAATCGATTCCAAGCGCCAGCTCCGGCCCGACCAGCAGCTCGACCGGACCGCCCCCGCCCAGGCGGAGCGCGGCCCAGGCGTGAAACAGACTGCTGCGGAGAAAACCCGTCCCCTGGTCGGGCTGCAGGTCGATGACGCGCGCCTGCTCGCTCGTCATCCAGACGCCATCGATTCCGATCGCCCACGGCTCCCGTCCGCTGTACGAAAGGTCCACCGCCACGGCCGGACTGGACCGCTCGACGGTCCACGAGGCGAGCAACCCGGCCGCGAACCGTCCTGACGGTGCCGCGCGGGCAGGCGATCCGTCGCGCTCCATCGGGAGGGTGCGCGTCTCCTGCACGGCGGCCGACGCAACGTCTTCATTCATCGACTCGCTTGGATGCCGGAAGTACGTCTCCAGTACCATCGCGACCGCCTGCGCGAGCGCGACGCACGATGCGCCCGAGCGGGGCAGCTCGCGCCGGAGGCGTAATCGCCCTTTCGGATCGCGCAGCTCGAGGCGAACGACGTCCTCGGACTCGCGCTGCGGCCGGTGCACGAGATCGTACGAGGCGAGCCAATCCCCCTCGCCCTCGATGCTCAGGCGATCGGATACGGCCCGGCGCACCTCGGCGATGTCCGGACAGAGCGCCGCCGGCGTGCGGGTCTCGACGCGGAGGCCCGCCCCAGCGCCGGCGGCTGCCGCCATGAGCGCGGCGCCCGCCATCGTCTCGCCGATCACGCTGTCGACCCCGAGGCCTGCATCGCGGCGGTTCCTATAGCACCGCCGCCTCGCTCCGCCAGATCGAGGCCAGCTGTCGAACATCCCGGAAGGAACACACTGCGACCGCCGTCGCGTGGTCGATGGGCGGGAGGCGAATGCCGGCGGCGCCGCCTCCCGCTGTCGGATTCACGATCGCGTTGCGATCAAAACATCAGGTTCCCCTGCCCGAGCTGGAACGTGATGTTCGATCCGATCGCGTCGCGGGCGTTCTCGACGCGCGAGATGGCGTTCGACAGCGGCCCCTGGCGTTGCACGGAGTTGGCCGCGGCGATCGCATTGGAGATCTCCTGGGTCGCCAGGCCGATGCGATCGACGCTGACCGGATAGAACGGCTGCGGCGTATTGGAGCTGGTGAGCACCGTCAGCGCGTCGTTGAGCTCCTCCTGGGCCAGGAAGATGAGGAACTTCTGGACGTCGGCGTGTCCGTCGTGGAACGTGTTCAGGATCGTCTGCGCAGCCCGCAGCCGCTGCTTGGCCATGTCGAGGTTGAGCGCGACGTTGAGCGCGCGTAGGAAACGCCCGATGTTGGTGATGTCGTCGCCGGTGATGACGACCGGCTGGCCGTTGAATCGAGCGTTGAGCTCCGCGGCCGCCGGCGAGCTGAGGAAGAAGTTCGGCGAGGCGTAGAACGCGACCGTCGACTCGATGCTGCCGCCGCCGCCGAAGGCGTGGGTGTGGAACGAGGGCAGCGTGTCGGCGGCCTCGATGACCGGCGGCGCGCTGAAAGTGCCGTTGCCGAAACCGTTGTTGATGTCGGGGTCAGGACCGTTGACGTCCAGCGTGGGGAAGTTGGGGACGGCGAGCCCCTTGCCACCGAACCCGGCGTCGAACAGGAACGCCCCGGCGAAGAACCCGAAGTCCGGGAACGTCGGCGCCAGCCGCGTCTGGGTGTCGAAGTTCCGGTTCTTGTTCGTGAGGTCGAAGTTGCCGCCGCCGTTGAAGTGGCAGACGTTGCAACGGCCCCGCAATGGATCGAGGTACGCGTTGCGCCCCTCCTGCGCCAACGCATCGGACATGTTGACCTGGGACAGGTTCGGGTCGTTGAGGCGGCCGAGGTTGCGCTGGAAGACATCGACCGCGTCGAGCTCGCCGGCGATGGCGAGGCGGAAGTCGGTCCCCACCACGCGTGCGAGGTGCTTCGGGTAGTGCTGGATGATGGCGGTGTTGAGGAAGTCGTGTAGCGCGCCGCCGTCGCCGCCCCAGCCTGTGCGGTCGAGCGGCGGGGTGGTGGTGTGGGGATCGGCGGGGTCGACGGTGATGCTCGTCGCCAGCGACAGGAGGTGCGGCACGCTGCGGATCACGAACTTGTGGGTCGGATCCGCGAACGGCGGGCCGTTGTCATCGACGTTCTCGAGGATGCCGCCGCGCTGAAGCGAGGCCGGCATCTCCAGACCGGCGAGGTCCGGGTTGTTCCTGAAGACGAACAGCGGGTCGTCGCTGGGCAGTGCGTTCACGAAGTTGTCGTCGATCGTGAGGTTGTTCTGCGGCGGGTGGCAAGTGCCGCAGGTCCGACCGTTGCCGTCGAAGGTCTCACGGAAAAAGATGTCGGCGCCGACGCAGACCTGCTGGCTCACGAGGCCGGTCAGGACGCGGGCATCCTGCGCGCAGGTGTTCATGCGCTGTTGCAACTTGTCCTGCGGGGTCAGCGCCGAGCGCTGGACCTCAACGGGGCCTGGCGCGGACTCCGGCGCGGAGCACGCTGCGACGAACGCGGATGTGATTGAGAAGCAAGCAACGGACAAAAACCGTACGGACAACGAGTGGGACGTGAACATTGGCACTCTCCTTCCTGTTCCGGCTTGCTTAGAGTCCCGCCGGCGCGAGTTTTTTTCGGCGCGCGTCGGACCGGCGATCAGAATGGTGGACCGGACGTCGAGTTTGATCTCGCCCCTCTTGAGCGCGGGAACCAGCGTGGGCAGGACTTCGGCGCGATCCTGCTGAGCGAGTTGCGAGCACTTCCTTCGCGAAGCACGAAATCCATGTGAGCGAATTTTCGCTGCGTGCGTCGGCGAAAAAACTGCCAGGTCGGCCCGGCGCGACGAGCCGACATGACCCCCGCTTGCACGCGGAGCGGCAGATTTCTGAGGGCTGCGACCGATTGCTCTTGAGCGATTCGAGGCGAACGATCTAGCTCGACGCGCCCTAACACCCTTTCCGGTGCTCGCCCTCCACCCACTTTTCCCCTACTTGGCCGTGATGGGGCGTGGCGCTCCGTGACCCCGTGTGGCAGTTGGGCCGCCACGGCGCAAGTTCGGCTCGGACGTCAGCAGGGCTCGGTGCCGCAGCACATCGGGCACTCGCCGATGACCACGCAACTGCCGTCGCATGCGATGTGCCCATGTAGCGCGGCGGAGCACTGGCAAGAAATCGTCGAGCACTGCTGGCCGTAGTTGGCCGGCTGCGCCGGGCTGCACGACCCGTCGCACTGCACCTTGCCGCCGCAGCTGTTGCAGCTGGTTCCGAGGTTCGCCGGCGCCGTGGCGCTGCAGTTACCGCTGCACTGAATCGTTCCGCAGCCGCCCGCGCAGCTCTGACCGAGGTTGCCCGGCGTCGCGACCGTACAGGTGCCGTCGCACTTGATCGTCCCGCCGCACATGCCGCACGCCTGCCCGTAGTTGCTCGGTGTGACGATGCTGCAAGTGTTGCTGCAGTTGATCGTGCCGCCGCACGTGCCGCACGACATGCCGAGATTCGCCGGCGCCTGATTCGGGCACGACCCGTCGCACTGGCGGGTGGCGCCACAGGGGCCGCACATCGAGCCGAGGTCCGAGGGATCGGTGACGCTGCAGGTGCCGTTGCACTGGATGTGGCCGCCGCAGTTGCCACAGGCAGCCATGTAGTTAGGCGCGCACGAAGACGAACCGCCCGTGCCGGTCGTGCCGCCATTGCTCCCGCCGCGCCCGCCGACGGTGCCGCCCGTGCCGGCGCTGCCGCCGCTGCCGCCCCTCGCGCCCGCGTTCCCCGCCGCGCCGCCGGCGCCGCCGCCGCTGCCGCCCCTGCCGCCGACGGCCCCGCCCGTGCCGCCCGCGGGGCCTGTGCCGCCCACACCGCCCACACCGCCTTTCCCGCCCGCGCCACCGCCCGCACCGCCCGTGCCGCTGCCGGCGGCTCCGGTGCTGATGGTGCCGCCGCCGCCATCAACGGGCCCGCCGGTTCCGGACCCCGCATCCGCCGCGCCCGTGCCGCCGACGGACCCTCCGGCCCCACTCGTGCCGCCCCGTCCGCCCCCGACGACGCCGCCGGTTCCATGCCCTCCGACCGTCCCACCCGAACCGCCCGATCCGCCCACCGACCCGTCGATCTCCTCGTCCCGGCGCCCCAGGCATCCCGCTACGGCGAGCGCGAGCAAAGCGATCGTGCAGCGCCTGAGCATCCGGTTCGTCTTCTTCGTCGTCATCATCTTCACCTCAGAACGACAGCGTGCAGCCCGCGCCGACACCAGCGCGCGTCACCTCCGGGCGGCAGGTCAGCGCCTGCACGCGATCCGGCTTGGCGTCGCTGCCGGCCATCACGTAGAGCACGGCCGATCCGGCCGCGAGGATCCCGCCGGCCACGAAGCCCACAACCGCGATCGTCTGATCGCGGTCGGCCGCTTTTCGGAGCTCGTCGCAGCGCGCGCCCCCCGCGTCGGGGACGATTCGCTCGTTGCAGCGCCCATCTATTGGTGAGTTTTCGGCGTTCCTCACGGCATTGAAGTCGGCGTTGTTGGAGCGGCTCAGGAGCTGGAAGGTCACACCGGCGCCGAGTGCGAGCAGGGCGCCGCCTGCTGTCCCCAGCGCCGCCAATCGCATCCTTCGCGCGCCCGACGCGTCGGTGTTCTGGGGAGCCGAGGACGGCGCGCTGGTCAGGCTCGCCGCCGGAGCGGGCGCTGCGACTGGCGGAGCGGGAGGCAGCGCTGTCGGCCTCGGCGGCGGCGCAGCGGACTGCACCGCGATGGGGGCGGGCGGCGGCCGGGTCGCCGTCGCCTTCGCAGCGGGCGCGGCCGCGGCGGAACGTAACCGCACCACGATCGGGATGCTCTGGCCGGCGAGCACCGAGACGGTCGACGTCTGCGGCGTCACGCCGGGCTTCTCGAAGGTGATCTCGTGCTTGCCCGGTTCCACGGCAAGCGGGCGCGACAACGGCGTCTGCGCGACCTGCTGTCCGTCGATTGCGATCGACGTGCCGTCCTCGGCCGACGTCGGCTCGATGAAACCGACCTTCTGGCGAAGCGCATCGCGCTTCCGTTCAGCCGTCGCGCGGCTGGCCTGCGGCGCGTATGGAGCTTGATCCAGGAAGCCCTCGAAGCTGCGCACCGCCTCCGCGTTACGGCCGAGACCCAGGTTGGCTTCCCCCAGATTGAAGAGGATCTTCGGGCTGGGGACCAGCTTGTAGGCGCGTTCGAAGCGCTCCCGGGCGCCGGCGAAATCGTTCTTTTCGAGCAGCTTGAGCCCTTGATTGAGCAGCGACTTCGCCTCGGCGCGCTCGGCCTCCGTCTCGGCCGCGGCGTGGCCCGCGAGCATCAGCAGGCCGGCGATCACCACGATCGCGCCGGCGGCGGCGCGCTTGCGATCGCTGCGGTGGATCATCGCCATCGGCGGATCACAGGTCATTGAAGCCACGGAAATCCCCGGACCGATGCTTGCTGGTTCCCGCGCGCTTGTTCTTCGTCTTGGCCTTGGTCGCTTCGGGACGTTCCGCTTCCCCGCGATTCGCTTCGGCCTTTGCGCTGGCCGGCAAGGGTTGCATCGCGATCGGCAGCTCCTGGTCCGCCGTGGGGCGCACCGTCAGCTTTGCGTCGCCGTATCCCGCGGCTCGTGCCAGCACGGCGTAGGCCCGATCGCCCCGCGGGAGCTTGAGAGGCAGGTGCGCGGGTTCGCCGTCCAGCAACACCACGGCTCCGGGCGGCAGCCCGCGGAGCTGAATCGTCGCGAGCTTCTCTTCGCGCTGCGCCGCGGGTGGCGGCGCCGGATGGCTCGGGACCGTGGGAGTCTGCAAAGTCGCGGGGGCCGCATCGCGATCGCGTCCGCTGCGGTTCAAGCCGAACAGGACCGCTGCCCCGACGACGACGGCCGCCGGTACCGCGATCTTCACCCAGCGATGCCCGGGCGTTGCCGGAACGTCCGCCTCCTCGCCCACCTGTCCGCGGCCACTGTCAAACGTGGTGTAGGCCCGCCGATCGGGCGACGCGCCTGACGCGGGCCGCGCGTCCGGTGCATTCGACGCCGACCCGGGGGCCGGCGTGGCGGGGGCAATGGACGGCGAGCGCGGTGGGTGCGTCTGTTCCGGCACCGGCGCGAACGCGCCTGCGGCCCCAATGGTCCGAGTGATCTCGCGCAGTTCTTGCTCGACGGCGCGCATCTCCTGCGGTCGGGCGACGGGATCCTTGGCCAGGCAGGTCATTACAAGCGCGGCAATTCTCGGTGGCAGCCCGGGGACGCGCCCTGCGATTTCGGGCGCCGGTTCGGTGATGTGCGCGACCACCAGGTCGCCCACGCCGTCGCGTACGAACGGCGGCGTGCCCGCCAGCATCGCGAAGAGAATGCAGCCGAAGGAATAGATGTCCGACCGGGCGTCGACCCTGCTCGCGCCGCGCGCTTGCTCCGGGGCCATGTAGAGCGGCGTTCCCATCATGCTGCCGGTCCGGGTCTGGTGCGCGAGACCCGCGCCGGCGTCGCCGACCAGCTTAGCGATGCCGAAATCGACGACCTTGACCCGCAGCTTTCCGTCGCTGTCCGTGGTGAGAAGGATGTTCTCGGGTTTGAGATCGCGGTGAATGATCCCCTTCGCGTGCGCTGCTGCCAGCGCGTTGGTGGTCTGAATCGCTATCGCCATCACGCTGCCGAGATCGCCTGCGAGCGACCCCTGGCGTTCGAGCAGGGCGGCCAGCGTCTCGCCGTCCAGGAACTCCATCATGATGAAGGCGCGCCCGCGGGGGTCGATGTCGCAGTCGAAGATCTCGACGATGTTGGGGTGGTGGATGAGCGATGTGGCCCGCGCCTCGGTAAAGAAGCGGTTCAACACCTCCTGATCACCGGAGAGTTCGGCGCGCAGCAGCTTGATCGCCACGCGCCGGTCAAGCCGGGCGTGCTCGCCGAGGAAGACGGCGCCCATCCCCCCCTCGCCCAGTTTACGGACGATCCGGTAGGTGCCGAAAGTCTCGCCAACCACGTGGAATCCCTATCGATGCGCACCCTGTGGCGCGTGGAGGCGTAACAGTAGCAGGACGGGGTCGTGCCCAGCCGGCGATCAATTGCACGACAGGCCGGCAGTCGATTGCACGACCCGAATGCAATCAATTGCTCTGCCCGTCAGGCGGGGTTCTCTACACGCCGGATGCGGAAGACCGGCACTCTGCAGGCGTCGGAGGAGTCGCGCGTTGACGGAAACGGTCTCATCGGACCATCGGCTGGAGCAACCACCGCCCCGACATTTGCTCCACGCCAGACACCGTTTCCGGCGCTCCCCCTCCCCACCTTTTCCCCCCTTGGCCGTGGCGGAGCGCGGCGCTCCGTGACCCCGGGTGGCAGTTGCCTCCGCCACGGCGCAAGTTCTCGTCGGTGATTCGGCGGCGATTCCGATTCAGGCTCTGGTGATCTTACGATTGTGGGAGTTCGACTCTCCCCGACCGCACAAGAAGTTTCCTGAGACAGAGCCGGAGCCGGTCGGGCAGGGCGAAGGTGGTCGGCATGGGCTGCTGGTTGAGTCCCCCACCTGATCCCCTACGTGCGGGTGCGGTAAGCGTAGCGAAGGTCGGGAACCTCGGCGGACCGTTCGCCGCGCGCGTGTGTCGCCGCGCAAGTGTCCCGGTAGCGACTTGACGTGCGTGTGTACTCCGACGCGCTCTCGGATGTTGGTTCATCGCGCACTCCCGATCCTTTCCTCACCGTTCGGTTCGAGACTGACCCCCACCAACGAGAACGCGACGAGGCGAACGAAGGTTCACCAGCGCGAACGTCTGTGGGCGATCCGGTGGACCGACAACGGGGAGCGCTGCTACGTCGGCGGCTACCTCAGGGAGGAGGACGCCAGGGCGTCCGGGTAGCAGCCATACTGGGATGCACCCCATTGAGAATGCGTATGAGCTCGTCCCCACGCCCCGCGCCTCACCCATGCGAGACCGTAAGCGTCGTGGTGCTGAGGTCGGGGTTGGTCAGGACGAGGGTGTCGCCGCTCTGGGTCCAGGTCCCGTTCAGGGGACCGCTTGACGTGATGGCGCTGAATGTGCCGTCGCCGTTCAGGTCCAGGGTGAAGCTGGCCTTCTTGATCTCGCAGACGCCGCCACCGTCAGAGATGCATTGGGCGACGGTAGACGTACAGACGATGCCGGTGGCATCGTCGAGAGCCGAGCACGTGGCGGCGGGCCTGTTGTCCTGGGCGCAGCCAATCACGAGCAAGGTCGAGACCATCAGGACGCGCGCGACTCGGATCATGCTCGGCATCTTACCGCGCGAGGCAACGCTCCTCCTGCCGCGCGAGGCAACGCTCCTCGATTCTTAGTGCGGCACCAATGTGGGTGCTCGCCCGGCAGCGCCGCGACGTCAGTGAGTCCCGGGTTGCTTCCTGACCGGCACGGCCGCTGGGCGCGCCGGGATCTCGATCTCGCCGCTCAACGTCGGCACGACCTTAACGAGCTCCGGACGTCCCATTTTCCCGGCGTCGATGAACTTCCAGGTCTTGCCGCCGTCCGCGGAGATGCCGAGGATATACGATGGGATCTCGATGTCGCCGTTCGGAGTCGCGGCGAGGAGCGTCGAGAGCATGAGCGTTTGGACTTCGGTGTGCCCGACGCGGACGATCTTGAGCGGAGCGGTAACGTTGGCCGCCTTTATGGTTACTCCACTCGACCGCATCTTCTCCATGTCGCCGCGTATCTGGGCGACCACCCTTTCCCTGCCGCCCATAGTCCTGACCAGCGGCGGGTAAAGCGCATCGACGAACCGCTCGTAATTGCCGTGAAAGAACGCGGTATACGCCTCCTGCGCCGTTCGGCGGGCCGCCTCGGCAGCGCGAACGTCGGCCGCTGCCCGCGCATTGCCCGTGGCCGGTGCCAGTGGACCGGCCAGCGCGACCAGGATCAGCGCCCAGGTTCCGATATTGACAGAGCGGGCGTGCCGCGCGCGTTCGACAGGTTCAGGGGCACGCGCTCGAGCAGACCCGCGATCGTGCGGGGCGACGGTCACTCTGATGGCGGCCTCTCCGACTTCGAGAGTTGGCAACCTCTTCAGCTCCGTTTGCACGACCTCTTGTAGCACGCCTACTACCGTAGGCCGATTGCGCTACGTCGCTGTCTCGCTCCATTGCTTCGACGAGGTGAGCTACCTCCGGAGAGGGGCCGAAGAAATCGGCACTGATCTCGCCGACAGCAAGGTTCGGCGTTCGCCTTACGGCCAGCATTGTTAGAACCGCCCAGATCTTTTTCGCCGCTAAACGATCAGCGCCGGTCTCGTCATATCGGGTAGTCCGACTTGAAAGGCAGGTCCAACCGTTCCAGGCTCACCCCGAAACGCTGGAGCTTCGCTTCCAGGTCCTCGTCACCGATAGCGAGGGCATCCTCCTTGTCTGACAGTTGCTGTTCGTAGAGAGAAGCGTCAGCGGCGATGAGGGATCGGTCGACTTCGAATTTCCGGATCCGATAGATTTGCTCGTCAGCGTGTAGTGTCGCGATACCGTAGCGACGCAGCAGTTCTGCTGTTCCGGGACGTCCGGGATCGAGAGGATACACGCCGACCCACGCAAGTCTGCTCTCGTTGCTCGCGGGAACGCTGGCCGCCAGCGACCTTCTGCGATGGAGGGTCTGAAGAACAGCATCGCGGGTCATGGAAAGAAGATCCGGACGACATCGCCACCGTACGTATGAACCTGCAGATGTGACTCTCCGTGTGGGTAGGCGTTCTCACCGATATCCCAGTGGTAGGTTCCCTCCTTGCCACCGGACAACCCCTTCGCCTCCGTCGGAGACATGCCTGTCGTGTTCCGATAGCCCTCCCCTTGGTACCGACCGAGGAACACCTCTTCCGCCTCTGCTCGACTACCGACCCGAACCTCGGTGGCGCCCCGCTCGAGTCTGCCTACGGCATCTCTAACCGCGCGGCTCGACCAAGGAATCGTTCGCTCGGCGCCTCTTGTGGCCACCGATTCGACGAGACTCTTACCAAGGTCCCTGGCCTCCGCCCTCAGGATGGCTTTGCCGGCCGTAACTGCGACACCTCTGATTATCGATGCCTCTCCCAGGGTCACGATATCGACCACGCAAAACAACACGTTTATGGTCCCCCAGACCGGATGTCCCGTCTTGAAATCGTGAATCGCCGCAATACCCGGCCCGGCGATGGGCAGGAGGTCCGTAGGCCGCAGCGAGAATTCGCCCTCGTCGCCGTCGTTCGGTTGAGTTTGCCCGTCCAGCCTGACATTCGAGGAAGGCGGCGCCTCGACCCGCTCGGAAAAGGGCGTTCCGCTGTCGTCGAACTTCGACTCTGGCAACGTGACCGCCGCCTTGTCTGGGGGTGCTGCAGCCGCAGGCGGCGCCTTCGCAGGTTCGAGAGTCGGAAGGTTCGTGCCCGGCGGCGCCTGGGGAGCGGGCGCATCGTTGGGAACTTCGGGCGGCGGTCCCGGATCCGCGCCCTCGAGACTCCCGCCTGGTCTATTCGTGATCGTGGGTACGTCGCCTAAGTCGTAGCCCGTCGGGTCGGTGTAGCGAAACGGGTTGTTCAATGCGAACGAGTATCGATTGTACGATTGACCGTTCAGTGGATTGTGGACGAAAGGATCCGGCGATACAAAACGACCGGTCGCGGAATCGTACATCCGCCCGCCCATATTTATGAGGCCAAGGTCGTCCTCCTCATCGTGATCTTCGAAGATTCGACGAACGTCGGTCAGATTGTCCGTCGCCAGTGCCGGTAGATTTCCTGGGTCGAGACGTTGGCCGAAAGGATCGAAGCGGAATCTCTCGACCAAGGATCCGTCCTCGGCGGTCACGCTGTCCACTGAGCCCAGCTGGTCCCCGTGTAGGTAACGGATGGTCGACGTAATTGACGTGGTTGAAGCTATTTGCCACTCGACCTGAGCGGCGATGCCCTGCCCGCCGGGAACGTAGAAGACGTGCTTCGTCGTGCCATTGCCGTCCGTCCGCCGCTCGTAGAGTCCGCCAACGTAAGTGGTCACTCTTTGTCCGTCGACCTTCGACACGCGCGCATGGAACGCATCATATAAAAAGTCGATGGTGTGCTCGGTCGGCGTGAAGATCTGCTTCGGCAGGTCAAAAGCGGTGTAGCTCGTTTGCCCGTTCGGACTGATGTATTGGTTGCCGCGATCGTCGTACTGGTACGCACCGAGAGTCGACGACGTCACCGCGTGCGGCCCGGCACCCGCGGTACGGTCATAGTGGTTGACCAGATCCGGGAGTGTCGTCGCGCCGTTTTGGTTCGTCCGACTCGTAAGGTTCCCAAGGTCATCGTAGCCGTAGATGATGTTCCACGCACTGCCGACGGCCCCCGTCCCGCGCCACGACGTGAGACGATCGAGCGAGTCGTAGTCGAACGACTCGGTCACGCCGTTTGCATTGTCGATGCGGTCCTTCAGGCCGAGGTCCGGCCAGTAGTTCAGCGTGAGGTTCTGAACGAACGTCCGCGACCCACCAGTTCCGGGCAACCAGGTCTGAACACCCTTTAGGACCCCGCGCTTTGGGTCGTAGTCGTGGTGGGCGGCCACGCTATTGCCGTAGCTCTCGTCTATCAGCCGCCGAGCCGCGTCGCGACGGACCGCTGTCCATAGCTTAAGCCCTCCGGCATTCTCGGTTATCAGCGGATTGTTCGTGCTGACATCCGCCAACTCACCCGCAGCGGAATAGTCGAATGACAGCCAGAAGCGCGTTCCATCCGGAAGGGCCGGGTATGTTAGTCCGCTGGGCCGGCTGAACTGATCCACAGGACGATCGATCGCAAATGACTCCGTCCCGATCGTCCACGTCGAACGCGATCCCCGTCCTCCGGAATCGTATTCCTCTGTGATGAGCGTGCCGTCCGCGCTGGTGGCAGAGCCGAGCCGCCCCAAGCCATGAAGGGCCGTGTCCCAGGTCAGTGTCGTGGTCCCGTCCGGAGTCGTGGCCGTCTTCAGCCGTCCCAGACCGTCATGGTCATATTGATTGTCGACAGTCTGACCGGGAACGACCTCGCGTATCAGCTCACCAAACCCGTTGTAGTGATACGTCCGGTTCCCAGCATCCGGGTCGCTAACCGTGGTTTGCCGTCCCCACGCATCGTGTCCGAACGTCATCGTGTTGAAACTCGGATCCGTGACTGTTTCCGCCTTGCCAAACGGACCATACGTGTACTGCGTCGTGATGGTTCGCCCACCGTCTGCGACGTTCACGCTCGTTGCCAGGTGACCCGCCGCATCCTGGGTCATGTAGCTCTCGTGGCCGCGCTCGTCGACGAAGTCGACTTTACGGAAGGTGTATTGGAGTGTCCTCGTCGAGCCCGTCGTTTCGCCTGGCTCCAGCGGATTCGTGGTGACCCGGAGGCGGCCGGCGTTGTCGTACGAGTACGACGTGAAGAATTGCCGATCGCCCGAGAAGTAGGGAGTAGATCGCTTCGCCACCCTATGAGCAAAGTCATATTGCGTTTCAACGAGGGCGTCTCCATCGCTCGAGATGACCCGTCGAAAGACCTCTTTTCCGAACCCGTCGTAGCTGATGATCCGCGCTACCCCTCCCGCCGGAGTGGTCGATACCTCCTCGACCCCATGGAAGGAGCTCCCGCCGTTCGCGTCCGTATAGACGATGGGCGGGTGGTAACTGAAATCCACCGAGTCCGCTTGTTGCTCGGTGCTGGAAGGCTCCGTGCCCCCGACGTGCCTGAGCCGGCCGAAGCCGTCATATCGCCACCTCCGCGAGATGCCGTTTGCGTCGGTGCGTAGTCGAAGGACGCCCAAACCAGGATGAAAGACATAGGTCATGAACGAATTTTCTTCGCCCGTGACAACGTTGGGATACGCACCTTCGATATCGTCGTAAGTGATTCCGGTCGTTCGAGATGTTGACCCATCAGTCGTCGTTGCCGACGTGACCTGCCCATACCCAGATGGATCCCGCACAAATGTGGTCTCCCTGAAGGTCCCTTCGTCGGCGTCCGGGCCCAGAGTTTCTCGCTCGAGAAGTCCGGTGCTGGGGAAGTATTGGTACTGCTTGGTGCGCTGCTTCGACTCTCCCGAGAACGTCGTACTCGTCTCGGTGACGTTCGTTAGCAGACCGATCAGCCACTTAGTCGTGTCGTTGATGTAGCCACCAGTGGGTACCTGCCATTGATATTGGTTCCCCTGAAGGTCGACGGTCTGCAACAGGGTCGGATTACCGAAATTGTCGAAGTTGCGTGTCGTCGTGACCTGAGTAGCGAGGCCCCCCGGATCTCCGCTTCCTGCCGACCCTTGGTCGTAGGTGCTCTCGACAATCGTCGTAGCCCGCGCGGCATAAGGCGGCCCGAACACCGAAGGATCGCCCGCAACGTTTTGGCTGATGATAACGTTCGTATAATCCTTCGTCTTGGTTAGCGTCCGTCCGTTATCGACCGGTATTGTCTCTGATTCCTTCTTTGGCATGCCGCCGTACGGGTAGGCTTCGTTCAGGCCGCTGCCAACAGTCCTATGGTTGTCGTATTCCGTCGTCAGGACGGCGCCTGTATTCAGGTCCTTTCGGATTCGCTTCTGAAAACCAAGCCAGCCCCGGCCGGTTAGGTTGGTCCTGCCGTCGACGTATGAAAACTGATACACGTCCTGCGCAACGCCATTGTCCGTGTGATACGACGCCACGACGTCCATCCCGCGACGCATACAATATTGCGGCTTAACGCATGACGTGCCGGGTGTGTATAGCTCGTCGCCGGTCGCGCGCGGCGGGTGTGAAGAAATCGCCTCGTAATCGACAGTCAGGTGTACGCCCAGGCCGTCCACCACGCTGACCATCCGATCTGCTCTCTTTCGCTTTCGCTGTGAGATGTGAACGCTGCCATCAGACAACTCGGTTACGATGTCGGACACGCCATCGCCGTCGATGTCGAGCACCTTGGACGTGGGGTATCCGCGGTCGGTTTCGCTCCCGTTGGGCACAGGTCGGATCCCGATCGGCACCGCGAACAGGTCGACTCCCTGGAAGTGGCCTTGCCCGTCAGACTGGAGAACGACGGCCGACGATCGAACCGACATATTGTCGGTCCCCAAAAGAAGCAGGTCCTGATTGCCGTCTTGGTTGTAGTCCATCACCCTGAAGCCGGCGTCAAACTTCACGTAATTGGTCCCATTGAACATAATGGGGCTGTTCGGCCGGAAGCGCGGATCAAGCTGGCTCGTTATCCCCGGCGCGAATCCGTTGCCGGTGTTCAGGAACACCACGGGATTGCCCCCGCCCTTCAGAATCTGGACGGCATCTGCCAATCCATCGCCGTTTACGTCGAGAAAGAGGTAGACCCAGTTTTGATCGTTTGTGATTCCTTCGGCGGCCTGAAGCAACGTCGACGTCTGGACCACCGGACCAGGTGCCACACCAGTGTCCGTTGGCCACGACGCCGGATTTAAGTTTGGGTTCAGGATTTGATAGCGGGTCCCGGTCGGATCAAAGCGGTTTCCGTTGATCTTCGCCTGACGCACCAGTGCGGACACACGTCCCGACCCGTCGGTGTCGACCAGATAGTTGAGATTGACCGAACTAGGCGCCAGCACTCCAGTGTCGACGAAGGAGCCGAACTTGAAGGTGCCTAGGTTCTGGTCAAAGCTCCATTGCATCGGCTTGAAGTGGGCGGGGGGGTTGCATTGCGGGCAGTCGACCAGCTCGAAGTCCACGTACATGAAGTCGGGCAGGCTGTCTCCATCAACGTCGCCCAACAGAAAGTAGTTGGAATCGTGCGCGTCCCAGGGGAGGTAATTCGGTCGTTCGACGAATGCTCCGCCTTGCGCATCGTAGTACCGGAATCCGTCGTCGCGAGGGTGGGTCGCGTCAACGATTGGGTCGCCCCAAATTATCAAATCGGGCACCCCATCAACGTTTACGTCGACTACCTGACCCTCGTCGTAATCAAATTCGCCCCGCCCCATCTTTCCAGAGAAGATCCCCGTCTCGGTCGGCGGACCAAAGCCGGTCCCGTTGCTGAGCCGGAAGTACCAGGAGGTACCGGAGCCGTCGGGTGTATTGCCGCTTGCGGGCTTTCGGTAAAGAAGGTCGTCCCTGCCGTCACCGTCGATGTCCAGGGTGTGGAGCGTCCAGTACCAGCCCCCTCCGGAGGTATGCGCATCCGTGACATTGGTGTTCACGTCCGTGAATGTGCCAGTTGCCTCCCAACCGAACGTCGTCGGCCGCTTACAGACGTGCTGGCCATCGCATTCTGATAAGAAATGCAACAGACTTCGCCCTGTCCCGCTTGTCTGGTAAGTGAGCTCGTAGGTCTTCAGGAGACCCATGCTGGTTGGCGCCGGGCCTTTGATCTCAATCGTCTTGAGCCGCTTTGACCTCTGCGTCTTAAAGCCTCGGGTGAACCCTGTGCTCAGATCGGGTCGATCCTCGACCACGAAATGGATGTTCCTGGTCCCTTGGCGACTTGGGCTGTCGGCACCGGGACTGTAATAGTCCGTGTACGAGATGGTGTCCGGCCAGATTTCATGCGCAGTGGCAGGGCTAGACTCTGGCACTTGCGCATAGGTGATCGTCAGCGCGTTGCCCGCTCGATCTTGGATTCGGGAAACGTACCATCCAGCAGTGACCTGCTTCGTCCCGGCCGCTGGGGGCGACGTGTTGTCTTGAGAGGCCGTCCACGAGAATTGCGCTCCCGTCAAACGCGAATGCGTTTGGGTGGAATTCCATCCTAAGAAAAGAATCTGCCCGTCCTTCTTGTACACCACAAAAAATTCGGGGACGCCGTTTAGTCCGTAGTTGAACGGAACAACGCGCGCAAACGAATCGTGTTCTGTGCGGTATTCTGACGGCAACCCTTTCTCAAAAAACCCATTTTCATAGTAACTCACCGGGATCAGGCGCTCGCCGTCGAGACACAACTTGTCTCCTTTGTCGAAATTGACCGGACCAGCCATGCCGTCTTGCGCGACCGTAGCTCTGCACGGACTGATCGCCGAAAGACCCGACAAGCTCCATCCCATACCGAGCAACCCGTCGCCGGAACGGCTGTTGTAGGAAAGCCTGAGGTCAGGGCGAAGGCCGTTGCGGCCCTCAGGGGCCCAAATGGGAACGGAGTAGGAACCCGCTCCGTCGGGCGTCACGTCAAATGTGCCCTGGGTGCGTCCTATCGCCAGGCCATCGCTGCCGAAGCTCTCGGTGCCCACAACTGCGGCGGGAAGCGAGCCGTTGCCTGGGGGGTACACGGTACTCGTTGTTCCGTCCGAGTTCGTAATCTGCACCCCATCGTTGCCAATGGAGGGCGCCGCAGTGCACTTTGGCGACTGGTCCGAGGCGACGACAACCTTCCGTCCGAGCTTCCATAAGAGAACAGGCGAATTGTACGGAATGACGAGCGCACCGGTGTGCGAACCGGGCGCGATCGTCCGCAGCCCAGGGATCACGGGACTAGAAAAGGTTATATTACGCGCCTGAACATAGTTTATCTGCGGGAAAAGATTGCCCCATATTGTTGGAAACCCGACGTATTGACTGTGCACGTTTTGGAAAAATAGAAAGCTATTCTCCGGGTTGGTATACCCCAGATAAGCCGTCTTCTTGCCGTTGAACTCGACCACGCAATCGACCCGCGGCTGAACCGACTGCGTTTGGACGTTGTCGAATATGATGTGGCCCGGACTTCCAACGGGCACGCTGATGACGACTCTTATGCGGGCATCGTTATACGTCCCCGTCAGGGCTTGCTTCACCGACGATGGAATGGCGAACGAGACGGTTGTGAACGTGTCTAGCGGCAATCCCAGCAAAGGCTTGGTGCCCACAAGGGTGCTCGCGAGGCCCTTCGAAGGTACTGCGACGTATAGGTCGACCTGTCCGTACCAATTCGGGTTGCTCTGTATCGAGGGCACCCGAATGTCGTATGAGATGTTGTTGCCAATCCCCGACAGGTCGCCGAGGGGAGGGCTGGTGAGTTCTGTGTATCCGATTCCCGACACGTCGAGTCCATGCTCGCCGTCGGTGTGAAGATTACTCGCAGCCAGAGTGCCCGCTGTGGCAGTCCAGAGCGCGGGGTCCTCGAACCCAAGTGCGTCGTCGACGACCTGGCTCGCCAGGGCGGCGGCGCCGTTGTCGGTTGCCGAAGGCGTGAACCGGATGTTGTCGAGCCGATACGTCCCCGTCCCCGCCGGTACGTTCAGAACGATCTTGTAGCTCATGTCATGGCAGGACGCTCGCAGAGCGCTAACGACCGCCTGGTCGACGTTAAAGTGGACGCTCCGGTAGTGCTCCCGAGGAAAGCCAGTAAGGTCAACTTCGCCCAGTAACTTGGCGACGCCCGCTGACGGGCAATTGAGATACATCTGGGTGACGCCGAACCAGTACGGGTTCGGCTCGGCCGCCGGGACGCTAATGTCGTAAGAGACGCCGAGGTCGAAATCGTAGGGAGGCGAGACTGCCCGACTCGTAATTTCTGTCAGGCCCGAAAGATTCGAGACTGCCAGAGCAGCGCTGCCTTGCGACACGACGTTCGTCGCCGAGAGATTGCCGCCCGAACTGGTCCAGTCGCCGATGTTCTCGAATCCCCGGACCAATGCGTCGTCGTCGTCGCAAGTATTGCCGCTTTGATTGGGCGGATTGGAGCACACCCCCGTGTTCGGATCGCACGTTCCAGCGCTGTGGCACGCGTCCTGGGCCGTGCACGTCACCGGCGAGGTGCCTACACAAGTGCCAGCCTGACAGGAGCCAGATTGCGTACAGTTCCCACCATTGCAAATCGTCCCATCGAGGGCGCTAACGTCCGTCGGGCACGTTGCCGAGCTTCCGGTGCAACTCTCTGGGACGTCACAAGCGCCGCTCTGGGCGCGACAGACCGTCATCGCGGGCTTGAAGCCGTCCGCCGGACAGGTCGCCGAGGTCCCCGTGCAGGTCTCCGCAACGTCACAGTTCGAGCCGGGCGCCTCGGGGCGACAGACGGTCCCCGCGTTCCCAGCGGGGTGCTGGCAGGCGATGTTGGTGCCATCACACTTGTCCTGGGTGCAAGGGTTGCCGTCGTCCGCGCAGGCGGTCCCACTCGGCTTCTTCCCGTCGGACGGGCAGGTCACTGACGTCCCGCTGCACGTCTCGGCCACGTCGCACACATCGGCCGCCGTGCGACAGACGCTTCCCGCGTTCCCAGCGGGGTGCTGGCAGGCGACGTTCGTCCCATCACACTTGTCCTGGCTGCAAGGGTTGCCGTCGTCCGCGCAGGCGGTCCCACTCGGCTTCTTC
>Ga0070683_100001307_pt1 | contig 18992 bp, 21 predicted proteins | sample KBSC713LmetaG_FD_64662 | JGI IMG/M metagenome (GOLD analysis project Ga0070683, IMG submission 64662) | Corn rhizosphere microbial communities from Kellogg Biological Station, Michigan, USA - KBS C7.1-3L metaG | ecosystem: Host-associated > Plants > Roots > Rhizosphere ... | reverse complement strand
CGAGGAGTACGGCGTCGCCCGGCTCGAGCCGGGCGACGTGATCGTCGCGAACGACCCGTACCGGAACGGCACGCACGTCAACGACCTCCTCTTCGTACGGCCGGTCTTCCACGACGGCGGGGTCGTGGCCTTCGTGAACATGAAGGCGCACCAGCTCGACATGGGCGGCGTCGTCCCGGCCGGCTTCAGCATCGCCAAGCGGAACGTCTACGAGAACGGCCTCGTGCTCTCGCCGCGCGCGCTGTACCGGGCGGGGGAGCCCGTGCAGGACACATGGAGCCTGATCTTCGACAACGTCCGCTTCGGCGAGATCCTCGCGCCGGACATGCTGTCGATCGTCGCCGAGCTCGATCTCGGCGAGCGGCTGCTCACCGAGACGATCGAGCGGTACGGCGCGCCGGCCGTGCACGGGGGGATGGCCTACGCCTGCGACGCCGCGGCCGAGCGGATGACGGCGTCGCTCGCAGCGATCCCCGACGGCACCTGGGTCGGCGAGGACGTGATCGACTGCGACGCCGCCGGCGACGACGAGGAGTACCGGGTCCGCGTCACGGTGACGAAGCGCGGGGGCCGCGCCGAGGTCGACTTCAGCGGCACCTCCCGGCAGGCACGGACGTGCATCAACGCGACGCCGCTGGACGCGAAGACGACGGTCGGGATCGCGTTCAAGTACCTCTTCGATCCGGAGGGCTGGTTCACGTCGGGTGCGATGCGGGCGGTCGACCTCGTCATCCCGGAAGGGACGGTGGTCAGTGCGCTCCCGCCCGACGGGGCCGTCTTCGCCTACTGGGAGCAGAGCCAGGTGATGCTCTCGGCGGTGCTGCGGGCGCTGGCGCAGGGGGTGGGGGAGGCGGCGATCGCGGGTGACCGCGGCAGCGCCGACATCCACAGCGCGAACGGCGTGCGGTCGGACGGCTCGACCTGGATCTCGGCTGCCCAGGTCGGCGGCGAGATCGGCGCCTACGGCGGTAACCGCCACGGCGACGCCGACTCGCAGATGCTCTCGTACCAGGCGAACGGAATCGGAGTGGCCGTCGAGTCGGTCGAGTCCGAAGTCCCGGTCGTCGTGGTCCGGCACGAACCGGTGCCGGACACCGCCGGCGCGGGCTACAACCGCGGCGGTGCGTCGATGCTGCGGGACACCCTCTGGCTCGCGCCTGCCCAGCATCACCTGATGTCGCTTCGCTACAAGCGCGCGCCCGGGTTCGGCGTCCACGGCGGCGCCGACGGCTCGACCGGCGGCATCTGGATCACGGACGAGACCGGCGAGGAGATCCACGTGGCGGGCATGGACGACGGCGTCTACCGCTACCCGTACCGCGTGCCGTTCTGGGAGACGCGGCCGGGCGCGCAGCTGCGATACGTCACCGCGGGTGGCGGTGGGTGGGGCGACCCGTTCGAGCGCGAGCCCGAGCGCGTCCTGCGCGACGTCCGCGACGGCTACGTGACCATCGAGGGTGCTGCGCGCGATTACGGTGTGGTCGTGACCGGCGACCCCGAGCGCGATCCCGAGGGCATCGGCGTCGACCACGAGGCGACCGGGCGGCTCAGGAGCGCGCGGTGACGCCGACCGTCGGCGAGCTCCTGGCGTGCGCCGATGAGTTGCGCCCGCGCCTCGTCGAGCTGCAGGCGGAGACCGAGGAGCGCACCTACTACTCGCAGGAGATCCACGAGGCGTTCCTCGAGGGCGGCTTCTACGACGTGCTCGTCCCGAAGCGCTACGGCGGGCTCGAGCTCGACCTCGGCTCGTTCTGGCGGATCGGCATGGCGGTTGCCCGTGGCTGCCCGTCGACCGCCTGGTGCCTGTGCCTCCCGGCCGGCCATGCCCTCCAGACCGGGATGCTCTTCGAGGAGGAGGTGCAGGCCGAGCTGTTCGGCGGGCTCTTCATCTGCCCTGCTGTGGCCGCGCCGGCGGGGAGCGCGAAGCGTGTCGACGGCGGGTGGGAGCTGACGAGCACGCACCCGTACTCGTCGGGCGCGCCCTACGCGACGCACTACATGGGCCAGACCTTCGCCGCGCCCGCGGAGGACGGCGGGCGGCCCGGGCGGCTGCTTCTCTTCGTCGCACCCCGCGAGTCGTGGACGATGCTCGACGACTGGGGCGACACGCTCGGCCTGAGAGGCTCGGGCTCGCACAGCGTCCGGTTCGAGCAGGCGTTCATCCCCGAGCGGTTCGTCCTCGAGGACACCTGGCTGGTGGACACCAACGTCGCGGGCGGCACGCCCGGCGTCCGGATCCACGGCAACCCCATGTACGCGGGCCGCACGCTCGCCTACTTCGAGGGCTCGCTGGCCGCGATCATGATCGGCGCGGCCAAGGGTGCGCTCGACGAGTACGAGGACATTCTCCGCGCGCGCAAGACCCAGCGGCCGCCGATCGTGTCCCGCATCGAGGATCCCGACTACCAGCGCTGGTTCGGGCTGGCGGTCGGGAAGGTCGCCGCCGCGGAGGCGGTGCTGCTCCAGGTCGCCGAGCAGTGGCACGAGGCGTGCCGTCGCAGCGTCGAGGACGGAATTCCGTTCGCGCGCGAGGAGGACCTGCGGCTGAACATGGTCGCGCGCGAGGCGCTGACGCTCGCGTGGGATGCAATGCAGGGGGAGATCTTCCGAACGGCGGGCTCGAGCGCCGCGCGGCGGGGGCAGCGGATCGAGCGGATCTTCCGCGACATGTCGATCGGCTGGGGACACTTCGGGACGATCGTCCGCGACTGGACCGCCCGCGAGTGGACGCGCGAGCACTTCGGACTTGTCGACGAGGTGTTGCGGCCCGACCGCTTGCATCAGACCGCCAGGTGACGCGCGACTTCGAGGGCAAGGTCGCGATCGTCACCGGCGCGGCCGGGGCGCTCGGCGGTGCCGTGACCGGACAGCTCGTCGAGCGGGGCGCGTCCGTGGTCGCCGTCGACGTCGAGCCGGTGACCGAGCGCGGGACGGTGGCGGCGATCGAGGGCGACGTCTCGGTCGCCGCGACGGCCGAGCGCGCCGTTTCGGTCGCGCGCGAGCGTTTCGGCGGCCTCGACGTGCTCGTCTGCAACGCCGGCCAGATCGTCTGGAAGCCGATCGTGGACACGACCGAGGAGGAGTGGGACCGCGTGCAGTCGGTCAACGGGAAGGGCACGTTCCTCTTCTGCCGGGCGGCGATCCCGGCCATGCGCGAGCGCGGCGGCGGCGCGATCGTCTGCACGGCGTCGATCTCGGGCATCGTCGGGTTGCCGCTCCAGTCGGCCTATTCGGCCAGCAAGGGCGCGATCGTCCAGCTGACGCGCCAGCTCGCGGTCGAGCTCGCGCCGGACATCCGCGTCAACGCCGTCGCCCCGGGCGCGATCGACACGCCGTTCCTGCACCGCCTCCTCCAGAGCTCCGACGACCCCGAGGGGTTGACCGCCGCGATCGCCGCCGATCACCCGCTGCAGCGGATCGCCTCGGCGGACGAGGTCGCGCACACGATCGTCTTCCTCGCGTCCGGCGCTGCGTCGTTCGTGACGGGCGCGATCCTGCCCGTGGACGGCGGCTTCACGGCGAAGTAGGACTCGACCACTAGGCTGCGCACGTGACCGCGGACGCGGCGTCGCCCTACTCGACGACCAGAGCGGACGTGCTGCGGCTGCCGCAGGGCGACCTGCAGCGCGACGCGCTCGCCGTCGAGGAGCCGCTCGAGATCCGGATCGAGGGGCGGCCGGTGGCCGTGACCATGCGGACGCCGGGGCACGACGAGGAGCTGGCGCTCGGCTTCTGCCTCTCCGAGGGGCTGCGGCCGATTGGCGCCCGCGTCCCCGACGACCTGGCCGCGAACACCGTCGAGGTGGACGCGCCGGGGTTCGATCCGACGCGGCTGCAACGCAGCTTCTACACGTCGTCCTCGTGCGGCGTCTGCGGGAAGGGCGCGTTGGCGGCGGTCGCCGTCGAGGCCGAGCCCGTCACGAGCCCGCTGAGCGTCCCGCTCGCGCTCGTCACCTCTCTCCCCGACCGGCTGCGCGAGTCCCAGGCCGCATTCGCCGCCACCGGCGGTCTCCACGCGACCGGCCTGTTCGACGCGCGCGGTGAGCTGGCCTGCCTCCGCGAAGACGTCGGTCGCCACAACGCGCTCGACAAGGTCGTCGGCTGGGCGTTCAGGCAGCAGCGCCTGCCGTTGGCCGATTCGATCCTTTGCCTCAGCGGACGCCTGTCGTTCGAGCTCGTCCAGAAGGCCGCGGTCGCCGGGTGTCCGATCATGGTCGCGGTCGGGGCGCCTTCGAGCCTCGCGGCCGAGCTCGCCGCCGACCGCGGAATCACGCTCTGCGGCTTCGTCCGCGACGGCCGGGCGAACGTCTACACGGAGCCGTGGCGGATAGCGGCCTGACGGGGATCCTGCTCGTCGGCGGCGCGAGCACCCGGTTCGGCTCGCCGAAGGCACTCGCCCGGCTCGACGGCCGCAGCCTGGCCGAGATCGCCTGGGAGACGCTCGCCTTCTGCGACGAACGGATCGCTGTCGGAAAGGCGGACGACGGGCTCGACCTGCCGTTTGCCATGCTCGACGACGGCACCGATGTCCGCGCGCCGATCGCCGGGGTGGTCGCCGGCCTGCGCGCAGCCGCCAACGACGTCTGCGTGGTGCTGCCGGTCGACATGCCGAGGGTGACGCCTGCGGTACTGCTCGATCTGGCCTCCGCCGGGGCCGATGTCGCCACTCCGCAGACCGGCCCGCTCCCCGGCGCCTACCGGCGAACGGCACTGCCCGCCCTGGAGGCAGCACTCGCCGATGGACGCCTCTCGCTCCGCGACTCGGTCGCCGGCCTCGATAGGCTCGTCATCGAGATCGACCCCGACCTGCTGGTCAACGTCAACACCGCTGATGAGCTCGACCGGATCTGACAACAGCATGTTCCAGAAGGCCGACGCCTACGAGATGTTCATGGGGCGGTACAGCCGCGCGCTCGCCCCCGAGTTCGCGCGTGCCGCCGGCGTGACAGGCGGCGAGCGCGTGCTCGACGTCGGCTGCGGCACGGGTGCGCTCACGACCGTCCTGGCCGATCTCGTCGGCGCCGACCGCGTGGCAGCCGTCGATCCGTCGGAGCCGTTCGTCGAGGAATGCCGGGCGAGCGCCCCGGGAGCGGACGTCCGCGCCGCACCCGCCGAGGATCTTCCCTTCGACGACGGCACCTTCGACCGCGCCCTTTCACAGCTCGTGTTCCACTTCGTGCAGGACCCGGCCGCGTCGGTCCGGGAGATGGCCCGCGTCACACGGCCGGGTGGGCTCGTCGCCTCCTGCGTCTGGGATATGACCGGGGGGATGACGATGATCGGTGCCTACTGGGCCGCCGTGAGCGAGGCCGGCGTGCCCGGTCAGTCCGAGATCGAGCGCTTCGGAGGCAAGCCTGGCCAGCTGGCGGGTCTCTGGCGCGACGCCGGACTGCGCGACGTCGACGACCATGCGATCACGGTCTCGTCCGGGTATCGCGACTTCGACGAGCTCTGGGGGACGTTCCGCGGAGGGGTGGGCCCGGTCGGCGTCCACGCGGAGTCGCTGGAAGGTGACGCGCTGGACGCGGTCCGGGAGACGTTCCGCCGCAAGGTCGGGTCGCCGGACGGAGCGTTCGAGCTGACCGCGACCGCCTGGTTTGCAGCCGGCACGGTCTCGACGCGCTGATGGATCAGCGCGTCAGCCTGATCACTCTCGGCGTCCGCGACCTCGCCCGGGCGCGCGCGTTCTACGAGGCGCTCGGCTGGAAGACCGGCGCCGCGCCCGACGACGACGTCGTCTTCTTCCAGGCCGGCGGGATGATCGTCGCCCTCTGGGGCCGCGACCGGCTGGCCGAGGACACCGGCGTCGAGGATCCCGGCGGCTGGGGCGGGATCACGCTCGCGTACAACACGCGCTCGCCCGAGGAGGTGGATGCGGTGATCGCGGAAGCAGCTGCGGGCGGCGGCACGGTGCTCCGCCCCGGCGCGGAGACGTTCTGGGGTGGCTACTCGGGCGCGTTCGCCGACCCGGAGGGTCACGCGTGGGAGGTCGCCCACAACCCGCACTGGACGATCGCCGACGACGGTTCGGTCACCTTGTGACCCGTCCGCGCCTGCTTCACTCGGGCACGTGAGGCGCTTCGGCGGCAGCGACGGCAACGAGCAGCTCACCGCCGTCGTCGCGACGCTCCTGCTCGTCCTGCTTGCGATCGAGGGGGCGACACTGCTGAACCTGAGGTCGCTCATGACCATGCACGCGTTCGTGGGGATGCTGCTGCTGCCGGTCGTCGCGCTCAAGCTGGGCAGTACGGGGTGGCGGATGCTCCGTTACTACTTCGGCGCGAAGGAGTACGTCCGGCGCGGGCCGCCGCACCCGTTCCTCCGCCTGGTGGTCGCGCCGGTGGCGGTCGCCTCGACGATCGTTCTCTTTGCGACGGGTGTGGCGCTACTCGTGCTCGACCGGACGAGCGGGACCATCGTCGGACTGCACAAGGCGAGCTTCGTCGTGTGGCTGGCGGCAGTCGGCGTCCATGTCCTCGTCCGTGTGGTTCGGCTGCCGGCCGCCCTGCTGCTGAGACGCCCCGGGTTGGCCGTTCGGCTGGGGCTCGCGGCCACGACACTCGCAGCCGGTGCCGCCGTTGCGACGCTGACCCTCCCCGCGGCGGACCACCTGCAGGACCGCGTGTCGGCGCATGTCGGCGTCGACGGCGACTAGGCGATCAGGGACCGAGACAACCCCGGACGATCGCCCGCAACCGTTGCGGCACGTCGGGTCGGACCCAGAGGATCACGACGTTCCGACCGAGTCCGAACTTGCCGGTTGTCGGTTGGGGGCGGGCGACCTGCGCGCGATAGGCACGACGGGCTGTCGGTCGATCCGGGTAGAAGAAGAGGCTCGGGGTCTGCAGCTGGCTGAGCGTCTCGTCGGCCGGCCCGTCGAAGAAGAGGTTCATCCGCTCTGTCCCCGCAGCGACGTCGAGACGGAACGTCGGGTCGTGCAGCGCCTTCGGATACCGGTGGACGGCGGACAGGTACAGGACGGTTCGCGTCGGCACCGTCCCGGCGTCGGCGGGCAGCGTTCCGGCGTACTCCGGGCGATCCCGGAGGCAGTCGCGGGTCGCGCGAGCGTCGTAGAGATCGCCGGAGGAGTGGCCCCCGCAGCCCGTGAGCAGGACGACCAGGGCCGAGACGGCAGGGAGGAAGAACCGAGCCATGCTCGTCGCTAGCGGACGAGCACCTGCTCGCGCTCGGCTCCGGTCCCGACCCACGAGACCTCGACGTCGAGCGCCCGCTCGACGAACTCGACGTAGCGGCGGGCGGCGTCCGGGAGCTCGTCGCCGCCCAGCTCGCCGCCCCAGCCGGCCAGCTCCTCGTACACCGGCCGGGCGGCGTGAAAGTCGCTCTGGTGCTCCGGGAACTCGTCCGCTGTCGTCCCGTCTCGGAGCTCGTACGCGGTACAGACCGGCACCCGGTCGAACGCCGCGAGCACGTCGAGCTTGGTGAGCGCGATCGACGTGATTCCGTTCAGGCGCACGGCGTAGCGCAGGGCGACGAGGTCGAGCCAGCCGCAGCGGCGCTCGCGGCCGGTGACCGTGCCGAACTCGCCGCCGAGCTCGCGCATGCGGCCCTGGTCGGGACCCTCGATCTCGGTCGGGAACGGCCCGGCGCCGACCCGGGTCACATAGGCCTTGGCGACGCCGATCACCGAGTCGATCCGCGTCGGCCCGATCCCGATGCCCGTGCAGGCGCCGCCGGCGACGGTCGGCGACGAGGTCACGAATGGATACGTCCCGTGGTCGATGTCGAGGAGCGTGCCGTGCGCTCCTTCGAGCAGCACCTGCCTCCCCTCCCGGACCGCGCGGTCGACGAGCAACGACGTGTCGGCCAGGTACGGCCGCAACCGCTGCGCGTAGCCCTCGTAGCGGGCCGCCAGCTCCTCGAGCTCGATCGGCTCGACGCCGTACACCCGTTCCAGCCAGACGTTCTTCTCGGCCAGCGCGACCTCGATCTTCTGGCGCAGGATCTTCGGGTCGAACAGGTCCTGCAGCCGGATCCCGAGGCGGTACGCCTTGTCGGCGTACGTCGGCCCGATCCCGCGGCGGGTGGTGCCGATCTGGAGCTTCCCGAGCCGCCGCTCACCGGCCTGGTCGAGCGCCAGGTGCCACGGCATGATCACGTGGGCGTTGCCGGACAGCCGGACGAGCTCCGTCGAGATCCCGCGCGCCTCGAAGCCCTCCAGCTCCTCGATGAAGACGCCCGGGTCGACCACGCAACCCGCGCCGATCACGCACTCCTTGCCCCACAGGATCCCCGAGGGCATGTGGCGGAGCTTGAAGGTCTCGCCGCCGGCGATGATCGTGTGCCCCGCATTCGGCCCGCCGTTGTAGCGGCAGACGAGATCGGAGTCGCGGGCGAGCAGGTCGACGATCTTCCCCTTGCCCTCGTCGCCCCACTGGGCCCCGACGATCACGGTCGCGGGCACCGGCCGAGTATAGGCCCGCCGCCCGCCGCGCCTCCTCGCGGCGGGCTTCTAGCGGGCTGCCACCACGCGGAGCCGGGCGATGCGGCGAATCCGAATGCGGTGGCCGCGGAAGCAGGTGGTGAAGCCGACGTCGGCGTCCGTGCGAAGCGTCCCCTCGACCAGCGTCGGGTGCAGCTGACGCGGCCAGCTGCGATCCTCGTCGCAGGCTTCGCAGTGGACTGCGTAGTCGGTTGCATCTGCGCCGAGCCAGATCACCTGATGAACCTCCGTGCGCTACCTCCTCATGACGGTGCAAGGTCTGCGAACTTGGCGAAGCGCCGGAGGAACGAGAGCTTGACCGTGTCGGTCGGCCCGTTCCGGTGCTTCGACAGGTGCACCTCCGCCAGCCCCTGCTGGTCGGACTCCTCGCCGTTGTAGTACTCGTCGCGGTAGATGAACATGACCAGGTCGGCGTCCTGCTCGATCGACCCGGACTCGCGCAGGTCGGACAGGATCGGGCGCTTGTCGTGCCGCTGCTCGACCGCCCGGGAGAGTTGCGAGATCGCGATGATCGGGACGTCGAGATCGCGCGCAAGCACCTTCAGCGAGCGCGAGATCTGGGAGACCTCCTGAACGCGGCTCTCCACGGACGTGCCGGAGGTCATCAGCTGCAGGTAGTCGATGACGATCAGGCCGAGGTTCGCCTCGCGCATCTTCAGCCGGCGCGCCTTCGACCGGATCTCCATCAGCGTGATCGAGCCGGTGTCGTCGACGTAGATCGGCGCTTTCGAGAGCTTGTCGCAGGCGGCGGTCAGGCGCGGCCAGTCCTCCTGGGCGAGCTTGCCCGTGCGGAGGCGCTGCGACTCGACCTTGGCCTCCGAGCACATCAGGCGCTGCGTCACCTCCATCTTCGACATCTCGAGCGTGAACAGCGCGACCGGCACGTTCTGCCGGACGGCGAGGTTCGCGGCGACGCAGAGGCCGAACGCCGACTTGCCCATGCTCGGGCGGGCGGCGACGACGATCAGGTTGCCGGGCTGGAAGCCGGACGTCAGCCGGTCGAGTTCGCGGTACCCGCTGGCGATGCCGGTGACGTCGGCGCCCGCCTCGTACAGGGCGGTGATGCGCTCGAAGCTGTCCTTGAGCAGGTCCTCGATGTGGGTGAACTCGCCGGCGACGCGCTCCTGGGAGAGGTCGAAGACGACCGACTCCGCCTTGTCGACCAGCTCCTCGGCGGCCAGCCCCTCGCGCTCCATCCCGAGCCGAGCGATCTCCTGGCCGGCGCGCACCAGGCCTCGGAGCGTCGCCATCTCGCGCACGATCTTCGCGTAGTGCCCGGCGCTCGACGGAGTCGGGACCAGGGCGGCAAGCTCGTTGATGCGCGTGCGGCCGCCGATCTCGTCCAGCTCCCCGCGCCGCTCGAGCTCGTCGCAGAGCGTGATCGCGTCGACCGGCTCGCCCTTCGCATAGAGGTCGAGCGCCGCCTTGTAGATGAGGCCGTGGCTCGCCCGGTAGAAATCACCCGCCGAGAGGACTTCGCTGACCGCCCCGATCGCACCGGGGGAGAGCATCATCGCGCCGAGGACCGACTCCTCTGCGTCGAGATTTTGCGGTGGAACCGGGGCGGTCGGCGAAGTCCTATCGGGGTGCGAAGCCTCGGCGAGTTGGTACATATGCGACAAATCAACCACCTCCGGACACGGCCGAACAGGCTTGGACAAGCACGCTCTCCACAGACGTGAATCCGCCCGTTTGCGGGCGGATCGGAACGCATGTTCCCATACCGGCCGGACGGAGCGGTGGAAGAAAAGGCCGCTCGTAGCGGCCTTTTCGTACAGATTTCCCCAGCCCTCCACAGAGGGCTGTTGACAGAGTGTTTCACCCGCGGCACCCGGTCCTGTCGAGCGCCGCCGAGCGCAACAGGACTACGGCGTCACTCCTCTGCTGCAGCCCCCGAGTCGGACGACTCCGCAGACTCCGGCGTCTCTGCGGGGACAGACCCCTCCGGGGTCGGTCCCTCCTCTGCGGCCGGCTCCTCCGGCGGGAGCTCGCCGCCCTCGGGCACGACCAGGGTCGGCACCTTGACGGTCACGTCGGTGAAGAGCTCGACCGGGACGGCGTACCGGCCGACCTTCCTGATCGGCTCTGCGAGGTCGATCTTGCGGCGGTCGACGCGGATCTTGGCGACGCGCCAGATCTCGTCGGCCAGGTCGGTGGCGGTCACCGAGCCGAACAGGGAGCCGGTCGGCCCCGCCTTCACGTCGAACCGCAGCTCCGTCCCTTCCAGCTTCGTGCTCAGGTCGCGCGCCTGCTCGAAGGTCGACGCCTCCTGGCGCGCGCGCAGGTCGCTGCGCTTCTCGAGCTCGGCGACCTTCGCCGGCGTCGCCGTCTCCGCGAGGCGGCGCGGAACCAGGAAGTTGCGCGCGTACCCGCGCGCGACGTCCACGACCTCGCCGCGGAGCCCGACCTTCTCGACGTCCTGCAGGAGGATGACCTGCACGCCTAGTTGCCGGACACGTAGGGGAGGAGCGCCATCTCGCGCGCGCGCTTCACCGCAGCGCCGACCTGCACCTGGTGGCGGCGGCAGGCGCCGGTGATCCGGCGCGAGCGGATCTTGCCCTTCTCCGAGATGAACGGGCGGAGCGAGGCGATGTTCTTGTAGTCGATCTCCTCGACCTTGTCGCGGCAGAAGCGGCAGTTGCGCCGGCGCGGCTGTGTCCCCAGCGGCGGCCGCCTGCGCGAGGTCGAGCGGTCTTCGCGTTGCTTCGGCTGTGCCATGCCTCTCCTCCTAGAACGGGATGTCGTCGTCGGTGGCGGACGAGGGGAAGTCCGCGCTTTCGCCGGCCGCGCCCGCCGGGACGAACTGCGGCGCGTCGCCGCCGGAGTCGCCGCGGCTGCCCAGGAACTGGACGCTCTCGGCGACGACCTCGACGGCCTGGCGCTTGCCGGATCCGTCGGTCGCGTCCCACTCGCGCCACTCGAGGCGGCCGTCGACCCCGACCGGGCGGCCCTTCGAGAGGTACTGCGCGCAGCTCTCGGCCTGGTTTCCCCAGACGGTGACGTCAAAGTAGTTCGGCTTGTCGACCCACTGGCCGGTCTCGTCCTTGCGCCGGGTGTTGACCGCGAGCCGCAGCTTGCAGACCGAGGTGCCGCCGCCCGTTTGCCTCAGCTCCGGATCCTTGGTCAGGTTCCCGACCAGGACGACACGGTTGATGTTCGCCATGCTAGGCCTCCTCCTCCGGCGTCGCCGTGGACGCCTCCGACTGCTCCGACTGGGTCGGTTCAGCGTACTCCTCGACCTCCGGCTCCGCGACGGCGGAATCCGGCTCGGCGGGCTCGGCCTCGTCCGCGGCGGCCGGCTCTCCGGCGGGCTCGGCGTCGAAGGCCGGCGCGGGGCGGCGCTCCTCGCGGTCGTGCTGCCGCGGGCGCTCCTCGACCGGCGGCAGCGGCGGCGGCGCGGCCCGTCCTCCGCCCTTGACGCGGCGGGTGGCCATGTGCCGCATGACGCCGTCGGTGATCTTCAGGACGCGCGTGATCTCGTCGAGGGTCGCCGGCTCGGCGTCGAACTGGAGCAGGTGGTACGTCCCGTCCGCCTTGTGGTCGATCTCGTACGCGAGCCGCCGGCGGCCCCACACGTCGTGGGAGAGCCACGTGCCGCTGCCCTTGTCGACCAGCTCGTGCGTGCGGGAGACGATCTCCGTCTGGCGCTCCTCGGCCAGCTCGGGATCGAGCATGAGCAGAATCTCGTATTCGTTCACGGTTCCCTCGTTCTCCTTCCCTCGGTCTGAATCGGCCTCGCGTGCAAGTGCCGCCGGGAACGGATCGGCACGGTGCGAGGCGAGAAGTCCGCGGAAGAGTAGCATCCGTCTCGCTTTGCGCCGACTCCTCACCGGGCTCGGGATCGCCTCGGCGGCGGCGGTCGTCCTCGCGCGCTTCCGGCGGCGGAAGCCGGCGCCGCCGCCCACACCGGACCCGGCCGAGGAGCTGAAGCAGAAGCTCGCCGGGGCCCGCAACGACGAGTCGCCGGCGCCCGCCGAGGCGGAGCCGCCCGGGCAGGAGGAGCCTCCTCTCGACGAGCGCCGCCGCTCCGTCCACGACCGGGCGCGGGCGGCGATGGACGACATGCTCGGCGGGGAAGACCTCCCGGGCGAAGAGGCCGAATAGAATCGAGCCGATGGCAGAGGAGAGCGAAACCAGGAAATTCTTCGACCGTCTGAAGGACGCGACCGCGAACGTCGCCCAGATGACGAAGGAGGGCGTCGAGACCCTCCAGGTGAAGCGCGAGCTGTCGCAGGCCTACGGCGACCTCGGCCGGACGACTGCGGACCTCGTCGACAGCGGCGCCCTCTCGCATCCCGAGCTGACCGAGCCCGTCGCGCGGATCGGCGAGCTGAAGGCGCAGCTGGCCGCGGCCGCCGAGTCGGACGAGGAGACGCCGGCCGAGCCCGAGAGCGTCCCCGCCGAGCCCGAGAGCGCCCCGGCCGAGCCCGAGGGCTAGCGGGAACTGCACCGGCGCGCCGCACGGCACGGCCTGATCTGGCTCGGCCTCGGCGTCAGCGCCCTCTTCCTCTACCTCTCGGTCCGGAACGTTCATCCCGCGGACGTCTGGGACGCGCTCGGACAGTGCGACTACTGGTGGCTCGTCCCCTCGATCGCTCTGCTGCTCGTCGCGCAGGCAGTGCGGGCGCTCCGCTGGCAGTACCTCTTCGCCGCCGCGACCAGGCCTCCGTACGTGCCGGTGCTCGAGGCGACGCTGCTCGGCCAGTGCTTCAACAACATCCTTCCGGCGCGCGCCGGCGAGTTCGCGCGGATCGTCGCCCTCCACCGCACCGCCGGCACCTCACGTGCCGAGACGACCTCGACCGTCGTCGTCGAGCGGCTCTACGACGTGCTCGTCCTGCTCGGGCTGCTCTTCGTGTTCGTGCCCTGGCTACCGCACGTGACCTGGATCCACACCGCTGCGATCCTGGCGATCGTCCTCTTCGTCGCCGCGATCGCGTCGGTGGTCGTGCTGCTCCGCTGGGGCGAGAAGCCGTTCCTCGTGCTGCTGCGCCCGCTGACACGGCTCGGCCTCCCCTTCCTGACGCTGGAACGGGCCGAGCACGCCGCAGCGAGCTTCGTCCGGGGCGCGGCGTCGCTGCGGGAGCCGCGTCTCGCCGCGGCCGCCGTCGTCCTGACCGTCGTCTCGTGGATCCCGCTCGCGCTCAGCACGTGGGTGCTGATGATCGGTTTCCACCTCGGGCTGTCGGTGCTCGCCGGCCTGCTGGTGACGATCGCGACCGGGCTGTCGCTCGTCCTGCCCTCGTCACCGGGTGCGGTCGGCGTGTTCGAGGCGGCCGCGCTGGTCGGGCTGAAGGCGTACGGCATCGACAAGGCGGATGGGCTCTCGTTCGCGCTCGTGCTGCACGCGGTCAACTTCTTCCCGTACGTGCTCGCGGGCGCCGTCGTGCTGGCGCTTCGCCGCCGCTGAGCCGGGTCAGGGCTTGCGCGCCGCGGCGTAGACCGCGGAGACGTCGATCGACGACGTACCGCGCATGGCGGAGAGGTTCGCGCGCCGGACCTCGGCCGCGTCGGCCGGGTCGAGCTCCTCGACGGTGCCGCGGAAGCCCGTGCCCATGATCACGTCCCACCACTCGTCCGCCGAACGGAGCGGCTGCGCCGCCGGAACGAGCTCCGCCCGGGCGTCCTCGATGCCGCTCGAGGCGTAGAGCTCGACCAGCTGGCCGACGCTGACCAGGTCGTCCCACGGATTGAAGCCGCGCACGAGCTCGGGCCTGACAGACGCGACCGCGTCCCAGAACGCCGTCGCGCCCGGCTCCAGCATGTGCGGGCCCCAGCAGGTGACCGCCAGCGTCCCGCCCGGGCGCACCATGCGCCACAGCTCCCGCATCAGCGCCGGGCGGTCGGGCACGAAGAACACACCGAAGACGCAGACGACCGCGTCGAACGATTCGCCGGGAAGCCCGGTCGTGCGCATATCCGCCTGGACGAACCGCATGTTCCGGAGCCCCGCGGCCCGCGCCTTCGCCTGCGCGAGCGCGATCAGCCCCTCGGCCAGGTCGACGGCGACGACGGACCCCGTCGGCCCGACCGCCTCCGCAGCCGGAAGCGCCGAGGCGCCGGTTCCGCACGGCAGGTCGAGCACCTGAGCGCCCGGCGCCAGTCCGAGCCGCTCGACCGTGCGGCGGCCGGTCGACGCCCAGAAACCGTTGGCCGGGGCGTCGAAGCTGTCCGCCGCCGCATCGTAGGTGCGGCGGGCGCGGCGGGCGGCGTCGTCGATCGGCTCCATCCTGGTCATGGTCCCGCCACGAGCGTGCCGGTGCAAGGGCCGCCCGCAGGGCCGGACGCTGCGAGCGGCCGGCTCTGCGGATCGGACGGCCTTACGCGGCCGCCTCGACGGGCTCGATGCGCGCCGGCAGCTGCTCGACCGTGGCCGGCATGCGGCGCACGGAGATCAGCTTGACGGACGCGATCGCACCGATCGCCGCCAGCACGGCGCCGACGATCAGCGCCGTGTGCAGCCCATCCACGAACGACTCGGCTGTGCCCTGACCGAGCGCCGCGGAACCGGGGATCAGCGCGCCGAACAGAGCGACGCCGACGGCGATCCCGGCCTGGCGGAACGTGTCGTTGACGCCGGCGGCAAGCCCGCTCTGCTCCTGCGGCGCGGAACCGAGGGCGACGGCGCTGACAGCCGGGTTGAAGAGCCCGGTGCCGAGGCCGCCGACCATCAGCGACGGGATCAGCATCGCCCACGACGACGTGGCCGTCGCCAGCAGGCCGAGCGCGAGCCCGACCGCGACCAGCGCGAGCCCGACCGCGATCATCGCGCCCGCCGACACCTTCTGCAGCAGCGAGGCGCTCGCCCCGGAGACGAGGAAGATCAGGACCGTCGCCGGCAGGTAGACGAGCCCCGCCTTGATCGGCGAGAGGCCGAGGATCTGCTGCAGGTACAGCGTCATGTACAGGAAGATCGCGAAGAACGAGGCCGAGATCGAGAATGCTGCGATCTGGGCGCCCGTGAACTCCTTGATCCGGAAGAGCCCGAGCGGCAGCATCGGCTCCTTGACGCGCAGCTCGATGCCGACGAAGGCGGCGAGCAGCGCCGCCGCGCCGGCGAGCTCGGCGACGATCGCCGGGCTGCCCCAGCCGTCCCCGTTCCCGCGCAGCAGCGCGAGCACGAGCAGGAAGAGGCCGCCGACGAGCGCCGTCTGGCCTGCCCAGTCGATCCGGCGAGCGTTCGGGTCACGCGACTCGCGTACGAAGCGGTAGGTGGCCGCGATCGCGGCGATCCCGACCGGGATGTTCACGTAGAAGATCCAGCGCCAGCCGAGGTACGAGGTGATCGCCCCGCCGACGGCCGGGCCGACGGCGAACGAGGCGCCGATCGTCGCGCCGTAGACGGCGAGGGCCTTCGAGCGCTCCTTCCATTCCGGGAAGGCGTCCGCGAGCAGCGACAGCGAGGTGGCGAACAGAATCGCCCCGCCGATCCCCTGCACGGCCCGGGCGGCGTCGAGCATCTCGATGCTCTGGGCGGCGCCGCACAGGAGCGACGCGCCCGTGAAGAGGACGAGCCCGGACACGAACACGCGCCGCCGGCCGAGGCGGTCGGCGATCGAGCCGGAGGTGAGCACGACCGCGGCGAGCGCGACCGTGTAGGCGTCCACGACCCACTGGATGCCGGTGATACCGGCGTCGAGGCTGGAGGCGATGTGCGCCAGCGCCGTGTTGACCACGGCGATGTCGAGCATGAGCATGGCCGTCGCGAGACACACGACGGCAAGCGTTCCGCGACGGCTGAAAGCCGACCGCGGCCCGATTCCCCCGCGGTCGGTGCCCTCGAGGCGCGAAGCGCGAGAGAAAGACATGGAAGTTCCTTTCGAGACGAAGGACATCGCGGCCAGTCTCCGTCCGCAGGCTCCGCCGCACAGTGGGGCCACCTTGTTTCTGGAGGTTCGGCTACCCGTACGGCCTTGATCGACCGGAATTGACCGACGGGCCCGGGCCGCGCAGACTCCGCTGGCCCGATGCGCGTCCACGACCTTTGCCCAGTCCCGGCGATGACCAACTGATGGGGGCGGCCTTCGGATGGGGAACCCTGGCTGCTTCCTCGCTCGTGGTCGGTGCCGTTCTCGCGCTTTTGGTCCCCATCCGCCTGCCGACGATCGGCCTGATCATGGGGTTCGGCGCAGGCGTGCTGATCAGTGCGGTCGCGTTCGACCTCGTCGAGGAGGCCGCCGGGCAAGCCTCCGGTCACGGAGCGGTGATCGCCGGCATCTTCGCCGGCTGTGGCGTCTTCTTCGGCGGCGACCTCCTCATCGATCGCTGGGGTGGTGCCGATCGCAAGGACGCGCAGGGTGCTCAGGAGAGCGGCTCGGCGCTCGCAATCGTGCTCGGGACGGTGCTCGACGGGATCCCTGAATCGATGGTGATCGGCCTGACGATCTTCCAGAGTGGAGCCGTGGGCGCCGCCTATCTGGTCGCCGTCTTCATCTCCAATCTGCCGGAGGCGATCTCCTCCACGGCCGGCCTCGCCGCAGGCGGCTGGAAGAAGGCGCGGATCCTCTGGTTGTGGATCGCGATCGCGGTGATCTCGGGCCTAGCCTCGCTGGTCGGCTACAGCCTCTTCCAGCACTCCTCACCGGACACAGTCGCCTTCGTGCTCGCCTTCGCGGCAGGCGCGATCCTCACCATGCTGGCGGACACGATGATGCCCGAGGCGTACGAGCATGGGGGCAAGCTGGTGGGCGTCGTGACGACGCTCGGGTTCGCGGTCGCATTCGTGATCCACACACTCGATTGAGCCGACCGTCGACGGCTCGGGTCAGAGCGGTGCCGGTGTAGGTGCGGGCTCGTCCGCGAGGCTCTGCTGGCTCTCGGGAGCACGGCGGCGCAGGTACCACTTCCACGCCTCCGACGCCGCGACCAGGCCGAGCGGGATCACGAGGCATGCGCCCCACTGCGCGCGCGTCAGGCCGGTCGTCTGGAAGAACCGGTTGAACACGTTCAGCTCGGTGCCCATGACGATCGCGGCGATCGACATCCCGGTCGTCAGGAGGAACTTGCGGTCGGAGAAGCCCTCCAGGCTGAACATCGTCCGCTTCTCGTCCAGCGCGGTGAAGGAGAAGACGAGGTTGAAGATCGAGAACACGGTCAGCGCTCCTGTGCGGGAGACGGCCGCTCCGTAGCGGTCGTCGAGGTACCACCCGACGCCGACCGTGCCGATGGCCATGATCAGGCCGGCGATCGCGATCCAGGCGAACCGCCACGTGTCGAGGATCTCGTCGTCCGCCTTGCGAGGCTTTCGGTCCATCAGGTCGTCGGCGAACTTGCCGTAGCCGAGGCCCACCGCCTGGAAGACCTGGGTCGTGAAGTTCAGCCACAGCGTCTGCAGCGGGACGAAGAGGACGCCGGAGGCGACGTTGAAGATGGCGGCACCCAGAAAGGCGATCACCATCCCGGCGAGGACACCCATCTGGAATCGGATGTACTTCGTCAGGTTGTCGTAGAGACCCCGGCCGAGCTCGACCGCCTTGACGATCGTGGCGAAGTTGTCGTCGGTGAGGATCATGTCGCCGGCCTCCTTGGAGACCTCGGTGCCGGTGATCCCCATCGCGATCCCGATGTCGGCCCTCTTCAGGGCAGGCGCGTCGTTGACGCCGTCGCCGGTCATCGCCACGATCGCGCCCTTCTTGCGCAGCGTGTCGACGAGTCGCACCTTGTTCTCCGGCGTCACGCGGGCGAGCACGCCGATCTCGTCGATCTGGGCGGCCGCCTCATCGTCGCTCATCGCGTCGAAGTCGGCGCCCGTGATCGCGCGGCCCTCGATTCCCAGCTGCGTCGCGATCGCCGCCGCGGTGACCGCGTGGTCGCCCGTGATCATCCGCACGCGGATGCCCGCGGCCTTCGCGGTCGCGATCGCGTCCTTGGCGGTCGGGCGGGGTGGGTCGACGATGCCGACGAGCGTCAGCACGGTCAGCTCCTGCATGTAGCCGAGCAGGTCGGCGTTCGAGTCGAAGGAGTCCGGGTCGAAGTCTCGCCGTGCCGTCGCCAGCACGCGCAGGCCCTGCTCGCCGAGGCGCTCGTTCTCGGCCTCGTACCGCTGCTTCATCGAGTCGTCGATCACGACCGGGCTCAGGTCCTCGGCGGCGAGGGACGTGGTCGCCCGGGCGAGCACCTGGTCGGGCGCGCCCTTGACGAAGCAGCGGACGACATCGTGCCCGCCCTCGTCCTGCATTCGGTGGAACGTCGCCATCAGCTTGTACTCCGAGTCGAAAGGCAACGTTGCGACTCGCGGGAGGTCGGCCCGCGTCGACTCGGGATCGAGGCCGCCCTTGGCGGCGAGGACGACGAGCGCCCCCTCGGTGGGGTCGCCGATCATTTCGCCGTCGTGGACGACGGCGTCCGAGGCGAGGATCATCGCCATCAGGAACTGGTCGAGCGGCACGTCCGACTGCCCGCCCGAGCGCGTGATCTTGCCTTCGGTCGAGTATCCCGAGCCCGTGACCGTATAGCGGCGGCCGGGTATCGCCATCTCCACCGCGGTCATCTGGTTCAGCGTGAGCGTCCCGGTCTTGTCGGAGTTGATCAC
>Ga0070683_100001303_pt1 | contig 19011 bp, 20 predicted proteins | sample KBSC713LmetaG_FD_64662 | JGI IMG/M metagenome (GOLD analysis project Ga0070683, IMG submission 64662) | Corn rhizosphere microbial communities from Kellogg Biological Station, Michigan, USA - KBS C7.1-3L metaG | ecosystem: Host-associated > Plants > Roots > Rhizosphere ... | reverse complement strand
ACAACGGCCTCGCCGCCTCGCGCACGACCGCAATTGCGAGCGCGTTGGACGCCGCGGAAAAGCAGAGCGGACGGCAACGCCGCGCGGCACTTGAGACGCTGGCCAGCCAGGTCAACAAGGATGTGGCGGGCGCACAGGATTCCGTGCGAGTCAAGTCCATGGCTGAGGCGATCACTGCTCTCGCGAAAGCGACCGAGTAGCTGAACCGAAAGATCGCCTGACAGGGTTGGATCGTGCGCCGTGCACACACGACGGGCACGGCGCACGATTCAACCCCACGAGACCGGTTGAGACTATTTTCCCCCGCCGCTGACTGGCGGAACCGCGCGGAACCGGTCATACGTCATGGCCACTACGCGCCCCTGCGTATCGCGCTCGACCACCACCGGCACCCAGTACGCGCGGTCGATGAAGTGCTCGCGGTCGAGCGCGATCAGCGGAGAACGGTCGCCCGACGGCCAGCGCAGAAACAGCTCGCCATCTCGTACTTCGAACGTGAGGGTCGCGTTCGCCTGATAGAAATCCGGGCCGAAGGTGAAGTGCGCGCTGTCGAGTTTGAGTGAGTCGGCGACAATAGGGTGAGCGGGCAGCGGGAGCGGTTGATAAGGCCGTCCCGTCGCAATCGCCGCGACGTTGTAGCCGAGTTCCGTTGTCACCGACGCATAGACGTTGCTGAATGCGACGACGGTCAGGTCCTCGCGCGGCAGATGCAGCACGAACGACGCGAATCCCGGCGCGCGGCCATTCATGTAGTACGCGGCCTGCCCGAAGCGCGGGCGCGCACCACGGAACCATCCGTACCCGACGCGCGGACCCATCGTATCGAGGACGATCGCGCGCGACGTGTCGCTCAGGAGATGTCCATGGAAGATCGCGTCGGCAAAGAGCGCGTAGTCGCGCGCCGTCAGGTATGCCGATCCGTTGCCCGCCTTCGCGGACCAGTGGATCGGCGTCGCCAGCTCCAGGTCGTACACGCCGCGAGGCTGGTAGCCCCGGGCGAAAGGCGGCGGCATCGGTGTGTCGTCGTCCGCGCCGGCAGTGGCCATCCCAGTGGGATCGAACACGAGCATGCGTAGCGCGTCGGCAAACGGCCGGCCAGTGCGCCGCTCGATGATCAGCGCGAGCAGGTTGTACGCCGAGTGCTCCTCGTGCTGGTAGTCCGAACCCGGCGCGAATAGCAGCGGATGGCCGCGGATTGTTGCGACCAGACTCGCTGGCGTCTGGTGGCGTGCGAGGATGCTGTCATAGTCGGGTCGCGCATTAATGTCGGGGAGCCCGGAGCGCTGTTCGAGCAGGTGCCGGACGGTGATCGCGTCACCACCAGGTACACCATGCATGGCGTCGGGCACGATGTCGACGACGCGGGTGTCAAGGCGCAGTGCGCCGCGATCAATGAGTCGCAGCACAGCGGCCGCGGTGAACTGCATCGACACGGACGCGACATGGAAGCGAGTGGCCGCGGTATTGGGCGTGTGTGTCGTGCGGTCGGCTTCGCCGTAGCTGCGCTCGTAAACGATCTGCCCCGCGCGTAGAACGAGAATGCTGCCCGCGAAATTGTTGCTGATTACGTACTGCCGCACGTACGCATCGATCGCCATCGTGTCGACCGCCATGCTGCCGATCGCTCCGTTGACGCCAGCACTCGTCTCCCCAGCTGACTGGCCGCCAGCCCGGGCCGCACCGAATGTGCAGGTGGACAGCACGCATGCGGACAGTGCGCGAATAACTCGCGTCAGACTGTTCGTGCTCAGGACACTCTCCTGGCGACGACCGCCTGCAGCAATCCTGCTCGTCCTTCGACAAGGTTGCGTCCCAGGTTCGCCATCATGACAGCGAAATCAGGCGGCGTAACAAGGTGAAGTCCGACTCACGAAACAGGGAGCGGAGCACCTGCGACATGATCATGGCGTCACGGCAATCGTCTCGGGGGCAGCCCAGAGCCATGCGTAGCCACCCCGTACTGAGTACTGGCCGGGCGGGATGTCGTAACCCGCCATCTGTGCGGCGACGCGGAACTCATATAGAAATCGCTTGGTCTCGAATGGTAAAAAAAACACGGTCGATGAGTCTTCGACGTACATGTTGCTCGATATACCCCCTGCTGATCCAAACAGCTGATAGTTGAAGCTGGGCGGGTTCTCCGCGTCAACACTACCTGGCGGAATCCCCGGTGAAGGAGGGATCGACACCAGGATGGCACGGCCGAGTGAGTTCCGCACCGAGATCTCCAGCGCGAGGTATCGTTGGCCGTCCGATTCGGGCGCCCGCAGCGTGGCGTGCGAGGTAAGCTCGACCGAGTCAGGTGGCACTACCGCGTACGCGGACGGCGCATGCCATGCCCCGGCATCCGTAACGCAGGGCCCTTGGCAGTCCACGAGAGACGCGCACGACCCGAGGAATTGCGCGCGCGGATGGCCACCTACTCGCAGGAGCGCGTGCAACATCTCGTGCCGCACACTAGCCCCGTCATCCATCAAGTTATCCAGGAGAACAATCCTGTTCCCGTCCGAACTCCAGTAGCCTGATGCATCCCGTCCGTTGACCGTGAGCACATATTCGGGCACGTGGTACCACCGCACAGCTGCTAGGTTGCCCGAGTGTCCTGAGCACGCTTCGGTCATCGCCCACCAGCGCGCGTACACTGCCGGCGGCGCAAATTCCTCCGCGTTCGGCGGGAGCGGCGCCGTGGCCAAGCCGCAGCTGATCATGCCGAGCGTACCGACGAACGCGGCTGCAATGACGTGGAGGAGCATCGGCAGCTTCTGTCGCGGCGATTGTTGAAAAACGGGTCTCACTCGCATGTATTCACAGCAGTTATTCCACGATGGTCACAAGCACAGCAGCTTGGAGCAATCGTGCGCGTGCGCCGCAACGTGCGACGAACGCTTGATGTTCCCAATCCCGATCCCCTGAACACGCATCCATACGATTCAGATTCCGTGCGGATGTCGACTGGGATCTCGCACTCGTGTGCATCCCCATAGCCTGCATCCTTTGAAGCTTATAGCTGCCGCAGAGGCCGCGGACTCTGCGGCAGCTATGCGTCCCTAAGCCAATGCTACTGCATGCAGTTGTTGGTACCACAAGACATCAGGACATAGGTTGTCCCTGAGGCGGAGTTTCCGTAATTGTCGGAAGCCGTAACTGTGACTGTCTGCTGGCTGTATGGGGCACCTCCCGCCAAGCTAGTCTGAGGACTGGTAGTCGTTCGTATGAACTGTCCGTTGACGTACCATGACCAGCTGACCGGGTCGACCATCCACACGTCATGCGTCGTGGCTGACGCGGTGTAGGATATGTAGGGCTTAGGGTGATCCGGTGTAATTATATCGCTGGACGGGAGGGCGTACCTGTACGGGATCCTCGTGGTTGCGTACGACCACAGTCCGCTCCCGAGATAGAAGCCATTGCGGACGTCGTCGTAGCCTTGGTTGCTGCCGTCGAACCCGCCTCTTGCCGCGGGGTAGTTTCCGGAAATGCTCACCATGTAGTTGCCATCGGAACCTGTGGACCAGACAGGGTCCGCAATAAACCCGCTGTTATAGCCATTCCAAGCAGTGACAATGCCTTGATACGCCCCGTAACTAAACGTCGAGGGTGATAGGCTGGCCGTCGCGGCGTAGGGCGGCTCCTCTGGCCCGGTCAGGTCTAACGGACAGTAAGTCGACTTGGCGAGGGAAAGGCTGCCGGAGAGGGCCGGCCAATTGCCGTCGTAGGTTGTGTTGCACCCCTGAATAGCCGGGGGTCCAGTAGGGGCGTCGGGACAATCGTAGGCGGAAAGGAGAAAGGACGTCAGCAGGATTCTCACGCAGACGGCCAGTTTGAAAGAAGTCGTGCTCTTCATCGCTCAGTTCCCCGACGTTGAGATGGACTCGACGCGCGCCGGTGTATCAGCGCGGCGGGCAAGCTTCACAGTTCGCACGGTTGCACGTGCCGCGTACGACGCGCTTGTCTCTCCGATGGACGGTACGGGGCTCCAATCCAAGGCTACATCTGCAGGCTGGTTTGATACAGCGGCCGAAGTCGCGATGCCCGTTCCACCGACGTGCGTCGGGCTTACAAAGACATCGTTGACCGTGCGCACACCTGAGCGCGCGTGCACGGTGGCAGGGCCTTCGAGCGTCAGGTGCCATCGCGCGAGTTGTGGCGGACCGTCGGTCTGCAGCGGCGTGATCAGTTCTGGGACCTCGGAGATTCGCCTACCAGTCACCTGTGCTGCGGCCGCTATTGCCGCTTCGGGCGCCATTGGGTATTCGCCCACATGGCCCATTGGAACGCCAACCGCGACCACCTCTGTACCTGAGACTCTTGGGAAATGAAGTTTGCCGCCTACCACTGTGAGATCCGTGGCCCAAGCAGATATCGCGACGCTAATGGACGGGGAGCCGCCTGCATCGCAGAACGTGACTAACCACCATGGTCCGATAAAGCGCCGATACGGGCCCGGAATGTTCTGCGGCGGTGCGTTGAACGCGGTGCGCGCATATAGAGTCCGTCCACAGCTACTTAGTGCTTTGAAATCGATCGCCGCACCATGCGTGTGCTCAAGCCACGTTCGCGTCATCGGCGCGAAGTCGCGCGTCCACAGTGACGCGAACGTGACAGCCTGCGCCGCAGTCAATTCGCTATCCGTCGCAATCGCAGGTGGTGCTGCGAGCTGGATCCTACCGTCAGCGCCGATTGCGTTGGCAGCTGAGCCGGTGACCACCGACCGAACGGCGGACGGCGTCGGCAGCGCGGCGGTGGGGGAATCACCCGAACACGCAGCGAGTACGGTGAGCAGGCCAAGTGCGGTTGTTGCTAGTGTGTAGAAGCGGGGCTTTGTGAATGTGACCGCTCTCGCTAAGGCACTGGGAATCTCCGTGTGATGCATCATCAACCTCCTGTCAACGACAGGATAGAACTTCATGGGATTTCATTCAGTTCACGGACTCAGCGGCGAAAAGTACAGTTTCGCTGCGTAGGGGGCGGGCCTCAGGACGCGAGCCCGTCCTGGCGAGCATACGGCATCGCCACCGGCCAATCGGTGCGCATGCAGTCGATCCGGCCCACGATAGGCTGCAACATGGAAACGGACGCAGTTGTCCGTTGGTTGAGGGGCGCATCCGGGTACGTCGTGCCGCGCGACGTGCTCTCAGTGAGCACTGCCCATCGCGACGCGGTGGCATTGTAACGCTCGGCCACGTAAAGCTTTATCGTCTGACGAAGCTCTCCGTCATGCCCTCCTAGCCACCCAAACACCTATCGAACCGCCATCGGTTACGCAGATCCGCTACGCTCGACGAACGCGCCTTCGTGCTCACTCGATAATCACGTGAGCGCCGGCCACAAGCGCAGCGTGGGACGCGGTGGACCGCAGGCCCTCAAATGCACGGCGTTAATTGAACACCACGCCGACTGACTCGCAAGACCTTAGCAAAACGGGGCGACTGAAGTCTTGCCGCCCGTACGCTTCCGTACAGCACGCGGTGTCGAGCGCAACCTGGTCTCATCGCAATCTCCGTGAGAAGGATCTTAGCTGCGTGCATACGCCCGACCGAGAGCGAAAGCCGTAAGCAACCGGCCGCTTGTGTAGGGCGTCCTACAAGTACGGGCTCTCTCGCAGGTTGAAGGGAGCGACCGAGTTGGTCGCGATGGACATCATCACGTGCGCCTCGCAAACGGATTCCCTGGTGGCGTGGCTGAGAATGTCCCACGGGTAGACGGTGGTCAAGCACCTTAATGAGCTTCACATTTGAAGAGCAACGCGCAAGCCGGCATGCTGAAAGAAATGACGGACGAGCACTGGCTGATGTTGTAGCTGACGGAAGTTCGCTCGGGCCAGATCTGCAAGCTCGGTGACCGATGCTAGCAGAGCGTTAGCCAGCCGCCGCTCGACACACGCATTCGCCTGCTCTTCCGGGTTGGGTTCGGGCGCATACGCCGGTAGATATTCTACCGCGTAGTCGTTCGGGTGCGTCGATGAAGCGCATTACCTCACGACCCCTGTGTGCGTTCAGCCGGTCCCAGATGATCAGCAGTGGCATCGCGATCGGCCGCCTGAAGTACTTGAATGCGAGGAGCACTGCGTGCGTGTTCACAGCGTTTTTCTGGCGCCGAGCATAGAGCCGCTGTCTGTGTGAAGACGCCGATGCTCGACATCTCACACCTGCCGCTCAGGCGCCGCACCACTGGCGTTATTCCTCGGCGAGCCCAAGTTCCATTCATCCAGATGCGAAGCGTATGTCGGGTCTCGTCCCAACAGACGATTGTTCTCCTCTCACGCAGCGCCTTTTTTTCAAAGCTGGCCAAGTGTGTAGCAACCACTCAGCGACCAGCCGCTCGTCTTGCTCACGGGCTCGGCTCGCAGGTCGTCGTACGCTGAAGGTGCGCTGAAGCCGTGCGGCTTGAGTGGCCGCTCCAAATGCCGGTAGTGATACGTGGCGTCGAACTCGCGCTCAATCACATGGACAATCCGCTTTAACCTCCACTCCTCGGTGTCAACACCAGCAGCGACCGCACCACCGCCCAGAATTCTTCCGAGCACTCGCCACTCTGCTTCGCTCAGCCGGGCGAAGCGATGTCCTAACGCTCGTGCCTTGAGCCGGCGCCGCCATGTTGCCACGCAGATCGCCACCGCCCCACGCTGGCCTCGCTCACACCCAACCATTCGGCAATCGCCACCTGCTTCAATCCTTTGAAACAGTGCGGACGCCTGGAGTCGCCGCTCCTCCATCTGCGCCCCGTGTCAGACGACTCGGTCTCCACTCCGGCATACCACCATCTCCACCAAACCTTTACCATTCCTTACGCAAGAACCGTGAACCTCATTACGTACCGGCCGCGGTATGTGATTTACTTAATGAGAACTACCCAGAAACTGCGCTTGCCGAAGGATGGGAAAGGGCTCAGATATCGACGCGCGCACGTAAGCTCCTGCCGTACCTCACATGCGTCGACTCAAGACCCCGTGCGATCGGACTAGCTTCGGCGCAAGGTGACCGCTGGAGGCCATCATGGCCGACATAGATCGCTACATTCACGCCGCCCGGTCGACGTGCGCCACCGTAACGGACCCCCGCACGGGTGCGCCGCGCGAACGAAATTGTAAGCGCAGATACTCCGTCACAACCTGAGTTGGCGCATAGCCGACACGCTCCATGCCATCTCGCCGAATCGGCTTGCTGAGGTCGCTAGCGAATGCATCAATGAAGCGCAGTACAGCGCGCTCATGGAGAGTGAGGCTCGGCGTGAAAATACTCGGACGGCAAGGAAGTCTCACAAAATCGGCCGCCAGGGCCTCGCACCTCGACGACCAGTGCATGTAATGGCTGAGCATCGATGGTGTCGATCACGCCCGCGCCGAGCACCGCACACACGCCAGGCTCCTTGTGAGCAGGTTCCGTGGGTCCGTCACCGCCGCAAGCTGCAACCAAAAGTGCAAGGCAAGCAGATGTGGCGAGCCGCTGGTTCCATGATCTCACGCGCACGATGTACTCCTGTGGCGGATGAGCGCTGTGACAACAGCGGGCAGGAGTGCGCCCATATTCGTGCGCACTGACCGCGCTGTCCGGATTCATCTCCTGGTAACGATCGCCTGCAGCAACCTCGCTCGTCCTTCAACAAGATTGCGTCCCAGGTTTGCCATCATCATCGGGAAATCCGGCGGCGTAACAAGGTGAAGTCCGACAGCCGGCGATGACGGGGCTCGCGACCGCGCATCCCGCTGTCTTGCAATCCACTCATTCGCAATGACTGTCGTATCCGCCCATGATACGACCTCGAAGCCAGCCTGGCCGAGTGCCTCGCGCATTGCGTCAGCGCTGAGCAGGAAACTGATCTCAGGCCCGCGTGCCCACGGTACCGGAAATATCAGTGGTCCTCCATCTCCGAGGATGACGTCGTAGATCGCCAACAATCCACCCGGCCTGAGCACACGGAAGATCTCGCTGTAGAGTCGACCTCTGTCGCGAATGTTCATCGCGACGTGTTGCGTCCACGCATGGTCGAAGCTCGTGTCGTCAAACGGCAGATCGAGTGCGTTGGCGACAGTGAACGTCGTCCTGTCGACGAGTCCGGTGCGCTCGGACAGCATCGACGCCGCTTCGACGAACGGTGGGCTGAGATCGATTCCAGTGACATGCGCGCCGTACGTCACCGCGAGAAACCGGCCGGGCCCACCCAGCCCGCTTCCGACGTCGAGAACCGTAGCCCCGGGCGTCAGCCGGAGCTCCGCCGCAAGCTCCGCAGTCGCGGCAAGACCGCGAACGTGGAACTCGTCCAGCGGAGCAAGGTCCTTCCAGTCTATGCGACCGTGGTCGTCCGCGAGATCAGCCCGCCCAAGCGCGTCGCCGATCTGCGCTCGGAGCGACGTGGCAGCGTAGTGCTGTGCTACAGCGGATGGATCGTCTGCTTCAAAATTGCTCACCGGACAGGCGAGTTGAGGTCATCGTGAGCGTGGCTCACTTCCAGGCAGCGATGACTACAGCCGCCTGTGCGGACAGCATGGACTCCCTGTTCGAGACTCAGTCCCAACCTACTGGGACCGATTTCATATCGCCATCCCGCAACGTATCGGGCGGGTCACGAACGGCCATGAGTGATTCACCGGGCAGCTCGACAACGGTGCAATCGGTCTCTTCGACCATGGAGCCATGTTGCAGCGCAACCAGGCGTTGCGCGACCCGTGCGCCGAGCGATGCCACGCTTCGCCGGACGGCTACGCGGTGGGTGATGACAATCTGCATGGTTCCTGCCTGACACTCTCCTGCCTGCACACCGACCTCGCCGCCAGCCGGCGTTCTCGACACTACATCCGAAAGAATCGTCACGAGGGCCGCCTGAATCTGCACAGGGTCAGCGACTGCACGCGGTGCGGCGCCAGAGACGCGCACCCGGAAGTCAACGCGCGCGTCGCGTGCGCGTGCCTCGATGATTGCGAGTGTGGGTCTCAACATCTCTGCCAGCCCGATAGCCTGCGGCATTGCATGGATGCGACCACGATCCAGGTCGAGCAGGGAATTGAGCAGACGCACCTCTTCATCGGCCGCACCGACCGCCGCACGTGCGGCAGTCAGCAACTCCTCCTGATTCTCATTCAGAGCACCGAATGGACTGGACAGCAATACATGCAGCGGGAGTTCGGCTTCTTCGAGCCGCGCACGCATCACGCTTACGATATCCGCCGCGATCGCGGCATACTCCGTGGCACGCGCCACCGCCGCCCGTTCGCGCAGCGCGCCCTCGCCGCGTGCACGCGATACCGCGCCACTCAATCGATGCACGGTGGTCTCGATCGCGTCCAGCTCATCCGCACCCGCCGGTCCGGTGCCGGCACCGAGTGACCGTCCTGTTTCGGAGCTGCCACCGTCGCTGTCCGAGTTGCGTGTGGTGCGTTCGGCGAGATCGCTGATTCTGCGCGCCACATACCGCGTGTTGTACCACGCCATCCACAAGGAAGCCGTCGTGGCAATTGCACCGACGACGATAACCGCCAGCGGCGCCGTGCGGGCATACTGGCCCCAGTAGGCCAGCCCTGCCACCGCGATCACACCGATCACCGCGGGGACCACCGCGACGAACAGCCGCTGCCCCACCCTCATTTTTCGTCCTGCGATGGATGCGCATGATGCTCGTCCCCCACGTCGACGAACGACACGACCTGCACGTCCAGTCCGTCCCTATTGTCGACCAGGCGATCCACCACGGAACCGTGGCGCAGGCGATGCCACCACGGGCGGGTAGTCTGGCCAACAATGACCAGTGAGACAGCATGCTCCTTCGCGAACCGGCAGATCGCATCCACCACATCGGCTCCCTGCACCTTCACGACCTCTGCACCCATCGCCTGAGCCATCTGAATGTTGTCCACGAGGCGGCGTTGGACGGTGGCATCGATGCGGTCGGCTCGCTCCTCAGGTGTCTGTACGTACACGCAGTACCAGTCCGAATTGAGACGTCCGGCAATCCGGCTCGCCTTACGCAGCAGGATCGCGGTGCGCGGCGGATTGCTTGCCATCGCGACAAGAATGCGATCCGCGGTCTTCTGCGGAGCCGGCTTGCCGCCAGCTTCCCTTCGCACGATGTCCTCACGCGTGCGATCAACCGAGCTCGCGACTTCGCGTAGAGCCAGCTCGCGCAGCGTTGTGAGATTCTCCTCGGTGAAGAAATTCTCAAGGGCTGTCTGGATCTTCGTCTGCTCATAGATCTTTCCTTCCAGCAGCCGCTGCCGCAGATCCTCGGCCGAGAGATCTATGTTGACGACCTGATCGGCCCGGGAGACGACCCAGTCGGGCACCGTTTCGCGCACCGCGACGCCCAGCACTCCCTGCACTACGTCGTTCAACGATTCGAGGTGCTGCACGTTGACAGCGGAGATGACGTTGATTCCTGCATCCAGTAGCTGCAACACATCTTCCCACCGTTTCCGGTGCCGCGAGCCGGGCACATTGCTGTGGGCAAGCTCATCCACGAGCACCACTTCGGGACGCCGCACGAGTACGGCATCGGTATCCATCTCCTCTAGTGTCGCACCACGGTATTCGGTGCGGCGGCGCCCTACAACTTCGAGGTCGCCGATCTGAGCGCCGGTTTCGGCACGACCATGAGTTTCCACAAATCCTACTACCACGTTTACGCCGCGCGCCTGGAGCTCGCGCGCCTCGTTCAGCATCCGGTATGTTTTTCCTACACCGGCGGCTGAGCCGATGTACACCTTCAGCCGTCCCCGTGGACGTCGGCGGAGGAGTTTCAGGAAATCGGCCGCGCCGGGCGCGCCCTCCGGAAGATCAGCGTTCGTGATCACGATCCGTCATCGTCTGTACGCCGAGTCCAGTGCCATGTTGAGCAGGAGGACGTTGACTCTTCGCTCGCCGAAAACGCCAAACTGTCGCGGTTCGATGCGCTGCTGTACGAGTGAGCGAATGGCGGCGATGCTGGCGCCGCGCGCCATCGCCACGCGTGCGATCTGCAGCTCGGCGGACGCGGGCGAGATGTGCGGATCAAGGCCCGATCCGGACGACGTCACCATGTCAGAAGGAACGTACCCTCTGATTGCGCCATCGTTCTTCACCGCACTATCCACGGCCTGCGCAATGAGCGTGTCTGCAAGCTTGCGATCCGTCGGGCCCCTGTTGGTGCCGCCGGAAAGTGTATCGACGTAGCCCGTGCCGGCCGCAGATGGTCTGGAGTGAAAGTACTCCGGACGCGTGAACTGCTGCCCGATGAGCGCGCTCCCCACAACGCGTCCGTCGTGACCCCTGACCAGCGACCCGCCCGCCTGTCGCGGAAAGACGAGCTGCGCGATCGCCGTGACGACGGCCGGATACGCGACCCCGGTGATCAGCATAAGTATCAGCGTGGCGACGATCGCTGGCCGCAGTTGTTTGTGAAGCATCGGAGGCGCTACACGAAATGCAGGAAGACGAGAGTGGCGTCGATCAGCTTGATACCGATGAACGGCACGATAAGTCCCCCAATGCCATAGATAAGCAGATTACGACGCAGGATCACGGACGCCGGCGCCGGGCGGTAGCGAACGCCGCGGAGCGCGAGTGGAACGAGCGCAATGATGATGAGTGCATTGAAGATCACAGACGCCAGAATCGCGGATTGTGGCGAGTGCAGGTGCATGATATTGAGGGCCCGGAGCGCCGGATATGTCACAACGAACATTGCGGGGATGATCGCGAAATACTTCGCGACATCATTGGCGATGGAAAAGGTGGTGAGCGATCCCCGAGTCATCAGCAGCTGCTTACCGATCTCGACCACCTCGATCAGCTTGGTAGGATTTGAATCGAGATCGATCATATTCCCCGCTTCCTTGGCTGCCTGGGTGCCGGTGTTCATCGCTACACCGACGTCCGCCTGCGCCAGTGCTGGCGCGTCGTTTGTCCCATCGCCAGCCATCGCCACCAGTTTTCCGCCCGCCTGTTCACGCCGGATCAGCGCGATCTTGTCTTCCGGTTTCGCTTCGGCGAGAAAATCATCAACTCCAGCTTCGCGCGCGATGGAAGCCGCCGTCAACGGATTATCGCCCGTGATCATGACGGTGCGAATGCCCATGGCGCGAAGCCTGGAGAAGCGTTCCTTCATGCCCCCCTTGACCACATCCTTGAGATAGATCGCCCCGAGCACCCGGGTATTGTCGCCGTCGCGTTCAGCGACCACGAGCGGCGTCCCCCCCGACCGCGCGATACCCTCGACGACGGAGGCGATTTCGCAGGACACAGTGCCCCCATTCTCACGAACCCACTTTCCAATCGAATCACTGGCTCCCTTCCGTAGCTCGATACCATCCACATTCACGCCGCTCATCCGAGTGTTGGCGGAGAACGGAACGAAATCCATCGCACCATGTGATGCTCCGGGACCAAGGTCGCGCGCACGGAGTCCATACAGATCCTTGGCCAGCACAACGATGCTGCGCCCCTCCGGTGTCTCGTCAGGGAGTGATGCGAGTTGTGCACGCTCCGCCATGTATTCAATCGCAATATCGGATACCGGGTAGAACGCCGCGGCCTGCCGGTTCCCCAGCGTTATCGTTCCAGTCTTGTCCAGCAAAAGTGTGTTGACGTCTCCGGCTGCCTCCACCGCGCGCCCGGACATCGCGATCACGTTCTGCTGGATCATCCGGTCCATGCCAGCGATACCGATCGCCGAAAGAAGACCGCCGATCGTCGTCGGGATGAGGCACACGAGCAGCGCGATCAGCACTGGCGCGGGCACAGCGGCGCCTGAGTAGATCGCGAACGGCTCAAGTGTGACGACAGCAAGCAGAAAGATGATCGTGAGTCCGGACAGCAGGATCGTAAGGGCGACCTCATTCGGCGTCTTCTGGCGCGACGCTCCTTCAACCAGCGCAATCATCCTGTCCATGAAGGCCTCGCCAGGATTTGCAGTGATGCTGATGACGAGATAGTCGGATAACACTCTGGTCCCGCCGGTCACGGCAGAACGATCGCCGCCCGATTCACGAATCACGGGCGCGGACTCGCCCGTTATCGCCGATTCATCAACCGAGGCGACTCCTTCAATCACCTCTCCGTCGCCAGGAATGATGTCACCAGCCTCGGCCAGGACAACGTCTCCGCGTCGTAGTGCGCCGGAAGCCACGGGCTCCGCCGATTCCCTGTCCCGCGCATCCCGAAGCCGTCTCGCGGTCGTCTGCATTCGTGACTTTCGGAGCGTGTCAGCTTGCGCCTTCCCACGCCCTTCAGCCATTGCTTCAGCGAAGTTCGCGAATATTACCGTGAACCAGAGCCATAGCGCGATCTGCGACGTAAAGCCGGTGTCGCCCCGATTCATCACAATGCCACGAGCCAGCGACACAGTGACCAGTACGCTGCCCACCAACACGACGAACATCACCGGGTTCCGCACCATATGACGAGGGTCGAGCTTGATGATCGAGTCACCGAGCGCGCGCCTGACAACAGGGGTGTCGAAAAGTTGTCTTTTTCGGGTAGCCATCCTAGAAGAGCCTTCCAGCGTTCATCGCCAGATGCTCGGCGACAGGCCCGAGAGCAAGCGCCGGGATGAAGGTGAGCGCGCCGAGAATGAGAATCACACCGATGAGCAATACCACGAAGAGCGGCGTCGTAATCGGGAAGGTGCCGGCCGATTCCGGTACAACGCGTCGCTCCGCGAGAAAACCCGAAAGCGCCAGTATCGGAACCTGCATCGCGAAACGTCCCGTGAGTGCTGCCATGCCCAACGCGGTGTTGTAGTAGTACGTCCCGCCGGCCAGTCCGGCGAATGCGCTGCCATTGTTCGCAGTCGTCGACGTGAATGCGTACAGGATCTCCGACAGCCCGTGCGGTCCAGCGTTGTTCAACGCCGTCAGGCCAACAGGAAGCACCACAGATACCGCGGACAGCAGTAGGATCGACGCGGGGAAAAGCAGCACGTACAGCATCGCCATGCGGATCTCGCGACTCTGAATCTTCTTACCCAGATACTCCGGTGTTCGACCCACCATGAGGCCGGCAATGAAGGTCGTGAGCACGACCATCACCAGCATGCCGTACAGTCCAGCACCAACGCCACCAAAGATCACCTCGCCGAGCTGCATGTTGAGCAGCGGCACCAATCCGCCAATTGGCGTGAATGAGTCGTGCATGCTATTCACGCAACCGCACGACGCATCTGTCGTGATCGTCGCGTACAGCGCAGAGTTGGCTATCCCGAAGCGGACCTCCTTCCCCTCCATGTTGCCACCCGGGTTTGCCGAAGTCGTGACTACATCCACGCCGCGCGCTGCATGAATGGGGTTTCCGCGCGCCTCGGCCCAGTATGCCGTTGTCACCCCTCCCGCAAATAGAACGAACATGGCCGTCCATATTGCCCATGCGTGCTTCCGATTCCCGACCACGCGGCCGAGCGCGTACACCAGCCCGGCCGGAATGGCAAAGATCGCAACCATTTGCAGAAAGTTCGTCCACGGCGTGGGGTTCTCGAATGGATGCGCAGAGTTTGCGTTGAAGAAGCCGCCACCGTTGGTGCCGAGTTGCTTGATCGCTTCCTGGCTCGCAACCGGGCCCATCGCGAGAACCTGCCTGCCGCCCTCCAGAGTGGTCGCGGTGATGTATGCGTGAAAATTCTGAATCACACCCTGCTGTACGAAAAAGAGGGCGAGTATCACTGACGCCGGCACAAACAGATACAGCGTACCACGAATGAGATCCGTCCAGAAGTTGCCGATGCGGCCCGCAGAATGCCTGGCGATGCCGCGCACCAGCGCGATGGCGATCGCGACGCCAGTCGCGGCGGATACAAAATTGTGAAACGCGAGCTGAGTGGCCTGCGACAGGTACGACATGGTCGTCTCGCCGCTGTATGACTGCCAGTTTGTATTCGTCGTGAACGACGACGCGGTCTCGAACGCCTGCCGCGCGGGCACCGCGGCCCGGCCAAATGGATTCATCGGGAGCGAGTGCTGCGTACGCAGCACCACATACGTCGCGAGCATCGAAACGGCGCTGAACACGAGCATCGAAGCTGCGTACCTCGTCCAGTGCTGATCCTCATTCGGGTCGATCCCGCAGACCCGGTAGATGGCACGCTCCAGCGGAGCCAGCCATCGAAACGACCCATCGTATACGTTGACGACGTACACCCCAACAGGTCTGGTGACGGCGAGTACCACCGCAGAGTAGAGAAGGATCTGAAGCCAACCAGCAGCCGTCATATCAGAAGCGCTCTGGTCGCAGCAGTGTGTACACCAGGTATATCAGCAGGACCAGCGCGACTGCCGAGCCAACAGCGCCTTCGGTGCTCATGTGTCGTCGTCTCCATCAGTGGGGACGCCTCCGAGCAACTCACACGCGCGGACGTACGCCAGGATCACTGCGAAGAACGCGACCGTCAGTGCTACGTAGAGGACATCATACATCGTCTCACCCGCCATCATCGCCGTTGCTGATGAACCCCAGGGTCCGCTGCCTCACGTGGATCCGGAATACGGATCCTGAACGCCCCAGGACGTGAATGAAGCATGGGACTGGCAGCGTTAAAACCGCATTAAAACGGGTGCGGCGCGGCGTTAAAACATTGTTACCGTCCCTGCGAGCGACGCCCGCTCGTCGTCACCGGGTGTTATCGCAGGACCGCCGGCGCTTCGGCGGCAGGCACACTGAGCGTGAACACGCTGCCACCGCCTGATCGTTCCTCGTACGTGACGTCGCCGCCCTGCGCTCGCGCGAGTCCACGAGCGATTGCGAGCCCGAGCCCCGTCCCGCGAACGTCTGCGGGCACGCCAGCTGGCCGGTAAAACGGTTCGAAGATCCGATCGGCGTCACCGGCGTGTATGCCGGCACCGCGGTCCAGCACTGCAACCATCAGCCGCGAACCTTCCCTGCCAACGCTCAACTCGATCGGCTCCGTCGCCGGACTGTATTTCGCGGCATTCTCAATCAGATTGACCAGTGCGCGCAACGTGTGCACGAAGTCGAATTCACCCAGAATCGGCGCCTGCGCGCGATCTGCCAGCACGCGGACCGTGCGATCGGCAAGTACGCCATGCGCTCGTTGCAGTGCTGCGCCAACCAGATCATCCGCAGCATTCAACTCCGGCCGCAGTTGAATGGCACCGCCCGCGAGGCGTGACAGGTCCAGCAAATCCGACACCAGAGCGGTGAGCCGATCGGCTTCTTCCTCGATCGATACCGCCTGCGGATCGCCGGCCCGCGCCCCGTGTTCGGCGATTGCATGCGCCAGCGCCTTCACGGTTGTCAGGGGTGTGCGCAGATCATGTGACACAGCCGCGAGCAACGCGTTCTTGAGCCGGTCGGCTTCACGTAGCGCGTCGGTGTGCTCAGCCGCGGCCACGAGGCGCATCCGCTCCACACCAAGCGCGGCATAGTACGACAGGGCATTGAGAAACTGGCGCTGTCCCGGCGCGAGGTCGATCCCCCTGCTGTTGCTGATGGTCAGCGTGCCCACAATGCGATCGCGAACGCGTAGTGGAATCGTGATCGCGCGAGCGTCGCGCACCGCGTCCCACAAAGTGACCGGCGGCCAATCTGCGTCGCGAGGCTCGTGCTCTGGCACCACGCCAAACGTCCCGTCCAGCCGCTCGACCGTCGCCTGTCCTGATCCCGATGTCCAGGCGAGCAGACTGTGCATGTCTCCCGGCGGGTGTGGTATCTCCGCCTGACCATGCAGGTCGACGCCGCGTGATCGGTCCACCTCGGCGCCCGCGTGCGCCGCGAGCGTCAGATCGCCTTTCCCCGGGCCAACGATGTACGCGTCGCACGTATCGATTCCGAGCGTTGACCGGATGACCTCCGCAATGGCGCCGAGCGCGTCTTCCGGGCGTGACACGTTGAGTGTCTCGGAGCCGAGCGCCGAGAGTCGCGCGACCTCGGCCGTGCGTGCGCGCGCTTCCTCTGCCCCCTGCTGCGCTCGCGTCAACAGCTGCGCCGCAACCACACTGGTAACGAGGAACGTCGCCAGAACCAGCCAATCGAGCGGGTTCGCGACGACGAGCGTGTGGTGCGGTTGCAGAAAGAAGTAATCGAACAGCAGAAACGCGAGTCCCGCCAGGCCGAGTCCGATCACGCGCCCACCCGCGGCGCTCCCGACAAGAACTACCAGCAAGTACAGGAGTGCTACGTGCGCCTTGTCCAGATCCGGGCGAACAGACAGCATAGCGAGGGTAACAACCGAAAGACCGAGGAGTGAGGTGCCCCATGTACGCGCATAGTGCCACCACGGCCTGCTCGCGAAGCGCGGTACGGCTCCACGAGTGCGAGTCATGAGTCGACCACGAATCGATAGCCGACGCCCGGTTCCGTAAGTAACAGGCGTGGTTGATACGAGTCGGCCTCGAGCTTCCTGCGGAGATGGGCGACGTACACCCGCAGGTACAGTTGCGCATCCCCGGACGCCTCACCCCAGACAGCGCGAAATAACTGCGCATGTGTCACCAGCTGGCCGGCATGCGCAATCAGTGCCCGCAGGAGAGCCCACTCCGTGGGCGTGAGATGGATCGGCTCCCCACGCCGCGTCACCTCGCGCCGCGCGGTATCGATCACAAGGTCACCAGCCACGACGGACGCACCGCTCCCAACAGCGACACCCATCCGAGCCCGACGTATCTGCGCGCGGACCCGAGCGCGGAACTCGACGGTGCTGAACGGTTTGGCGACGTAATCGTCCGCACCGGCCTCGAGCAGCGCCACCTTCTGTTCTTCATCCGCCCTGGCGGAGAGAACAATGATCGGCACGGCTGACCAGCCACGTATTGCGCGGCACACCTCTATCCCCTCCATGTCCGGCAGTCCGAGATCGAGGATGATGAGATCCGGGTGTTCCTGCACGGCTACGGCTATCGCTTCGCGGCCTCCCGTCGCCTCCAGAAGTCGCTCGGCGTCATGCTCGAGCGCCAGCCGGACAATTCCGCGAATTTTTGACTCGTCCTCAATTATGAGGACAGTCAGCCCGGATGCTTCCGTTTGAACTCCGCGATGCGGGGAGCCATTTCGGCCAAATAACGGGTGGGACAGATGCTGTGGCGGAACTGCGCGTCCGTTCGCTGCGAGACATAGCGCTCCATGGTCTGCCAGTTGTAGACGACCTCGCTGTCGAAGACGCGCACCGCGTTCCACAGCAACCACCTGCAGCTGCCATCCTCGCAGAGATGGCAATTGCCGAGGCCGACGGTGCGCTCCCAGGCAGGACTACTATGCCTGATGCAACCCCGGAATCGGGGCAGCCCAGCATGTCGATCGAAAAGACTGAGAAGCGGCATTCGATCTCACTGGCGTCGGCGATATCACCTTCGTCCACGTCCACGCACTCGTCCACAACAAGGGTTCTGCGAGCAATCATCGTCGGCCAATGAGTCGCTTGTTATATGGATGGCGGAGCCTGTCCAAATTTAGTCATGCGTGAAACGGAGTGGGAAACTACCCGATCCGTTTGAATAACCATGGCACAGCAGCAGGCGCGAGAACGCCAGCATGACAATATCTTGACATCAAGTATCTTTCCGTTAAACTTCCTGCCAGGGAGGTTGGTGCCTGTGAAACGTATTCCTGCAGGGGCACATGTCTGGCTGGTGCTCTGGAAGGCCGCCCGGGCAGTCGAGGCCCGTGCACTCGGAAGCATCGAGGGAACCGGCCTGTGTGCCAGCGACTTTGGCGTACTGGAGGCGCTCTGGCACAAGGGGCCGCTTCCCGTGAACGCGCTGGGGAAGAAACTCCTGCTCACCAGCGGCTCCATCACGACTGCTGTCGACCGGCTCGCCAGACGCGGTCTGGTCAGGCGGAACAGCCATCCTGAGGACCGACGCGTGCGGCTCGTAGAAATTACGTCCCGCGGACGCCAGCTCATCGAGCCGGCGTTCGCACGCCACGAGGCGGACCTGGAGAAGGTCACCTCGGTGCTCACGCAATCAGAGCGCGTCACACTCGTGACGCTTCTGCGCAAGCTGGGCACGGCAGCAGAGGAAGATGGGACGGATGGAATGTCAACGCGCGATGGAATGGCGGAAGCATCATGACACAACAACTCACCGGTGTCCACCAC
>Ga0070683_100001297_pt1 | contig 19040 bp, 23 predicted proteins | sample KBSC713LmetaG_FD_64662 | JGI IMG/M metagenome (GOLD analysis project Ga0070683, IMG submission 64662) | Corn rhizosphere microbial communities from Kellogg Biological Station, Michigan, USA - KBS C7.1-3L metaG | ecosystem: Host-associated > Plants > Roots > Rhizosphere ... | reverse complement strand
CGGCCCGGCAGGCGGTGGCTCTCGCGCGGGGCGGCGACGTGCGCTCGATCTGCGTGCACGGCGACGGCACCGGCGCCGCAGCGCGTGCTGCGCGCGTGCGCCGTGCGCTGCTCTCGGCAGGCGTCGAGTTGCGGGCGTTCGCATGACGGCGACGGTCCGCCCGGCCGGAGATCGCGCCGTGCTCGTCGAGCTGCCCGACAGCTCCGCTGCCGTTCGCCTCGCGCAGGCGCTCACCGATCGGGCCGAGTTCGTCGACGTCGTTCCCGGCCATCGCACCGTCCTCCTGACGTGGGCAGGCGAGCGGCGGCCGCAGGAGCTCGAAGCACTCGTCGAGTCCGCGCTCGGCTCCGGCCCGCCGCCCGGCCCGGTCCGGCGCATCGAGATACCCGTCGTCTACGACGGGCCTGATCTCGACGAGGTGGCGGAGCTCGTCGGTCTCTCGCCCGACGAGGTGGTCCGCCGACACGTTGCGGCGAAGTACGTCGTCGCATTCCTCGGGTTCGCGCCCGGGTTCGCGTACCTGCTCGGCGGCGACGAGCGCCTCGAGGTGCCGCGGCGCGCGAATCCGCGCGAACGCGTCCCCGCCGGGAGCGTCGCAATCGCCGGTCCCTACTCCGGCGTCTACCCGCGTGACACGCCGGGAGGCTGGCGGTTGCTCGGGCGCACGTCGACCACGCTGTTCGACCCGGAGCAAAGCCGGCCCGCACTCCTCGAGCCCGGCGACCGCGTGCGCTTCGTCGCGCTGTGAACGAGGTCGCGGTCGTACGCGCGGGCGCGCTGACGACATTCCAGGACTGCGGGCGACCGGGCTTCGCGCATCTCGGGGTTCCGCCCTCGGGCGCAGCAGACCCGCCGGCCTTCCGGCTCGCGAACCGGATCGTCGGCAACGCCGCCGACGCCGCCGTCCTGGAGGCGACGCTCATCGGCCCGGCGCTGCGCTTTGCTCGGCCTGCGCTCGTTGCCGTCACCGGGGCCGACGCGGGGGCGACGATCGCGGGGCACCCGCTCGAGCGTGGGAGGGCCGCTGAGGTGCCGGCGGGCGTCGTGCTCGAGCTGGGCGGCTGTCGCGAAGGCGTCCGCGCGTACATCTCCGTGCGAGGCGGGTTTGCGGTCGACGCGACGCTCGGCAGCCGCTCCCACGACCTGCTGACCGGCCTCGGCCCGCCGCCGCTGCGCGAGGGTGACCTGCTGCACGTCGGCCCCGAGCCCGCGCGGCCGCCGCAGCGCGCCGAGATCGTCCCCGCGCGCGGCGAACCGACGCTGTTCGTCGTTCCGGGGCCTCGCGACGACTGGTTCCCTTCCGAGGCGCTCGCCGCGCTCACGGAGACGACCTGGCGGGTCGCCGCCGCCTCCAACCGCATCGGGATGCGGCTCGAAGGGCCCGCTCTCGCACGGCTCGACCGCGGCGAGCTCCTGTCCGAGGGGCTCGTCACCGGTGCGATCCAGGTCACCTCCGGCGGCCTGCCGATCGTCCTCGGCCCCGACCACCCGACGACCGGCGGCTACCCCGTGATCGCCGTCGTCGTCGCACGCGACCTGCCGCTCGCCGGCCAGCTCGCACCCGGCTCGAGCCTGCGTTTCGCCGAGTACCACGCGGCGCCGAAGCCCGGGAACGTATGACGTTCGCCGCTCGGGCCACGTGCCGGTCGTACGACGCCCGCGCCGCCGGGTCCCGCGCCGCCGCTCAGTGCCCGGAGACGGCGTGCGGGACGTACGGCTCCTCGAGCCGTGCGACCTCGTCCGCGCTGAGCGCGAGCTGCTCCGCAGCGATCGCGTCCTCCAGGTGCTCGACCTTCGTCGCGCCGACGATCGGCGCGGTCACGCCCGGCTTCCCGAGCAGCCACGCCAGCGCGACCTGCGCCGGTGCGACGCCACGCTCCTGCGCGACCTCCACCACCCGCTCGACGACGGCGAAGTCGACCTCCGGCGTGTAGAGGCTGTCGCCGAAGGAGTCGGTCTGCGCGCGCGTCGTCAGCTTCTCCCCCTCGCGCGTGCGGGTGCCGGCGAGGAGACCGCGCGCGAGCGGGCTCCAGGGCAGCACCGCGACGCCCTGGTCGATGCACTGCGGGATCATCTCGCGCTCCTCCTCGCGGTAGACGAGGTTGTAGTGGTTCTGCATCGAGACGAACCGCGTCTGCGCGACCGACTGCGCCTTCGCGAACTGCCACGCATACATGCTGCTCGCGCCGATGTAGCGCGCCTTGCCCGCGCGGACGACGTCGTGCAGCGCCTCCATCGTCTCCTCGATCGGGGTGCGCGAGTCGAAGCGGTGGATCTGGTAGAGGTCGACGTAGTCGAGCCCGAGCCGCTCGAGCGACGCATCGATCGACGCGAGTACGTGCTTGCGCGAGAGGCCGGCGCCGTTCTCGCCCGGCATCGTGCGGCCGTGCACCTTGGTCGCGACCACGTACTCCTCGCGCATGCCGAAGAGCTGCCGCAGCAGACGGCCGGTGACCACCTCGCTCTCCCCACCGTTGTAGACGTCGGCGGTGTCGAAGAAGACGATCCCGCTCTCGACGGCTCGGCGGACGATCGGGTCCGCGGCCTTCTCGTCGAGCGCCCACGGCCGGCTCTCGTGGCTGCCGTAGCTCATCATCCCGAGGCAGATCCGCGAGACGCGCAGACCGGTTCCGCCCAGGTTCACGTAGTCCACGCTCGCACGCTACCGGCGCCGGTACGTTCCGGAGCGGGATGACCGAGCTCGAGCTCACCGCGCTTCCGCCCGACACCTCGTCGACGGAGGCGGAGCATCGCGGCGCGGTCGTGGCCGCGCTGATGCTGACGGTCGGGCTCGCCGCGATCGACAGCACGATCGTCGCGACGGCGGTGCCGCAGATCGTCGCCGACCTCGGCGGCTTCTCGCTCTTTCCGTGGATCTTCTCGATCTACCTGCTCACGCAGGCTGTGACCGTGCCGATCTACGGGCGCCTGTCCGACGTCTTCGGCCGCAAGCCCGTGCTGCTCGTCGGCGTCGCCGGCTTCCTCGCCGGCTCGATCCTCTGCGCCGTCGCCTGGAGCATGGTCGCGCTGATCGTCTTCCGCGGCGTTCAGGGCCTGGCCGCCGGCGCGATCCTGCCGACGACCACGACGATCGTCGGCGACCTCTACGAGCCGGCCGAGCGCGGCCGCATCCAGGGCTACATCTCGAGTGTCTGGGGCGTCTCGGCGATCGTCGGTCCGGCGCTCGGCGGCTTCTTCGCGCAGTACTGGACGTGGCGCGGCATCTTCTGGCTCAATCTGCCGATCGGAGTCGGAGCCGCGTGGTTGATCCGGCGGCACCTGCACGAACGGATCGAGCGGCGCACGCACCGGATCGACTATGCAGGAGCGGCCGCACTCACCCTCGCCTGCTCGCTGCTCATCCTCGCGCTGCTCGAAGGCGGCGTCAGCTGGGCGTGGAGCTCGTCGGTGAGCGTGGCGCTGTTCGCGCTCTCCGCCGCGTTGCTCGCGGCGTTCGTCCAGATCGAGCGCACGGTCGCCGAGCCGATCCTGCCGCTCTGGATCTTCCAGCACCGGACGCTCCTCGCCGCCAATCTCGCGGGCCTCGCGATCGGCGCGATCCTGATCGGGCAGTCGTCGTACGTGCCGACCTATGCGCAGCGCGTGGTCGGTGTCGGAGCCGTCGTCGCCGGCTTCGCGATGGCGGCGATGACGATCGGCTGGCCGATTGCGGCGACGCTCGCGCCACGCGTCTACATGCGCATCGACTACCGGCGGACCGCGCTCCTCGGTGGCGTGATCAGCCTCGCCGGCTGCCTGCTCCTTGCGCTCTTCGTCGTCGGCGATGCAGGTATCTGGCGCGTCGCCGTCGCGAGCTTCGTGCTCGGCGTCGGGCTGGGCTTCGCGTCGGTGTCGACGGTCGTCGCGGTGCAGTCTGTCGTCGGGTGGGGGACGCGCGGCGTCGTGACCGGCAGCAACATGTTCATCCGCACGCTCGGGAGCGCCGTCGGCGTCGCGGTCTTCGGCAGCATCGCGAACGGCCGGCTCGCGCACCGGCGCCAGACGCCGGCGGCGATCTTCCACGCCGTGCACGGCGTCTTCTGGGCGCTCGTCGCGGTCGCGGTCCTGGGCATCGTCGCGCAGCTGCTCCTGCCACGCCGCGTGACGCCGCTCGAATGAGCCGAGGACGGAGGCTTCTTAGGCCGCGAGCTGCGCGAACGCGCTGCGGAAGACCTCGAGCGGTTGCGCGCCCAGCACGATCAGCCGCCGGTCGAGCAGGAAGGCCGGCACCGCGGTGATCCCGATCGAGAATGCCTGGCGCGTGGAGCCCTCGACGACGTCGAGGTATGTCGACTGATCGGCGATCACGCGCTCGACGCCGTCCGCGTCGAGCCCGATCTCTGCCGCGAGCCGCCGCAGCTCGTCCGGCTCGCCGATGTTCGTCGCCTCGGACCAGTACGCGTCCATCAGGCGGTCGTGGAACGGCCCATGCAGGCCTCGTTCGCGCGCGAGCTCCGTCAGGCGCAGCGCGAGCTTCGTGTTCGGGACGATCTCCGGCCGGTCGTAGACAAGCCCGGCCGCGGCGAAACGGTCGCGGAGCGGGTCGCGCTCGCCGCTCTCGAGCCCGTAACGGCTGTGCAGCTCCGCAAGCGTGATCCCCTCCGGCGGGTACTCGGGGTGCAGGTCGAACGGGAGCCACGTGACCTCGGCGTCGAACTCGCGCCGCGCCTCCTCGGCCGTTACCTGGCCGAGCCGGCAGAACGGTCAGATGTAGTCGCTCCAGATGAGAATCGTATGTTCGGCCACGACGACTCACTGTAGGCCGCGCGGGACGGTTCGCGCGGACGTACCCTGGGAGCGTGGCGCACTCCTCGCGGCGAGTCGTGGTGACCGGTCTCGGGATCGTCAGTCCGATCGGTAACACGGTCGACGCCGCCTGGACGGCCTTGCTCGCGGGCGACTCGGGCGCGGCGGAGATCACGCGGTTCGACGCGACGGCGTTTCCGGTGCGGTTCGCCTGCGAGGTGAAGGACTTCGACGTCGCAGCATTCGTCGACGGGAAGTCTGCGCGGCGGATGGACCGCTGTACGCATCTCCTGGTCGGCGCCGCGCGGCAGGCCGAGCGCGATGCGGGTCTCGACGTCGCGTCGATCGGGGAGCGCACCGGAACGGCGATCGGAACGGCGCTCGGCGGCGTCGCGTCGTTCGAGCAGACGGTGCTGCAGCTCGCGGAGCGCGGCCCCGAGCGCGTGAGCCCGTTCTCGATCGTCCAGACGCTTCCGAACCTCGCCGCAGGTTGGGTGTCGATCGAGCTCGGGACGCGTGGGCCGCTGCTCACCGAGAGCACGGCGTGCGCCGCGTCGAGCATGGCGATCGGCGACGCACTCGATGCGATCCGGCTCGGCCGGGCCGAGGTCATGTTGTGCGGGGGTGCGGAAGCGCCGGTGACGCCCGTCTCGGTCGCGGGGTTCGCGGCGATGCGCGCGCTCTCGACGCGGAACGACGATCCGGCGTCTGCGTCACGGCCGTTCGACCGGGACCGGGACGGGTTCGTGATCGCCGAGGCCGCCGCGGTGCTCGTGCTCGAGGAGCTCGAGCACGCCCGCGCCCGCGGCGCGCGCGTCTACGCGGAGCTCGGCGGCTACGGGGTCTCGTCGGACGCAAACCACATCTCCGATCCCGATCCCGTCGGGGCGAACGCGGCGCGCGCGGTGCACATGGCGCTTGCCGACGCCGCGCTCGAGCCCCGCGACGTCGGGTATGTCAACGCGCACGGAACCTCCACCCCCGCGGGCGACTCCGCCGAGACGCGGGTGCTGAAGCTCGCCTTCGGGGACCTGGCAAGAGCACCCTTCGTCTCCTCGACGAAGGGGGCGACCGGGCACACGCTCGGCGCCGCCGGCGCGGTCGAGGCGGTCTTCACGGTGCTGGCGCTGCACCATGGAATCCTCCCGCCGACGATCAACCAGGAGACGCCCGACCCGGAATGCGACCTCGACTACCTCGCGAACACCGCCCGGGCCGAGCAGGTCGACGCCGCCCTCTCGAACTCCTTCGGCTTCGGAGGCCACAACAGCGTGCTCGCGTTCCGCCGCTGGGTCGGAGACTGAGCGCTAGGAGATCTCGGCGGAGCGCAGCTTCCGCGCGAGCGACTGCATCAGCTTCCAGCCGATCTCGCCGTTCTCCACGACGAGCGGGCGGAACTCCCAGAGCGTCAGGCCGTAGCACACGAGATCCGTCGTCGCGGTGATCGTCGCCGAGCGCACGTCCTCGTCGATCAGCGCGATCTCGCCGAAATGATCGCCGGGGCCGAGGCTCGCACGCCCGGCGCCGCGGACCGCGACGGTCGCCTCGCCCGAGACGATCAGGAAGAACGCGGCACCGTCCGCGCCCTCCTTGACGACCGTTTCGCCGGCTGCGAAGTGCCGCTCCTTGAAGAGCACCGCGACGCCGGCGAGCTCGTCGTCGTCGAGGCCCGCGAACAGCGGGACGTTGCGGAGCTCATCGACCGGCGCGCCGGGCATCAGGCCGTCGTCCCCACGCGCGTGACGGCGCGGCACTGGAGCAGGTACACGGTGCCGTCGGCGACCGCCCACTCGATGTCACGGTCGCGGCCGTATACCTCCTCGCACCGGAGCGCGAGCTCGTTGAGCTTCTCGAGCTGCGAGTCGTCGAGGCAGAGACGCTCGACGAGCTCGGGGAGGACGTCCGCCTCGACCGTGCCGCCCGTCGGCAGGCTCCGGACCGCGATCCGCTTCAGCCCCGCTCGACGCTCGAGCACCTGCCCGTCGCGTGCCACGCGAAACGAGTCGGGGATGACGAGCCCGGCGACGACCGCCTCGCCGAGTCCCCAGGCCGCCTCGATCATCCGCTCGTCCGCACCGGTGATCGGGTTGCACGTGAACATCACCCCTGCGGACTCCGGGTCGAGCAGCCGCTGCACCACGACGGCGACGCTCGGACGGGTGAAGAGCCCGACGCGCTTGCGGTAGGTGATCGCGGAGTCCGAGTTCGCCGACCACCAGATCTCCCGCAGCGAGCCGGCGAGCTCCGCGGCCGAGGGGACGTTCAAGAGCGTCAGATGCTGTCCGGCGAAGCTCGCGTCGGAGCCGTCCTCGTCGACGGCCGACGATCGCACCGCGAGCGGCCCGCCGAGCGGGCCGATCGTCGCGACCACCTGCTCGATCGCAGCGTCCTCGGAGCTTGCGACGGCCTCGACGAGCGGGCCGGCGAGCGCGAAGCCGGGCGGGACGCGCAGGCCGTTGCGTAGCGCCTCCCCGAGCCCGACCGCCTTCGAGCCGAACACCGACGTGTCGGTCGCCTCCTCCAGTGCGACGAGCTCACTCACCCGACGACCGTCACCTCGCCCGCTGCTCCGTCGACACGCACGTGCGCGCCGTCGGCGATGCGCTGTGTCCCCTCGCGGGTGCCGACGACACCGGGGATCCCGTACTCGCGTGCGACGATCGCGGAGTGGGAGAGGAGGCCTCCGCTGTCGGTGACGATCGCGCCCAGGAGCGGCAAGAGGATGTTGAACGCTTCGGTCGTCGAGACGGTGACCAGGACGTCACCTTGCATGATCCGGTTGAAGTCGGCCGGGCCCGAGACGAGCCGTGCCGGTCCCTCGTAGACGCCCGGGCTCGCCGCGAGGCCGCGCAGCGTGTCCGCGCTGTGCTCCTCCTCGGAGCTGCCGAACAACGCCCCGAGCGCGATGCCCGTGGCGCGCATCAGCCGGCCGACCGCGGGTGGCAGCGCCGAGGGGTCGCCGGGCGGCGGAGGCGGCGTGCCGAGCGTCGCCGGAGCGTCCTTCGCCGAGTGAGTCCGGCGGTACTCCGCCCGCGCGGCGACCTCGTCCGCCGTCGGCTCCTCGCCGCCCTCGAGGAGAGCGCGAAGCTCGCCGATGGTTGCGTCGACGGCATGCTCCGGCGTGTGGAGGCGTCCGGCAGTCTCGAGCCGGCGTCCGGCGGCGAGCGCGGCCCGCCGCATGATCCCCGCTGCCCAGATGTCGCTGTACACGCCGCGCTCGTCGCGCAACCGGTACAGCGTCCTGGCCTCGCCGAGCAGCTCGTCGAAGCTCGCCTGGTGCTCGGGCGGAACCTTGGCGCGGATCTCTGCGATGCGCGCCTCGATGTCGCTTTCCCCGACCTCGGACGTGCTCGCGGTGCGAATCGCGCGCAGCAGCTGGTCGGGAAGCTCGAGCGCCGACGGCTCGGCGATGTCGAAGCCGTCCAGGAGCCGGTTGCCGACCAGGTCGAGGTACGCCGTCATCGCAGCTCCGGTCTCGCCGGCGAGCGAGCGGAGCGCGGCGAGCGTCTCCGCGCCGTCGCCGTCGGACGCGAGCAGCTCCTGCGCGCGCGGATCCGCCTCGATCGCCGCGAGCAGCCGGTCGAGCTCGTCCGATGCGCCCGCGGAGACCGGAGAGGCTCCGCGCAGCAGCCCGAGGAGCTCCGCCGGCGGTAGCCCGGTCCAGTCGCCGACGTGCGCGAGGAAGTCGCCCGTCGGGACGACGGCGCTCGCGGTGTAGCGCATGTGCTGCGCGATCATCCTCGCGTGGTGGTCGCGGCAGCGCTCGAGATACGCGGCCAGCTCCGCGTCGGACAGCGCGTCGGCGTCGACGGCCTGGAGCTCGCGGTGCGTTGCGATCGCCGCCGGCTTGACGGTCTCGTCCCATTCACGCAGTTGCTCGCGCCAGAGCTTCTTGGCGAAGACCTCCTCCGCGCGCGCGAACCGTGCAGGCACTTCTTCGTCGGGCAGGGGTGCGACCGACTTGTAGCCGATGCCGTTGATGTAGGTCATCGCAAGCCCGCCGATCAGCATGCCGTAGAACGCGGTGAACTCGGACGTGCCCTGGGCGAACGCCGCCGGCTGCGTCTCGGCGAAGTAGCGCGTCGCCGCCCGCGGGAGATGCACCGGGTCCTGCTCGTAGAACCCGGGGCCGGGCGGATCGAACGTCAGCTCGCTCGAAGCTTCTGTCGTGGACACGATGACTCCTTTTTCGACGGGTGCCGCCGATTATCCAGCGATCCGGCGCGAAAGGAAACCGCGCGCCTGCTCCTCGTCCGACACGTGCTCCTCGGGCCGAGGCTTCCGGTGGCGGTGACGGCCTGTCGTCGAGCGGAAAGCACGCCCGCGGAGCGTCCACTTCGTTCTTCTGGCCTAGACTTCACGCGTGGCGAGACTCGGAAGCTATTGGAGGTGGCTCGGTCGCCGCCTTTGGCTCTCCCAGCCCGGCCGAGTCTTCTTCACCATGGCGTTTCTCGTCGGCGTCGCCGAGATCGTGGTCGCACGCGCTCGCGGCGACCGAGAGGGCGGCGCGCCCCTGGTGATGCTCGCACTCTTGTTGGTCGGCGTGGTCACCCTGGACGCCGTCGGCCGCGAAGTCGTCGCTCTTGTTCGCCGTCTCATCGTGGACGGTCGGCTCAGGCGGCATTCGTGACCACTCGCAGCGGCGTGCGACCCCGAAGTAGCGGTCGACGTCGTATCCACTGGGCGTGGGTTCCAGCTGCCAGCTTCTCTGTCGTCGTCGGTCTCTTTCGCTGGGGCTGGCTTACGACCCTGGCCCTCGTGCTGGCCGGGCTCCTCGTCGCCGCATACGCAGAGTGGCGGGCCGCACGGCGGCGGCGTGCCTGACCCCTAACTTCAACCCATAACCTCGTCGGGCGCTGTCCGAAACGCTCTGGTGCAGGCGAACGCGCCGGGTCTGGGGTATGAACTCGCGTATGGCGGATTCCCCCTCACCCGCATACGACGAGGTGGCCGGCGCCTACAGCCGCGTCCTCGACCCGGACGGGGCCGGGCTCGCCGATCCCGTCCTCACAGAGCTGGTGGGGGACATCGCGGGTCAGGTCGTCCTCTCGCTTGCCTGCGGGCAGGGTCAGGATGCGCGGCTACTCGCGCGGCTCGGCGCGCGCGTCACCGGGATCGACGTCTCGACGGAGATGCTCCGCTACGCACGCGAGCATGAAGCGGCCAGCCCGCGCGGGATCGCCTACCTACGAGGGGACGCGCAGGATCTGGCGGCCCTCGCCGACGCGAGCTTCGACGGTGTTCTCTGCCACATGGCGTTGATGGATATCCCGGAGCTGACGCCGACGATTCGGTCGGTGGCGCGCGTCTTGCGCCCTGGAGGCTGGTTCGCGTTCTCGATCGTCCACCCCGCATACGAGCCACACGTCGAGATCATCACCGACTACCTGCTCGACCACCGCTATGCCAAGCGCACCCCCGTGGACTGGCTCCCCAGGCACGCCTATCATCGGCCGCTCTCCGCATACGTCACCGCGCTCGTCGAAGCCGGCCTCCGCATCGAGCGACTGATCGAGGCTCACCAGGGGGCGACCAACGACGTGGTCGCCGACCGAGCGGAGCGCGACGCCGGGCGAGTCCCAGGGCTGCTCTATGCGCGCGCCGCGAAGCTCTGACCGGGCGTCTGGATCTGGGCGGGTCTTCGCCGCGACCGCCGAGTTGAAATCGGCACCGGCTGCTCATCCGCTACCTCGGCTCGATTCTGCTCCGCGACGCCGAGGTCGCCCTATGCCGGTTCGAAGGGATTGCCGAGACCGTTCGCGCATCACGTGACCCGCTCGCGGTGTACCGCGACCGCCGCGACGACGAGGCCGACGCCGATCAGCTGGCGTCCGCCCGGGATCTGCGTCAGGACGACGACTCCCACGACCGTCGCAGTCGCCGGCAGGAGCGAGACGAGCAGCGAGTAGGTGGCGCGACTCAGCCTGGTCATCGCCAGCTGGTCACACACGTACGGAATGACCGACGAGGCGACGCCGACGCCGAAGCCGGCGCCGATCGCGAGCGGGTCGAGCAGCGCCGGCGCGACGCCGAAGCCGCCGAGCGGCGTGATCGCGACAGCGGCGACCAGCATTGCTGCAGCAAGCCCGTCGATGCGGTCGATCCGCGGCTGGCGCGCAACCCGATGGGCGAGCACGATGTAGAGCGCGAACAGCGCCGCGTTCGCGAACGCGACCGCGACACCGAGCGGCTCGCCTCGGAGCTGGACGTTCGTGAGCACGTACACGCCACCGACGGCCAGGCCGAGCGCGGCCCCGTTTCGGAGCGAGCGGACGCCGAATGCTGCAAGCGCTATCACCGGCAGGAACTCGATCGCCGCGACGGTGCCGAGCGGCAGGCGATCGATCGCGAGATAGAAGCAGCTGTTCATCAGCGCGAAGACGACGCCGAGTGCGAGCAGCAACCGACGAGTGCGCCGGTCGATCGATGCGAGCCGCCGCCAGGGCTTGCGCCAGAGCGCGAACACGACGGCAGCGCTGACGATTCGCAACCAGGCGACGCCGAGCGGGCTCACTCGAGCAAAGAGCAGCACGGCGAAGGCTGGTCCGAGGTAGTGGAAGACGGCACTGCCGACGAAGTAAGCGTGCGGCGGCAGTCCGCGTTCCAGCCTGCGGCCCGCACCGCGGAAGCGCAGGGCATCGACCGCGCTCGTAGCGGAGTGCATCACCGCTTCGGCGCGGCCTCGACGAGGACGGTGCGTGGATCCGCGCCGCCGGCGATCGCTTGCAGCCGCGCGCCCTCCCGGCCCCTCAGCGAATCTGCGAGCGCGAGCGCCTCGTCCACCCGGTCGCTCGGCAGGAAGACGATCCCGCTCGCGTCCGCGACGGCGACGCTATCCAGATCCACCACATAGCCGTCGAGCTCGACCGGCTCGCCGACGGCCGTGATCTCGAGGCGGCCCCGCATGGCGCCCGGGTAGACGCCGCGCGCGTAGGTTGCGAAGCCGAGCTCGCGCAGCCCGTCGACGTCGCGCGCGGCGCCGTTGACGAGCGCCCCACGCACCCCGAAGTGCCGGGCCGCCGTCGCGAGCACCGTCCCCCAGCACTGCAGGTCGACCCGGCCCCGCAGGTCGACGAGCACGAGCCGGTCGCGCGCCCCGGCGAGCACGTCGAGCAGCTCGCCCAGAGGCGTGCCCGCGCCGGGCTCGAGGCGAACCGTCGTCAGCGCGCCGCAGATCGCCGGGCACTCGGGCCAGAGCGGACGCAGCGCGCCTGTTCGGACGGCTTGGATTCCGAGCTCGTCGCAGGCATCCGAGACGTCGCAGCTGCCGGCCGCCATGAACACCTATTATACTGGTGTTCGATGAGCTCCGCGACGACAACCGAGGTCCACGACTTCCGCCTCGGGCTCGGGCATCCCGTGCTCGAGTTCCTGGCGACGCGCGCGCGCCGGTACGACGAGCCGCTCGAGCGACTTGCCGAGCCGGCGGATCTGACCCGCTGGCTCGAGCTGAGCCGACTCGCCGACGGTACGCGGTGCAGCCGGGACACGCTCGCGGACGCGCACGAGTTGCGCGAGGCGATCTACCGGACCCTCACGGCCGCCCGCGAGTCCCGCCGACCGGACAGGCGCGACCTCCGGCTGCTCAACGACTGGGCGCGTCAGCCGACACCGAGCCCACAGCTCGACGGGTCGCTGAAGGCGGTGCTCACAGGCCCCGACCCGTCCCGCGCCGCCCTCGCCGCGCTCGCGCGCGCGGCGATCGAGCTGATCGCCGGCCCCGGGCTCTCACGAATCCGCAACTGCGCCAACCCCGGGTGCTCGCTCATGTTCATCGACCACTCGCGACCCGGCCGGCGACGCTGGTGCTCGATGGAACGCTGCGGCAACCGAGCGAAGACCGCCCGCTACCGGCAGCAGCGGCGCCGCGAACGTGCGCGAGGCGGGACAGCGCTCGACCACCGGTAAGGTCCGAGAGATGGAACGGAAGGTCGCGACGGTTGTCTTCGTCGACCTCGTGGATTCGACCGGATTGGTGGCGGGAGCGGATCCGGAAGTCGTGCGCAGACGCGTGAGCAGCTATTTCGGCCAGGTGTCCGGCACGATCGAGCGGCACGGCGGCACCGTCGAGAAGTTCGCCGGCGACGCGGTGATGGCCGCGTTCGGGATCCCGGTGGCTCATGAGGATGACGCGGAACGGGCGCTCCGGGCCGCGCTCGAGATCGTTCCCGAGGTCGAGGCGCTCGGGCTCTCGGTCCGCGTCGGCGTCGAGTCGGGTGAGGTTGTCGTCGACGGCGCCGACTCGACGTTCGCGACCGGCGAGGCCGTGAATCTCGCGGCGCGGCTGCAGCAGGCGGCAGAGCCGGGGCAGGTCCTGCTCGGCCAGACGGCGAGGCGGCTGGCGGCGGGAGCGGTCGAGGTCGAGAGCGCCGGGCCGATCGAGCTCAAGGGCTGGCCCGAGCCGCTCTGGACGTGGCGAGCGCTGCGGGTCCACGACGCGACTCGACTTCCCGCTGCACCGTTCGTCGGCCGCGAAGAGGAGCTGGAGCTGCTCGCGAACTCGTTTCGGCGTGCGACGCGGAATCGCGCCGCGCAGCTCGTGACCGTCTTCGGCGAGCCGGGGCTCGGCAAGACCCGGCTCATCACGGAGTTCCTCGACGAGCTCGAGCGGACGACGATCCTCTCGGGGCGGACGCTGCCGTACGGCGAAGGGGTCACCTACTGGCCGCTCGCGTCGATGATCAGGGCGAGCGCCGGGATCGCCGACGACGATCCCGCGAGCGAGGCGTTCGAGAAGCTCCGCCTCTCATGCGAGAGCGAGGCGGTGGCCGACCTGCTGGCGGTCGCGCTCGGGGTGCTCGGCGCAGTCGAGGGCGAGCGCACCACCGACGAGCTGACGTGGGCGGTGTTGCGGTGGGCCGAACAGCTCGCTGACCTGCAACCTCTGGTGCTCGTGTTCGAGGATGTCCACTGGGCGGAGGATCCCCTCCTCGACCTGATCGAGCATCTCGCACGCTCGCTCCGGAATGTCCCGGCGCTGATCGTCGTCGTCGCGCGTCCCGATCTTCTCGACACTCGGCCCTCCTGGGGAGGGGGCATTCGACGCGCCTCCTCGATCGAGCTCGCCCCGCTCGACGACCGCGAGTGCGAGGAGCTCGCGGACGCCCTGCTCGCGGGCAGCGACGTGCCTCCGGCGGAGCGGGCGCTCGTTCTCGAACGAGCGGAAGGCAATCCGCTCTTCGTCGAGGAGATCGCGCGCATGTTTCGCGAGGACGAAGAGCCTGACCGCCTGCCCGACAGCGTGCAGGCGCTGATCGCGGCGCGGATCGACCGGCTGGGTCGCGACGAGAAGCGGACCCTGCAGACGGCGGCTCTCATCGGCCGAGTCTTCTGGCAGGGCGCACTCGCCAGGCTCGTGCCGGATCTCGACGTCGAGTCGCTGCTCGAGCCGTTGATCGATCGTGAGTTCGTGGTACCGGAAGAGCGCTCGACCATCTCCGGCGATCGCGCATTTCGCTTCAAGCACGTGCTGATCCGCGATGTCGCATACAGCGGCATCAGCAAGGCGCTTCGCGCGCAGGAGCACGAGGCGTTTGCGCAGTGGATCGACGAGCACGCGCGCGACGAGCTCGTCGGGATCCGAGCGCACCATCTCGATCAGGCGGCGCGCCTGCTCGCTGAGCTCGACGGTGCCGTGCCGCAGGAGCTGGCGCACTCGGCGGCTGCGGCACTCGAGGAAACCGGGAGCCGCGCGCTTCGCCGCGGCGCGTTCGTCGGCGCCCGCCGGACGCTGCTGCGCGCGATCGAGCTCGAGCCGAGCCCCGACCGGCGGTACCTCGCCGCCCGCGCGGCGTGGCGGCTGTCGGACGTGCCGACGGTGCGCGCCGAGGCAGAGGACGTGCTTGCAGGCGCTCGCGCCGCCGGCCTGCCGGCGATCGAGGGTGGAGCGCTGATTCTCCTCGCCGATCTCGCCCTGCACGAAGACGGCAACGCCGACCGGGCTCACGACCTCGCGGACGAGGCGCTCGCGGTGCTCCCTGCCGACGAGCTGACGGGGCTCTACGACGCCCACGCGCTGATCACGACGATCTTCTGGTGGCGTGGTGACGCGGCGGGCACCACGCGGCACGGTGAGGCGATGCTCGAGCTCGCCCACGAGGCCGGCCGGCCCGACCTCGAGAGCCTGGCGCTCACGCAGCTTGCGGGCGTGGCCGGGGTGCAGGGTGACACCGCCCGGACGGTCGAGCTGCTCGAGCGTGCGCAGGCACTTGCGGCATCGAGTGGTAGCCGCGACGCGATGGGGTTTGCGCTCGCCGTTCGCGGACGCCACTGCGGCAGCGGTGAATCCGACCAGGCGGAGAGGCTCTTGCTCGAGGCACTCGAGATCTTCCGCGAGACCGGCGCTGCCGGCCGCTACGGCTGGACGCTGTCCAACCTCGGCACGGTCTACGAGCAGCGGGACGAGCTCGGCGCCGCGGAGAAGGCGTTCCAGGAGGCGGTCAGCGGCCTGCGCAGGACGCACGAGCAGGGATACCTCGTCGAAGCCGAGCGACTGCTCGCCGGGGTCCTCGTTCGGCAGGGGAAGATCGGCGAGGCGGAGCGCATCGTGACGGCGGCCGAGCGCCGCGTCGGACGCGACGACGTCTGGACGCGCGCGTCGATGCTGCACGTGTCGGGGCTCGTTCGCGCTGCGCAGGGGCGCAGGGACGAGGCATGCGAGGCCTTCTCGGCGGCGCTCGAGATCATCGAGCCGACCATGTACACGATCCTGGCGAAGGAGATCCGCGACTCCCTCGAGGCGCTTCGCGCCGGTGCGGCCGCTCCGGCTCCGACGTGAGCCGGCAGCTCATTCTCTGAGGGCGCTTACCGCCCGGTCTGCTTCGTGAGCAGCGCGTGGATCTGCCTGGTCAGGCCGGCGACCTGCTCGGTCAGCTCCTTGTCCTGCTGGGTCAGGTTCGTGTTCGACTGGAGCAGCTCGAGGATCTTGTCGGTCTCCGACTTGGCGGCTTGCTCGAGTCGGCTGTGGCTCTTCTCGACTCGTTCGGAATGCAGCTTGTCGCGGTCGGCCTGTCGCGTCTGCGCGAGCAGGATCAGTGGTGCGGCGTAGGCGGCCTGGAGCGAGAAGAGGAGGTTCAGGGCGATGAAGGGGTAGACGTCCCAGGCGAAGCCGAGATGCAGCTGGGTCGAGTTGAGGACGACCCATGCGAGAACGGCGACGGTCTGCCCGAGGATGTACTGCGGCGTGCCGAAGAACCTCGCCGCCTTCTCGGCGAGCCGCCCGAAGGAGTCGTTGCCGAACGCGCCGTGCAGCTGCGCGCGACGATGTTCCAGCTCGGAAGTGGCTTCGGCTGTACGCGCCATCGGCTTCACGGACGCATTAGATTTCTGGACCTTGCAGCCCGTTCCTCCACGTCACCGCTGGTTGACGTGCTACCCGGCGGACTGCAGCTCCCAGGCGCCGACGATCGCGTCTTCGACCGCATCAGTGTTGCCCGCTTCGAGATCGGCGACGATCATCATGTGCTTCCGGTAGCGCTCCGGCACGGAGAACGTCTCCGGGAACGACTGCAGGAGGAAGTCCTTGAACTCGAACGAGGCGCGGATCACGACATGGCTTCGGTCGAGCTGCCGGGCAACCAGGCGTCCGCGGCACCGCCACTCGAGCAGGCCGTTGCGGCGACGTTCGGCGACGCCCTCGAGCTGAGCGGCCAGGCCGCTGAGATCGTCGAGCCTCATCGCTTCAGCGGAATTCGTCGATGCCGTGGCCGTCGTCGTGCCCCCAGCCGTAGGCGGCGAGGTGGCCCCAGCAGTCGGGCCGGCTGCCGTCGGTGTCCGTGACGCCGTAGGCGTCGGCCAGCTGGCGCGCGCTCGCGATCGAGCCCTGCCAGCGCTCCGCGTCGCCGGCGCGGGCGAGCGCGGCAACGCCTCGGGCGACATACGTCGGCGACTCAGAGATCGCGAAGCCGGGGCGGTCCCGGCAGGCGTCTCGCCAGTTCGCCTCGGTCACGCCGAAGTGCTCCAGCATCCGCTCCGATCGGAGCCAGCCGGGAGTCACCCCGACGACCGCCACCGGCTCATTCTGGAGCTCGACGGCGAGCCCCTTCACGATCCGCTCGACGTTGGCCTTGACGAGGTCGTAGTAGAAGCCCACGTTGCGTCGAAACTCGGCGTTCGCCTCCGAGGTGCCGTCCGTCATCTCGACGACAAGGCCAAGCGTTCCGTCGGCACGAGCGGTGCGCAGCAGCGCGGGGATCGCTGCCCGACACGTGATCAGATGCGTGTGCACGCCCATCTGCAGCATCCGCAGCCCGCCTGCCCAGTCGTGCTCCCAGAGGGGCTTGTCCCATTCCATGTACCGGTCGCCGCCGAAGATGTCGTTGACGAGGACGTCCAGCCGGCCCTGGTCGCGCTCGATTCGCTCGACGAGCTCGGTAACCGACGCAGCGTCTTCGTGGTCGACCACGAGTGCCGATCCTTCCCCGCCGGCGGCGGCGATCAGCTCCCCGGTCTCCTCGATCGTCTCGGGCCTGGCCAGTTCCGACGGCCCGGACGCACGGCTGCTGCGGCCGGTCGCGTAGACGTAGACGCCTGCCCGGGCGAGCTCGACTGCGATCGCCCGGCCCGCACCGCGCGTCGCACCCGCCACCAGAGCCACCGTCCGAGGCCCGTTCACATCAGCGCCGCGAACGCTCAGCCGCCGCGACGAGCTCCTCCCACGCGATCAACCGACGAGCGACGCCACGAGACCGGGTGGGTCGACATCTGGCTCCTCGGGGAGCGTGTCCGGCTCCGGCGCGGTTATCGGCTCCTGGTCCGGGTCGGGCTTCGGCTCGTCGTCCGTCTCGGGCTCTGGCTCGAGCACTTGGTTCTTCACGCGGCTCCCTCCTGGTCAGAATCTCCATGCGAGCGATTCCTACGACCTGCGTCTTCCCGTTCGATCGATCCCGTAACGGGCCGCCTCCATCGGTCGCCGGAATCAGACGCGACGAGCATGGCAAACCTCTGCAGGTCCTTCAGCGGTCCGGTCCGCGCCGGATGATCGTGCCGAGCACAGGTGCAAGCAAGCGCATCAGGCCGCGGGGCTCGTAGCGTGTTGTCCAGTTGATGCGTGCCGCGGCATCGTGGGGGTCGACGCGCCAACCGCTCTCGATCAGAAACGTCCCGTCGATCGAACGATCGTCGTAGATGCGCTGCTCCGGATCGAGCACAGCTAGCGCGAGCCGACGAACGCCCGCGCTTCTCCCGTCAGTGCGGCCCACGCGCTCGAGCGCGCTTCGGGAATCGCGATCCACTCGCGCATGATTCGCCCCGTGCCCGGGCCCCAAGGACGGCCCGTGCCGGACTCGATCATGTGCACGACCCGATCCCGCGGGAGCTTGAGGATCAGGTCGTGGTCGTTCCGGATCGCGTAGATCTTCCCGTGGATCCGCAGCCCGTCCGACCGGCCGAACCCCGTGCCCGGGCTGACCCCGTCGATCCTCAACTCGGCCTGCTCGATGTGATCCCACGTGGCCTGGGCGTCAGCCATCAGTCACTCCGTCGGATCGCGTGTGGACCGGGTGACCCGCTGCAACGACGTCGGCGCCGGTCTGGTCGACCGCGGAGGCCGAGTTGCAGGCGTTCCGCTCTAGCGAACCCGAACGTTTGCCGCCGCCCAGCAGGCAGATGATCAGGCGTAGGGCTCGACCACCTTGCTCACGACCCAGCGGTGCTTGCCGATCTTGCGGTCCCGCGTGAAGCCGAGCCGCTCGTACGTCGAGAGCGCGCCGTTGAAGAGGAAGCCGGCGGGCACCGATTCGGCACCCTCCGGGTATCCCTCGACGGTCCCGCCGCCCAGGCCCGCGATCAGGTCGAGCGCACCGGCCAGCGCAGCGGTCGCCACGCCCCGCCGCCGATGGCCCTTGCCGACGAAGTTGCACGCGATCCGCCAGGCCGGCGGGACCGACTGCCCCTTCTCATAGACGGCGCGGCTCTTGATGCGGGGCACCTCGTCGGGTGCGCCGAACTGGCACCAGCCGACGCAGTCGTCCTGGTCGAAGACGAGCGCCGCGTGGGCCGTGCCCTCCCGGACGCGCTCCAGCTTGCGTTGTCGCCTCTGCGCTGCGGTCATCGACTTGTCGCCTCCTTCGGGATGGAAGCCCAGACACCAGCATCCTCCGAAGACGCCGTTGTTCCGGTCGACGAGCGCCGCGAACGCGTCCCACGTCGTCTCATCCAGAGCCTTGATCGTGTAGGTCGCCGTGTCAGGCACGACGATCTCCCGAGACGGCCTCCTTGGCGAGGAACGCCAGCACGCGCTCGGTGAGCAATGCCGCGGCGTCGGGATCGTACGAGGGGAGCGACGAGTCGGCGAA
>Ga0070683_100001286_pt1 | contig 19104 bp, 16 predicted proteins | sample KBSC713LmetaG_FD_64662 | JGI IMG/M metagenome (GOLD analysis project Ga0070683, IMG submission 64662) | Corn rhizosphere microbial communities from Kellogg Biological Station, Michigan, USA - KBS C7.1-3L metaG | ecosystem: Host-associated > Plants > Roots > Rhizosphere ... | reverse complement strand
GCCAGCAGGAGCTCGTCGACGAGCTGCACCATGGCGGTGCCGTCGGGGACGTCGACGCGCACGGAGGCCCAGCGGTGTCCGTCGGTCAGCACGACCGTGTCCGGCGCCAGAGAGCCCATGGCCTCGGCACCGTCGATGATGTGCACCTCGGCACCGGCACCTGCCGCCGCCGCCATCACATCCGCGATCTTCGTGCCCTGCAGGAGCCGGTGGATCGCGCCGAGGAAGAGCGGTGTCTCGTCCTGGTCGATCACCATGGCGAGGCCACGACGATGAGCCGCCACGGGCTCCCGGTCGTTGAGCGCGACGCAGGCGGCATAGCGGTGGTGGCCGTCGGCCACCAGCAGCCGCGCATCGGCCAGCCCGGCCCCGATCGCCTCGAGCTGGTGGGGTTCGGTGATCGCCCAGATCCGGTGCTCCTGCCCGGCGTGGTCGACGTACTCCCGTTCCGGTGTGCCGGTGCGTACCTTGCGGCTCACCTCACGGATGGTGGCCGGCCCGCGGTGCACCAGGAGGATCGGCGCAGGGTTGATCCGCATGGTCCCCATCCGGCTCGCCAGCTCGGCGACCTGCTTGGGGTGGACCCCTTCGTGGGGGAAGACCTGTCGCTCCTGCGGCGACGACGCCAGTCGGGAGAGGTCGAGACATCCCACGAACCCACGCACGGTCAGTCCGGAGTCGGAGTACTCGTGGAGGTACACCGCGGGATCGTCGTCCCGCGTGGCCAGTCCACGCTTGCACCACGTCTCCAGACGCTGTGGCACGCCACGGTAGGGTCGCGCGAAGGCACGCGCCGACGCCGGATCGCCGACGCGCCGAGGGGCCAGCGTGAGGGCCCGGAAGGGCGTGAGCTGAAGCGGGCCGGCGACGTACGGCGGGACCGTGGGAGGACCGGACTCCATCGGTGCATCGTAGGGGCTACGACCAAGGAGCTGGACGGTGGCTGGACCTCGCGGCGAGAGCCTGGCGACGTCGTACGACCTGCTGATGTTCGATCTCGACGGCGTGGTCTACGTCGACGGACGGGCGGTCGAGCACGCGGCCGAGAGCATCGCGCAGGCCCGGGAGGGCGGCGCCCACATCGCGTTCATCACCAACAACGCGTCGCGGACTCCCGAGCAGGTGGCGGCACAGCTGGGCGAGCTGGGAGTGACCGCGACACCGGCCGACGTCGTGACGTCCTCGCAGGCCGCGGCGCGGCTCCTGGTGAGCGCGCACGGGGAGGGGTCGCCGATCGCCGTGCTCGGCGCCGACGGCCTGCTCGCGGCCCTGCGCGACGCTGGGTTGGAGCCGGTCCGGGTCGGCGACCCGCGGGCGGTGGCGATCGTCTCCGGGTACGCGCCGGACATCCGGTGGCGGGTGATCATGCAGGCTGCGACCCTGATCCGGAACGGTCTGCCGTGGGTGGCCACCAACGCCGATCTGACCCTGCCGACCGACGACGGGCTGGCACCGGGGCACGGCCTGCTGGTGCGGCTGATCAGCGACTTCGCCGAGGTGGCGCCGCAGGTGGCCGGGAAGCCCCAGCGACCGCTGCTGGACGAGACCCGGCTGCGTGTCGAGGGCGAGCACCCGCTCATGGTGGGCGACCGCCTCGACACCGACATCGCGGGTGCCCACGAGGCCGGGGTCGAGTCCCTGCTGGTGATGACCGGTGTCAGCTCCCTGCCGGAGCTGGTCGCGGCGGGTCCGGGGGAGCGCCCCACGTGGATCGGTCAGGACCTCACGGTCCTGGCCCGCCCCGGTCGGGCAGCCCAGGAGGAGGACGGCCGATGGCGAGCGGGACCCTGGACAGCGGAGGTGGACGACGGGCGGCTGGTCGTCTCCGGATCCGGCGCCGAGCCGGGGGACGCGGACGCGTGGTGGACGACGGTTGCCGCAGCCGGCTGGGACCACCTCGACCGCACCGGCTCGCCGGTGGACCCGGGCGACCTGACCGGTCCCGGCTGAGGGCTCGTCCCGGGGTAGCCTTCCGGCATGACCGAGCAGGTGCCGCCGACCGGCCTCCAGGACGACGAGACCGAGGCGCAGCCGCCGACCGCCGACGAGCCGACCGCCACCGGCGTGCCGGCGGTGGACCAGGTGCTGGCCGACGTCGACGGGCTCGACGCGCTGCCTCTGGAGGAGCACCTGTCGACCTTCGAGCGGGCGCACGAGTCGTTGCGGGAGGCTCTCGACGCCGAGCCGGGCGACCCGGCCTGACCTTGGCGCCGCGACGCCTGCGGCTCGATGCCGAGCTCGTCCGTCGGGGCCTGGCCCGCTCCCGCGACCATGCCGCCGAGCTGATCGGCGACGGGCGGGTGTCGGTGGCCGGAGCACCGGCCACCAAGCCGGCCACGGCGGTCACCACCGACGTCGCCCTGGTGGTGACGGCCGACCCGGCGATCCCCGGCGGAGAGGAGTACGTCTCCCGCGGCGGGCACAAGCTGGCCGGCGCGCTGGTCGCGTTCGAGCCGCGGGGCCTGGTCGTGGCCGGGCGCCGTTGCCTCGACGCCGGTGCCTCGACCGGCGGCTTCACCGACGTCCTGCTCCGGCACGGAGCGCGGGAGGTGCTGGCGGTGGACGTCGGGTACGGGCAGCTGGCCTGGCGCCTGCGGCAGGACGCACGGGTGACCGTGCACGACCGGACGAACGTCCGCGACCTCGATCCGGCGACGCTCGGCGGTGCGGTGGACCTCGTCGTGGGTGACCTCTCCTTCATCTCGCTCACACTCGTGCTCGGCCCACTCGTCGGTGTCACCAGGGAGGACGGCGATCTCGTGCTGATGGTGAAGCCGCAGTTCGAGGTGGGCAGGTCCCGGGTCGGAAGGGGCGGTGTGGTGCGAGACCTCGGGCTGCGAGCAGAGGCGGTCGAGTCCGTGGCGTCGGCCGGCGCGGCCCAGGGATGGGGCGCTCAGGCGGTGACCGTGAGCCCGCTGCCGGGTCCGTCTGGGAATGTCGAGTTCTTCCTGTGGCTCCGCCACGGGCCGGCCCGGGTCGGTCGGCGGGCCATCGACGCGGTGGTGTCGGCCGGTCCCGCGGGGGTGCCGGATGAGAGGGTGGAGGAGTGACCGACCAGCGCCGCGTGCTGCTCCTCGCGCACCCCGGTCGGGCCGAGGCGCGCGGCGTGGCCTCCCAGCTCGTGGACGCACTGAGCGAACACGGGATGCAGGTCCGGCTGCTGCCCGACGAGGCGGCGGCCCTGGGGCTCGCGGAGAACGAGCACGTCCAGCTGGCCGGCGAGGACGACCCGAGCGCCGACTGCGAGCTGGTGGTGGTGATCGGTGGCGACGGCACCATCCTGCGTGCCGCCGAGCTCGCGCACGACAGCGGGACGCCGCTGCTCGGGGTGAACCTCGGGCACGTCGGGTTCCTGGCGGAGGCCGAGTACGACGACGTGTCCGCGACGATCGACGCGATCGTGGCACGGCGCTACACCGCGGAGGACCGGCTGACGATCGACGTCGCGGTGTTCCGCGACGGTGAGCTGGTGACCAGGACGTTCGCGCTCAACGAGGCCAGCGTGGAGAAGGCGGCACGCGAGCGGATGCTGGAGGTCGTGGTCGAGGTCGACGGACGTCCCCTGTCGCGCTGGGGCTGTGACGGCGTGGTGTGTGCGACCCCGACCGGATCCACGGCGTACAACTTCAGCGCGGGCGGCCCCGTGGTGTGGCCCGGCGTCGAGGCGTTGCTCATGGTCCCGATCAGCGCACATGCGCTGTTCGCGCGACCGCTCGTGGTCGCGCCCAGCTCCGTGCTGGCCATCGAGGTGATCGCACCCAGCGAGGCGGCCGGCGTGCTCTGGTGCGACGGGCGTCGCACGGTCGATCTCCCGAGAGGGGCGCGGATCGAGGTACGCCGCGGCGAGCGGCCGGTCCGGTTGGTCCGCCTGCACGAGGCGCCCTTCACCGATCGGCTGGTCGCGAAGTTCGGGCTCTCGGTCGAGGGCTGGCGCGGTGCGCGAGAGCGCCGGAGGAGAGGTGACTCCGGTGCTTGAGGAGCTGCGCATCACGGGTCTGGGCGTCATCGACTCGGCGACCCTCGAGCTCGGGCCGGGGCTGACCGTGATCACCGGTGAGACCGGCGCAGGCAAGACCATGGTGGTGACCGCGCTCGGACTGCTGCTCGGCGGCCGGGCCGACAGCGGCGCCGTGCGGGTCGGCAGCAGGACCGCCCGGGTGGAGGGTTCGCTGCGGGTCTGCGACCTGCCCGACGTGGCCGAGGCCGTGGAGGCGGCCGGTGGCGAGGTCGAGGGCGAGCACGTCCTGCTCGCACGCAACGTCTCGGCGGAGGGACGGTCCCGCGCCTTCGTGGGCGGCGCCTCGGTGCCGGTCTCCCAGCTGGCCGAGGTGGCGGAGCCGCTCGTCGCCGTCCACGGGCAGTCCGACCAGCACCGCCTGCTCCAGCCGCGTGCGCAGCGCGATGCGCTGGATGCCTACGGCGGTGAGGAGACGGCCCTGCTGCTGGCGGACTACCGCGCGCTCTACGTCGAGCTCCAGGAGACCGAACGCGAGCTCGCGGAGGTGGTGGCGAGCGCGCGCGAGCGGGCCCGCGAGGCCGACCTGCTGCGGTTCGGTCTGAGCGAGATCGAGGCGGTCGACCCGCAACCGGGCGAGGACCTGTCGCTGGCCGAGGAGGAGCGTCGCCTCGGACACGCCGACACGCTGCGCACGGCCGCCGAGTCGGCGCGCGAGGCCCTCTCGTCCGACGAGGGCAACCCCGACGCGCTCGCCGCGGTGGCTGCGGCGCGCGCCCTTCTGGACGGGGTCCGCGAGCACGACGACGCGGCGGGGGAGCTGGCCGACCGGGTCGCGGAGGTCACCTACCTGTTGTCCGACGTGGCGGCGGACGTCGCTTCGTACGCCGACGGCCTCGACACCGACCCGTCCCGGCTGGCCGCCGTCTCGGAGCGACGGGCGGCGCTGACCGCGCTCACCCGCAAGTACGGCGAGACGGCCGTGGAGGTCCTCGCCTGGGCGGAGGCGTCGGCCGGCCGGCTCGCAGAGCTGGACGACACCGACGACCGGATCACGCGGCTGCGCGAACGACGCACCGACCTGCGGCGGCGACTCGCCCCGGCCGCCGCCGCGCTGTCCGCGGCGCGCACGGCTGGCGCCGCCACGCTCTCGGCCGAGCTGACCGGCGAGCTCGACTCCCTGGCGATGCCCCACGCGGTGCTCGAGATCGAGGTCCGCCAGACGCCCGCCGACGAGGGTCTGGAGGTCGGGGGCGAGCGGGTGAGGTTCGGGTCCTCCGGAGTGGACGAGGTCGAGTTCCTCCTCTCCGCCAACACCGGGTCAGAGCCCCGGCCGTTGGGCAAGGGCGCGTCCGGCGGCGAGCTGTCGCGGGTGATGCTGGCGCTGGAGGTCGCCCTGGCCGGGACGACCCCGGTGCCGACGTTCGTGTTCGACGAGGTCGACAGCGGCGTCGGCGGCAAGGCGGCGGTCGAGGTCGGGCGGCGGCTGGCGGCCCTGGCGGCGACCGCCCAGGTCCTGGTCGTCACCCACCTCCCGCAGGTGGCGGCGTACGCCGATCGGCACGTCGTGGTCGAGAAGGCCCGCGACGGGTCGGTGACGACGTCCGGGCTCACCGTGCTCGACGCCGCGGGGCGGGAGCGTGAGCTGTCGCGGATGTTCGCCGGGATGGAGGAGTCCGAGACGGCTCTGGCGCACGCCCGGGAGCTGCTGGAGTCGGCCGGGCGCGCCTCGAGCTGAGCCCGACGCGCCCGGGCGTGGCCTGCCGGATCAGGGGCCGGCCGGCTGACAGGATGACTCGGTGGTGAAGCTCAGGACACGTCTGCAGGCCGACGCCGGCGTGGCCGGCACCGCTCGTACGGACCGTCGTACCGCCGCGTTGTTGTCCCGGATCGGCCGCGGAGACATCGCCGTCCTCGACCAGGTCGACCTGGACGGTCCGACGGCCGAGGCGCTGGTCGAGGCCGGCGTCGCCGCCGTCGTCAACCGCGCCCAGATGATCTCGGGTCGCTTCCCCAACCGCGGACCCCAGCTGCTCCTCGACGCCGGCATCCCGATGGTCGACCAGGCCGACGGCACCGGCGGCCGTGACCTGCTGTCCGCGGTCGCGGACGGGCGCCGGGTCGTCCTCCGGGGCGGCACGCTGCTGGCCGGCGACCAGGTGCTCGCCGAGGGTCGGGCACTGACCCGGGACGACGTGGCACATCAGCTGGCCGATGCGGAGTCCGGGCTGACCAGCCAGCTCCACACGCTGACGCACAACAGTGCCGAGTTCCTGCGCCGCGAGGAGGCACTGATCCTCCACGGCGAGGGGGTGCCCCGAGTGCGCACCCGACTACGCGGCCGCCCGGTCGTCGTGGTCGGCCACGGACCCGATGACGCCGCCGAGCTACGTCGCCTCCGCCGCTACCTGCGCGAGGTCAGGCCCGTCGTGATCGCGACCGGCGACGGGCTCGCGGTGACCCGAGCCGCCGGCCTCAGCCCCGACGTCGTCGTGCTCGACGGGCGCACCGAGGACCTCCCCGGCGCGAAGTCCCTGCGCGCCTGCCGCGACGTCGTGATCACCGAGGCTCGCGGCGGACCCCGTTCCGGAGCCGGGTCCGACCGGTTCGAGCGGATCGGCGTGCGCGCGATCGCGATGCAGACCACCGCGACGCCCGCCGACGCCGCGCTGCTGCTGGCTGATGGGAGCGGCGCCGCCCCGATCATCGGGGTCGGTCTGCGTGGCACCGTCGAGGAGTTCCTCGACGGCACCCGCGACGGCCTGGGCAGCGGCTACGTCACCAGGCTCAGGGTCGGTCCGCGTCTCGTCGACGCGACCGCCGTCCCGATGCTGTACTCCGGGCAGCTCCGTGCCCGTCACGCCTACCTCGTCCTGCTCATCGGGTTGATCGCCGTCGCCGCGGCGATCGCGACCACCGACGTCGGCCACCAGTGGGTCCTCGACCTGCGCGACCAGCTCGACCAGTTCCTCGGGGGAAGGCTCTCGTGATCCGTCATCGCTCGTACGCCGTACCGCTCACCGCCGTCCTCCTGGCCCTGGCCACGGGCGTCGCCCTCGGGGCCGGTCCGCTGACCGACACCGGGTCCAGCGCCTCGCCGGGACGACGGGTGCTCACCCCGCCGCCGGACGCGGCGTACGCCGACGCGTTCACCGCTTCCGTCGCCGCTCGGCTCTACGACCACGGACTCTCCCGACGTCCGGTCGCCCTGGTCACGATGCCCGGCGCCGATCCGGCCACCGTCGCGGCCCTCATGTCCCAGGTGAAGGCCGCCGGCGGGCAGGTGACCGCGACGTACGCCATCCGGAGCCAGCTCGTCGACGCCCAGCAGAAGAGCCTGGTCGACACGCTCGGGATCCAGCTCGCCAAGCAGGTCAAGGGCCAGACCGACCCGAAGGCCACGACGTATCCCCGCATCGGGCAGCTGGTCGCGGTGGCAGTCGCCAACCGCGGCAACGCCGGCGCTCCTGCCGGGACCGACGCCGTGGCCGTGCGCCAGAGCCTGGTGGCCGCCAAGCTCCTCACCGTCCCGGCGGGCCACCCGCCGACCGCCCCGCTGGTGCTGGTGGTCCTCGGGTCGCCCCTCGACCAGGCCATCGCCGACGGCGTGGTCACCGGACTCGGTGCCGGGTCACGCGGAGCGGTGGCCGTCGCACCGACCAAGGACCCGAACCTGGTCGGTCTCGCCGCGGACGGCGTCACTCGGCGCGTGACCACGGTCGACGGCAGCGAGACCGGTGCCGGCAGAGTGGCGGCCGTGCTCGGGCTCGTGCGGGCCTGGAGCACCCAGGGCGGGGCGTTCGGAGCGTCGGGTGCGGATGGCCCGGTCCCTCTCGGGTAGGATGGAACTCCGTGAAGCAGGCGCCCGTCACCAAGCACGTGTTCGTCACCGGGGGCGTCGCCTCCTCGCTCGGCAAGGGGCTCACCGCCTCGAGCCTGGGCCGACTTCTCAGCTCGCGGGGTCTCCGCGTGACCATGCAGAAGCTCGACCCCTACCTGAACGTCGACCCCGGCACCATGAACCCGTTCCAGCACGGCGAGGTGTTCGTCACCGACGACGGGGCCGAGACCGACCTCGACATCGGCCACTACGAGCGGTTCCTCGACCGTGATCTCAACCAGCGCGCCAACGTGACGACCGGGCAGGTCTACTCCAGCGTGATCGCCAAGGAGCGCCGCGGGGACTATCTCGGCGACACCGTCCAGGTGATCCCGCACATCACCGACGAGATCAAGTCGCGCATCCGGGCCATGGCCGACCCCGACACCGAGGGGGGCGAGCGACCCGACGTCGTGATCACCGAGATCGGCGGCACGGTCGGCGACATCGAGTCCCTGCCGTTCCTCGAAGCCGCGCGCCAGGTGCGCCAGGACATCGGCCGCGACAACTGCTTCTTCCTGCACGTCTCGCTGGTGCCCTACATCGGCCCGTCGGGCGAGCTCAAGACCAAGCCGACCCAGCACTCGGTGGCCGCGCTCCGCTCGATCGGCATCCAGCCCGACGCCGTGGTCTGCCGGGCCGACCGCGAGCTGCCCGACGGGATCAAGAAGAAGATCTCGCAGATGTGCGACGTCGACCAGGACGCCGTCGTGACGGCCGCGGACGCGCCGTCCATCTACGACATCCCGAGGGTGCTGCACCGCGAGGGCCTCGACGCGTACGTCGTACGCCGCCTGGACCTGCCCTTCCGGGACGTGGACTGGACCACGTGGGACGACCTGCTCCGCAAGGTCCACCACCCCAACGAGGAGGTCACCGTCGCTCTGGTCGGCAAGTACGTCGACCTCCACGACGCCTATCTCTCCGTGGCCGAGGCGCTGAAGGCCGGCGGCTTCGCACACGAGGCCGCGGTCCGCATTCGCTGGGTGCCGTCCGACGAGTGCGCGGAGCAGTCCGGGGCGCACCGCGAGCTGCACGACGTCGACGCGATCTGCGTGCCGGGTGGCTTCGGCGTGCGCGGGCTCGACGGCAAGATCGGTGCGCTCACCTACGCCCGCACCCACGGCATCCCCACCCTGGGACTCTGCCTGGGCCTGCAGTGCATGGTGATCGAGTACGCCCGGAACGTGGCCGGCCTCGAGAAGGCCGACTCGACCGAGTTCGACCCCGACTGTCCCGAGCCGGTGATCGCGACCATGGAGGAGCAGAAGTCCTACGTCGAGGGCGCGGGCGACCTCGGCGGGACCATGCGCCTCGGGCTGTACCCCGCCGAGCTGATGTCCGGCTCGATCGTGCGCCAGGCCTACGGCGACGCCCGGATCGAGGAGCGGCACCGCCACCGATATGAGGTGAACAACCACTACCGGGAGCAGCTGGCTGCCGCCGGGCTCGTGTTCTCGGGCACCAACCCCGACCTCGATCTGGTCGAGTACGTCGAGCTGCCGCGCGACGTCCACCCCTACTACGTCTCGACGCAGGCCCACCCGGAGCTGCGGTCGCGCCCGACACGTCCGCACCCGCTGTTCGCGGGGCTGATCGGCGCGGCGATCGAGCGCCAGAAGGCCGAGCGGTTCCCGATCGACGAGTCGAAGCTGCGCCGCGAGCCCGAGGACGACCCGGCCTCACCGGCGTACGCCTGACCAGACATCCGGAGGCGCTGGCGCCTCGGCACCACGCCGAGGATGATCGCGCCATGTCCGAACGAGCCGAGCTGCGCGCCATGGTCACGGGTCTCCGGCTGTCCGCGGCCCTCAGCGTGGCGGCCGATCTCGGGATCTCCGACGGGCTCGTCGGCGGCCCGCGCACGGCCGCCGATCTCGCGGCTGACGTGGGCGCGGATCCCGACACCCTGCAGCGGCTCCTGCATGCGCTCGGCACGGTCGGGGTCTACGACGAGCGCCCCGACGGCTCGTTCGGCAACACCCGGCTGGGCGAGGGTCTGCGCTCGGACGTGCCCGACAGCATCCGGCCGCTGGCCCGGACCCTGAACAGCCCCGCTCTGTGGGCGGCGTGGGGGCACCTCGGCCACAGCGTGCGCACCGGCGAGAACGCGTTCCGGGCCACGAACGGGGTGGACGCCTGGACGTGGCGCCGCGACCACCCCGAGGAGAACGCGATCTTCAACCAGAACATGACCGTGCAGACCACCACGATCGCCGGCGCGGTGGCCGAGGCCTACGACTTCGCCGGCATGTCCACCGTGGTGGACGTGGGCGGGGGACAGGGCAGCCTGCTCGAGGCCGTCCTCACCCGCCATCCGCAGCTCACGGGCACGGTGTTCGACCAGGAGCACGTGGTGGCGACGGAGCCCGCCGCGGCCGGGCTGGCGCCGCGCTGGGCAGCCGCCAGCGGCAGCTTCTTCGAGTCCGTGCCGGAGGCCGATGCCCTGGTGCTGAAGTCGATCCTGCACGACTGGCCCGACCATCGGTGCGTCGAGATCCTCGACGTCTGCGCGCGCAGCCTCCGCCCGGGCGGCGCCGTACTCGTGGTGGAGAGGCTGCTGGGACGCCCGGGGTTCGAGGTCGACGCGGCGTTCTCCGACCTGAACATGCTGGTGATGCCCGGCGGGCGCGAACGCACCGAGCAGGAGTACGCCGCCCTGTTCGCCGACGCCGGCCTGCGCCTCACCGGCGTGGTGGACACCGAGTCGCCGATGTCGGTCCTCGAGGCCCGGGCCGCAGCGGGCTGACCCGGGGGCTCAGGCTGCCCGGGCCCGCTCCATCCGGCTCAGCGTGTCGGTCCCGATCAGGAGCGCGGCGCGCACGGTCGGGTCACACGCGGGATCGGCGGCCATGCCCTGGGCTCGCGCCACGAACGCATCGTCGGCCACCTGCGGGAACATCCCGAACATCAAACCGAACACGGCGAGCATGCCCCCGCCGGCGAGCGCCGGGATCTCGTCGAGGAACCGGTCGGCGTACGGCAGCAGCACGTCCTCCTGCTGCGGCTGCCAGAACGCCCGGACCATCGCCCCGAGCATGGTGCCGGCCGGGATGTTGCGCTTCTCGAACAGCTCGATCCAGGCCTCGTCCTTGGCCTCGTGCTCCGGCCGGGCGGTCCGTACGGTGAGCGCCCGGACGGCGGCGTCGGGGTCGGGGTCGCGGGCGAGCAACGACTCCACGGTCTCCTCGTCGTACTGACCCAGCGCCGCGCGACGTGTCGCCACGCGCCAGGCCAGGTCGACGTCGGAGCGAGCCGCCTCGTCCAGCCGGGCGAGGTGCTTCGGTGAGGACGCTGCCGCAGCGAGGGTTCGGAGCGCCGAGGTCTGGTGGTCGGGGTCGTCGGCGAGGGTGACCGAGACCTCGGCGAGACGTTCCAGCGCGGCCGGGATCCGGTCCGCCGCGCTCCATCGCTGAGCGATCTCGAGGGCGACGTTGAGGAAGGCCTCGACGACGGCCGGGCTCTTCTCACGGGCGAGCACGTCCAGCACGCAGTCGAAGAGCTCCTCGGCGGTCAGCTCCCCGTCGGCCAGCATCTGGAAGCCCGTGACCACCGCCTGAGCCCGGTCGACAGCCTCCGGCAGATCGGCCGCGCGGCTGAGCAGGACGCGCACCGAGGCCGGGTCGGGGCGGACCGCGGCGAAGGTGTGGTCGGCGGCGTTGAGCAGGTGCAGGTCGGCGTCGGGGAGGTCGATGGGGGTCGAGGTGCCCGCTGTCTCGACCGACGTCGTGCCGACCAGTGCGAGCCCGTCGTCGGAGACGGCGTACGACCCGACGTCGAGCCGGTGCGGCCGCGGGTCGCCGTCGTCCGGAGATGTCGCGGTGATGGTGCCGCCCTCGAGCCGGAGGATGTCGGTGCCGGCCCGGTCGAGCCAGGCGACGGTCCAGTCGTCGAGGTCTCGCCCCGCGGCCCGACCGACCGCGGACATCAGGTCGCCGAGCACCGTGTTGCCCCAGGCGTGCTCCCGGAAGTACCCCCGGAGACCGTCGACGAACCGGTCCTCGCCGACGAAGGCCATCAGCTGCTTCAGCACGCTCGCGCCCTTCGTGTAGGTGATGGCGTCGAAGTTCGCCATCGCCTGCGCGACGTCCGGGACATCGCCGCGGATCGGGTGGGTGGCCGGCGACATGTCCTGCCGGTAGCCGCCCATCTTCCCGCCGGCCAGGAACGTGGCCCACTCATCTGTGAACTCGGTGCAGTTCACCCCCGCCCAGTTCGACGCCCACGACGCGAACGCCTCGTTCAGCCAGAGGTCGTCCCACCACTTCATCGTCACCAGGTCGCCGAACCACATGTGGGCCATCTCGTGCAGCAGGATCTGGGCCCGCACGGCTCGCTGCCCGTACGTCGGGGTGCTCCGGTAGAGCACGCTGTCGGTCCACGTGACGGAGCCCCAGTTCTCCATCGCCCCGCCCATGTTCGGGACGAACACCTGGTCGTAGCGCTCCTGCGCGAACGGCTGTCCGAAGCGCTCACCGAAGAACGCCAGCCCGCGGTCGGTGAGGTCGTACAGCTCCTCGGCGTCGCGTTCGAGGAACTGCTTGAGCGACTGGCGGCTGTAGAGCCCGAGGTCGTACCCACCGCGCTGAGACCGCAGCTCGTGGAACGGGCCGCCGTTGACCACGGTGACGTACGTCGAGAGCTTCGGCGTGTCGCCGAACGTCCACCGTCGGCCGCCCTCGTCGAGGTCCTCGACCCGGTCGGGCGCGGAGTTGCTGGTCACCGTCCACGTCTCGTGGGCGTCGACGACGAAGCAGTGCGGCGCCTTCAGGTCGGGTTGGTCGAAGCATGCGAACGCGTATCGGGCGCGGTCGGGCTCGAAGCTCGACCAGACGTAGACGAGCTTGTCGAGCGGGTCGACGGTCTTGAGGATGGCCGTGCCGGAGTGGGTGTCGGTCTGGGTGTGCGAGACGACCAGCACGTTGTCCGCCCTCAGGTCGGGCAAGGTGATCCGGCCGCGCTCGGCGGTCGCGGGGTCCAGCGCTTCGCCGTTGAGGGTCACCGAGGAGACGTCTCCGACGCAGTCGACGAACGTGCTCGCCCCCGGCTCCCGGCAGGTGAACGAGATGGTCGAGGTGGCCGCCCAGAGCTCGCCCTCGTAGAGCCCGCGGAGGTCGACGTTCACGTCGTACCGGTCCACGTTGATGAGGGCCGCGCGCTCGGCGGCCTCTTCCCGAGTGAGGCTGGCGATGTCCGTCATGGCGCCACCGTACCGTCGAGGTGTCACCGGCGTTCCACTGTCGATTTCCTCCGCGTCGTGTCCGGATCGATGCCCAATCAGTAGGCAATGTCCTTGACTCCACCGGCTGCGACGACGACTCTGCTCCCAAGCCCGTTCTGGCTTGCCCCGTCGGAAGGAAGCGCCCCATGACTCTGTCTCTCAAGCGAACCCTGAGCGTGGGGAGTGCCGCCGTGCTGGCCGTGACCCTTGCCGCCTGTGGGTCGTCGAACTCGTCGTCGACGGCGACCGACACCACCGGTAGCAGCCCGACCTCGGGAAGCTATGGGGACTGCAAGATCACCAGCAAGCCGAACAGCATCTCGCTGACGCCGGCCAACGCCGGGACCCTCACCGTGGAGACGACGCTCCCCGCCCCGGGCTGGTGGAACGGCACGACGCCGGAGTCGATCAAGAGCGGCTACGAGTACTGCATGGCGGCCGAGCTCGCGAACATGGCGGGCCTGCCGAAGGTCACGGTCAAGAACGTCTCGTTCGACCAGCTGGTGGCCGGGCGCACCAACGACTTCGACATCGCCCTGGCGGAGATCTCGATCACCCCCGAGCGCGCCAAGGTGGTCGACTTCTCGACGCCGTACTTCGACTCCAACATCGGAGTCCTGATCCAGAAGGGTGCGGACGTCACCGAGGACAACATCACCTCGAAGAGCTGCGCCGCGTACGCCGGCACGACCTCCGTCGACTTCCTGCAGAAGGAGCTCCACTGCGCCTCGACCAAGATCTACCCCGACTCGCCGACCCTCTACCAGGGTCTGCTGTCGGGCCAGGTCGACGCCGACTTCCTCGACACCGCGATCGTGCTGGCCGAGGCCAAGCAGACCGGCGACAAGCTCGAGGTGGTCGGGCAGTACAAGACCGGTGAGAAGTACGGCGCCATCTACCCCAAGGGCTCGGCCAACGAGGACGCTCTGAACCAGGGCATCCAGACCATGCTCAGTGACGGCACGCTCGACACCCTGTCGAAGGACTACCTCGGTCCCGCCTTCGGCGGCGACCCGTCGTCGGTGCCGATCTGGACCATCAAGTAGCGCGCGCCGGATGAGCGCCTCGAGCCTCGTCACCGAGGAGCTTCAACCGAGTCCGTCGCCCAGCCCGCCGCGCCCGGTCTACCGACTGGCCGTGGTGGCGCTGGTGCTCGCGGCGGCCGTGACCGCCGTGATGATCAAGGGCGCCCTCATGCTGAGGGACTACAACCACGACGGCTGGCTGGCGACCACGATCGGCGTCGTCCTGGTGGTCCTCAGTCTGTACGCCTGGGTGCCGTGCGCCCGCGCGTTCGTCGGAGCGCGCGAGCGTGGGGCGCTGCTGGCCCAGGGCGAGCTCGTGCCGTCCCGGAGGGTCGCCGCCCGGGCCCGTGAAGAGGCGAACATCTCCATGGGGTACGCCGCGGCGGGCCTCATCGTCGCGGGCCTGCTGATCTTCCTCTTCGCGAACTCCGGGGGCGTGGCGAGCACCTTCTTCGCCATCGACCCGATCAAGCAGTCGTTCCACCAGGTCATCCACGCCTTCTGGACGAACATCTGGGTGGCGTGCGTCTCGGAGGTGCTGGTCCTGCTCCTCGGACTGCTCGTGGCGATCGTGCGGATGCTCCCGGGACGCGCGGGCATGCCGTTGCGGATGATCGCCATCGTCTACTGCGACGTGTTCCGGGCGATCCCGGCGATCGTGGTGATCTTCCTGATCGTCTTCGGTCTGCCGCTGACCGGAGTGCACTTCTTCGTGACCATGTCGACCACCTGGCTGGGCATCATCGCGCTGACCCTGACCTACACGGCCTACGTCTCGGAGGTCTACCGCGCGGGTCTCGCGTCGATCCACCCGAGCCAGAGCGCGGCCGCGCGGTCCCTGGGTCTGGGCTACGTCCAGACCCTGCGCACGGTGCTCGTGCCCCAAGCCGTACGTCGGGTCATCCCGCCGCTCCTCAACGACTTCATCAGCCTGCAGAAGGACACGGCGCTGCTGTCGACGGCGGCCATCGCCGAGGCGTTGCTGGTGTCCAAGCTCTGGGAGTCGCAGCTCTTCAACCTCTCACCCGTGGTCCTGGTCGCGGCGTTCTTCATCATCATCACGATCCCGCAGGCGCGGTTCGTGGACTACCTCATCGACCGTGACGCGGCCCGACGGGCAGGGAAGTAGCCATGGCGTTCCTGGAGATCGACGACGTCCACAAGTCCTACGGCCACCACGAGGTGCTCAAGGGCGTCACCTTGAACGTCGAGCGACACGAGGTCGTCTGCCTGATCGGTGCCTCCGGCTCCGGCAAGTCGACGCTGCTGCGGTGCGTGAACGCACTGGAGGAGATCCAGCAGGGCGAGATCCGGATCGAGGGCGACACCGTCACCGGGGCCGGTGTGGACCTGAACGCCCTGCGCCGCGACGTCGGCATCGTGTTCCAGAGCTACAACCTGTTCCCCCACATGTCCGTGCTGGACAATGTCATGCTCGCCCCGATCCGGGTCGGCGGCGTCAACAGGAGAGCGGCTCTCGAACGGGCCGAGCGCTTGCTGGAGTCGGTCGGCATGCAGGACAAGGCGAAGTCGTACCCCGACATGCTCTCGGGTGGGCAGCAGCAGCGCGTCGCGATCGTGCGGGCGCTGGCGATGCAGCCGCGGGTGATGCTGCTCGACGAGATCACCGCCGCGCTCGACCCCGAGCTCGTCGGTGACGTCCTCGAGATCGTGCGGGAGCTGGCGCATGGTGGGCTCACCATGCTCCTGGCGACCCACGAGATGGGCTTCGCCAAGGAGGTCGCCTCGCAGGTGTGCTTCCTCGACGCCGGTCAGATCCTCGAGCGGGGCTCTGCACAGCAGATCTTCGAGGACCCCCAGGAGCCGCGCACCCAGCAGTTCCTGAGCCGGGTGGTGAAGTCCGGGCGTCTGTAGCCCGGGAGCGGCTCGGTACGGTCGGGGCATGGCTCGTGAGCTGAAGGACGTCGCCGAGTCCTGGCCGGTGGTCGCCACCGAGGACCTCTACCGGGCCGACTGGGTGATGGCCCTCCGCCTCGACACGCTGCATGCGCCCGGAGACGACCGCCGCTTCGGGCGACTGGTCCTCGAGCACCCCGGTGCCGTGATCGTGCTCGCGGTGGATGACCGTCGACGCGCGTACTGCCTGTGGCAGTACCGGCACCCGGCGCGGCGACGGTTCGTGGAGCTCCCGGCGGGGCTGCTGGACGCCGACGGGGAGTCGCCCGAGGAGACCGCGCGCCGCGAGCTGCGAGAGGAGGCGGGACTCGAGGCCGCTGACTGGACCCTCCTCGCAACGACGTGGTCGAGCCCCGGCATCAGCGGCGAGGTGATGCACTTCTTCCTCGCGCGTGGGCTCGGTGCTGTCGAGAACGACGTGTTCGAGCGCACGCACGAGGAGGCCGACATGTCCGGCGACTGGGTGCCGGTCGACGACCTGCGTGCCGCGGTGCTCGAGGGGCGGGTCGCCGACGGCCCGCTCGTGCAGGCACTTCTCCTGGCTGAGGCGAAAGGGTTGCTGTGACCACCTCGATCGAGGCGTTGCTCTCCGACCACCCGGTCATCGACGGCCACAACGACCTGTTGTGGACGATGCGCGACCTGAACGGGTACGACTTCGCGGCGTACGACGTGGGGGAGCGGCAGACGCAGACCCACACCGACCTCCCTCGGCTGCGTGAAGGGGGAGTGGGGGCGCAGTTCTGGTCGGTGTTCGTGCCGTGCCGGGAGGGTGAGAGGTCGGTGACCTCGACGCTCGAGCAGGTGGACGCGACGTACGCCATGGTGGCGCGCTACGCCGACCGTCTGGCGCTGGCCACCACCGCCGATGAGGTCGAGGCGGCCTGGCGCGACCACAAGATCGCCTGCCTGATGGGTGCCGAGGGCGGACACCAGATCGGGGAGTCGCTCGCGGTGCTCCGCATGTACCACCGGCTCGGAGTCCGCTACCTCACGCTGACCCACAACGACAACGTGCCGTGGGCCGACTCGGCGACCGACGAGCCGGTGCTCGGCGGCCTCAACGACTTCGGCCGCGACGTCGTGCGGGAGATGAACCGGATCGGCATGCTGGTCGACCTGTCCCACGTCAGCCACGACGTGATGCGCGCCGCCTTGGACACCACGACCGCACCGGTGATCTTCAGCCACTCCTCGGCGTACGCCCTGTGCGACCACCCGCGGAACGTGCCCGACGACGTCCTGGTCCGACTCGCCGCCAACGGAGGGACCTGCCTGGTCACCTTCGTCCCCCGCTTCGTGAACCAGGAGGTGCGCGACTGGGCCCGCGCTGCGCAGGAGCGTGCGGTCGCCGAGGGTGTCGACCCTCGGGACATCCCGGCCATGCAGGCGGTCGAGCAGGTGTACCAGGAGGAGGTGCCGCACCCGCCCGCGTCCCTCTCCGACGTCGTCGCCCACCTCGAGCACGTGCGCGATGTGGTGGGCATCGACCACATCGGTCTCGGTGGTGACTACGACGGCGTCGACTGGCTCCCCGCGGGCCTGGAGGACGTCACCGGGTACCCGCGTCTGTTGGCGGCGCTGCGCGACCGCGGCTGGTCCGACGACGACCTCTCCCGAGTGACCTGCCGCAACGTGCTGCGCACGATGCGGGCGGTCGAGGACGTCGCCTGCGGCGCCTGACCCTGGTGGCCGCCTCCCAGCGGCGTGGGCGGGGTCACATGCGGATAGGGTCGTGGTCGGTCCCTGCCCCGAGGCGAGCCAGAGTGTGAGGAGTGAGCTCCGTGAAGGTCGGCGTCCCCAAGGAAGTCAAGAACCACGAGTACCGCGTGGCCATCACGCCGATCGGCGTCCATGAGCTCACCGCGCACGGCCACGACGTGTACGTCGAGAAGAGCGCCGGCCTCGGCTCGCTGATCCGGGACGGCGAGTACGAAGCGGCTGGGGCGAAGATCCTCGACAGTGCCGACGAGGTCTGGGACAACGCCGAGATGGTGCTCAAGGTGAAGGAGCCCATCGCCGAGGAGTACCACCGGATGCACGAGGGCCTGACCCTCTTCACCTATCTCCACCTCGCCGCCGACAAGGCGCTCACCGAGGAGCTGATCGACCGCAAGGTCACCAGCATCGCCTACGAGACGGTCCAGCTGCCGTCCGGTGGGCTGCCGCTGCTCTACCCGATGTCCGAGGTGGCCGGATGCCTCGCCCCCCAGGTGGGCGCGCACGCGCTGATGAAGGCACAGGGCGGGCGTGGCGTGCTGATGGGAGGGGTCGGCGGCGTCGCCAACGCCAAGGTCGTGATCATCGGCGCCGGCGTCTCCGGGCAGAACGCCGCCAACATCGCGCTCGGCATGGGTGCCGACGTGACCCTGCTCGACACCGACCTCGACAAGCTGCGGATGTCCTTCTGGCGCTACAACAACCGCGTGCACGGCCTCGCCTCGTCGCAGCTGGCGATCCGCCAGCAGGTGATGGAGGCCGACATGGTGATCGGGGCCGTGCTGATCCCCGGCGCGGCCGCGCCGAAGCTGGTGAGCAACGAGCTGGTGTCGCAGATGAAGCCGGGATCGGTGCTCGTCGACATCGCCGTCGACCAGGGCGGCTGCTTCGAGGACACCCACGCCACGACACACTCCGACCCCACGTACACCGTGCACAACTCGATCTTCTACTGCGTGGCGAACATGCCCGGCGCGGTGCCGAACACCTCGACGTACGCCCTCACCAACGCGACGATGCCGTACGCCGTCGCGCTCGCCGACAAGGGCTGGGTGCGGGCCTGCCGCGACGACCACTCTCTCGCGCTCGGGCTCAACACCCATGACGGCAAGCTCACCAACGCACCGGTCGGCGAGGCGACCGGCATCGACGCGGTCGCCCTCGACGAGGTCCTGGCCGCCGCCGGCTGAGCCCGGGCGGCACAGATCGGGACCGCTGTGGCCGACCTCGCCCTCGCCGTTCGCACCTACCTCGACCACTTGACCGTCGAGCGCGGGTTGGCGGAGAACACCCTCACGTCGTACCGGCGCGACCTCCGTCGCTACCTGGCCTTCCTCGGCGAGGCCGGCATCGAGGACGTCGGCACGGTCACCGAGGCGCACGTCTC